>Ga0335084_10005183_pt1 | contig 12861 bp, 11 predicted proteins | sample Lox_Sample_44_FD_206721 | JGI IMG/M metagenome (GOLD analysis project Ga0335084, IMG submission 206721) | Soil microbial communities from Loxahatchee National Wildlife Refuge, Florida, United States - Lox_Sample_4.4 | ecosystem: Environmental > Terrestrial > Soil > Wetlands | place: USA... | reverse complement strand
GTCCGCCGCGTCGAATGACTGGCCATGCATCGCAAGCAGATGGATGAACTTGCCGCATCACTGCTCGCAGGCCGGAACGCTCCAGGCCTCGCCTTCGTCTTGAGGGAGGAACTTCCCCCCGTGTGCGCAAGCGCTTCCGCCACACGGTCCGGAACATTGCGTTGCGCGACCCGCTCCTCAAGCCGCGACGCGTCCACCCAGCACTGCGTTCGATCGAGCGAGATCTTGCCGCCTTGTTGAACGACGATATCGTTCATCCCGAGCAGCTTGCCCAAACGCACGACCGTGATGCCGAGTGCTTATCATGCTTCGTCCGCGTCCCCCTCGCTCCATAGCTGGTCGGCTGGAGGTTCCGTGGCTGGCATGCTCAAGCTGCAGGTCTACGCGCTGATGCCGCTCGTCGCAGCGAGCATCTGACCGCGATGTGCACATCTGATGCTCAGCTGTTCGGGCCCGTGTACACCACCTGTACCAAGGTCGAAGTCTCGATTCGCCCCGTGGAGAGGACTGTCCCGCCATCCGTCATCTGAATGACGTTGCCCGATCCACCCTGCAAAGTCACTCGGTTGACGGTCCCGGCGTTGGCTTCATCGAAATAGACATCGCCATACCGAGCGAGCTCCGGCGTGTTGGTGTCGATCTCCAAGCGCTCGATTACCCATTCAGCGGAGTTGCCTTGCAGTGTGGTGCCGACCGGCGCCGTTGCCTGGAAGGAGGCGCCGACGCCGCTGGTCACGTTGTAGAGAAAGATCGTCGCCTGCGTGGTCGAGTTGGCCTGCACGCAGATCAGACAATTCACGGTATCCCCCTGAGAGATCGCGAGATTGCTGATCCAGTAGCTGCCTGCCGGGTACCACTTCCACCACGGATTGAGCTGGCGATGCACAGAGCCGCCTTGAGTCATCACGTCGGAGTCGCAGCCCGCCTGCAGCACATCACCGGAGCCGTCGATACCGTCGATGCCAACCCAAGCAGATGCGGAGTACCACACTCCGTCTTGCGCATGGACAGGGGGATAAGCATTGGGTACTGTGAAGGTGCCTTCGACCCACTGGAAGCGATCGCCTGCGGGTGCGTGCACGACGGCTCCTGACCAGATATCAGTCGACTCCGTGCCATGCGTGCTTGACGCTGTTCGCTGCGGGAGGCGTCGCCGTTTGTAGGTCACAGCGCGGAATGCAGGTTGAATCACTCGGATAGGGCGGCTCAGCACCTTCTCCCACCGTTGAAGCATGCGCGCATCCCCGACCGGCCGGGATGGGAAGCCATACCGGATCAACTCGCGATCCTCGGCTTGCAGCGGATTGAACCCCGGAGGCGGTGATTGGAAAGTGCGAACCGTTACTCCCGAAGCGAGCTCAATGACCTTCATGACGTTCCTCCTTGCTGCTGAGTGCCTGCGCCGTCAGCGCGACGATGGCATCAATGTATTCGAACCACCGCTGCGAGCACGTTGCTTAGCGCGTTCTCAAAACCATGCTACACGAACCCGGGTTACCGATCGCATACGGATGCGAGGGAAATGATTTCGCGGAACTTACACGACGCTGGTTAGGAGCGGCGACTTCCGTGCCGAGGCAACATCGTGACTCGTTGGTGCATGTCTCCTGGGCGGATCGGAAAGAGTGCGGACCGGATCACGACCAAGAACCCCGACGAGAAGGGTCGAGAGTCTGGTGCTCGCACCGGTGACGATCCAAGAGTGGCTGAGCGTCGAACTGCGCCGCCGACCATCCAACGCTCATTCCCGGCCGTCCATCGCTCGGTGGACGGTCGTCAGCGTGCCGCTTTGCGTGCGCTAGTCGACCTTCGCGCTTCTCGTGCAGTAGGTCGCGGGCGGAGAAACCGAACGCACCTCGTAGTTGGCGTCCGGAACGAGGATGTACTCGGACGCGCCGATGCCGCGCGACCCGTACGCCCAGTCGTAGGTGTATCCCAGTCTCGTCCACGGCGCGCCGTCGGCCCGGTACGACTTTTCGTGCAGAGCCAGTAGAAACTGCGCGTAGTTCGGGATGTTCTTGACGGTGGGCGGCGGATCTGCCGTCTGCAGCGAGCAGACAGAGTCATTCACCTCGGGATCGGGACATGGGCGGAACAGATCGTCCCGCGCGACCCACATTTCCACCAGCAGATCGTTCGGGCTGGCCGGGCTGAGACCCAGATACTGTTTCAGGCGATCGGTGGGGTCCGCGATGCCAAGCCGCTGGCAAAAGCGCTGAAGCTCCGGGGCGAGGGTCACCCAGACGCGGGGTATGTCCTTGGGGGTTGCCCCCTTGCGTCCAGTTCCGTCGGGGTTGCGGTAGAACCTGTTCGCGACATCGGTGGTGACAAAGGTCACCACCAGCAGCTCCTTTCGATCCGGCGTTCTCCATTTCAGGTATTCGTTGTCAGGCCTGACCGCCAGCAGTCCGCCGTAGAGGTTGCGCTCATCCATGACAGCCGCATCGGCGATCGCCGCGTGGAAGGCGGTGCGCGGATCGGCTGCGTCGTGCTCTGGCGCCCGCGCAGTGAACCCGTTGACCAGCAGCGCGAGGATTCCGGCGAGCGGGAGGAGCGGTTGCAGCGCATCGAGCAGTGTCTTGGACGGATCGTGCATAGTCAACCCGGATATTTCATGAAGACGCCCCCGAATTAAGCGAGTCCCTGTATGCGTGTTGCTTCTAGCCAATTCAAGCTGGGTACATTTTGTAGCGTCGGGCTACTCGGGTGCCGGCGGTCGATTTCCGGCCATTTGCGGCATGCCTCTCTGGCCAATAGTCATGGCTATTGGCTGCGAGGGCCGAGCCACAACTGGCTCGGAGCTCGACTCGCCATCATCCCGAGTCCCTCATGAAATATCCGGGTTAACTCCCGCCGCCGTTCTGGCCCTGTCCAAGGTTGTCCCCAGTGCCGTTACTCTTCTTCTCATCCTCTAGCTTATCGCCGCGCTCCTTGTCCCCCCCTGTCGTGACAGGAAACGCGTGCTCGAACATATCGCGCAGCTTGTCGACCGTCTGCTTCGAGAACAGCCCTGCCAGGCCACTAATCGCCGTAACGCCGAACGGGTTCACTGCGTCCGCCGCGTTCGAGGTCACGAACCCGGCCCGGACGATGAGGTAGAAGAGCAGCCCCAGAATCATCCCGATCAACGGGCGCAGAGCGAACCACGGTATCCATGATCGGTCGAATTTACGGTTCCCGAGGTAGGTGGCGAACGACGTCGTGACGTGCACGAGCGCTCCGAGCATGCCGGCCAGCATGCTCAGGATCAGAAGTCTGGCGTCGGCGTCGTTCTTGAAATCGATCAGCAGCCCGAACACCCGCACGCTCGTACTGGCGCCCTTGTACGGCCAGATCGTCCACAGGGCATAGGCAGTCGCGACACCGAGCAGCAGAAAGTAGGCCTCGAACGCGAGGACGACGAGCGGGCCAGCCGGCTCGAGCGGCGGCGTACCCTGCGAGCCTGCGGCGGCCGCGTTGGCCGGCGTGCCTGGGTTGCCGTGGTCATCCGCCATGTCTCTCCCTCCTATCGATGGCGACTGCATAGGATGGCTCAATTATGACGCGATTGGCTCGCGCCGAGGCCGGCTCTCCCATGCCTGCGCTGCAGCGCCGAGGATCCCCTTCGGCATGAAGATGATGAAAAGCACGAGCAGCAGCCCGTAGATCGTCGTGTCGAGGCCGTGGATACCGTGACCAAGGGCGAGCCGCAGCACTTCTGCCAGCAGCAGCGTGAATACCGCGCCCACCGTGGGGCCGAGGCGTACGAACATCCCGCCGGCGATCGCGCCGAACACCATCTGCAGGCTCACGCCGACTCCCGATACGGTTTCCGGGTTCACGTAGAGCTGATACTGGGCATAAAGCACACCGCCGACGCAGGTCATGAGCGCGGAGATCAGTGTGACGCCGAGCTTGAGCCGCGTGACGCCGATGCCGATCGAGGCGGCTGCATCTTCCTCCTGGCTGATCGCTTCCAGCGCGAGCCGCGCCATGGAGCGGTCCACACGCGTCCAGATCCACAGGCCAGCGAGCCAGACCGCGAGGATGATGTAGAACCACACGAGCTTCGAGGAGAACTGCAGCGCGGCGAGCGACCACGACGTATCGGCGAGCGCGGTCGTGGGCGTTGCGCCGAGCGATCCTCCGGTCTGGTCGCGCAGCGCCACGATGATCATGCGCGCGACCTCCGCGAGCGCCAGCGTCACCAGCGCGAAGTAGTGCCCGACGATCTTCAGGCGAAAGCAGGGAAGCCCGACGAGGAGCGCGACCAGCGCGGTGAGCGCCAGTGCGATGAGCGTGCCGAGCCAGGGCGAGAGCCCGAAGTGGTTCCAGCCCATGACGACTACATAGGCGCCGATGCCCAGGAACGCGCCATGCCCGATGCTCACCATGCCCAGCCGGCCCATCAACGCCCAGCCGGTATACACGAATCCCCACAGCAGGCAAAGGATGAGCAGGTGCAGCGGATAGCTCCCGAGGCCCGCGAGCGGGGCGAGTGCCAGCGCCGCGAGCCCGATCCATGGCAGCGCTCGCATCAGACCTTGCCCCCGAACAAGCCGCGCGGCCGGAAGAACATCACGGCGATGAAGAACAGGAACGCGATCACATAGCCCCAGTCGAGATCGAGGAAAAATCCTCCGATCGAAATGAACTCCGCGAAGATGAAGGCGGCGGCGAATCCGCCGATCATGTTGCCCAGCCCGCCGAGCACGCACACCAGGAATGCGACCGGCCCGAAGGAAAGCCCGATCGCCGGATGGATGTCGTATTGCAGGACCAGCAGGCAAGCGGCCAGGCCGGCGAGGGCGCCGCCCAGCGCGGAGGTGGTCAGGAAGATTCGCCGGGGGTCCACGCCCATGAGCGGCATCACGGCGCGGTCCTGCGAGATCGCCCGGATCGCGGTGCCGAGATAGGTGCGCTTGAGGAACAGGTACATCGCGACCATGCCGCCCAGCGCCACCGCGAAGGCGATCAGCCGAGCGGAGCTGAGATAAAGCGCGCCCAGGTGCAGCGGCGGAAGCTGCACGCCCAGGTTCTTGAACTCGACGCCGAACGCCAGCGTCGCCACCCCTTGGAGGAGGAACAGTACCCCGCCGGTCACCAGCAGTTGATTGATCGGCTCGGCGGAGAGCACCGGCCGGATCACGAAGTGATGCAGGGCCGCACCCAGCACCGCGACCAGCGCGACACCCGCAGGGAATGCCAGCCACAGCGGCCAGCCGAACATGGCGTGCAGGTAGTACACCGCGTACATCCCGATCATGATGAGCTCGGCGTAGCAGATCCACACCACGTCGATGACGCCGAAGATGAGGTTCAACCCGAGCGCGAGCAGCGCCAGGATGCCTCCCAGCAGCACCCCGTTGACCGCCGCCTCGAGCAGGAAGAGATCGAAGATCTGCATGGCTCACATCCCGAGGTACGCCCGCTTCACCGCATCCGTCGCGAGCAACTGCTCCGAGGTTCCGCTTGCGTGGATGCGTCCGGTTTCGAGCAGGTAGCCGCGCTGCGCCACGCGCAGAACCTGGCGGATGTTCTGCTCCACGATCAGCACGGTGTAGCCCTCGCGACTCATCTTTCTCACCGCTTCGAAGATGGATTGCACGACCACGGGGGCAAGCCCGGCCGAGGGCTCGTCGAGCAGCAGCAGCTTCGGGCCGGACATGAGCGCGCGCCCGATGGCGCACATCTGCTGCTCGCCGCCCGAGAGCGTGCCCGCGAGCTGCCGGCGGCGCTCCTGCATGCGCGGGAAGAGCTGATAGACGAGCTCGAGGCGCCGCTTGAACTGAGAGCGTGCCGGTGCGATGAAGGCGCCCATGCGCAGGTTGTCCTCGACGCTCAGGCGCGGGAAGAGGCGGCGGTGCTCAGGCACATGGGCGATGCCGCGGCTGATCACCTCGTGTGGCGGTACCCGGTCGAGCGGCTCCCCTTCCATCGTCATCCGACCCGATGTCGCGTCGATCAAGCGCGAGATCACCCGCAGCAGCGTGGTCTTCCCGGCCCCATTCGGACCGATGACCGCGACGGTCTCGCCGGCTTTGACCTCGAGGCTCACGTCGAACAGCGCGCGAAAGCTGCCGTACCCCGCGTTCACGTTGCGCATGGCGAGCATCACGCGCTCCTCGCGGCTACCGTCGCCTGCACGTCCTGCGCGTCAGTGCCCAGGTACACCTCGATCACCTTGCGGTCGTGGGCCACCTCCTGAGGCTTGCCTTCGGCGATGACCACTCCGTGATCGAGCACCACACAGCGATCCACGATCCGCATCAGCACGCCCATGATGTGCTCGACCCAGATGATCGTGATGCCGCGCCGCGTGCGGATATCGGCGAGCATGGCGGCGGCCTGCTCCATCTCCGTTTCGTCGAGGCCTCCGAGCGACTCGTCCGCCAGCAGAAGCTTGGGCTGCGTGGCGAGCGCCCGCGCAAGCTCGAGCTTCTTCAGCGCCGCGGCACCCAATCCGTCCACGCGCGCTCGCTCGTGGGATGGCAGATTGACCAGCTCGAGCGCCTCCTTCGCTTGCGCGAAGGCCGCTGCGCGCGACGGGCGCTGCTGCTGACCGTAGAAGGCGGCGAGCGCGACGTTCTCGAGCAGAGAGAGGCGCCGGAAGGGGCGCGGGATCTGATACGTGCGCGCGATCCCATAGTGGGCGACGTGATTGGCCGGCAGACCTCCGATGTCCCGCCCCAGGAACCGGATGGAGCCGGCGCTGGGGACGAGCGCACCGGCCAACAGGTTGAAGGTCGTGCTCTTCCCGGAGCCGTTCGGACCGATCAGGCCGAGGATCTCGCCTTGCGTCAGGTCGAACGAAACGTGGTCCACGGCTGTGAAGCCGCCGAACACCTTGGTGAGCCCTTGAACCGACAGCATGGCAACCGTTCCCCGTGCGTGCGTCCCCTGAACAGGGAACGCTCGGCGGTCACTGGTTGGAGTAGGTGTGGCTCTTCGGCCAGGGCAGCACGGGGTCGGCGGTGCGCAGCCTGTCCGGCCACACGACCTCGGTCTTGCCGTGGATGTATTGCATGACCACCGGCGAGCAGCGCTCGTTCTGTCCCGACATCTCGGTCCCCGGCGGGAAGAACTTCACACCGTAGCCCTGTATCGTTCCCCCGTCCGGGATGTCGGTCTCGAGCGCGGCCTTGCGCAGCGCCTCGGGATCTACGCCCCCGTATTTCTTGATGGCGCGAGGCAGCACGTCGGTCAAGAAGATCCATGCTTGGTTGAATCCCATGGAGACATGCGGAGGCACCTGGTCGGCGTGGGTCTCGGCCTTGTAGCGCTTCACCATTTCCTGGGTGAGCTGCGCCAGACCGGGTGCGAGCGTCTTCGGGTTCAATAATTGCGCAGGCACCGGATCGACCGAGGCGATGAACTCCGAGTCCGGACCCAGCGCCTCGCGCAGCTTGTCGTACTGGCTGTAGCCGGCGCCGTGGCCGATCAGGGCCGCCCACTTCAGCCCCTGCTCGCGGGACTGGCGCCAGAACAGCGTGATGTCCGGGTTGTAGCCCGCGTGCAATATGACATCGGCACGCGCGCGGCGAAGCTTCGTGACCAGGCTGGAAAGATCCGGCGCGGTTGCGGTGTAGCCTTCCTTGAGCACCACTTGGATCCCGAGCTTCTTGCACGTCTCCTCGTTGCCGGCGGCAACGCCGGTGCCGTACGGGCCGTCCTCGTAGATGATGGCGACCTTGACCTCCTTGGGGTCCTTGTGCAGCTTGGCCTTCGCGTACTCGTTGAGATACAGGCAGGAAGCCGCTCCGAACTGATCCGAGTGCACCTGCGGGCGGAACACGTAGCGCAGGTTCTTGCCTTTGAACACGCTCGAGGCCGTGCACACGTTCGCCCACATGAACTGCTTGGCGGCGTCGACCTTCTGCGCCATCGGCACGCACTGAGCGCTGGAATACACCCCCATCACCAGGTTCACCTTCTCCTGGTCGAGCAGGCGCGTGGCCTCGTTGATCGCGACGTCGGCCTTGGACTGCGCGTCGGCGTAGATGGCGACGATCTTGTAGCCCTCGACCCCGCCGCGCTCGTTGATCATGTCGATGGCGATCTTGGTGCCGAGCGCCGCCGCCTGCGATCCGCCTGCTGCAAACGGCCCGGTGTAGTCGTAGATCACGCCGATCTTCACTTCCTTGGCCTGCGCGTGCGGGACCAAAGCGAAGAACGCAGCGGTCGTTGCCGCGGCGATAGCGCGAATCGCGCTGGACTGCGCAGGCATCGTCTCCTCCTTCGGCCGGATCGGCCGGTTCGTTGTATCGGCGGGCTTTGCGGGACCCGCTCGGCGCCGGCGCGCGGTGGTCCTCGCCGCAGCAGTGCGCACCACAGCGCTAGCGTATCATCTGTGGGCGCCGGCTGGGTCCAGCCGGTGGAGCAGGGGGCGGCTCTGCCGGCATCCCTGAAACAGAGAGAATCCATGCGGGTCGGCATCATCGGCGGCGGCACCATCGCTCGGTTGTTGCTTCAGCATCTCCGCGCCGGCGAGCTCGGCGAGATCGAAGTCGTCGCCGTCGTCGGTCGCGGCGACGCCTCGCGCGGCAAGGCGCTGGCCGGCGAGTTCGGCGTGCCGTTCGTGGTCGGCGTGCAGCGCTTGCTTTCGAGCAAACCCGACGTCGTGATCGAGGCCGCCTCGCACGAGGCGGTGCATGCGTTCGGGCCGGAATTGCTCCGCGCGGGCGTGGCGCTGATCGTGCTTTCGGCGGGCGCGCTGGCGGACGATGCGTTGCGCGAATCGCTCGAGAGCGCCGCGGCGGAGCGTGGCGCGCTGCTTTACGTGCCCTCCGGCGGCATCGGTGGGCTGGATGCGCTCAAAGCCGCGTGCATCGCGGGCGTGGACGAGGTCACGATCGCCGTCACCAAGCCTCCGGCCGCGTGGAAGGGCATCCCGTACGTCGAGCGCCTGGGCGTCGACCTCGATCGGTTGACCGCGCCCGTCACGCTGTTCGAAGGTCCGGCCCGGGCCGGTGTGCCTCACTTTCCGGCCAACGTCAACATCGCCGCGGTGCTGTCGCTCGCCGGGGTCGGCTTCGATCGCACGCGCCTGAAGGCGGTGGCCGATCCGCAACTGCGGCACAACACGCATTACATCGACATCCGCGGCAAGAGCGGCAACATCAGCGTCAAGCTCGAGAACGTCCCTTCGCCGGAAAATCCGAAGACCGCATGGCTGGCGTGCTACAGCGCGCTGGCAGCGCTCAGGGCGATGCAATCCAGCGTGCGCTACGGGACGTAGGGGCGCGGGATTCGCGCGGGGAGAAGCGACGGGTTGCGAGGGGCACACGGCGGAGTGTTAGCATTCGCCCTGGGAGGAAGCCGTGCTCGTCAACTGCGCCGCGTATCAGGAAGGCCGGAAGCTCGCCGACATCCAGCCGAGCGAGATCCGCACCTACGTGAGCCGGCCCGAGTGCTTTGTGTGGGTCGCGCTGCGCGAACCGACTTCCGCCGAGCTCGACGCGATGCAGCAGGAATTCGCGTTGCATCCGCTCGCAGTCGAGGATGCGCGCCACGGCCACCAGCGGCCCAAGATCGAGGAGTACGGAGACTGCCTGTTTGCCGTCTTGCTCACGGTGGAGATCGCCGGCGAGGGGCTCAATGTCGGTGAGGTGGCGGTGTTCGTCGGCCCCAACTACGTGCTGTCGATTCGAAGCCACACGGAGCGCGGGTTTGCCGACGTGCGCGCACGCTCCGAGCGCGAGCCGGAACTGCTGCGGCATGGCTCCGGTTACGTCCTGTACGCGATCATGGATGCGGTGGTGGACCGGTATTTCCCGGTGCTGGATGCGCTCGAGGGGGAGCTGGAGCAGGTCGAGGAGCGCATCTTCTCCGCGCAACAGAGCCGCGCGATCATCGAATCGCTGTACGGCCTGAAGCAGAAGCTGATGACGCTCAAGCATGCGACGGGCCCGCTGCTCGACGCGACCGGCAAGCTCTACGGCGGGCGGGTCCCGCATGCCTGCGTGCGGCTGCAGGAATACTTCCGCGACGTCTACGACCATCTGATCCGGGTCAACCAATCAGTCGAGAGCCTGCGGGAAATGGTCATCACCGCGATCTCCGTGAACCTATCGCTGCTCACCATCCAGGAAAACGAGGTCACCAAGCGCCTCGCCGCCTATGCGGCGCTGGTGGCGGTGCCGACGCTGATCGCCGGCGTCTACGGAATGAACTTTCGCAACATGCCGGAGCTCAACTGGGTCTTCGGATATCCGGTGGCGCTCGGAGCCATGGCCGCGATCGATGCATATCTCTTCTACCGCTTCCGCAAGGCGAAGTGGTTGTAGGGGACCGCGGGCGGGAGCGGAAAATGGAGCGAAGCGAATCTCGGATCCTCACCACGCATACCGGCAGCCTGCCGCGCCCCAAGACGCTCGTCGATCTGCAGCTGCGCCTGAGCCGTGGCGAGGCGGTGGATCCGGCGGTGCTCGACGAGGAGGTCAAGCGAGCCACGCGGCGGGCAGTGCAGCGCCAGTGGGAGTGCGGGATCGATGTCGGCAACGATGGCGAGCAGCCGCGCGAGAGCTTCTTCACCTACGTCCGCTACCGGATGAGCGGGTTCGGAGGCGAGGGCCCGCGGCCCGCGGTGAAGGACCTGGCGACCTATCCGAGCTTCCGTGAGCTGTTCCAGATCCAGGCCCGACCGAGCCTGCACACTGCGCCGCCGCGCGCGATCGGCGAGGTGCGGTATGTCAATCGCGCGCCGCTCGAAAAGGAGCTTGCCGACTTCGGGCGGATCCTGACCGAGCAATCGACGCGCTTCGTCGAGTGCTTCTGGACCGCCCCCTCGCCGGGAATCATCGCCTGCGCCATGCACAACGACTACTACGGGTCGCTGGCGGAGTACGTGAACGCAGTCGCGGATGCCCTGCGCACCGAGTACGAGGCGATCGCCGCGTGCGGTTTGGTCCTGCAGATCGATGCTCCCGACCTGGCGATGGAACGGCACCGGCTGTTCGCCGATCGCCCTCTGGGCGAGTTCCTCGACTTTGTGGACCTGACGGTCTCGGCGATCAATCGGGCACTGGCCAACGTGGCGCCCGACCGCGTCCGCCTGCACGTGTGCTGGGGCAACTACGAAGGCCCGCACAACTTCGACGTGCCCGTGGAGGACCTGCTGCCGCACCTGTATCGCGCACGCGTGGGAGGGCTGGTATTGTCGATGGCGAACCCCCGGCATGCGCACGAGCATCGCAGCCTGGCCAGGTACCCGCTCCCGGGCGGCTGGGTCGTCGTTGCCGGCGTCATCGACACGACCACGAACTATGTCGAGCATCCGGAAGTCGTCGCCGATCGCATCGAATACGTGGCGCGGGCCGTCGGCGATCCCAATCGGGTGCTGGCCGGCACCGACTGTGGCTTCGACACCTCGACGGGGGCCGGCTGGGTTGCGGAGGAGCTGGTATGGGAGAAGTTGCGCGCCCTGCGGGCCGGCGCGGAGCTCGCCACCGGGCGATTGTTTTGAGCGCGGGTCGGGGTGTCCGGCGTCTTCCCGCTTCGGGCATGGAGCGCGGTACGGTTTGTGCCTGGAATAGAGCGGCGATGTCCGGGAGTGGTCCCGCAGGGGATCCTGGCGCAATGCTCGCTGAAGAACAGGAACTATCTGTTCCCCGCTCCGGTCTGCGTTCATGGGCGAGTGTAGCAGGCGGCGAGCCGTCCCAATGGGAATCAAACCGTGGTGTCAAGACGCTCGGTGCATGCGTGCGGGGGGATGCTCGTCTGGCGGAGCAGGGGTTTCTTCGAATGCAGACGGCTATATCGGACGTGAAGACCCGCGATTTTGGTAGATCCGAGCCCCGCGACGCGGGTGCCGCTGTCGGTCCGCGCACGGCGAGTGCCGTTCGACGCCTGTGGCTCGCCCGGGCGGTGGCGGTTGCATTCGCTTGGACATCCGGCGCCGTATCGGCAGCCGATGCCCCCGCCGCGCAACAGCCGCAAGCCGCCTCCGGCGCCACGTACCCGTTCGAAGAGGAAGTCCCTCCCATCGGCGAGAACAACCTGCTTTCCGAGGAGCAGATCCGGTACTGCCTCGCGCAGATCATCCGCATCGAGGCGACACGACCGCTGCTGAATCGATACAGACCGGAGCAGGTCGACTACTTCAACCACGCCGTTGCGGATTACAACAGCCGATGCGGCCGCTACCGCTACGAGGGCGATGCGCACGACGCCGCGAAGGGGCTGGTCGAGGAGAATCGCGCACAGGTCGAGCGCGACGCGCGCGATGCATATGCAAAGCGCTTCCCGCCCCAGAAGAAAACTGCGCGCAAGCCAGTGTCCCCGGCGGCGCCACAGGCCAAGACGGAACCGCAGGTTTCAGCCTCGGCTCCGGTCGCGGAGGAGCTGGCCGTTGCCGTGGAGCAACCTGTGAGCGCTACGCCTTCTGCGAGCCCAGCCAAGCCAGCCGAAACGAGCACGCCTGTCCCGGCGCCGCAGCCCAAAGCGGCACAGCAGGCCTCTACGCCACCCGCCGCCGCAGGCGAACCAGTCTTTCTGGTTGACCTATCGGCAACAGCTACACAGCCCAGCGCCCCAACACAGCGGGCCGAACCGAGCAAGCCTGTGCCGCCACCGTCACAGGTCCAGCAGCAGGCAGCCGCGACCGCTCCGCCTGCTGCCGGGCCGCGTCCCGCTGAAATCGCTCAAGCCGTCGCTGCGCCGGCGAGAAGCGAAGCGAAGAGCGCCGAGCCGAGCAAGCCTGTGCCGCCATCGTCACAGGCCCAGCAGCAGGCAGCCGCGGCAATTCCACCTCCCGCGGCGCCGCGTCCCGCCGAAGTCGCCCAACCCGCTGCCGCTCCGCCCCCGAGTACCGAGGCGAAGACAACGGAGGCAAGCAAACCGGCACCCGCGCAGCCGGAGCCCGAGCGGATAGCAGCCGTGCAG
>Ga0335084_10005181_pt1 | contig 12864 bp, 10 predicted proteins | sample Lox_Sample_44_FD_206721 | JGI IMG/M metagenome (GOLD analysis project Ga0335084, IMG submission 206721) | Soil microbial communities from Loxahatchee National Wildlife Refuge, Florida, United States - Lox_Sample_4.4 | ecosystem: Environmental > Terrestrial > Soil > Wetlands | place: USA... | reverse complement strand
CGGCGGCTTGGAGCAGTTGTCGGAGGCCGTCAACACGACGTACTACGACCTGACGCTGCGCGGCGGTTATCGCGCGAATGCGGGCTGGTCGGTGATCGCGTACGTCGAGAACGTCACCGACCAGGTCTACTACGACGGTCTCGCGCAAGGCGACGAAGGCGCCGGGTTGCCGGCACACTACTTCGGGTCGGCTCGGCCGCGCACCGCCGGTATTACGATGAGCTGGGAGTTCTGACGGCGCTCGACCTAACGACTCCGTCGAGGTGCACCGCGCAGTTCGCCGCCTTCAATGGGGTTGGACGGGCTCCGCTACGCGCGTGAACACGCGCGTCAGGTGGTGGTCGCCGCGCTTCGCGCTCAGGTCGATCAGCAACGTGAGCGTGTTGCCGTCGTCGGAAAGGCTGTAGGTTTCGCGGATCGTCATCGGTTGACTCTTGGTCTCGACGATCAGGCGGTCGTGATCCCAGCCTGCGTCGATGACGTACAGACCACGCTTCTGTTCGCCCCATTTCACGTCGCGATAGGGCTGGTTCGGATAGTCGATGCCCATCGAGTCGCGATCCTGCGCGATCGTCATGCGATTCGCCGACACCATCGGCAACAACGGCGCCGGCCCGCCGAAGCGCGGACCGCCTTCGCCGCCCCTGCGCTCATCCTCCGACTCGCGTGGTCGCGGCGGCGGCGGTGGGGCGTCGCTGTGCCGCGCATCCAATTGCCACGTGCCGCTCAGATCGACGCCGGACGGCGAGACCGTTTCGAGGTGACCGCAGGCGGTCAGCGCGGCGAACGCGATCGTTGTCAGAGCGGCACGAAGCAGATGCATCGAAGACCTCGGTGGCCCGCGTACTGTAGTACGAACAACTCGGTCGATGCGCCCCGAGTTTGACATTCGCGAGCAGTTCGTTCACCGTGCGCGGCACGTTCGAGATCGCGCCATTCCCTTCGTACGAAGCGGACGTCTCGACGCCTCATACAAACCCCCGTTCCCTCCAACCGCGCGTGGAATACGGATACGCGCCTCAGCGTGCTCGTTCTAACGACAACGGGTGCGCAGCGCTCAAGGAAGACAAGTTGAAACATTCCGAATTTGCCGATCTCGGCATCATTGAACCATTGTGCCGAGCGTTGGCTGCGGCCGACTACGAACGGCCCACCCCGATCCAGACTCGGGCCATCCCGGAACTGCTCGGCGGCCGCGATCTGCTCGGCATCGCACAGACGGGCACCGGCAAGACCGCCGCATTCGCCGTACCGCTGTTGCAGCGCCTGGCGCAGACCGGTTCGCCGGCCGGTCCCGGCGCGGTCCGCGCGCTGATCCTCGCGCCGACGCGGGAGCTCGCGATCCAAATCGGCGACGACTGCGCGAACTACGGGCAATACCTGAACCTTCGCTTCGCGACCATCTTCGGCGGGGTCGGTCAGAACCCGCAGGTTGCGGCGCTGCGCCGCGGCGTCGACGTGTTGATCGCCACGCCGGGGCGCCTGCTCGATCTCGTTGGGCAGCGCCTCGCGCGACTCGACGCCGTGACGGCCCTGGTGCTCGACGAAGCCGACCGGCTGCTCGACATGGGCTTCATCCGCGACGTCCGCCGCATAATTGCCGCGCTGCCGCGGGCCCGCCAATCGCTGCTGTTTTCGGCGACGATGCCGCCCGAAGTAGCCGAGCTCGCGCGCGAAATCCTGCGCGACCCGCTGCGCATCGACGTCTCGCCGCAAGCCGTCACCGTCGATCGCACCGACCAACACGTCGTGTTCGTCGACAGCGGTGCCAAACGTCAGGCGCTGGCGCGGTTGCTGCGCCGAGGCGACGTGACGCGCGCGATCGTGTTCACTCGCACCAAGCACGGCGCCAATCGCGTCGCGCAGCAGCTCGATCGCGACGGCATCGCCGCCGAGGCGATCCACGGCAACAAATCGCAGAATGCACGGCAACGCGCGCTCGACAATTTCAAGACGGGCCAATCCTGGGTGTTGGTCGCGACCGACATCGCCGCGCGCGGCATCGACATCGACGCGGTCAGCCACGTGTTCAACTTCGAACTGCCGCACGAGCCGGAAAGCTATGTACACCGCATCGGCCGTACGGCACGGGCCGGCGCATCGGGCGTTGCCCTGTCGCTCGTCGATGCATCGGAGCGACCGCGGCTACGCGCGATCGAAAAGCTGATTCGACGGCCGCTCAACGTACTGGAACTCGATGGCGAAGCGAGCCGCGATACGGCGCCGCCGCCCGCCGCGCGACCTTCGACGTCGGACGGCGCTTTGCAATCGACGGCGCCGGTCCGCGCGAAACAGTCGCCTGCACCGCGTACGCCGTCCGGGTCGACCGCCGGCGACAGAGGTCGCGCGGCCGCGTCGAGCCCAACGCGCAATCGAAGAACGGATGGTAGTGCTGCGTCCGGCGCACGACGGCGGCGTCGGCGTGCGCCGAATCGAAATCGCTACGACGACCGGTCGGAGATCTGGTCGAACCGCTGAGAGACTGCTCGCTAGGCCTTCGCGCTCGGGCGCGCCGATACCGCGGCGTGCCACCGCCACAGGTGTTCGAGCGAGTCATCCGGGCGCAGGCCGACGAGCGCGGTCGCGAAATCGATCACGCAGAGCGCGGTGATGTCGGCGATGGAGTACGCGTCGTCGGCCATGAAGGCGTGCTGCGCGAGTTCGCGGTCGAGTCGTCCGTAGAATGCACGCGTCGCTGCATCGCTCGCTTCCTTCGCTTGCGGGTTCTGTTTGAAGCGACCCGGCGCCATTTGCGCGACGATCGGCCCGTTCACCCACGACGTCCCGATCGGACCGAGGAGTTCGAACTCGAGTTGGCGGTTCGCCATTTCGATGCGACCGAGCTCCTTCGGCGTCGCGCCGAACAACGACGGCTGCGGATGCAGCGCTTCGAAGTATCGACAGATGGCGACCGACTCGGCGATGCACGTGCCGTCGTCGAGCTCGAGCACGGGGATCTTGCCGCTCGGGTTCTTCTTCAGAAACGCCGGAGACTTGTGTTCGCCGGCGCGCATGTCGACCTGCACGAACGGCACCGTGAGGCCTTTCTCCGCAAGGAAGACCCGCACGCGGCGCGGATTCGGAGCGGCCGTCATCTCGTAGAGCTTCATCGTCGTTCTCCCATGATCGAATCGCACGCAACACCGACGCGCGGCCAAACGACCGGGCTGGGGCGCGCGCAGTGCCGCCGGATGCGTCGTGCCGAGTTGCTCATGGACGGCCGCCGGTCGCTTCTTCCCACGCTCGGCGAATGTCGAGTTCGCGGTCGATTTTCACGACGAGCGGGATCTCGATCGGCGCATAGCCGGCGTCTTCGGTGAGCCGTGCGCCGCGGATCGTCGCGTCGAGCGAGAGCCCGCGCGCTTTCGCGTCGGCGCCGACGGCGGCAAGCTGGCGCATGTAGCGTTGAAACTGCACGAGCCCGTCGCGATCGGTCAACTCGCCGTGCCCCGGAATCACGTGCGTGAACTCGAGCGCGAGCACTTTGTCGAGCGTATCGCCCCAGTCGCGCACCGAGCCGCCGGCCTCGAGGTCGATGCTCGGGTACAGCCGATTGAAGAAGAGGTCGCCGGCGTGCAGCGTGGCGTCGTCGACGAACACGACCACGAGGTCGCCGTCGGTGTGGCCGCGGCCCGGGTGCAGCAACTGGATGTGCTTCGTGCCGAGCTGGATTTCGAGATCGTGGTCGAACGTGTGATTGGGCAACAACGCCGCGGCATCGCCGCTCCAATACGAAGCGTCCATCTCGTGCAGGTGCTCGAGCGTGCGCGTCGTCGAGACGACTTGCGTACCGGGCAGGAAGCCCGGGTTGCCGTGCGTGTGGTCGGAGTGATAGTGCGTGTTGATCACCAGCACGATCGACTCGCCGGTCAGCGCTTCGGCCATGTGGCGGATGCGCGAGCCCTGCATCGCGAACGTCATCGTGTCGACGATCACCGTGCCGGCGCCCGTCTTGAGCACGGCCACGTTGCCGCCGAGACCTTTGATCATGTGCAGGTCGTCGGTGACGCGTACGACCGTCATCGTGCGAATGTCGTAGAAGACGTAGCCGGCGACCGCGACGACGGCGAGCCCGACGACGACGGCGACCCATTTCAGCACGGCTTTCATCGCGGTCGGCTCACTTGTCTTCCACGGCGTGGCATTGTCTTACCCGGTTCGAAGCGATCGCAAGGCAGCGTCACAGCGGATAGTGCGTCGCGGTGCCGGCGACCGCCGACCACGTGATCAACAGCGCGTTGACGAACGCGGCCAGATAGACGCTGCCCGTTGCGCGCTGGAACACGGCGATCACGATCGCGGCGATGGCGAGCAACGCGACGAACTGAATCGAGACGACGGTCAGTAGCGGATGGCCGAACGGCAATGGAATGCCCGCCGTCAGCGGCACGTATTGCAGCGCGAGAAACGCGGCGAAGCCGTTCGTCAGGATCAACACGCAGCGCAGGCACGCGCGCGCGGCGCTGGCTCCGACGATGAATTGATTCAGCGACGCACCGACGATCGCGAACATCACCGCCATCGGCACGACGTAGACGAAGTACGGCACGACGTGCCACGGCGCGAACGGCTTGAACGCGACGACCCAGAAGCGGTAATCGACGTGGAACGCGGCGTCGACGCCGAGCAGCGTCAGATACGCGCCGCCGACGATCACGCATGCGGCGAGCGCAGCGCCGAGCAAGCGCTGCAGATCGAAGCCGACCGGCCACAGGGCGACCGACGCCAGCGTCGCGCCGCCCCGGCCGAGGATCACCATCGCCAATACGCCGAACGACGCGTTCACGAACGCCCACAGGATCAGGCCGTTCGACAGCTGCTGCGGCGTGTGCGGCGACACCGGCCACGCCGGCGTCTGCGCGAGATCGAAGAACGGGAAGTACGTCAGCACCGGCAACAGCGTCGTCGCGGCCGCGGACCAGCCGGGTCGCACCGGCCTCGGCGTCAACGGCAGCGGCACCGTGAGCCAGCGGAACGCGCGCCAGTGCAACATCGTTAGGCCGAGGCCGATCAACGCCGTCACCATGCCGACCAGCGCGACCAACGTCGTCAGTTCTTTCCAATACCAGATCTGGTGATGCGCGGGTTGCGGCGCGCCGCCGGTCAGCGTCGTCGCGAACCAATCCACCGCCGCGCCGATCGCCGCCGTCGACAGGTGATCGCCGGGATGCGTCACGGGCGGCGTGTACAACACCCGCGCGGTACCGTATTCGCGATTGCCGTACACCTTGCCGGGGACCACCGGCGTCAGCGAGCCGAACATCTCGAGCAGTTTCGGTGCGCGCGCAACATCGGCGCCGATCGGCACGCCCCACATCGGCTCCGAGAACTCGTCGAACTCGCCGAACACGATCGCGACGTTGCGCGGGAATTCGAGGGTGCCCATTGGCGCGCCGAACACGCCCGGCGCACAACCTTCGAGCACCATCGAGCGATACCCGTCCGGGTAGGCGGCGGCCGCGGCGAGCACTGCGGAGCCGCCCGTCGAGTGGCCTTCGAGGCCGATGTTGTCGGCGTCGACCGTCGGCAGACCGCGCAGATACGCGAGACCGTCCGGCCCGCCGAAGCCGTTCGCGAACGCCGGCGGCCGCGAGAAGCCGTGGCCGGATTGATCGAGCGCGAGCACGACGTAGCCGCGCCGCGCGAGCTCGATCGCGAAACCGCTCTGCGTCTCGCGCGAATTGACGTAGCCGTGCACGGCGAGTACGCCGGGCGCCTTGTGCTCGGCGTCGACGCCGTCCGGCGTGTACAAGAGCGCGCTCAACGTCTTGCCGTCGGTGCCGGCGAAGCGCACGTCGTCGACGCGCACGCTGCCGCCGACGGTTTGGATTTCATGAGCGGTGAAGCCGCCGAGCAAGATCAGCATGAGCCCCATGCCGAGCAATGCGTGATGCACGTTCATTCGATGACTGTCAGCGTCCTTATCGCCGCATTTGCGTTGCTTGGGTGTCGGGTACTGCGCGCTGCGGCTCAGTGCGTCGGTTGGGGCAGCGGCACGTTCGGGTTCGTGTTGCCGTCCGCGCACACCCCGTTGCTCGTGGTGCCGTTGTCCGGATCGGTCGGACACGGGTCGCACGGATCGCCGAGCCCGTCGCCGTCGGAGTCCATCAGATCGGTGCTCGCCAGATTCGGACAGTTGTCGCACATGTCTTTGATGCCGTCGCCGTCGCTGTCGCGGCTGTCCGGGAAGAGCTGCAGCGGTGCGGAATTCAACACGAAGCTGTTCCCAGTGGGCGCGTCGGCGCCGGTTTGCACCGTCGCGTGAATACGCGCTTCGGTGCCGGCGATCGCGTCGGCCGGGATCTGCGAGCGAATCGAGATCGCACCTTGCGCGTTCGCCTTGCCGCGCGCGATCTCACGCACGGCGTCGCCTTGTTCGAACGTCACGACCACGGCGTCGCCGGGTTGCAGACCGTTGCCGGTGAGCGTGATCGGATCGCCGAGGGCGAACGCCGATTCGCGGGCGCATTCCTGGAAGTCGACCGGATTCACCCACAACTTGCCGCGCATTCGCGGGGCCGGATTTTCCTCGGCTGCGAGCGGCGCGGCGAGCAGCCAGACGAAGAGGCCGATGCCGAGCAAATGCACCGTGCGTTCGACGTTGCGAATCATCGGGCCCCCTCCGCCGGCCCCTCTGCCGGCACGACGCGCGTCATGCTACAGAAGAATGCGCCGCTCGCCATCGTGTATTCGCCGGCGGTGACCGATCGGCGCGCGCATCGAGACGGCGATCACGGATGCTGTGTCGCGTTCGGTCGCCAGCCCGGCCTACCCGACCGCCAAAACACGAAGCTGAGCGTATCGAGCCACTGCGCGTCGCGTTGCGCGCGCGTCGAGCCGATGCCGTGGCCCGCATCCGAGTCGACGCGCAGCAGGACGGGATTCGGCGTGCCGCTCGCGAGTAGCCGTGCCGCGAATTTGGCCGGCTCCCACGGTGACACGCGCGGATCGTTGAGCCCCGTCGTGATCAGGATCGCTGGATACGCGACGCCGTCGCGAACGTGCTGATACGAATCCATCGCCAACAGATTCGTAAGGCCGCTGGGCGATGCGATCGTGCCGAACTCCGGGACGTTCGGCGGGCCGTTCGGCGAGAACTCGTCGCGCGTCGAGTTCGCGGCCGGCACGTCGTCGACGACCCCGGCGAAGAGTTCCGGTCGCTCCACCATCGCCATGCCGGCCGCGATGCCGCCGGCCGAGGCACCCGTGATGAACGCCTGCGCCGGAGTCGTCACGCCGCGTCCGATCAGGTCCTCGGTGCAGGCGATCAGGTCGCGCCACGTATTCGGCTTGTTGGCGTCCTTGCCCGCGAGGCGCCACGCTTCGCCGAGTTCGCCGCCGCCGCGCACGTGACAGACCGCGTACACGCCGCCTTCGCGCAGGAACGCAATGACGCGCGCGCCGAAAAACGGCAGCAGCGATATGCCGTAGGAGCCGTATCCTTCGATCAACGTCGGCGCCGGTCGAGTCGTTTCCTTCGCGCGGATCACCGTGAGCGGCACGCGAGTACCGTCGCGCGCGACCGCCTCGACGTCGTCGACGGCGAACGCCGCCGGATCGAACGGCGGCCGCGCGCCGAGCCGCAGGTCGACGAACTGCGCCGTTTGCGTGTCGTATGCGAGCGTCCGGTCGGGCTCGGTCCAGCTCTCGAGCGTGATGGTGATACCGGCGGCGCGCGGATCGGTGAACGCATACGACACGTAGCCGCGCAACGGCAGCGCCACTTCGGTCGCCGTCGTCGAGCCGGCCGGAATGCGCAGCAGGTGCGAGTAGATGCCTTCACGCGTCGACACGTACAACGCGTCGGCTGCGGCGTGGATCGATTCGACCACGCGATCGGGCCGCGGCGCGACGAGGGTCGTGGCGGCGGCGAGCGGCTGACCCGCGCGCAACGCGAGCACTTCGAAGGTCGGCGCGTCGCGATGCGACAGCAGAAACAGCTCGTCGCCGCGCACGTCGACGCCGGTGACGCCGTCGTCGCGAGCGACCAGCGGTTGCCACGCGAGGTGCCGGTCCGCCAACCAGGCGACCGGCGCGGTCCAGGCGGCCCATTCGTTCGTCACGCCGTCGATGTTCAGTGCGAGCAGCGTGTTCGAGCCCGGCGTCACGATCAGCACCGGATTCTCGACCGCATCGAACGTCGGCGCGTGCGAGGCGGGATCTTGCGGCACCGTGCGGCCGAGGATCGGCACGGGCTCGTGCGCGAGATCCCACGCGTCGATCGTCGCGTCCTTGTACTTCTCGGTGTCGGGCGCGCCCGCGGCGAGCGCTTGCAAGCGAATGAAGTACAGCGCTTGCGAATCGTCGCGCCAATTGACTTCGCCGTATTCGGCGCGGTCGACGGGGCCGGCGATGCGCGCGCCGGTCGTCGTGTCGTAGACGTACAACGACGCGTCTTCCGAACCGCCGGCGGAGAGCCCGGCCGCGACCTTCGTGCCGTCCGGCGACGGTGCGAAATAGTTGATCGCGTACGGCGTGCCGCCGCGCTCGGCGCGCAGCGCACCGACGTCGATCAGCGTGCGCACGCCGTCGGCGTCGCGAACGAGCAAGTCGAACTGGTCGGAGCTCGGTCCGCGACCGAGGAAGAACTCGCGTTCCCCGACGCGTGCGTAGTCGGTGATCGAGCCGAACGCGCCGGTGAATGCGTCGATCCGTTCGCCGAGGGCGGCGCGCGGTGCGATCGCGTCGAACACCGCGCGCGTGTAGTCGTTCTGCGCGCGCATCCAATCGAGGGTCGGACCCTGCATCAGCTCGAAATAGCGATACGGATCGACGATCGTCGCGCCGTGCAACGTTTCGCTGACGGGCCGGGCGGCGGCGAGCGGGGGTTTCGCGATACCGATCGGTGCAAGCGGATCGTCCGCCGCGGCCGCGCGCCCCAGTGCAATCGTCAGCAGCGCGGCGAGCGCGAGCGATCGTCGCGCCACGTCACATGCTCCAGCCGCCGTCGATCAGATGGATCGCGCCGGTCGTATACGTCGATTCGTCGCTCGCGAGATACACGGCGAGGGCGGCGACTTCGTCGGCGCTGCCGAGGCGGCCCATCGGTTGCCGTTTGATGAAATCGGCGCGCGCGGCCGCCGGGTCGGCGAATGCATTGATGCGGTCGCCGAGCGACGGCGTTTCGACGGTGCCGGGGCAAATCGCGTTGCAGCGGACGCCGCGCGCCACGTAGTCGGCGGCGACCGATTTGGTGAGTCCGATCACGCCGGCTTTGGTGGCGCCGTACACGCAGCGGTTCGGCGCGCCCTTCACGCTGGAGGCGACCGACGACATGTTGACGATGCTGCCGCCGCCGGCCGCCAGCATCGCGGGCAAGAATGCGCGAATCATCCGATACATCGACGTCAAGTTCAGTTCGAGCGAGAACGCCCACGCCTGCGGCGGGCAATCGAGGATCGAACCGTGATGCACGAAGCCGGCGCAGTTGAACAGCACGTCGACGGCTCCGATCGAACTCGCGGCCGTGTCGACGGCCTGTTGGTCGGTGACGTCGAGCAACTGCGGTGCGATCGACGGTTGCGTTTTCGCGAGTTCGCCGAGCGTGCGCTCGTTGATGTCCGTCGCGATCACGCGCGCGCCCTCGGCGGCGAACGCGAGCGCCGTCGCACGACCGATGCCTTGGCCGGCGGCCGTGACGAGTGCGCGTTTCCCGTTCAGTCTGTTGCTCATGGTGGTCCCCTTCGACGTACGGTTAGCATACGGCACAGCGCAGCCGCCGCGCGCGCGGACGCAGACCAGGAGATTTCGATGACCACGATCACCGCGATCGAAGCGATCGACGTTCGCTATCCGACGTCGCGCATGCTCGATGGTTCCGACGCGATGAACCCCGATCCGGACTATTCGGCGGCGTACGCGATCGTGCGCACGAACGTCGCCGGCCTCGACGGCCACGGCATGACGTTCACGATCGGCCGGGGCAACGAGTTGTGCGTTGCCGCGATCGACGCGCTCGCGCCGTTGATCGTCGGACGCACGCTGGAGGAACTCACCAGCGACATGGGGGCGCTGTCGCGCCGCCTGCTCGGCGAGAGCCAGATGCGTTGGCTCGGTCCCGAGAAAGGCGTAGTGCATCTCGCGGCAGCGGCGATCATCAATGCGATCTGGGATTTGTGGGGCAAACAGAGCGGCAAGCCGGTGTGGCGACTCGTCGCCGATCTCGAGCCCGAAGCGTTGTTGCGCGCGCTCGACCTGCGTCACATCACCGATGCGATCGCGCCGTCGGAAGCGCTCGACCTGTTGCGCGATGCCGCGCGCGGCAAAGCGGAGCGGCGCGCGCGCCTCGAACGCGACGGCTATCCGGCGTACACGACGTCGGCCGGTTGGCTCGGCTATCCCGACGACAAAATTCTGCGTCTGACGCGCGAAGCGCGCGCCGCCGGTTGGAACGCGATCAAGATCAAGGTCGGCCGCTCGCTCGACGACGATCTGCGCCGTTGTGCGCTGATCCGCGACGCGCTCGGGCCGGACGGTCGCCTGATGGTCGACGCGAACCAGGTGTGGGAGGTCGGTCAGGCAATCGATTGGATTCGCGCGCTCGCGCCGTTCGACTTGTGGTGGGTCGAAGAGCCGGTGCACCCGGACGACATCTTGGGCCACCGGAAGATCATCGACGCGGTCGACGGCATTCGCATCGCAACCGGAGAACATTGCCATAACCGTGTGATGTTCAAGCAGTTTCTAACCCACCGAGCGATCGACGTCGTGCAGGCGGACGGCTGCCGCCTGGCGGGGTTGTCCGAGGCGATGGCGGTGTGCCTGCTCGCCGCGAAGTACCGGCGGCCGGTGTGCCCGCACGCCGGCGGCGTGGGCCTGTGCGAGATCGCCCAGCACCTGTCGATGATCGACTACCTGTGCTTTGCGGCGACGTGGGACGAGCGAATGACGGAGCACGCGGCGCACTTGCACGAGCACTTCGTGGATCCGATTCGCATCGAGCGCGGCCGCTACTCGGCGCCGACGAGACCCGGCATCTCGCTCGAGATGCACCGCGCGAGCATCGCGGATCACCGGTTTCCCAACGGCTCGGTTTGGGCGCGCTGAATCGCGCTCACGCGCGCCGTTTGCGAGCGCCCCTCAACGCATGTGTCGGAAACAGGTCCGCACTTCGTTGACGAACGTCTGCGGGACCTCGAACGCGGCGAAGTGGCCGCCCTTGTCGAGATCGCTCCAGTGCACGAGCTTCTCGAACCGCTTCTCGGCCCAACGCTTCGAGCAGCGGAAGATCTCCTTCGGGAAGATGCTGCAGCCGGTCGGAATCTTCACCGGATCGCGCGCGACCTTGTTGAAGCTCTCCCAATACAGGCGCGCCGACGACGCCGCGCTGTTCGTCAGCCAATACAGCATGACGTTGTCGAGCAACTCGTCGCGCGTCAGCACGTTCTCCGGGTGGCCGTCGCAGTCCATCCACGACCAGAACTTCTCGATGATCCATGCGGCCTGGCCGCTCGGCGAATCGGCGAGCCCATAGCCGAGCGTCTGCGGACGCGTGCTCTGTTGCTTCGAGTAGCCCGAGTCCCAATCGGCATAGTGCTGCATGCCCGCGAGCGCGGATTTCTCGCGCTCCGTCAGGTCGTTCATCGTCGCGGGATCGGGCGTCACGATCGGCATGTTCAAATGAATGCCGAGACAGTTCTTCGTGTCCTGCAGGCCGATGGCGGTCGTCACGATCGCACCCCAGTCGCCGCCTTGCGCGACATATTTCGGATAGCCGAGGCGCGGCATCAGCTGGCTCCACGCGCGGCCGATCTTCTCGGTGTTCCAACCGGGGCTCGTCGGCTTGCCGGAGAACGAATAGCCCGGCAGCGACGGACACACGACGTGGAACGCGTCGGCCGCGTTGCCGCCGTGCTTCGTCGGCTCGGTCAACGGCTCGATCACTTTCTGGAACTCGACGATCGAGCCGGGCCAGCCGTGCGTCATCACCAGCGGCAATGCGTTCGCGTGCGGCGAACGCACGTGAATGAAATGGATCTCGACGCCGTCGATCGTCGTCTTGAATTGCGCAAAGCGGTTCAGCAGCGCCTCGCGTTTGCGCCAGTCGTAGTCGTTCGCCCAGTAGCGGCAAACGTCCTGCACGTACGCGAGCGGAATGCCTTGCGACCAATCGCCGGGCGTTTCTTTGTCCGGCCAGCGCGTCGCTTGCAAGCGTCGCTTCAGGTCGGCGAGCTGCGCGTCGGGGATGGCGATCTTGAACGGAGCGATGGCGTCGGTCATGGCGTCCTCGGGTGGCGGCGACTGCGGTGGAGCGCGCATGGTGTTGAGCGCTGTCGCGCGCTGTCAAGCGCGGCAGTCCGGTCGGCGAGTCGAGCGGGCTCGTTACGTCGTCGTGCGGCGGCGTGCGTCGTACGAAGCGGGTAAGCTCGCCGACTCGATGGAGGACTCCGCATGGCAGCGCCGCTCGGCATCGACGTGTTCTGGTCGTTCCGCAGTCCGTGGTCGTATCTGGCGACGCCGCGCCTGCTCGATTGGTCCCGGCGCTACGACCTCGACGTCGTGTTTAGGCCGGTCTATCCGCTCGCGATCCGCACGCCGGAATTCTTCGACCGACAGAACCCATTGTGGTTTTCGTACTTCATGACGGACGTGCATCGCGTCGCGCAATTCCTCGAGCTGCCGTTCAAGTGGCCGAACCCGGATCCGGTCGTGCAGGAGTTTCGCGACGGGCGCCGCATGACCGGCGCGGTGCAGCCGTACATCTACCGCTTGACGCGGCTCGGCATCGTCGCGGCGGACATGGGCCGCGGTATGGAGTTCGCCGACGCCGTGTCGCGGTTGATCTGGGGCGGCACCGAAAACTGGTACGACGGCGACCATCTCGCCAACGCGACCGCGCGCGCCAGTCTCGACCTCGCGCGGATG
>Ga0335084_10005180_pt1 | contig 12864 bp, 15 predicted proteins | sample Lox_Sample_44_FD_206721 | JGI IMG/M metagenome (GOLD analysis project Ga0335084, IMG submission 206721) | Soil microbial communities from Loxahatchee National Wildlife Refuge, Florida, United States - Lox_Sample_4.4 | ecosystem: Environmental > Terrestrial > Soil > Wetlands | place: USA... | reverse complement strand
AACGTCTCGACGCGATGCTGGGCACGGGAACGCTCCGTGAGCGCGTCCAGGCTCGCGTGCCAGCTCCGCTTCGCGATGACCGCGTTCGGCTGCAGGTACCGGGAGAGCCGGCAGGTGAGCTCCCAGTTCCCGATGTGCCCGAGCACCAGGATGACGCCCTTGCCCCGCGCTGCGGCCCGCTCCATCGTCGCGACCGTCCCGGCGGACGCCTCGACGTAGTCGTCCATCCGCGACGCCCAGCTCGCCATGGTGATCACCTCGCCGCCGGTCCAGCCCAGGTGCACCAGGCTGGCGCGGGCGATGGCGTCGCGTACGCCCCCGCGCGCGGACGGGGGAAGCCCCCGGAAAAGGGCTCGGACCGCCCCACGCGGCGCCTGCGGCCGGCGGGCGGTATACATCAAAGATGAACGACAATTTCGGCGAGCTCAAGGCCCGGGTCCGCAAGCTGAACGACCTGCTCACCTCCGACCGCGGCCGGATCCTCGACAACCTCGAGTTCGCGCGGGCGGTGAGCCAGGCGCACCGGCTCGTGCGCGACGGCGACCGGACGCGCGAGCCCTCTCCGGTGCTGCGCGCTGCGGTGGAGAAGGCCGAGGTCCTCGGCCATTCGATCCGCTAGCCGGCGGCGGACGTCGTCCTGGAAATGCGAAGCCCGGCCTCGTGAGGAGGCCGGGCTCGGTGTCACCTGGAAGCTGTCGCGATGGACGCGATCAGGCGACCGGGCGGACGTTCGCCGCCTGCAGGCCCTTCGGGCCCTTGGTCACGTCGAACTCCACCTTCTGGCCCTCCGCGAGGGAGCGGAACCCGTCGGCCTGGATCGCAGAGTGGTGGCAGAAGACGTCTTCGCCCCCGTCCGTCTGCGTGATGAAGCCGAAGCCCTTCGCGTCGTTGAACCACTTCACGGTACCGGTTGCCATTTGCTGTTGGATCTCTTTTCTCTCTGTGAACGCCCGGCACTGATTGCCGCGCGGTGAATCTCCCTTCCCGAGCGGGAGGGAGTGCACGGTGTAGTCGAAGCGCGCGGAGAAGTCGAGCGGGGGCCCCGAGATACCCGCCGGCCGGTCGTGACGCGCCCGGTGCGCGGTGATATACAAGGGCAATCCGGCGAATCGTTGCCGGCCCTTCACGCCGCCGTGAGCGACACGGCGGAGTCTCCGCGCTCCCCTTCGTGCCACGACGAGCCGCCTGCGGGCCCACCGGGCACGCGGAACGCGACGGGTGCGCGACCGCGAGCGCCGGGCGGAAAGACCGGACCATGGGCGATCTCGAGAACGGAATGCTGGTGCAGCACGCCTCGCTGGGGCTCGGCAAGGTCGTCGCGCTCGAGGAGAAGGCGGTCCACGTCTTCTTCGCGATGACCGACGGGCGCTTCGCGACGAAGCTGCGGCTGCCGATGGCGCGGCCCCTCCTCACTCCGGCCACCAGCACGGACGCCTGGCTCTCCCGGCTGTCGGGCTTCGCCTTCGACGAGAAGGCGGGCCGGTACGGTCTCGGCGGCACGTGCCTCTCCCAGGCGGACGCCGCCGGCCGGTTCCTGGAGGTCTTCCCGAAGGGATTCGCGGACCCCAGCTACGGCGACGGCACGGACAAGCGCGATCGTCCCGCCCGGTGGCGGCGTGCGCACGCGCTGTACCTGGAGACGCTCGGGGGCGGCGAGGGCGAGCGGCTCCTGGCGGCGGACGACGTGGCCGGGCTCGTCGAGCGTGCCCTGCGCGTGGAGAAGATCGTCCGCCAGCTCCACAAGGACGCGGAGAAGACCTCCTTCGAGGAGGCCCTGAAGGACGTCGAGGGGGCGCGCAGGTACTTCGCGGCGCTCTTCGGGCTCCTGGCCACGGAGGCGCCCGAGCAGTCCCGGTTCGAGGCGGTGGCCGCCGCGGTCGGGGCGATGCCGCCGGTCGCTGCCGGGGAGGCAGCATGGCCGATCGTGACGCTCCTGCCGTTCGTGGCGCGGCCGGACGTGCACATGCTGCTCCGGCCCAGGTTCGCGTGCGAGGCCGGACACCGGCTCGGGCTCGAGCTCGCCTACGAGCCGCAGCCCAACTGGTCCACGTACTCGGCCCTCCTCAGGTCCGCCGAGTGGCTCCTCGAGAAGCTCCGGCCGCTCGGTGCGCGCGATCACGTGGACGTCGAGGCGTTCATGCACGTCGTGACGGCGAAGCACGCCCGCCCCAAGCCGCCGCTGCACCTGGTGACCTGAGCGGGCGAACGGCGTCCGGCAAGAACGGATAGTGAAAACCATGCGTGCCAGCTTCTCCGTCCGTGCCCACGTGGTGGGCATCGAGCAGATCGAGAAGAACCGCTACGTCGTCACCGTGGACGGTCGCCGGTTCGCGAGCTTCTGCTCCGAGAGCCGGGCGCGGGCGGCGGGTCGGCTCGAGGCGCGGCGGCTCGACTTCGTCGCGCACGAGACCTCGGCCTGGCGCCGGTGAGGGGCGAGCGCGTGGCCGCCGGTGCTCGGGAGCGCGGCGCCGGTCCCGACCCCGAAGGCCGGCGGGCGGGTGTTTCGCCGGGTGCCGGAAGGGCGTACAAAAAGGGTTCACCGCTCCCCGCTACCGCTCGCGTGGCCGCGACCGGTCGCCTTCACGAGGAAAGGGCGGTCATGTCCGATCTCGAAAACGGAACGCTGGTGCAGCACACGACGCTCGGCGTGGGCAAGATCGTCGCCCTCGAGACGAACGCCGTCCACGTGTTCTTCCCCGACGGCGACAAGCGGTTCGCCGCGAAGCTCCGGCTCCCCGCGGCCCGGGCGCTCCTGCGCACCGAGGGGTTCGAGCGGAACACCTGGCTCCTGGGGCTCTCCGCGTTCGCGCTCGATCCCAAGCTCGGCCGCTATGCCCTGGCCGCGAGCTGGCTCACGCACGACGAGGCCCTGGACCAGTTCCTCGCGATCTTCCCGGCCGGCTTCGCGGAGCCCGCCTACGTCGGCGGCAAGGGCGCGCGCGCCCCGCGCTGGCGCGCGGCGCACGGCCGGTGGGTCGAGGCGTTCGGGGACGGGGAGGGCGAGCGGCTCCTGGCCGCGGACGACCTGGACCAGCTCGTGGCGCGCGCCCTGAAGGTCGAGGCGGCCATCGCGTCGCTCCAGCCGGCGGCGGACGCAGGTGCTGTGAAGCTCGCGCTCTCGTCCGACGAGACCACCCGTCCCTTCTTCACCGCCCTGGTCGAGCTGCTCTCCGTGCCGTCGCCCGCGCGCGCCCGGTTCGAGAAGCTCTTCGCCGCTGCGCGCGCCCTTCCCGTCGCCCCCGCCCTGCAGTGGCTGGTGGCGACGCTGTTCCCGTTCGTCGCCTCGCCCGGGCGTCACGTCCTCTTCCAGCCCAAGATCGCCCGCGAGGCCGCCGACCGGCTCGGCTGCGACCTCGGCGACGACGCCGTCCCGAACTGGAGGACGTACGGCGCGCTGCGCGGGCTCTCGACCCAGCTCCTCGAGAAGCTGAAGCCGAACGGGGCGAAGGACTTCGTGGACGTCGAGGCCTTCCTGCACGTCACCGCGACCGCCAAGCGCCGCGGGACGCGGAGCACGCGATGAACGACAACTTCAGCGAGCTGAAGGGCCGGATCCGGAAGCTCGACGACCTGCTCGCCGCGAGCGGCATGGTGAACGTGCAGTTCGCGCAGGCGCTCAGCGCGGTTCGCCGCGCCGTCAAGCGCGGCGATCGGACCCGCGACCCCTCGCCCGAGCTGCGCGGGCTGCTCGACAAGGCGGAGTCCCTCGGCAGGATGCTGACGGGGCAGGGGCCGCGCTAGGTCCCCCGCATGACCAGACCCACGCTCATCTACTTTCCCGCTCGCGGCCGAGCCGAGGTCATCCGTCTCGTGCTGGCCGAGGCCGGCGTCGACTACCAGGAGCACCCGGTCGGCAAGGGCACTCCACCGGTGAACGGCCGGCCGACCGACTTCGCCGCGCTGAAGGCGAGCGGAGACCTGCCCTTCGAGGCGGTGCCGGTCTGGGAGGAGCCGGGCGGGTTCCGGCTGGCCCAGAGCCTCGCCATCCTGAACCACCTGGGCCGCACGCACGGGCTCGGCGGCCGAACGCCCGCCGAGGCGGCGCAGCGCGACCAGTGGCTCGGGGCCGTCGAGGACGTGCGGGCCGAGCTGCGCAAGCTCGCCTCCGTGCCGCAGGATCAGCGCGCGGCGGTCCGGGCCGAGCTTCGTTCGAGCACGCTGCCGCGCTGGTTCGGGTACCTGGACCGCCTGCTGCGCGCGAACCGGGACGGTACCGGATTCGCCGTTGGCGAGGGCCCGACCGTGGCGGACCTGGCGCTCTACTACCTCCTCGAGCTGGTGCGCGACAACGGCATGGGCGACGCCGTCGATCTTTACCCGGTGCTGGCGGCGTTCGCCAGGCGGATCGCCAGCCGCCCGCGGATCGCGGCCTACCTGGCGTCGCCGAAGCGGCACCCGTTCATGCCGCTGCCGACCTGACGCCCGGCCGGCCAGCTCGGACCAGGCGCCCCGTCGCGTGACGGCGCGTCCCCATGCGCGATGCGCGCGCCGAGCTCGTTCGCCAGCCGGCTCGCGCGAGGAACTGCGCTACCATGCGCGCCTCGTCTCCGCCGAGCTCTCCCCACCGCCTGCGAGGCCACCCGTGATCCTCCGCTCCGCCCCCTCCGTCTTCCTCGCCGCGCTCCTCGCCTGCGCCGCGGAGAAGCCTGCCCGCCCGGCGGCCTCGGCGGCGCCGCCCGCCGCCGCCCGCGGCGTCGACCTCGCGGCGATGGACCCGGCCGTGAAGCCGGGCGACGACTTCTACGACTACGCCAACGGCGCCTACATGCGGACGGCCGAGATCCCGCCGGATCGCTCCAGCACCGGGGCGTTCCTGCGGGTCGAGGAGGCGGTCGAGGCTCGCAACCGGGCCATCGTCGAGGACGCCGCGCGCGGCCTCGCGCCCCCGGGCTCCGACGCGCGCAAGATCGGCGACCTCTACGCCAGCTACATGGACGAGGCCGGGATCGAGGCGAAGGGGCTCGATCCGCTCCGCCCCACGCTGGCCCGCATCGCGGCCCTCCCGGACGCGCGCGCGCTCGCCGCCGAGCTGGGCGGAACGGTCCGCGCTGACGTGGACATCTTCAACTGCACCAACCTCTACACCTCGCGCCCGCTCGGCGTCTTCGTCGAGCAGGACCTCGACGAGCCGTCCCGGAACACCGTCTACCTGGTGCAGGGCGGCCTCGGGCTCCCGGACCGGGACTACTACCTCGACGCCACGCCGCGGCTCGCCGGCATCCGCGCGCAGTACCGCGCACACCTCGAGAAGGTGCTCGCGCTCGCCGGGATGCCGGACGCGGGGGGACGAGCGGAGCGCGTGCTCGCGTTCGAGACCCGGCTGGCGCGGACCCACGGCTCGCGCGAGGACGCGGGGGACGTGCAGAAGGGCAACCACCCGTGGACGCGGGCCGAGCTCGAGCAGCGGGCGCCCGGGATGGACTGGGACGCGTTCCTCCGCGCGGCCGCGCTCGACCGGCAACCCCGGTTCAACGCGTGGCAGCCGGGGGCGCTCGCCGGGCTCGCCGCGCTGGTGCGGGACGAGCCGCTCGCGACCTGGAAGGACTACCTCGCCGTCCGCGCGCTGGAGCGGGCCGCGCCGCTCCTCGCCAAGGCCTTCGTGGACGAGGCCTTCGCGTTCCACGGCACGGTGCTGAACGGCACGCCGCAGCTGCGCCCGCGCTGGAAGCGCGGGCTCGACGTGGTGGACGGCGCCGTCGGCGACGCGGTCGGCCGCCTCTACGTCCAGCGCCACTTCCCGCCCGAGGCGAAGGCCGACATCGAGGGAATGGTCCGGGAGATCCGCGCCGCGTTCGCGCGCCGCATCGACGCCATCGACTGGATGGCGCCCGCCACCCGGGCCCGGGCCAAGGAGAAGCTGGCGGCGCTCCAGATCGGCGTCGGCCACCCGGACCGCTGGGTCGACTACGCCGGACTGGAGATCGCGAGGGGCGACCTGCTCGGCGACGTGGAGCGCGCGGACCTGTTCGAGTACCGGCGCCAGCTCGCGAAGCTGGGCCGGCCGCCCGATCGCGGCGAGTGGTGCATGCTCCCGCACACGGTGAACGCGGTGAACCTGCCGGTGCGCAACGCGCTCGAGTTCCCGGCGGGCATCCTGGAGCCGCCCTTCTACGACCGCGCCGCCACCGCCGCCGCGAACTACGCGGCCATCGGCTCGACCATCGGGCACGAGGTCAGCCACGCGTTCGACGACCAGGGCGCGCTCTTCGACGCGCGGGGGAAGCTCGAGAACTGGTGGACGCCGGCCGACCTGGCCCGGTTCCAGGAGGCCGGGCAGCGGCTCGCGGCGCAGTTCGACGCCTACCGCCCGTTCCCGGACGCCGCGGTCAACGGCAAGCTCACGCTGAGCGAGAACATCGCGGACCTGGCCGGCCTCGCCGCCGCCTACGACGGCTGGCGTGCGTCGCTCGGCAGCGCCGCGCCGCCCCGGGTCGGCGGCCTCGACCCGGCGCAGCAGTTCTTCGTCGCCTACGCGCAGAGCTGGCAGACCAAGACGCGCGAGGAGGCGCTCAGGCTGCAGCTCCAGACCGACGGGCACGCTCCGGCGCGCTATCGGGTGCAGGCGGTGCGCAACCTGGATCCGTGGTACGCGGCGTTCGCCGTCCAGCCGGGGCAGGCGCTGTATCTCGCGCCGGCGGAGCGGGTGCGGGTCTGGTAGGCAGTCTCACGGGCCGATGCCCGTCGCCGCGTGAGGCGGGATGCCGGCGAAGGTGCCGCTCGCCTCGGCGAAGGAGTCCAGCCCCCAGCACTGCAGGTCGCCTCCGCTCAGCCGGGCGCAGGTGTGGCCGCCGCCGGCCGCCAGCTCGACGACGACTCCTGCCAGCCCGCCGACGTCCACGGGCGTGGTGCGGGTAGTGGCCGTTCCGTCGCTACTGGGAGTCGGCGCCGTCGCCTTCGTGGAGAGGGTGCAGAACCGGCACACCGGTGCGGCGTTTCCCGAAGACGCAGCCTATCTACGGGCGCGACATCGAACCTGCCCCGGAAGCTGGACGGAGACCGAGCGATCTCCTCGGGTCACCCGGGCACCGGCGCGTTCAGGCGCGAATGCCCGCCTCGCCGCCGTTGTCGAGCGGGATGCGGATGGTGAACAGCGCTCCGCCCTCGCGGCCGGTGCCGACGTTCAGGGAACCCCCGGACCGCTCCACGTTCTCTCGCGAGATGGCGAGGCCGAGGCCGGTGCCCCGGACTCCCTTGGTGGTGAAGAACGGCTCGAACAGGTGGGCGCGCGCGTTCGGGGAGAGGCCCGGGCCGTTGTCCTCGATGGCGAACTCGACCGCGTCGTGGCAGCGGCGCGCCTCGACACGGATCCAGCTCCCCTCCGCCGCGTCGGAGCGCGGAGCGCCCTCCACGGCGTCGGCCGCGTTCAAGAGCAGGTTGACGAGTGCCTGGACGAGGCGGCGTCGCGGCACGCGGATGGGCGGGAGCCGCTCGTCCACGTTCTCGAGGAGCCGGGCAGCTCGGTTGACGCGGAACGCCGCCAGGCGGAGCGCCTCGCCGACGACGTCCCTGGGCTCGCAGACGTCGAGCGCATCCGGGACGTCGCGAGAGAAGCAGTTCAGATCGCAGACGATCTCCCGGATCCGGGTGACGCCCGCGATCGAGTCCTCCAGGACCTCCTTCGACTCCGGATCGTACCCGGCCCCGGCGCTCTCCCTGAGCCATCCCAGGTTGGACTGCAGGTAGCTCAGGGGGTTGTTGATCTCGTGGCCCACGCCGGCCGCGAGCTGGCCGATCAGCGCGAGCCGCTCGCTGACGTCACGCCGCTTCTCGCTCGTCGCGAGCTGCTCGACCGCTTCTCTCCGGGCCTTCTCGAGGACGAGCTCGCGGACGATCCGCCGGCGAGCCAGGATCCCCCCGATGAAGGCCGCGGCGGCGAGGAACCCGGCGACGCTCGCCCATTCCGCCAGCTGGCCAGCGCCGGCGCCGTGCATCCCGAGCAGCACCAGCCCCCCGATCAGATCCAGCGCTCCCGAGAGCAGGCCGCCGAACGGATCCTCGGGGAACGCGGCCACGTAGATGAGCGGGAAGGCCGGGACCATCGCGAAGTAGGCGCTCGCCGGTCCGCCCGCGCCCTCGACCACGAGGAACCATCCGAGCAGCGCGGCGATGCTGGTCGCCCTGAGCACGGCCGCCGGGCTCCAGCCTGGCGACCTCGGTCGGAGCAGGACCACCAGCGCGGCGAGCAGCGCCGCCTCGGTCACGCAGCGGCCGAGGATGAGCAGCGCCGGCAGCGGGTGGAACCTGAGCGCGTCGTAGCCGAGGTAGGCGACGTTCGTCGCGGCGAACACCGCGACCAGCCGCCTACGCTCCACCATCGAATCGATGGCATCCAGGGCGAGCACCCGCACGCGATTCAGCAAGACCGGTGCCGCGCTTGCTCGTCGCCAGGCTGGGCGCGCGGGCGACATGGTGGCAACCCGGAGTGCGGCCGGACCCATCCGGAAGTGGCGCGGGCTCGTTCCCTGCGCCGGACCTCGCGCGCAGCGTGGGCGCGGGGGGACCGCGGGACCGGGACGGTCGGAAACCGCCCCGGCCCCTGGCGGCGGCACCGAGCTAGAACTGGACGGCGCCCGTGCGGACGAGGAACGCGAGCTGCTTCCGCTGCTCGGGGTCGAGCAGCGCGTGGATCTTCCCCAGCGCCGCCGTCACCGCGCCGCGGAGCCGCTCCGCGCCGGCCACCCGCGCAGCGCCCGCCTCGGCGAGCCTGGCGGCGTCGAGCGTCTCGCCCGAGATGGCCTCCGCGAACGCCGACACCGCCCGCCGCTCGTCCACGGCCACCTGCGCGCGCTCCGTCTTGAGGTCGTCGAGGATGCGCGCCAGCTCCGCCGTCTGCTCCGGCTCGAGCTCCAACCGGTAAGCCAGAAACCGCAGCGGGCGGCGAACGCCGAAGGCGCCTCCGTCGTCACCGTGGCCGCCGTGCATGCCGAATCCGTGTCCGTGCCCGTGGCCGCCGGCGAACCCTTCGCCGTGGCCGCGCCTGTGGGCGTGCCAGAACCTGCCCATGCCGTGTGGGAACATTGCTTCTCTCCTTTCGCCGGGGCTTGTCGCTCCCGGCGGGACGTGACGCGCGGGCCCGATGCCTCGCGCAAGCGATGTCATAGAGCGGCGAGCCACCGGGTGCAATCGGAGCGGGCCATGCGTGCGAGCGGGCGAACGACACGCGGCCGGATCGCAGCCGATCTCACGGACTGATGGTCACGTCCCACCCGGGAGCGCATGCCGGGGTTGCCCGCTCGGGCGGGCGCGAAGAGAATCCCGCCCGGGCTGCGACAACGCGGCCGCGTCTTGCGCCGGCGCGCGGACGCCTAGACGCCATGCTCTCCATCTCGATCCCCGGATTCGCCGAGCTGCGCCTCGTCGACCTCGTCGCCGACTTCAACGGAACGCTGGCGCACGACGGGCGACTCCTCCCCGGGATCCGGGAGGCCCTCGCGGAGCTCGCCGTGGACCTCCGCGTCCACGTGGTCACGGCCGACACGCACGGCAGCGCAGCGCGGGAGCTTCGCGGGTCGCCCGTCTCCGTGGAGATCATCCCACCCGCGAACCAGGCCGTCGCGAAGCGCGCATACGTCGAGCGGCTCGGTGCGGCGGGCGTGGTCGCGCTGGGGAACGGGCGCAACGATCGCGAGATGCTCGCGGCGGCGGCGCTGGGCATCGTGGTCGTGCAGGCCGAGGGCGCCGCGCCGGGGACGCTCGCCAGCGCGGACGTGGTCGTGCCGACCGCGGTCGAGGCGCTGCAGCTGCTTCGCCATCCCCGGCGTCTCGTCGCGACGCTGCGGGATTGACGTCCTCGACCCGCGGATGAGGAGGGGCGCTGCGGCGTTCGCCCCAACGGGCCATGCCGCTCACGGCGGCATCCGGCCCCGCGACGCGATAGGGAGATGCGAAGGCCCGCGGGAGGGAAGACTCTTCGACGCCTACGCATTCATCGACTGGAGCTCCCGCACCGGCAAGGGAACGGTCCGGCCGCGCAAGGACTCCGTCTGGATCGGCTCCTCACGTCGAGGCCGCAGGGCCGCGGCGCGATACTGTCGTACCCGAGCCGAAGGGACCGAGGTCGTGCGCGCCTTCCTCGGCGACGCGCTCCGGCGCGGCGAGCGCGTGCTCGTCGGGTTCGACTTCCCCTACGGGTACCCGGCAGGCCTTGCCGCCGCGGCGGGCTGGGGCTCACCGCCGTGGCGCGCCACGTGGAACGCCATCGCGGACGCGCTCGAGGATGGAGATGACAACCGCAGCAACCGCTTCGCCGTTGCGGAGGCGATCAACCGGCGCCTGGGCAGCGGACCGGGCCCGTTCTGGGGACGCCCGGTGTCACCTCGCCGCGTCCCTGCCGACCCGCGTCAGGCCCTCCAGCCGACGAGCCCGGGCTTTCCGTTTGCGCTGCGCAGCGGAGAGGAGCTCGAGCGACTCCGTCTCTGCGATCATCGCCTCCCTGGAACGCAGGAGTGCTGGAAGCTGTTCGGTGTGGGTTCCGTGGGTAGCCAGGCGCTCACCGGAATCCCGCGGGTCCGTTCACTGCGCCTCGATCCCGCGCTCTCCGGCGCGAGCGCAATCTGGCCGTTCGAGACCGGCTTCACCCGGGCGTTCGAGGCGCGAATCGTACACGCCGAGATCTGGCCGGGTGTCGTGAAGGAGCAGGTGGCGCGTCGGACCGAGCCGATCCGCGACGAGGCGCAGGTGCTCGCGCTGTGCGAATGGGTCCGCGAGCTCGACGAGCAAGGCGCGCTCGGTCCGCTCTTCGAGCGGCCCCGGGGCGTGGATGACGCCCGGTTGCGGACGATCGTGGACGAGGAGGGCTGGGTGCTGGGGTGCAGGTGATGGGCTCCGGGTGAGTCCCGGCTTCCCGCTCGCTCGGAACACGGTCCCCGGGATTCACCCGCGCTTCGACGCTGACGTGCCCTCGTCCACGACCCGGATCGCCTTGAATCACCGAGCCGACGTGGAGTGCGCCCCCGAGCATGACGCGGTACTCGCCGACCGCCTGGCAGGCGAGCGCCCTGTCGATCCGGTGCGCGGGCCGGCGCCGGGCTCACCCGGCCCTGAGCGAGGCCATGTCGATCGAGAACCGGTACTTCACGTCGGACCTGAACATCCGCTGGTAGGCCTCGTCCAGCTTCTGGATGGGGATGCGCTCGACGTCGGCGGTGATGCCGTGCGCGCCGCAGAAGTCCAGCATCTCCTGGGTCTGCCGGATGCCGCCGATGAGCGAGCCGGACAGGCTGTGGTTGCCGAAGATGAGCCCGAACGCGGCGACGGGGAACGGCTGGTCCGGTGCGCCGACGAGGGTGAGGTTGCCGTCGCGGCGGAGGAGCTGGAGGTAGGCGTTGAGGTCGTGCGCGGCGGCGATGGTGTCGAGGATGAAGTCGAAGCTGCCGGCCTGCTTTCGCATCTCGTCGGCGTTGCGGGAGACGACGACCTCGTGGGCCCCGAGGCGGAGCGCGTCCTCCTTCTTGCCGGGCGAGGTGGTGAAGACGACCACGTGGGCGCCGAGCGCGCGGGCGAGCTTCACGCCCATGTGGCCGAGGCCGCCGAGGCCGACCACGCCGACCTTCTTGCCATTCGTGACGCCCTGGCGGCGGAGGGGCGCGTAGGTCGTGACCCCGGCGCAGAGGAGCGGCGCGGCCCCGGCGAGGTCGAGGTTGGACGGGACGCGCAGGACGAAGCGCTCGTCGACCACCACGCTGTCGGAGTATCCGCCGTAGGTGACGCCGCCGAGGTGCCTGTCAGGCCCGTTGTACGTGAAGACCGCGCTCGAGCAGAACTGCTCGTAGCCGTCCTGGCATTCGGGGCAGGTGCCGTCCGCGTCTACGAGGCAGCCGACGCCGACCACGTCGCCGGGCCTGAACTTCGTGACCGCCGAGCCGACCTTCGTGACCCGCCCGACGATCTCGTGGCCCGGGACGCAGGGGTAGGTGGTCGGCATGCCGCTCCACTCGTTGCGGGCGTCCAGGAAAGCTTCACGATCCCTCGCGTGCCCGGTTTGCCGAGCTCCCTTCCGTCCGACGGAGCACGCAGCGGCTAACGCGTCGTGTCCTGGTGCACCACCGAGATGTCGGCCATTCGGCCGAGGCCGTGGCAGATCAGGCACTGCTCCATGCGCTGCCTGAAGACGCTGCGCGGCTCGTAGAAGGCCCCACCGTTGCTGCGCATGTGCTCGATCGACACCGGGGCGTCGTGGCAGGAGGCGCAGGCGGCGACGATGGGCGAGTTCACCAGCGTGGTGTCCGCCGCGTCGCAGGGGGCGGACGGCGAGCAGGTCCTCAGGGTCGCCACGCAGGTGGTCCTGGGCCCGGTCCCCGGGTTGGTCACACAGGTGCAAGGGCTCGCGGCCGTGCAAGCCGCCCCGGTGCCACCCACCGAGAAGAACGTCGCCTGGACGCCCTCGACCAAGGTCGTGTCGGTGGTGATGGTGTAGACGCAGGGGTTGGCAGGGGTGCAGGTGCACGGGGCGGCCGGCGTGCACGCGTTCGCGTTCTGGGTCCCGTTCACGCCGTCGGGCAGGGTGTAGGTCACGTTGAAGGTGCTGAACGACCAGCCGTAGTCGTCCGAATACATGCTGATCGGGTCCACCACGTACGGAGAGATGGAGAAGTAGCCCGCCGGGTTGGTGGTCTCGCGCGCGTCGAAGCGCCCCGTCGCCACCGTGATCGGCAGCATCTTCGGAAGGGCCAGCGCCGCCTCGGTGGAGCTGAAGTCGTAGGTGCCGGCGTTGTGGCAGGCCTCGCACGAGTTGAGGGCCGCGGGGTAGGTGATGTCGGCGGCGCTCGAGGTGGCGCTGGCGGCGTGCCAGGTGAAGGGGACCGTCCTCACGCTGGAGGCGTGGACCGCGTGCACGAAGCTCCTGGCGTCGGCCGACCAGCCGCT
>Ga0335084_10005179_pt1 | contig 12866 bp, 12 predicted proteins | sample Lox_Sample_44_FD_206721 | JGI IMG/M metagenome (GOLD analysis project Ga0335084, IMG submission 206721) | Soil microbial communities from Loxahatchee National Wildlife Refuge, Florida, United States - Lox_Sample_4.4 | ecosystem: Environmental > Terrestrial > Soil > Wetlands | place: USA... | reverse complement strand
GCCATTAATGGATATGGTATCAGATGAAGTTTGAATTGTTGCTTGCCATGGAACATTTGTATAAACCAGCAGAGTGGCCATATTCAAGTCAGGTTTGATACTTTTTTGTACCGACTTGGAGACTGTACCTATTGAGAAATCCAGCTTGACAGTGCCTATACCATCACTTACTTGAACTTGGTATTTTCCATAACTAAATGACCCCGCTGCAAATGAGTAATTAGATTTTCCACTAGGACCAATTTCAATCGTGTCAGAAATTTTTGTCGATGATGCCGAATCAATAATCTTGATGCCTAGAGTATGTCCAGGAGTTCCAGTAATTGTAACCAAAGGATAGTCGTAATCCTGATAACTTGTTTTATCAATTGTTGCGTTAAAGGTTAAATCTGAGCATAAACTTGGCCCCTTTTCCACTGTTGAGCACATTGCAGAAGCATTTTCTAGCACACCCAATAGAAGCAAGGTAGGTATAACTAGTAATACAATTAGTTTTACTGACAACCACATATCAAATGTCAGTTGCTAAACTTTAGTCTATGGTTTTTATGAAAAAAGAAAAAATAGTGTAAAATTATTTCATCATGATTCGCAACTAACTTTGGTATTGTTACCCAAAGTATCAAAGCACTTGTCACTTCCATCTCCGCCATTAATGTAATCATCCCCAGCACCTCCGTGTATCTCATCATCACCTGCTGTACCGTAGAGCTTGTCATTTCCGTCACTACCTTGGATGTAATCATTGCCGTCTCCTCCGTGTATCTCGTCATCACCTGCACCTCCATAGATCTTATCATCACCTGCACTGCCTTGGAGGTAGTCATTTCCATCCGAACCGTTTATCGTATCATTTCCATTACCGCCGTAAATCTTGTCATCACCGGTACCCCCATCTATAACATCATTTCCATCCGAGCCGTTTATGGTGTCATTACCAGGCCCGCCAATGAGGTTATCGTTGCCTGTTCCCCCATCTATTATATCGTTTCCAGTAGAACCGTTTATGGTGTCATTACCAGGTCCACCTACTAGATTATCGTCTCCCGAGCCTCCGTTGATAATGTCATTTCCCGCACCACCTAGGATACAATCATCGCCTCCGTTTCCTGTTATGGTGTCATTTCCACCGTTTCCTAGTATGAGATCATTTTCATTTGTTCCAACTAGAACATTATTGCCATTGGTTCCATTGATTACATGCGCATACGCACTTGCAGGTTTTCCACAAAACAGATTATCTGAAGTCTTGTCAGTGACATCTATCGTAATAGTATGGTATGCTGCAGTGTTATTTTCTTCGCAGTAAAAGATTACGTCTGATGTCTGTGCCGTTGCTGGAGTCCAGCTAAAGGTACCGCTCACTGGATTTCCGTTGATAAAGTTAGTTGGCCATTTCTCAGTTGGAAAAATCGCTCCTTCTGGTAAACCAGTTATGTAAGTAGTTAGGTAGATTTTACTAGGAAAAGCTGGTCCAGAGCATTGAACCTTAAATGAGATATTATCTCCGGTTTGAACATGAAAGGTTGTGCCATTTGCAGGACTTGGCGGAACATCAAAACTAGCAATAGGCTCTTGTAGGCAAAATGTCAGTTTTTTTAATGTAAACGATCCTTGTAGTGAGTCATAAGAGCCTGAAAATTTACCGTCACTAAATTTCCCAAAATCGCCTTGGTCTAACGAAATCAAAGGCAGTTCTGTAAAAGACTCTCCAATGAAGGAGACATGGCCTCCAAAATCTGTCATATCGGATTGGTCTGTAATATCGAACTCATCAGTGTCGTTGAATGGATCAGCAGAGTCAAAGTAGCTATACGCTGTTACAGAACCAATCAAGGGAAAGGTCGTACCAAAATTTACAGTAAATGGAATCGATGTGCCCGTTTGAAAGGAGTGTGGCAATGGTGTTGGAAAAACAGCATCAGTACAGGTGGGTCCTGTTGCTTGCACTTGATAATAGCTTCCTTGACATACCAGAGAAATTACAGGTATCAAGAGCATGATGAAAAGTACTCTCTGTGTCTTTTTCATTGTTACAGTCCAAAGAATTTCTCTAGTTAAAAGCATGATGTATATCGATATTTTTTGTCTCTAACAATTCCATTACCTATTAAAATGAATCAAAATTAATCTCAGTATATTTTGGTTATCTTGAATTTTTTATAATGGTTTGCAAATCTGTACCACTTGGACAAATAATTGATTAAGATTTTTTTAAATTATCGTCATACCAAGTGATACCGTTCATTATTCCACAATTTGTGGTCTTGGTTTTGTGGGTACGATAGAACCCACAAACCATACTTTGTTAATCTAGTTTAGGAATAATTCTGGTCTTTGCAGCATATACCATTATACTAATTATGGAGATGGTGAGGACTAGAGTAGATATAGTTCCAAATTCTGGCACCGCGGCATTTTGGGCTGTCATGTTTGTTTGATTCATGTTTGTTCCAGTCATGTTAGTTTCCGGTACAGGAGTCTGTGAGAAGCTGAGTGTTTCACCCTTTAGACCTGACCAGGTTGCCGGGTATGAGCTAGGCAAACCAATTCCATTTAATGTAACCTTGATTCCAATCATATCCGAACTCGGCAATCTGGTTGTGGTCAAGGCATCAATTCCTGAGCTTGAATATCTATTAGGATTTGACAAGACAACAGTACTTCCTTGTGTAATGGATATAGCATAATTTTGATTGTGTATTGGATTTCTATCAGGGCCAAAAAATCCAATTCCTAATGTCAATGGCTGGCCTACAATTGGATGGCTAGACCTTACAATTACGATTGTTCCATCAGAGGCAACATCCTCGTATGAATATACTCCGGCTAGTATAGTACCAGTTGATGGATTTGATACTGTCATGTTTCCAGCAGTCATGTTATATGATGGCTGGGAGGAAAAATTTCCTCTTTGTGCAGCACCCATTTGGGACTGCTTCACTTGAAACTCGCCTGGGGCGCAGACATGATCCCCACACACCTTAAAGTCACAAGGATTAGCCGAAGTACATGGATTATGAACCTGGCCATATGCTGATTCAGATAGTGCAAAGGTTGTGATCAAAACTGCAGCCAATGTCAAATGCAAGAGATATCTCAATTCAGTGTGAGATTGTCCTTGTATCCATATAAAGTAATTACACCAGATTCAGATGTGATAATTTCTATTGTTTGTCCAGATATACAATATGATTTGTTGGAACGTCGCATAGATAAATAACTGCAAGCCTATCATTTTGTATTGATACGATTTTGGTTTGTACCTACTAGATTACTGATTCGTTATGAATCAGATAGGAAGTAATCGTTATGGTTGATTGGGATTACCTCATAGTTGAATCCGCTATATTGGCAGCATTAATCTTTGGTGCAGTATATGTTGAGCGCTGGATTTACCAACGCGGCCAGAGAAATGAAGACAATACTATGAGAAAAAAAATATTGTTGCTAATAAAAGAGGATTTGGTTAGAAAACTGCGATTCATTGAAGAGTCAGGACAATACAAAGATTACAAGCCTTTTTTTACAGATGTCTGGGATTCGGTAATACTTTCTGGCAAACAGACACTGCTTCAATTTGATTTAATCAAGAATCTAGAGCATACCTATTCTTGGATGAAGTACTATAATACCGAACTGCAACAGAAAGGACCAGTAGGCAATGAACAAATACTAAAAGATCTTCTAGTTGAAATCAAAAAAACTACAGAATCGTCACTAGGTATTTTGAAACTCTGAGTTATCAGGTAAGATTCACCTAAAAAGCAGGAGTTGAACTCATTTTACCCAAGTCAATAACATGACTGCAACTGAAGATCCCATAACCATAACAGTAATCCAACCTACAATGTTAGATATTTTTCCATTAGTTCTACCCGCAAGAATTTTTTTATCGTTACCTATTTTCATAATTGCGATAAGAAGTGGAACTGCAATAATTCCATTAATTACTGCTGCATAGATGAGAGCTTTAATTGGATCAACATTTGCAAAATTTATCCATAATCCTATTACAGTGGATGCCGCTATAATCAAGTAAAATCCCTTTGCTTGCTTGAGTTTTTTACTCAGGCCTTGTTTCCACCCAAATTCTTCCGATAATGCATATGCCGATGAGCCTGCTAGTACAGGTATTGCAAGCAGTCCCGTCCCGATTATACCCAATGCAAAGATAGTTTTTGCCAATTCCCCCGCATGAGGAAATGTTTTCACAAGTGGTTCTAGTGCTTTTGCAGCCTCATCTGCGGTACCTATATCAGTTATACCATTGATGTGAAGTGTTCCTGCTGTAGTTATTATTATAAACCACATGATTGCTTGAGAAAATGCCATGCCTACAGCAACATCTTTTCTCATTATCATGATTTCTTTATTTTGAGTTTTTGGCTTTCCTTCTCCAATTTCTTTAATTTTATTTTTTGCAACCACTTCTTCAGCTTCTTCAGAGGCTTGCCAAAAAAACAAATACGGAGATATCGTAGTACCAAAAATTGCGACAAATATCATCACAAATGCTGGAGTAAATTCAAAATGTGGAACTATGCTTGCAATCAATATACTTGTCCAATTTTCCCCGACAATAAATGCCGTAATCACATAAGCAAGTAAGCTCAAAGTCAGAAACTTGAGTATAGTAACATATTTTCTATAAGGGACAAAAATTTCTGTACAAATGATAAATGCAGTAAAGAGTATAGTTACAACACCTATTGGTAATTGAGGCAAAACAAGTTTTACTGATGATGACATTGCTCCAATATCTGCACCAATGTTTATCGTATTTGCAATAAGAAGAAGGCTAATGATTGGATAGACTGTTTTTTTAGAATATCTTTTCTTTATGATTCCAGCCAAACCACTTCCAGTGACAAGTCCAATTCGTGCACACATCTCCTGAATTACTATCATCATAGGCAATTGAAATAAGGCAAGCCACAGAGTTCCAAGGCCAAACTGTGCCCCTGCTTGAGAATATGTCGCTATACCGGACGGGTCATCATCTGCTGATCCGGTAATCAATCCAGGTCCTAGAGATTTGAAAAATGACGTAATTTTCATGGCCTACTTTATACATTTGATTAGCGAAATATCGTTTGTGGTTGATATTACGTGAGTAGTAAAAATCCTGCCTCAGAGAGCCCTCTAAGAAACTCTCTATATCGGTTCCTGTGGATTACAATGTTTGCAGCAGACATAGGCACCTCTATGCAAACTGTTGGAGCTGGCTGGCTGATAACTTCACTTGTTCCATCTCCCTTTGTCGTATCACTATTACAGGTGATGACAAGTCTATCGATATTTTTGCTTGCGCTTCCAGCAGGGGCTCTAGCAGATATTATAGATAGACGCAAGCTCTTTTTGGCCACACAATACTTTTCACTTGCAGCTGCTGTCATATTGAGTATCCTTACCCTTGGAGGGTTTACAACATCTTCAATTCTTGTTGTGTTTACCCTACTGCTTGGCCTGGGTAATGCCATGAGCTTACCTGTAAATGTAGTAATTCAAACCGAACTAGTACCAAAGAAACACGCTCTTGCTGCAATGACTTTGTTTGGTGTGGCACTTTACATAGGATTTGCAGTAGGTCCTCTTCTTGGTGGATTGGTAGTTGCGGCAGCTGGGCCTTGGGCAGTGTTTATGCTAAATGCACTCTCCTTTGTTGGCATCATAGTCTTTCTTCACAGATGGCGCAAACCATCAGAACGCAAGCTTCTTCCCCCTGAACAGGTAATTGGAGCTATTCGTACTGGATTACAGTACATGCGTCATTCAACACATGTACGTTCACTATTGGTTCGAGACTTTGCAATTACGATTTGTGGTAGTGCTGTAATATCGCTTTTGCCTCTCTTGGCTCGTAACATAGCAGGCTCAAATTCGATTCTTTTTGGAATTTTGGTTGGAGCATTTGGCATGGGCGGATTGATAACTGGTTTGGCAATTGCACCTAGGCTAAAGAATATGTCAATAGAAAGGCGCGTAGTAGGTTCGACAATTTTGTATGCTTGTGCGATGGCTGCCATATCATTCCAGAATGGCGTCATTACCTTGTTTATTGGAATGTTTACAATTGGAGTTGCATTGATAATCATATCGTCTAGCTTGAATTTTGTTGCGTACAATTCTGTATCATCATGGGTAAAAACCCGTGTAGTTTCGGTTCATCAAATGATCTACTGGGGCGGAGTAGCCTTTGGTAGTATGGTATGGGGAATTGTGGCAGAAATCTGGGGTATTCAGACAGCATTGCTTGCTGCGGCAATCGGTCTAGTACTTGGTCTTGTTACCTCTACTAGATACAAATTAAAGCCGCAGTCCGATGTAGACCTGACTCCGTCAATGCATTGGTCCATGCCACGTACGATGATTGACATTGATGACCATGCTGGAGGATCTGTACTAGTTGAGGTAGAGTTTCAGATTGATGTATCACGTTCACATGAATTTGAAGGGGTAATGAACGAGGTACGTTCTGTAATGTTACGCGATGGTGCAATCAGTTGGGAGTTGTTTCATGATATAGAAAATCCAAGCCGTTATGTCATGATGTTTACTTCACAATCCTGGACTGAACACTTGCGTCAACATGAACGCATAACAAAAGCAGATCTTGCCATAGAACAACGCGCATTTTCATTTCACATAGGAAAAGATCCGCCACGAATTTCTCACCTGATTGGTGAAAATATTTCCAAGCAAAATCATAAGATGAAAAAGTAAGACGCAAGTTAGAATTTCAAAAACTTGTTTTAGAGTTTCTTAAATAAAGGTGATGTATGGGAAAGACGATGCCCTATGTGAGTGTAGGTAAGGAAAACTCGGGTTCAATTGATCTCTATTATGAGGACCATGGTTCTGGAAAAGCAGTTGTACTAATCCATGGGTATCCCCTCAGCGGAGCCTCATGGGAAAAACAAATTCCAGTCTTACTTGAGGCAGGGTTCCGTGTTATAACATATGATCGTAGGGGTTTTGGAAATTCTAGCAAGCCGACAACTGGCTATAACTATGACACCTTTGCCGAAGACCTTCACAAACTTGTAAAGCATCTGGGGCTACATGATTTTTCGCTGGTTGGTTTTTCGATGGGAGGTGGCGAAATTGCTCGATACTTTGGAAAACATGGATCCAAAGGGGTCAAAAAAGCAGTCTTCTTAGGTGCAGTTCCGCCTTTCTTGCTTAAAACGCAAGACAATCCTGAAGGAGTGGACCAAGCTGTCTTTGATGGAATCCAAAAAGCAGTAGCAGCTGACCGTTATGCATTCTTTACCGAATTTTTCAAGAATTTTTTCAATACTGATTTGCTTTTAGGCAAAAGAGTAAGTGAACAGACAGTTCAAGCATGCTGGAATTTAGCAGCTATTGCCTCTGCCACAGCAAGCTATGAATGCGTACCTACCTGGCATGAAGATTTTAGAAAAGATATTTCCCGAGTCGATGTGCCAACTCTTGTCATTCACGGCGATGCGGACCGTATAGTTCCCTTATCGGTCTCAGGGGAGCGTACAGCAAAGGCAATCAAAGGTGCACGGCTTGTTGTAGTAAAGGATGGGCCTCATTGTATACCATGGACACATGCAGATGAAGTAAACTCGGCATTGGTGGACTTTCTTAAATCCTAAATTGCCTTGTTATCTAGTCTATGAATGAAATGAATCCTGTTAGACTCTAGTTCTAATTTGATTGAAATTGCATAAGATCATAATGGTGATATTGGTTGCAATAGCACACAAGTGCATAAAAAATTATGAATAAAAAAATTACAACTGTTGTCGGTGGAGCAATTTTTGTCATAATCTTGGCAACTCTTTATTTTGTTCACGCCGGAACTAACACCAATACCATCAGCCAGACTCCAAATGTAACATCAAGTTTTAACCAAACAGCAATGTTAGTGCGTGGCAATGTGGCAATGGGATTCAATCAATCCAAAATCCATCATCATTTCATGGCAACTTCTACTGGCGGTGAAATCATGATTATGTCCACAAACACAACTGATACGCAGACCATTAATGAGATAAGATCTCATGTCAAAGATATACGGTATGAATTTTCCCAAGGAAATTTTACAAAACCATTTTACATTCATGCTCAAGATGTTCCCGGTACTGATGTTATGACTGCAAAAAAAGCTTTGATACAATATTCCATAAAAGATATGGATGGCGGGTCTATTCTCATTCTTACAACAAATGATACTGTATTACTTGATGCAATACAGAAATTCATGGACTTTCAATCAAGTCAGCACATGGGCCATTAGATAACTTACTGTGATTTGTTGGAGAGAGTTTTTTAACCTAAATCGTGTTCATAAGACATGAAATGTGTAGATTGTGGAGAAAATAATGAAAGGTATTTTTCCAATGAGCAATTAAATTATTTTCAAAAATCACATTAAATGCATACGTGAAGGAGATGATATGATTATCCAAGGCCATAGATTTAGTATTCAAAAAAATCATTCATCATTTTTATTTCTTTTGGACAAGATTTTAAAATTATGAAATATCATATTTATAAAAATTGAAAATGACTAGAAAATCGGTACTAGGCAAAATGCATGACCATTTTTTACACATTGCTCCACGTTACCGTGAATTAAGAACTACAGATCTTGGACCCATATTGTTTATCGCTAACAAGTTGCAAAGCCTCTCAAACATACGTGCTGCAGATATTGGATGTGGTGCAGGAAGATACAGCCTCAAACTAGTACAGCATTTAGGTGAAAAGTGTCACCTTTTTTGCCTGGATAATAATAGAGAGATGCTGCGCCATCTAAATGAGTATTTTGTAAAAAACAACATTACAAATTTTACTCCAATAAGAAGTGATTCGCACAAGATACCGTTGCAGACAGATTCGCTTGATTGTATAATGTCATTTAATGCAATTCATCATTTTTCACTACAAAATTTTCTAAAAGAGTCTTCAAGAGTATTAAAAAACAATGGAAAATTATTCATATACACTCGATTGAGAGACCAAAATGCAAGAACAATTTGGGGTATGCATTTTCCGTCATTTGACAAAAAGGAAAACCGTCTTTATGAGTTAGACGAGATAAAATCAGCCTTTGAGAAAGATCCAAATCTAAACATCAATTCGATAAAGTTTTTTGAACATCATAGAGTATATCCTCTAGAGAAACTTGTAGAACAGGCAAAAAACCTCCATTATTCAACTTTTGAATTTTATAAAAAACGCGAATTCCGGGAAGCATTACACAAATTTGTGCAAAACATACTAAATCATTATGATGATCTGGACAAAATAGCTTGGAAAGATCAGAATACATTACTTGTAATTGAAAATAGACAGTGATAGAATCAAATTCAATTTTAATCCATCTGAACGCAAGTCCTGTAAGGTCCAAACGATATTATCCTATGGTCTTATTCGGAAGAGATACACTCCGTTAAAGGTACAATTTTAGGATTTATCGTCTGTACAACTTCAAACAAGTATACATCTACAAAGAGGAAAAATGGTTTTCCTCCCATTTTACATACAAAAACATGCTGTTGTCATTTCTTCCACCAGTAGATTATCGCAAATATTGCGACTATACAGATATTGGATACTAGTCGGTAGGCGAAAGCAAGAGACTTGGAAGGGACTAGGGCGTCAATTATAATGTCCGCTATTACAATAGTTATCACTATTCCAATCACTATCATTGCTGCCAAAAGTTTCTTTTTCATTGATGGCACCATATCACCTTCAGATATTTAGCCATGATCTCAATAATAATAGCTGTCAATGAAAATGGAATTCCCCGTTTTCACAAAGGAAGACAAACCAACACTATTTTAGAACTTACATTATGATTTGTTGGATTACATGTGTTTCTTATTTCTATAAGGATCCTGTTTTTATCCTTGGAAAGCATAGAGAACTCCACTGGAGATATGATTGATGGTACTAGTAGAGAAAAACACAAAAACGAAAAGCATGTCATTTAGGCTACCAGAAAATATTGTAGAATCACTAGAAACTGAATCTTCAGTCAAAAATGTAAACATGAGCACGCTCCTAAGTCAGATATGCAGTCACCATTTTGGTTATGAAGGCAACACAGGTAAAGCAGGGCTAGTTGCATTTCCAAGATCATTGTTAATGCAACTAATGGAAGGCTATCCTGAAGAAAAAATAATTGCCATGGCAGAGGACATCTCAAAAGATGTTACAACTGATATGATGGCAGTCTTGGAAAATGAATACAGTGTAGATAGTTTTATAGACTATATACAATCGTGGGCACATTCTTCTAAAATTCCATTCAGACGTGAAATCAAAGGTCAATTAAATATTGTCATCATTCAACCTGAACTTGGTAGAAATTGGTCATTATACTTGGGGCATTTAATTAAAAATGTCATTGAAAAGTTAGCAGAAAGAAAAGTTGCAATAAATGTAACTGGCAAAAGTTTAATGGTTCGATTCTAATTTTTATTTTTTATTAAAATATTATCCTCTTACTTTACTATGAGAACTGGCATCTTCGAATCATGAAGTACACCATTTGCTACACTGCCAAGATATTCTTTAAGTGGACCGCGTTCTCCTCGTGAGCCCATTACTATGATATCAGCCTTGCTTGATTTTGCATAGCCAACTATTGTCTTTACAATATCTCTTGAAACTGCGTTCCTTTCATTGAACGTAATACCGTGCCTTGCAGTGCTTGTTCTTGCATGAGACATTATCTTTTTTGAATTCTTTATCAGTTCAGATCTGTATAATTTTACCATCCCTGATACTTTTGGAGAGAAATTCGGCATGACATAGATGCCAGTTATTGTAGAGCCACTCTGCCTTGCCAGCGAGATTGCCTCGTTGAGCCCTCGAATAGAATTTAGCGATCCATCAAGTGGTACAAGAATATTCTTGTATCTGTTTTGTAGCATTAAACCATCTTATCATCTTCTATATTTTATACCCCCTTTCAGATTATCAACATTGGAAATCAAAAAAGGCAACAACCTTGCAAGATTCAGATCTGGATGATCCTTTGGTCATCAGTCGTCTTCAAAACATATTCCTTTCGGATCTGTTTTTTCTTGCTTGGTTATTACCTACATATGATACCACATTGATTAATAAAACAATGATCTAGATTATCGCTCTTGATAATTACAAACTAATTAGAAATTGTGATTTTTACAAATAGGGAAGCGGTAAGACTAAACCATTGATTCAAGGTTTCTAGGAATTTCAATCCTGGTAAATCTCTAAAAGTAACACATCCATACAACAAACACGAAAAAATTGCACATCTCAAAATTTTCTATCTTTATCATTTCAATGGTTGCATTCGCATTAGGAGTGTATGCTGTAATCATAATCTACCACACATCGCCTACGGTATCAAACCAAAACGAGCGAATCTATCTTCACACTCCTCCATATTCAGATGTCCGCGAAGGATATGTCAAGTTATCAGACATGAAACCAGGAGATTTTGGTTATTTCATGTATCCATCCTCATACAATTATTCCGATAAATGGAATGCGTACCAGAAATTTATCTTGATTCGTCTGCCATCATGGCTTGGAGGAGATAAAAACGACACATCATCTTTTCGAGCATACAGCCAACTCGACATTGCATCTCATTGTATCCTCGTTTATGGACGTTTTAACACACAAAATATAGAGGACGTATGTTGGTTTGAAAAATACAGGATAATCGATGGTGCAGCTTCTACACAGCCACTCAAGGTCCTTGTAAAACCAATCTATAACGCTCTTCCCCAACTTGACCTTGCCATAGACAATGATGGCTATCTTAGTGTAAAACCTCCAACATGGACTGCTAATATGAATGGCGTAATTGGAGATGGAAGGATTTTGTCAGCTGATGATATCCGCAAATCATCTGAAATACTATTGCAAGGCTACAAAGAGGCATATGGCATAAATCTGAACATTCCATTAAAGCTTCAGACCAGAGAATTTCTACTTTTGATATCTAACAGTGGAGGTACTACCAAAGTCCAGTATCAAAATCTTGAAACTTGGAATGGTACTGCAAAGCTAAGTCTTGAATTTTGCAACTGCTCAAGTTCCTCTTTAGAAACGCGCTATAATGAAGATCATCTCATTCAAGTTGATGGCATTCCAATGGTATCTTATGGGGCAGGACAACAAGATACCAAAACTGGTGAATATCAAGGGTATCAGGTCAGTTTTATAAAAAATGGATATAAAATTACATTAACTGAGAGCAAACTACTCCACGTAATTACAAGTGAAATCTTGAATGATTTCTTTAATGGTACCAATCAATCCACAATTCAAAAATCAGGCTAGCTAGAATTTGGCTATAAACTAGTTTTAAAATATGTTTTCCTCATGATTTGATTTTTCTTGCTGGTACTTTAGATGAAATAATTTAGGGTACAATAGAAAATTATTTCTTCTTGCCTTTCTCGTATCCTTTTTTTGCAGACTCTTTTGCACCTTCATAGCCTTTGGTTCCTAGTTCTGCCCCTTTTTCAATTCCCTTCTTTCCCAATTCTATACCCTTGTCTGCACCTTTTTGAGCCAATTTTTTTGCCTTGTCTAAAAGTCCCATGATACCATAACCGCAATCAAATATTTATCATTTTTTTGATCTCAGTCTAGACTTGTTTCAATCAAATCCACTAGGGACTAAAATCACTAGGATCATACTGAATCTATGGTCAAGCCACACTTTGTGTATTTTTGTTGAATTTATTGACTATGTATTGCGCCTTATCATCGCCTTCTGGGAAAGGATTAGCACATCGGCCACATTTTGGCAAAGTAACTACTGCGTCATAATCAATCTCTCCAATGAATTTGTCACATGAGGAACAATGAATTGA
>Ga0335084_10005178_pt1 | contig 12866 bp, 10 predicted proteins | sample Lox_Sample_44_FD_206721 | JGI IMG/M metagenome (GOLD analysis project Ga0335084, IMG submission 206721) | Soil microbial communities from Loxahatchee National Wildlife Refuge, Florida, United States - Lox_Sample_4.4 | ecosystem: Environmental > Terrestrial > Soil > Wetlands | place: USA... | reverse complement strand
TGCTGGGTCTCGTCGGCGCGGCGCGCGGCGAGCCCGTCTGGATGGCGGCGACCCGGCCAGCGGCTCGCGGCCAGTTCGTTTTCGTCGCGATCGCCTTCGGCTGCCTGACGGCCTCCTTTGTCTCCAACGATTTCACCGTCGCCTACGTCGCCACCAATTCCAATTCCCTGCTGCCGCTGCACTACCGGGTGGCCGGCGTGTGGGGCGGGCACGAGGGCTCGATGCTCCTGTGGGTGCTGATGCTTTCCGTATGGACCTGCGGCGTCACTTTCTTCAGCCGCCATCTTCCGCAGGAGATGGTGGCGCGCGTTCTCGGCGTCATGGGCGTGGTGAGCGCGGGATTCCTGCTGTTCATCCTGTTTACCTCGAACCCCTTCCTGCGCCTCTTCCCGGCTCCGCCCGACGGACACGACCTGAACCCGCTGCTGCAGGACCCGGGCATGGTGATGCACCCGCCGATGCTCTACATGGGCTATGTGGGATTCTCGATCGCGTTCGCCTTCGCCGTCGCCGCGCTGCTGAGCGGCCGGCTCGACGCGGCGTGGGCGCGCTGGTCGCGCCCCTGGACCACGGCGGCGTGGTGCTTTCTCACCGTCGGCATCGCGCTCGGCAGCGGCTGGGCATACTACGAGCTCGGCTGGGGAGGGTGGTGGTTCTGGGATCCCGTGGAAAACGCCTCGTTCATGCCCTGGCTCACCGGAACGGCGCTGATCCATTCGCTCGCGGTCACCGAGAAGCGCGGGGCGTTCCGCAGCTGGACGGTGCTGCTCGCGATCCTCGCCTTTGCGCTGTCCCTGCTCGGAACCTTCCTGGTGCGCTCGGGCGTGCTCACCTCGGTGCACGCCTTCGCGACCGACCCGACGCGCGGCATCTTCATTCTCGCGCTGCTCGCGCTGGTGATCGGCGGCTCCCTGCTGTTGTACGTGTGGCGCGCGCCCAAGGTCGGGCTGGGCGGCGGCTTCGAGCCGCTGTCGCGCGAGTCGCTGCTGCTCGCCAACAACGTCGTCTTCGCCTCGGCCGCCGGCTCGGTGCTGCTCGGAACACTCTACCCCCTCGCGCTCGACGCCTCGGGACTGGGCAAGATCTCGGTCGGCCCGCCCTACTTCGAGACGGTGTTCGTACCCCTGATGGCCCCGGCGCTGTTCCTCATGGGCGTCGGCCCGCTTGCGCGCTGGAAGCAAGCGAGCCTCCCCGACCTCGCCTCGCGCCTGCGCTGGGCGCTCGCGGCGAGCATCGTGGCCGCGCTCGCCCTGCCTTTCGCCATGGGTCGCTGGGGCGCGATGGTCGCGCTGGGTCTGCTGCTCGCCGTCTGGGTCGCGGCGAGCGGATTCGTCCAGCTCTACGAGAAAGTGCAAAACGCCTCCGGCGGAGTGAGCGCGTGGATGCGGCTGAAGAGCGTGCCGCGCGCAACCTACGGCATGCTGCTCGCCCACTTCGGCGTGGCGGTGTTCGTCGTCGGGGTCACGATGGTCAAGGGCTACGAGTCCGAGAAGGACGTGCGCATGGAGCCGGGCGACACCGTGGAGCTGGGCGGCTACACCTTCCGCTTCGACGGCGTGAGGGACGTGACCGGGCCCAACTACGTCGCCGGACGCGCCCGGATCGCGGTGACCCGGAACGGCAGCCTCGTCACGACGCTCTATCCCGAGAAGCGCATCTACAAGGTGCAGAACAGCGTGATGACCGAGGCCGCGATCGACACCGGCTTCACCCGCGACCTGTACGTGTCGCTGGGCGACTCGGTAAGCAACACCGCCTGGGTGGTGCGTGTGCACCACAAGCCCTTCATCGACTGGATCTGGGGCGGGTGCCTGCTCATGGCGCTCGGCGGCGCGCTTGCCGCGAGCGACCGCCGCTACCGCCTCGCGGCCAGGCGTCCCCAGGAACAATACGCCGCCGCGCCAGCGCGCTGACTTCGTCGAGCCTTTCATGACCCGCTTCGCCATTCCCATCGCCATTTTCGTCGCGCTGCTCGTGCTGCTCGGCATCGGGCTCAAGCTCGATCCGCGCGAGGTGCCTTCGCCGCTCATCGGCAAGCCCGCGCCGCATTTCGAGTTGCCGGAGCTGCACCGGGCGGCGAAGACCTTCAGCGAGCGCGACATGCGCGGCAAGGTCTGGGTGCTGAATGTGTGGGCCTCGTGGTGCGTCAGCTGCCGCGAGGAGCACCCGGTCCTGCTCGACCTCGCCGCGAGCGGCGAGGTGCCGATCTACGGGCTCAACTACAAGGACAGGCGCGAGGACGGCCTCGCCTGGCTCAAAGGCATGGGTGATCCCTACAAGCTCTCGATCTTCGACCTCGACGGCCGGGTCGGGATCGACTACGGCGTCTACGGCGTGCCCGAAACGTACGTGATCGACAAGGCCGGCGTGATCCGCTACAAGCGCATCGGGCCGCTCACTCCCGAGATCGTGAAGGAGAAGGTATTGCCGCTGGTGCGGGAGCTGGGCCGTGCTTAGGCCGCTCGCTCTGCTGCTGCTCGCGTGCCTCGCGGCGCCGGCAGCGTCCAAGGAAGCCGCCCCGGCGGCCGCGGATCCCGTGCTCGAGAAGCGGGTGATGGCCCTGGCGGAGGAGCTGCGCTGCCTGGTCTGCCAGAATCAAACCCTGGCCGATTCGAACGCGCCGCTCGCCGAGGATCTGCGGAACCAGGTCCGCGAGAAGATGCGCCAGGGAAAAAGCGACGCGGAAGTGGTCGAATTCCTGGTCGAGCGCTACGGCGACTTCGTCCTCTACCGGCCGCCGCTCAAAGCGACCACCGTCCTGCTCTGGTTCGGGCCGATGCTGCTGCTCGCCGTCGGATTCGTGGTGCTGCTGCGCCGCGTCCGCCGCCGGCGCCAGGCGGAAGCCCCCGGAATGAGCGACGCGGAGCGCAAGCGCGCGGCCGAGCTCCTCGCTGGCAGCGAGCCGCGATGACCCTCTTCGTCGTTCTCGGCGTGCTGCTGGTCGCCGGTGCTCTCCTTTTCGTCTTGCCGCCGCTCGTCCGCAGGGCGGCGCAACCGGGCACGTCCCGCGACGCGGTGAACGCCGCCGTGTATCGCGACCAGCTGCGCGAGCTGGAAGCCGACTTGCGGTCGGGAACGCTCGCTCCGGACCAGCATGACAAGGCGCGCGGGGAGATCGAGGCGCGCCTGATCGCCGACCTGGGGACGAGCGAGGCCCAGGCGAAATCGTCCGTCGGCGCGCGCGGCGCGGCTCTTGCCCTTGGACTTGCCGTCCCGATCTGTGCGCTCGCGGTCTATCTGACGGTGGGCAATCCGCGCGCGCTCGCCCCTCAGCCCGAGGAAGGCGTGGGCCCTCACGGAGTGAGCGCGCAGCAGTTCGAGGTCATGGTCGGGCGCCTCGCCGCGCGTCTGAAGGACAACCCGGAGGACGCCGAAGGCTGGATGATGCTCGGGCGCTCCTACGCGGTATTGGGGCATTTCGCAGAATCGAGCGAGGCCTACGCCAAGGCGGTGGCGCGCGTGCCCGACGACGCGCAGCTTCTCGCCGACTACGCCGACTCGCTCGCGATGGCGCAGGGCCGCACGCTCCAGGGCGAGCCTGAGAAGCTCATCAAGCGCGCGCTCGCGGCCGACCCGAACAACGTCAAGGCGCTGGTCCTCGCCGGCACCGCCGCCTTCGACCGGAACGACCGCGCCGGCGCGATCCGCTACTGGCAGCGGGCCCTCGCCGTCCTTCCGGCCGAGTCCGACATGGCGCAAAGGGTGCGCGAGAGCATCGCCGAAGCGGGCGGCTCGGCCGCGAAAGCGCAGGTCGCGAAACCCGCGCTGCCGCAAACGAACGCCCGCATCAGCGGCGTGGTCAGGCTCGATCCGAAGCTGGCCGGGAAGGTTTCGCCCGACGACACCGTCTTCATCTTCGCCCGCGCCGCGGAGGGTCCGCGCATGCCGCTCGCGATCCTGCGCAGGCAGGGCCGCGACCTTCCGGTCCGGTTCACGCTCGACGATTCCATGGCGATGGCGCCGCAGATGAAGCTGTCGGCGTTCCCCCGCGTGGTGGTCGGCGCGCGCGTGTCGAAGACCGCCAACGCCAACGCGAACCCCGGAGATCTGCAGGGCCTGAGCCCCGCGGTGCAGGTCGGCTCGACCGACGTCGCCGTGACCATCGATTCCGAGCTGCGCTAGCGGCGAGCGCGGTGCAAGAAAACCAACGGCGCGGCGGATCCGCCGCGCCGCCTGCCGCTCCCCGCGCCTAGAACTTGTAGGTCGCCGTCATGTACACGACTTGCAGCCGGTAGCTGGGGTTGGCATAGGCTCCCGAGAACCAGGAGCTGTTGTTCCCGCCCAGGTACTGGTAGTACGGGTAGAAGCCCTGGTAGCCCTTCATCTGGTCGTCGTTGTAGTCGTACTTTTCCTGCGCGTAGCCGAGCGTGCCGGTCCACTGCTTGTCGAACTGGTAGTCGCCTTTGAGGTTCAACACCTGCTTCTGGGTATTGTCGGTCACGTAGTCGACGAGGGGGCCGCCGGCATAGCCGCCCGTACCCGAGGTGTTGCCCGAGTTGAAATGCACGCCGCCGCCGGTCGTCACCCAGAACCACGAAGCCTTCAGCGCCAGCCGCTCCCGCGGAAGCCAGTCGGCGATGAGCCCCGCCATGCGGTTGGTCTGGGTGTTCGTGGTGCTCCAGTCGAAATTGCTGGCGTCGTTCGGGCTCGCTCCCGACGCCGGGTTGCCGTTGCGGTACACCTGGTCGAACTGCACGATCTCGTAGTTCGCGAGAGCGGTGATGCGGAACGCCTTGGGATCGCCGTACGAGACCGTCAGGTTGTACTCGCGGCGATCGTCGTGGGTGCGGCCGTAGGACATGTCTCTGTAGTTGGTCTGCCTGATCCCGGCCTCGAGACTCGTGTCCCACATGGGCGCCGGCGCCCAGTCGAGCACCAGCTTGACCGCGGGCTGATTGGCGTTCGACACGTCGTAGGCGCGGTAGTAGTACGGGACCTGTGCGGGCGTTGCGTCCGCGAACGGATTCTGCCCGACGGGCCGCGCCGGATTGAAATCGGAGCGACGCTGCACGTACGCCACCTTGAGCCGCGCGCTGAGGTCATCCAGCACGCTGTTCTTGTACTCGGCCCAGGCCCTGCGCTCGTCGGTCTTCTCCGCGTCTTCCCGGCCTTCGCGCTCGGTCGCGAGGGAGCTCAGGCCGCCCGAGAGCTTGTTGGCCCGGTTGACGCGCCATCCGCCTTCGACGCCGAAGTCGTGCTTGTTGTAGGAGAACAGCGAATTGGGATGCTGGGCAATGCAGAACATGTTCGCATTGCTGCTCGTCGGCCAGCCGAAGGCGGGAGCCGTGCCGATTGCCGCATCGCCCGGGTTGGGACAGTTGGGACTCTGGGCCCCGCCGGTGAGCAGCCCGCCCTTGTCGAAGGTGACCAGGGTCGACTGGTTTTTCGCGTCGTAGTAGTTGTAGAAGAGCTTGCTGTCCAGCCCGCCGCCCCAGTTGGACGTATACGAAAGCGACGCCGTCTTGGTCTCGATGTCGCCGTCGAAGGTGCTCGAGCTGGGATTGGTGTTGAGAATCCCGACCCCGGCTGGCGACCCCGTGGTTGCGGGATTCAGCACGTTGTTGGTCGGCAGGAGCGCTCCGGCGGTCACGCCGAAGTTGTTGGTCAGCTTGCTCCAGGTTCCGCGCACCGCCAGCGTCGAACTCGCCGGCAGCTCCCGCAGCGTGGCGTTGAGGCCCACCCGGTTGAGCATGTTGTCCGGGGGCAGGTACACCGTGTCGAGGTTGTTCTGCATGTAGAAATTGGTGAACTGCATCGTGTCGATGCTGTTGCTGAACCTGCTGTTCAGCACGTTGACGCTGATGCTCCCTTTCTTGACGGAGTAGCCGAAATCCAGCGTGGCATCCTTGGTCATGTAGTCGACCGGCGCGCCGAATTCGATCATGCCGTTGCCCGAGCCGGTGCCCAGCCGCCCGCTCAGCGGCCGCGTGCCCTGCATCGTGGTCTCGTTGTAACCAGCGCGGAAGTTCCACGGGGAATTGCCGGAGAAGTCGAAGTTGCCGCCGGTGACCTGCCGCTGCAGCTTGTAGTCGAACTGTTGCCAGGTTGCCGGATTCTGAAAAGGAGGATAGGCGGGGTTGCCCGGCGCGGCACCTGGCACGCTCACCTGTGCGGTACCCGTGCCGGAGAGCGGCGTGAGCGCGCCCCAGGACAGGTTGTGCGGCATCTTGTCCTGGAACACCTGGTACTTGTAATTGCTGTAATCGCCGCCGCGCAGGTTCAGGAACTGATCGTCATAGCCGAGGTTCTCGCCGAAGAAGCGCAGGTAGTTCTGCTTGCCGCTTCCGATGAGGTCGATGGTACCGGTCACGCCGTCGCTGAGGTCCCGATATTCGTTGATCTTGGCCTTGTCCTGCGGGCCGGTGAACGGCGCCAGGGGAGCCGTCGTGACGGTCGAGGACGTGGCGCTCGCCCCGTTGCGCGTACCACCTTCCTGCTTGGTGCTGCGCACCCCTATGCCGACGCTGCTCCCGCTCCAGCTGAATTCGTCCTCGTCCGCGGCCGAAGCCGCCGTGGCCACAAACAGAGAGCCTACGAGAAAGGGTATGAGTTTCCTGTTCATCTTCGTCCCCTCTACCTCATGAAGAACCGGCCGAATGCAGACGACGGGGCGTTGCTTCCGTGGATCTGCCGGTGGCAGTTGATGCAGCCGCTGCCCTCGAACCGGATGTTGGACGGGTTGACCCCGGGTATAGTCCCCCTGCCGTCATACAGGCCGTGCGTGTGGCCACCGGGGTGGCAGTCGGCGCACAGCGCCGGCGGCTTTTGCGCGAGCAGGCGGTTGTGCGACGAGCCGTGCGGGGTATGGCATGTCGCGCAGTTCTCCATCGCCGGCGCGTGGTTCCAGATGAACGGCCCGCGCTTGTCGGTATGGCAGGTGAGGCACAGATCCCGTTGGGACTCGGCCTTCAGCATGACGGGCGTCATCGCGCCGTGCGGCTCGTGGCAGTTGTGGCACTGCACCTTGCCTTCGATGATCGGGTGGTGCGAGGGCTTGTTGATCTGCGCGCGCAGATCCCTGTGGCAGGCAATGCAGGTCTCGTACCCGAGCTGCCGCACCGTGGTCCGGTAGGGACTCGCCGCTGGAACATCGGCCCTGAGCATCTTGTCGTTGTTCAGGCTCCGGTCCGTGTGCGGGTTGTGACAGTTGCTGCAGCTCACGTCGTTCTTCTTGTGCTGGCCCGCGTCCCAGAATGCGAGGTGCCGGTCGGAGCTGTGGCAGTTCATGCAGACCTGGCTCTTCTCGTCGGCGGTCATCGCCTTGTTGCTCGGGCTGGGATTGCGGATCCCGCCGACGCCCCGGCCGCCCCCCGCCTTCACGTGCTCGGTGCCGTCGCCATGGCACGCGACGCAGCCGCCCGCGTTCGCCGGGCTGCGCGGATGTCCCTTCTGGCCGTGGATCGAGGTGGCGTAGCTCTGGACCTGGGCCTCGTGACAGGCAGCGCAGACTTCGGGGCCGGGAGGGGCTCCTGCCGCTTGCGCCGTGGGCTGCTGGGCGAGCGCCGCCTGCATTGCCGCGCCCGTAAACACGAAAACGGCGACCAGGACTTTCGCGGCCGCCGCAGACAGTTGCTTCCGGTTCCTCATAGCGTATCCCCTTCCTTCCCTAGAGCGCCTTGCCTTCACATCACCCAGCGTTCTTCGTGCAACAGTTTGGGTGGACGATATATGTTCGCTAGCGTGCCAATTTGATCTAGATCAAGCTCCAGCGCTATCGATTTATTATCAATGCCATGGAAGGGCGATCCCTATGCCAGGCACCCTCATCCTTTACGCGACGACCGAAGGGCAGACGGCGCGCATCGCCGAGAGAATCGCGCGCGCTCTCCGGAACAGGGGGCATGCAGCGGAAACCTGTCCGGCCACGGATGCCCCGCAGGGTCTGGGCGCGGCAGGGTACAACGGCGTGGTCGTCGGCGCGTCGATTCACTACGGCCGGCACCCCGCCTATCTTCGCTCGCTGGTCCGAAGCCACCGCGCCGCGCTGGAAGCGCGTCCCAGCGCGTTCTTCTCGGTGAGCCTGAGCGGCGGCGGGCCCGGAGCGAAACCCGAGGCGGCCCGACGCTATCTCGAGGTCTTCCTGCGCCAGACCGGCTGGCATCCACAGCAGACCGCGACATTCGCAGGGGCGCTCCCGTACAGAAGATACGGCGCGTTCAAGCGCCGGTTGATGGTCGCTTTCGTCGGCCTCGGCGGAGGCGATACGGATACTTCGCGAGACTACGAATACACGGACTGGGACGCCGTGGAACGCTTCGCGGAGACGTTCGCGCAGCGACTCGGGCCCGCTACATCGCCAGGACCCACTTGACGATCTTCTTCAGGTCGTCGTCGCTCGCCTTCACCGGGGGATGCTGCTTGCCTCCCTTGAGCTTGGCCACGATGGAGGCTTCGGCGCCGGCTTTGCCCTTGTTGCGGGCGGCGACGTCCTTGAACGCCGGCCCGACCTTCTTCTGGTCGATAGCATGACACGCGGCCGTACAGCCGTCCTTCTTGGCGAGCTCCTCGGACGCGTTCGCCCATCCGGCGACCGAGAAGACCGCCACCGCCAATCCCGCGAGAACCGTCGATTTCATTTTCGCTCCCTTGTGAAAAAAAGTTCCGGGCGCCGCCAGAATCCGGAATGATAGTAGGATATGCCGTCGACTTACGTCAAATCAGGTTGTCTGCATTCAACAGTGATCTCGTCCTTCCGCATGTCCGTGCCATACGCTGTTTGCCGAAAGGGATCGAACGCGATGCATGCTCCAAGACTTGCAAGATGGCTTGCCGCGGGCGCTCTCTGCCTGGCGGCACCGATTCTCTGGCAAGCCCAGGCCGAAGCCGCCGAGGAAGCCGCCGAGAACCCCGGGAACGCGGTGTGCATCGCCTGTCACGGAAACGAGGGATTTGCCGCGCCTGGCGCGGATGGGCAGATGCGCAAGCTGGAGGTGGTGAAGGACAAGTTCGCAAAGAGCGTCCACGGCAAGCGGCTGTGCGTCGAGTGCCACAAGGACATCAGCGAAAGCGAAATTCCCCACAAGAAGATCGGGCAGCACAAGGTCAGCTGCGTGCAGTGCCACGAGGACTTGTGGGCGGCCGCGAAGAAGGAGAACAAGACCGCCGAAAACGCGAGGCTGGGAGTGGTGGTGGAGCAGATCGACCACTACATGAAATCCATTCACGCCCGGCCGAACCGCGAGGACCAGTCGCGCACCAACGCAACCTGCTACAACTGCCACGACGCGCACTACGTCTATCCCAAAGACAGCCCCGGCCGCGCGGAGTGGCGCCTCGGCATCCCGAATGTCTGCGGGAAATGCCACGAAGCGCAACGCGCCGAATATTTCGACTCGGTGCACGGCAGACAGGTCATTGGCAACGCCAACCCCGCGGCGCCGATCTGCTCCGATTGCCACACGACCCATGATGTCGACCGGCCGAAGCTGGATTCGATCAGGCTCACGATTGTGCGGAATTGCGGCAACTGCCATTCCGAGAGCCTGAGGTCCTACGCCAACACCTATCACGGGCAGGTCGGACAGCTGGGCTACGCCTACACGGCGACCTGCTTCGATTGCCACGGGAATCACGGCATTCAGCGGGTAAGCCATCCCCAATCCACGGTGCACCCGAGCAACCGACTGCAGACCTGCCAGAAATGCCACGTGCGGGCGACCGCCGGATTCGTCACGTTCCAGCCGCATGCGAACACCCACGATTTCAGTCGCTACCCGCTCATGTGGGTCTCATCGAAGTTCATGATCGCCCTGCTGCTGGGCGTGTTCGCCTTCTTCTGGACGCATTCGGCTCTGTGGTTCTACCGGGAGTACCGCGACCGCCGGGAGGGCAAGAGCTCGCCTCACATCGCAACGGGCGACCTGCCGCAGCTGCAAGGCAAGCATTTCAACCGCTTCGGGCCGGCGTGGCGACTCGCCCATCTCGTCTTCGCGCTGAGCGTGATGATGCTGGTGCTGACCGGCATGGCTGTGCTGTACGCCGAAACCGGTTGGGCGAAATTCATCGTCGGCGCCCTTGGCGGACCGCGAGTCGCGGGCATCCTGCACCGGCTGAGCGCGGCTCTGCTGCTGGGGATCTTCTTCGTCCACCTGGTGTACATGGCGTACCGGGTGGCGCCGAAGTGGAAACTGTCGGTCTCGAAGTGGTTCGGTCCGACCTCGCTGGTCCCGAACTGGAAGGATCTCTGGGACATGCTCGCCATGTTCAAGTGGTTCTTCGGCAAGGGACCGCGCCCGACCTTCGACCGGTGGACCTACTGGGAGAAATTCGACTACTGGGCGGTATTCTGGGGCATGGCCATCATCGGCGGCAGCGGCCTCATGCTGGCCTTCAAGGAAGCGACGGCGTCGGTCCTGCCCGGCTGGGTGTTCAACGTCGCGACGCTGGTGCACGGCGAGGAGGCGATCCTCGCCGCGGTATTCCTGTTCACGGTGCACTTCTTCAACAACCACTTCCGGCCGGACAAGCTGCCGCCGCCGGACATCGTGATGTTCACCGGTGCGGTGGCACTCGAGGAATACCGACGCGAGCACCCGCTCGAGTATCAGCGGCTGGTCGAGAGCGGCGAGCTCGCCCGGCACTTGGTCGACGCCCCCTCGCGCCAGATGACGCTCGGCTCGAGAATCCTGGGAATCACGCTGATTATCTTCGGTCTCATTCTCCTCGCCCTGGTGCTGATCGGCTTTGCCGGGTTAGGGAACAGCCATTGAAGCGGAGACCCCTATGAAGACCTTGTTGCGGGCCCTGCTCCTCTCGGCGATGCTGGCAGGATGTGGCGAAAAGGCGGACAAGGGCGCGACGGGCGCGCCCGGGCAGCAGCCGCCCGGAGACGTCGCCGCCGGCAAGACCATCGCGGAGCGCGACTGCAAGGCGTGCCATGGCCTGGACGGCCGCAGCAACGCGCCGGCGATTCCGCACCTCGCGGGGCAGCCGGAGCGCTACCTGGTCGAGGCCCTGAACGCCTACAGGGAAGGCAAGCGCACCCACGCCGTCCTGCGCGACTTGACCGGGCACATGAGCGCCGCAGACGTGCACAACGTCGCGGCGTACTTTGCCAGCCTGCCGCCGGTGACGCCCGGACCGGCAAAGGTCGCTCTGCCGCCGCCCCCCTACGAGCGCGGCAAGGCGCTCGCGCAGCCCTGCGCGAAATGCCACAGCGAGGACGGCAACAGCAAGACGCCCGGAATTCCCAGCCTCGCCGGACAGCAGCCAAACTACTTCGTGATCGCGGTACAGGAGTATCTGCACGCCGAGCGCAAGCGCTCGCCGATGCACGCCATGCTGCCCCGGCTGAGCAAGGCGGAGCTGGAGAGCGTGGCGCTGTATTTTGCCTCGCAGACGCCGGCGCAGCGCCCGGCGCCGCCGTTCGGCGATCCCGGGGCGGGCGAGCCGCTCAGCGCCGTATGCAGCGGCTGCCACGGCTCCCGCGGCGTCAGCAGCGATGCGGCGACGCCGAACCTGGCAGGCCAGGATCCCATGTACCTGCTGCAGGCGACCAAGGCCTACCGCACCACGCGCAAGCGCGAGAACATGCGCGCCTACGTCGCGAGCCTCTCCGACCGCGACGTCGAGAACATCGCCGCCTTCTTCACCGTGCAGAAGTCGCGGCCGGCCGAGAAGGGGCAGACGATCATTCAGGATCTGACGGAGAAATGCAATCGCTGCCACGGACCGGAGGTGCAGAACCCTGCGCTGGCCGTTCCCAGGCTCAACGGGCAGGACAAGGACTATCTGGTCATGGCCCTGCGGGCGTATCGTGACGACCGGCGCGAGAGCTCGACGATGCACCGGATGAGCCTGCCGTACAGCGACTCGATCATCGAAAGCATCGCGGCGCTGTACGCGAGCCAGCCCCCCCGCTAGGGGAGCTGCGGTGCCCGGACCGGCTCACCCGATGATGCGGGTGTCGGCACCCTCCCTGCGGGCAACCGCCTCGGGGGTTGCAGAGAACCACATCTGGTACATCGACACGAACCACATGTAGGCGAAGGACATCCCCATCGTCGCACCGGCTCCCATGACCACCCACGCGAACGGGTGATAGAGCTTGGTGAAATACCACGAGGCGATATCCAGCGTCAGGCATACGAAGGGCAGCCCGACCGCGGTGCACTTCAGCCACACGGGCCGCACGTAGGCGTGGCTGAACACGAGGCCCATGATGAAGAAGATGAAGGTGATCCCGAACAGGTGGATGTGCGACACGCGAACCAGCGTGAAGATGCCCGTGCCGGTGTCGCGCTCGGTCATCTTCTTCAGGTTGTCGTAGCCGTCCAGATTCGGGAGATGCGGGTTGCTGCCGTCGTGGCAAGACAGGCAGCGCTTGTCGATCGTCGGCTTGATCCGCGCATCGTACTTGGCGCGGTCCGCGCCCTCCTGCACCCAGCCGGTGACGACGCCGATCTCCTCCGCCGGCAGCATGCTCCGCATCGGTCCGCGAAGCGCGGTCTCGAGGCGCGAATCCTTGCCGCTGCCGCTGTACGCGATCACGATGTCATCGTAGGAAAGCGTCAGCGGGTTGCCGTCCTTCCCGGAGTAGGTGTGATACAGGTAGATCACGGCAAAGAGGTAGGCCAGGCCGAGCACGAGCAACGCCGCCGTATACAGCACGCGCAGGCTGTACGGCAGCTCCGAGTAGTGAAGATAAAACCGGTGCAGCGGGGCATCGCTCATGATCGCTTCCCTTGGTCCCCCAGGCCGGGACTTCTCACTTCTTCTTCAGAGACGCATAGTAGGCAGCCAGGTTCGCCGTGTCCTGGTCCGAGAGCGGGCCCGCGAAGGTCTTCATGGCCGGGTTGTTGCGCTTGCCTGACTTGTAGTCCTTCATGGCCTGGATGAACTGGTCTTCGGCCTTGCCTGCCAGCGGG
>Ga0335084_10005175_pt1 | contig 12871 bp, 13 predicted proteins | sample Lox_Sample_44_FD_206721 | JGI IMG/M metagenome (GOLD analysis project Ga0335084, IMG submission 206721) | Soil microbial communities from Loxahatchee National Wildlife Refuge, Florida, United States - Lox_Sample_4.4 | ecosystem: Environmental > Terrestrial > Soil > Wetlands | place: USA... | reverse complement strand
TGTCCGGCTTGAGTAAGCAGCGGGATTACGCGGTGACTCAAGAGGTTCTGCGATCGTACGGGGACTCCGTCAAGGACCTAATGAAGCGAGTGCTTCGCACGATGGCAGAGGCGCGGCAGGACGTTTTGCGCATCGATGTTTCAGGACTGGACGAATTCGACATCGGAGACTTCAGCGACGAGCTCGATCAGGCATCGCGGCTGCTGGCGCTCTGCACGGAATCGACGACGCTGAAGCGGCAGGTGCTCAAGAAGCTTGCGTTCAAGTATTTGTGCGATGTCCGGCAGGAGATCAAGGACCGGATCGCCCAGGAAATCGATAACGATTATTCAACGGAGTAAGAGGACACGATGGACGAAATGAGCAAAGACATGAAGAATCCGGCGGAGAGGGACGATCTCCGCGCGGTGATCCGGAGCGTCATTGATGAGTATGCCAGCTCTGAGCGGCAGCGTTCCGAGGTTGCATACAAGACCGAACTTACCGAAGAGCGGAAACGGAGAGAGCAACTCGAGCGGCGGGTTAACGAGCTGGTCGAGGACGCGAAGATGAGCCGTAAGCTCGCGGAGGAAGCTGACCGTCATGGTCAGATCCGGTCGGAACTGCAGCGGCTCGGGGTCAGCAAGGTGGATCTGGCTTTTCGAATCGTGCGCGACGAGATTGCGCGAGCCGAGGACGGGAGCCTGATGCGGCAGAGCGGTGAAGGCGCAACGCCGATGAAGGAGTACCTGAACCGGTTCGTCAGCGAGAATCCCGAATTTTTGCCGGCACGAATTTCCGGAGGCGCCGGCACCTTGAACCCGCCCAAACAGGGCGGGGCGCACCCGGGCGCGGTCGATTTGGACCGGATCAAGCCGGGCATGAGCGCGGAAGAACTCCAGCGCGTTCGTGAACAGATTTCGCAGGTCGCTTTGGAGACCATGCGAGGGGAGTGACGGATCACTGGAGGATTCGATCATTCAAAGACAGAGAACAACCTAAGAGAAAGAGGAGACAATGCCAGCAATTACTTCAACGAATGTGGCGAGTGCGATTGTCAAGCTGGTGGCAGTGGATGCGCTGCCCGCGCTGATGGGGAACCTGGTGATGGGTAACTTAGTCAATCGCGACTTCGAGCCCACGCTCGCGCAGGCGGGCGACACGGTGAACATCCCGATTCCGCCAGTGCTGACGGCGAATAACATCGCCGAAGGCGGCACGGTTACCCTGCAGAACCCGGACCTGGGCAATGCACAGATCGTGCTCAACACGCATGCGGAAGCTTCGTTCGTGATTCCGGATGTGACCAAAATCCTGGCGGTTCCCGATCTGCTGAAGCTGTACATGCAACCCGCGATGATCGCTTTGGCGGAGAAGGTGGAGACGGACCTGTTGAACCTCTACAGCCAGTTTTCGGCGAACTCACCGGTTGGGACCGGCGGATCACCGCTGACAGAGGCGACCGTGGAGGCGGCGGAGGCCGTCTTGTTCAATGCGAAGGTGCCGGCGAGCGAGCCGAAGTACCTGGTGGTCGATACCGCCGCGTATTCTCAGTTGCGGCAGATTACGCGCTTCAGTGAATACCAGACGGCCGGCGAGGCCGGGCTGAAGGTGATGATCGACGGTTCGATCGGAAAGATCAAAGACTTTAACGTTTTCCGGTCGCAGTTTGTGAAGAAGACGGGCAGCGCGCCCGTCACGACCAACAACATCGCGTTCGCCCGCTCGGCACTCGGGCTGGCGATCCGGCGTCTGCCGAAGCCTCTACCCGGGACCGGTGCGATCGCTGAGTACGCGGAGTTGGGCAACTTCGGGATGCGCGTCGTGATGAGCTACCAGCCGAACACGCTGGCTCAGCAATTCACCGTCGACATCCTGTACGGCGCCGGCGTGCTGCGTAACAACCAAGGCGTTCAGATTCGCAGCTAGTTCACAACTGGTTCCGATCGGCATGGAACGGGCCTCTCCACCGCGGAGAGGCCCTTACTTTTTGGAGGTGAGAGGCGATGGATTTGAGGGCATATTACCGAAAGATTCGTGAGTTGGAAGCGACTCTCAAGGATACCGATGTCGTGGTCGTCAGCCTGGCGACGCCGGACGGCGGCCAGGAGGGCACGCAGACAGAGGTGGCTCGCCGTGTTGCGTGCCAGCTTGTGGTTGAGGGCAAAGCCCGGTTTGCGACTCCGGAAGAGGGCGCGGCGTACCGCGAGAGTGTCAGACATGCGCATCGCGAGGCTCAGGCGATCGCGGAAGCGAAGCGGATGCAGATCGGCGTCCTCAGCGAGCAGGACATCACGAGCTTGCGCCAGGCAATGAAGAGCTTGAAAAGCGGGAATCCGGAGGCAAGCTGATGTCACTCCTAACGGACGTGGGTGTTATTGACGAAAGTGACCTTCGCCTGCGGGACAGCAGCATTTTGGACGTCTCGAGCCAGGAGCAGGTGGACTTACGAGCCAAGATTGCGCTGGCTCAGTCGGAGATCAAAGAGCGGATCGAGTACTTACTCAGGGCTTGTCCGGCCGCGACAGGCATTACAGCGGACAACGTGGTAATGACCGAGGGTCTTACGAGGTGGCTAGCTTACTACACCCTGGAAATGGTGTATCAGGATGTTCACTTCAGCCAACTCAACGACCGGTATGGGCGACGCTGGGAAGAATACCGGCGCCGCGCTTCAGAGGCGGAACACGATTATGCGGCGCAGGGAGTCGGAATCAGTTCAGCACCGCTTCCGCAGCCGGCTGCACCGTTGGCGCAGTTGGACGCCGGGGGACTGGCGCCTGCTACGTACCACTTGCAGACAAGATGGGTGAACGCAAAGGGAGAGGAGAGCGCTCCGAGTCCCATCGCTACGATTTCGGCGAGCAGTTTTCATTCACTTCGGGTGGCCGCTGGGGTGCCGCCGGGTTCCGCGACCGGCTGGAACGTGTACGCCGGCGCCACGGAAGAAACCATTTGCCGGCAGAACAGCGCTGCGCTGGCCGTCGGCCAGCAGTGGGTTCATGTTACGGGCGAACTGGAGGCGACGGCGGAAGAGAGGCAATCGCAAAAGCCTTCCTCTTACGTGTACCCGAAACAGGAAATGCGGAGGAGATACTGACATGCTGGCCGCGGCTCAATGCGTGGAAGTGATTCGCGGAATGCTGGCGGACTCCGATGGGCTCGCTCGTAGCCTCGAGGAGGCCGGGTTGATTGCGAACAATGCGTTTCTGCCTCCGCTCGCTGACCGGATTATTGCCGCCCACATGACACCGGAAGAACATGAGAAGGCCGGACGGGTGCGCTATCCGATTGTTCTCGTGTACTGCGACCGCATGCAGAATCAGCACCGGGAGAAGTTCCGGCGTTTCTCTGGCACGTTACGCCTGGCGGTAGAGGTGCGAGTTTCCGCAGATCGTTTGGACCAGATTCAGGATGCGCTGTATGCGCAAACGGAGGCCGTCCTGGACGTTCTTGAAAGAAACCGGGGATGCCTGGAAAGCGGCGCGTTCTGGAACGGCAAGTATGAGGTTGATTTTTCGACACTGCGTCGCGGCGGCGCGCAATATTTGCAGTCCGCGCGCGTGTTGTTGGAACTGGAAGTAAGTAGAGATTAGAGGAGCCTTGCATGGCCTGCTATATAGCATCAACAAATAACCGATTTTATGCCGCGCTGGAAAGCACGTTCGGGATGGCGAGACCATGGACGGCGGCCGACCGTTGCAGCGGTCTCCGGCTGAAAGCGCGGCAGACCGCGGTGATTCCACAGCGGAAGGACAAGACCGGTACTCGCACGTACCGAGGATTTGAGAGCCGGCCGCGGCGGAATACGGACTTCGAGTTTCTTTCGTATGTGAACGGCGCTGGCGCGCCGGGGTCGGCGCCGGAACACTCGGCTTTCTTCGAGGCTGCACTGGGGCGGACGCCGCTGGTGTATCAGGGGGGAGTGATTTCGGCGGCTGCTGACCGGTCGCTGACTCTTGGCACTGGAGCCGCGCTTGTGGTCGGACAGGCGATCGCCTATCAGGACGAGATTCGTTTTGTCACCTCTTTGCTGGACGGTGGGCAGGTGTTGCTGAATGCGCCATTCAGCGGCACACTGGCAGCCGGCGGCGGGATCGGCGGTACGGTGACGTACCTGCCGTCCGGGGAGCTGAAGAGCCTGACATTGGGAGATTATTGGGACCCGGCCGGCGCGGTTCAGCGGCTTCTTGTGGGAGCCGCCGTCGACGAACTCAGCATGGAGATGAATGGAAGCTTTCATCAGTTCGCGTGCAAAGGACCTGCCAAGGACTTGATCGACAGCATCACGTTCGAGGCGGGGATGGCGGGAGTGACGGAATTCCCGGTGGAACCTGTTGTCGAGCCGGGCGCGGGCGCACCGATTCCCGGTCATATCGGTCAGATCTGGATCGGACCGGAGCCCAGCCGCTTGTACACGATCTCCGACCTGGTTCTGCGCGTGAAGAACAACATACTGATGCGGAGTAACGAGTTCGGATCGTATGTGCCCCAGTGCTTCAGCGCGGGCAGGCGCGAGGTTACGGTCCAGTTCAGCCTGTATGAGCGGGACGATGAAATCTCGAAGATGATTTACCAGGCATCGAGGACCCGCACTCCTTTGAGTTTGATGATTCAACTCGGCGATACGAGTGGTCAACTGTGCAGCATTTGGCTGCAGGGTTTCGTTCCGCAGGTGCCGCAGTTCGATGACGGCGACGGGCAATTGAGCTGGAAGTTCGACTCGTCGCAGGCGCAGGGAGGAACGGATGATGAAATCAGCATCGCGTTCGCCTGAGGCGCAGGGGTACCGGAGCACGACGGAATGGGAGTCCGTCGTGCTTCCGGGGGTGCGGTATGAAATCGTGCGCCCATCGCTCGCGCGCCGAGCGGAGTTGACGTGCTCCTTGTATCCGATCGCACAGCGCCTGGAACGGGAGCTTGCGGGGCAGAGCGTGTCAGACCAATGCGCGGCGGCAGTTTCCTTGTCAGAGATCGATCTCGAGCTGCTGAAGTGGGGGCTGAAATCGCTAGAGGGACTGTCGATCGACGGGACTGCGGCAACGCCCGCACTGCTGCGGGAGGCCGGGCCCGAGGAGCTCTGCCGTGAGATCACGGCGCGCATCCGGATGGAATGCGGGCTCACCGGGGAAGAACGAAAAAACTAGTTCTCGCCTTTCACTATTGGAGAAGCGGTCCGGGCCGGTGGGAGTGCGAGGCATGCAGGAAGGCAGGCCTGGATCGAAAGCGCAACTGCGCCTATTTGCGCAGCCCGATGCCGGAAGCCAGAAAGCCCGTTTGGAGGCACGGCAGGGTTGTAACGGACGAATGCCCGAAACCGTTAGTAAGCGGCGCTAGCGTCCGTTGGATGGAATTATTCCAGGTTTGGCAGCACTCGACGGGAGTGGACCTGACGGCCTGGCCGGCGAAGGACGTGGACGCGATCAGTGTGTTGGCGGAACTTTTGAAGGAATGGACGGAGGAAGAACATGGCAGGAACAAACGGACTCTCTGATACGGACAGGCAAGCACTGTCAGAGATCAGCCAGTGGGTGAACGGCATTATTTCCAGCGCCACGGCGTTTGTGCCGGGGCTCAGCGCAGTGCCGGGCACGTCTTCGAGCACGGCTGCGGGGATCGCACACAGTGCCGGGCCAGGAGCACTTACTCCGCAAGCATCGGATGTTGGAGGGATACTGAGTCAATTCCTAAGTCCAGTTGTGGGGGGACTGCTGAGCTTTTTCTTTCGCTCTTCGGAGCCTGAGACGGAAAGCTATGTGCCGTTTGAGATGCCGGCGGCCCTGAACTGGAATCTCGGTGTGGGGAGCTCGACGGGAGGGACTCCACAATTTGTGGATTACAACAACGAAGGCCCCGCCCGGTCTGCAGGGTCAGCACCTGTAGGTTCGACGCAGCCAATCACGATCCAAGTTCAAACGATGGATTCCCGCTCGTTCCAGGATCACAGCCGTGAGATCGCGGAGGCAGTGCGGCGGGCGCTGCTGGAATCGCACAGTCTGAACGACACGCTGCAGGAGGCTGACCTGTCATGAGTGAGTTACCGAAGCTGAGAACCTCCTCCACTATGCAGTACCCTTTGGGTCGCACGCAGGCGCGGCGGGTGCGCATTTTGCGCTTTGTCGATGGCGCCGAGCAGCGATTTCCGCTGGATGGGCAAGCCTTCCGGCAATGGCAGATGTCCTTCAGCCAACTAGATGACGCGGAGCGGAATATCCTGACGCGCTTCCTGGAAGACCAGATGGCGACGAGCGGCGCGATTACGGTAGTCGACCCGTCGGACGGCCTTCGGTATGAGCGATGTCACGTCGAGGGCGAGGATGCGGAGGTTCAATTGAACGATGCCAACGACGGCCGCATCGATTTTGTGCTTAGCGAGGATCCGGACTAACATGACACCCTTTCCCGTTTTGCAGGGCAACGCTTACGCGCAATATCCGATTGTGCGCCGCTGGGAGCGGCACCGCGAGGAGACTGTATCGCCGGGCCGCCAAAGGAGCGCCTGGCGCGACACAGGGTCGGAGAGGTACCGGTGGGTTCTCCGATATCGCAGTCTCTCTACGGTCGAGAAGGGCCTTCTCGAATCGCATTTCGATGCGTGCGGCGGATCGTTGCGCAGTTTTCCGTTTCTCGACCCGGCGGCGAATTTGCTGCGGTGGAGCGAGGACCTGACACGTGACACGTGGATCGCTCCGGCTATGCTGGCCGTGAGCGGCGGTCGCCCCGATCCATTGGGCGGAAGTCGCGCTGTGTCGATCGTCAACGCTGGCCAGACTGAGCTTGGTTTCCGGCAAAGTCTGGCGCTCGCCGGTTCGCCCAGCCTTTGCTTCAGCGTGTGGATGCGGAGTATCGCTCCGATTTCCTGCTCCCTGGCGATTCAGCCTGGAATCGCTTTGTCGATGGGTGTTTTGGAGACATGGGACAGGAAGTGGGTGAGCTGGCAGCCGGGGAGCCCGATTTCCAACGTGAGTTTTGAAATTGTTATCCCGGCCGGCGCCAGCGTGGAAGTCTTCGGCCCGCAGGTCGAGACACAGCTCTCCCCTTCCCCTTACAAGGCGACGGCATCACGCGGCGGTGTATATCCGAACGCGAGATACGACCAGGACAAGATGCTGTTTACGGTTCTGGGACCCGACAACTACTCGACGACTATCCACATCGTTTCCTCACTAACGGAGTAAGATCATGCCCGCCATTGACATATTAAAAGAGCAGGAGGTGCTGGACACTCCGCTATTACTGTTTCGCTGCACACTGACGGACGGTACCGTCTTGCGCTGGTCGACACACCGCGTCGAAGTCGCCGGTGAGCAATACGAAGGCCGCATTCTGCGGCATAACGTGATGGATGTCTTCGGCAGTCTGGAAGCCGGCACGGAAAGCCGGGGGGACATCAGTCTCGTGCTGTCGAACGTGGATGCTGAATTGACGGCGTTGGAACAGTCGGTTGGGTTCAAGGGCTCGTCGTGCCAGGTCCGGTTCGTGTTTTACGATCTTGCGGCGAAACAGCCGAGCACGGATGCCACGGTGGTCTTTGCCGGGCGCGGCGAGGCGCCCGACAGCATTGACACACAGGAATTCGCGATCACGTTTCGCAACCGGTTCAATCTGCAGAAGCAGGTGATGCCGCGGATGCGGGTACAACCGCGATGTCCATGGTGGTTTCCTTCGACTGATACTCAGCGCAAAGAGGCGGTTGGCGGCGGCACAGAGCGATGTTACTCACCGTTTTATGGATGCGGTTATTCGGCGGGGGAACCCGGCGGGCGGGGCAATTTGCTTGCCGGACAGCCGTTCACGAGCTGCGGCTACACACAGAATGATTGCGACGCGCGGGGCATGTTTGACAAGGACGACCAGGGGCGGGAGACACGGCGATTCGCGGGCTTCCAATCCGTGCCGGCGACCATTTCGGTCCGGACGCACGGAAGCTCGAGCTGGCACTATTCGGACGTACTCGACAATCGCGCCCGCTACAACGATGCCGTGCCACTGCTGTACGGCACGGCCTGGTACGAACCGCCGGTCACGTTTACTCGAAATGACGGCAACCTGACACACATTGATGTGCTTCTCGGCGCCGGGCCCATCGATGAAGTGATTCGGGTGGTGGTTGACGGGTGGGAAGTTCCGATTGCCGTGGCGAACACCGATATGACGGGGACCGGGTGGTTCAGCCTGGTTTCCCGAGGCGAGCGAAATGGTGTGTTCAATGGCGACTTGACGTATGCGGGAGGGAATGCATCCGGCGACCCGCATGGCGGCCTTGCCGTGCTCTCGGTGGTTGTTCCGAACCGCATTTCGGATGGAACGTCGCTGCCGAAGGTAAAGGTGTTTGCACGCGGGCTCAGAATGGAGCGGTTCTCGGGCGACGGCCAGTTGTTGGACAGCGTCTTTTCGAACAACCCGGCTTGGGTGTTACTCGACCTGCTCCGCCGTTCGGGATGGAAGGCATCGGAGATCGACCTAGGCAGCTTTGGCGTCGAGGCGTCGCGATGTGAGGAGTTACTCGAGGTTCAGGACGGCACGGGACGGACGCTGGCGCGTCCACGCTTCGGGGTGAACCTGTGCCTGATGAAGCGCCGACCGCTGGCGGAGATCCTGCGAGGCGTCAGAACCGGCGCGGGACTTTACTTCTGCTACGACGGCGCTGGCCGGCTCATGCTGCGGTCGGAGCGCAGTCTCGAACTGCAGCAGCCTCATAAGCCGTTAGGGAGCAATGGCACCGAGCCTTTGAACGGGGGATGGCCGGCGTACGAGTTCGGGGATGGAACCAATGGTACGAGCGGCATTCTGCGAAGCGGCAATGGAGCGTCCACGCTTCGCACGTGGCGGCGGCGAACGTCGGAAACCGTGAACCGGTACTCGGTGGAGTTCCAGGACGAGTTTAACGAGTATCAACAAGACAGTGTCACGATGACGCACCTGGACGATGCGCTGCGGTCCGGGGCGGAGGTGGCGGCAATGCTGCCCGCGCTGGGTTTGCCGAATTCGGAGCAGGCGACGCGGGCAGCACGATTTTGGCTTCGCAAGCAGGTGGATGGCAACTTCTTCGTTGCGTTCGAGACGAGCGTTCGCGCCGTATTGCTTCGGCCGGGCGACTTGATCAGCCTGACCAGCCTGAGAGAGGGTTTTGACCGGGCGGCTTTTCGCGTGCTCGCGGTTCGCCCAACTTTGAACTTTGAGACCGCGCAGATTCTGGCGCAAAAGCACGACGACGCCTGGTACGGGGAGTTTGAAAGCGCGGCTGAGATAAACCCAGTACTGCGGGCGACGGCGCTGCAGGAAACAGGCGTTCCGCGTCCGCTGGCCGGCGTCGTACCCATGGCGGGCGGTAGTCCTGACTTTGAAGTTATGGAGGTCGCAGTCAGCGGGGCTTCCGGTGAATGGGTAGAACTGGATGTCCGGTTTAAGCCGCCTCGAACGACATTGGCGAGCAAGGTGGCGCCACCCCGCGTCAACGTGAGCCCTCAGATTGAAACAGCGGGAGGGACGCTGGCGGCTGGCCGAACTTACTACTACGCACTCTCCGCCGTCGACGGTGACGGCAATGAGACGGCGCTTTCCTTTATTGTTCGCGCCGAGCTGCCGGCCGGCGACGACACGTGCCAGGTGCGGCTAACCGATATCGGATTTAGTCCCGGCAGTACCGGCTACCGGGTCTATCGCGGCATGACGCCGGCGCAGTTACTGCGGGTTGCGGATGGGCAAGGGCTTGTTACTGAATTTGTCGATTCCGGGTTAGCGGCAACCACGGACCCGCCTCCCGATCCGCGGTATCACCATGCGAACTTCTACTGGCGATGGGAAGTTCTGCCGGAGACGCAGGCGACTCTGTTTGGTGCTTCCGAAATCGGGAATGACAGCCTGGGCTTTCTGCCCAATGAGTTACGCGACGCGCGAGTGCGCATCAGTCGCGGCACCGGCGCCGGCCAGGAAGCGGGGATCGCTTCGAACACGCCGACCGACATCACGATTGCCGGTGCTTGGCGCGTTGTGCCCGACAGCAGCAGCCGTTTTACTGTCGCGGACAACACGTGGCAGTTTGGCGGCACGACGACGGGAGACACGGCAAAGATGCTGGTTCCGAACCGTCCGGGCCGGACGGTGCAGATCCTCGGCCGTGCCGCCAACGCCGCCGATGCGGAGACGCCGGATGGGGTGTCGCCGCTAACGCGCTGGCAAATCGTAGGTGAAGGATCCGCCGGCGATGCTGGCGCGCCACCTTTGCCGCAATTTGCGGTCCAGCCGGGAGCGCGCGGAACCATTGAGATCGCCGGCATCGGATTCGAGACCTTCGACAACACGAGGTCAGTGAATGCCGCGACGACCACACTCCACTATTGGAATGAGATGAACGCTCCGACGGCGAGTGTGTTGATTGAGGGAATTGATGAGCAGTCGGAAATGATCAAGCTGACGAATGCGGCACAGCTACAGGTCAACGATACGTTCCAGGTCGGGAAGGAGGTTTTGCGCGTGGAGGAGGTGCTCGATGAGGGAATCCGCTTCCGCGTTATGCGCGGGTACGCGGATTCCTTCGTCGAGGCACATCTTTCGGGAGTGCCGGCCTATGCGTTGAGCCGGCGAACGGTGATCATTCCTTTTGCCAAGGGATTCTTCGGCAGCCCGGCCAGCGGGAGTTTTGCGTATTCGATCAGTTTGCCGGACGCTCGCGTGGCACTTGTCGAAATGTTTGCGACGAATGCGTTTGGAGACAGTCCAACGCGACGCATGAGTTTGACGCAGACTCTGGATGAAGGTTGGAGGGTACTTTCCGGAGGGCAGTTCTCATTTCAGATCGAGGGGGAGGTGGCCATCACGGCCAATGCGACTCCTCCGTTATTGACGGAGGAGCCGCACGCCGTGCGCGACGTACTTGCGACGATTCGCGAGGCGCCCACAGGGGGCAACCTTGAACTTCGTTTGTTGGTGAACGATTCGGCGTACTGCGACCTGACGATTCCCGAAGGCGTGACGGCGACGGATCCGATTACGTGCTTCGGGAAGGAAGCGTTGCCGGCGCGGGCCGTGCTCGGCCTGGAGGTTCGCGGCGTTCCGCAAGGAACGGGGCAGAGCCCGGGGCGCGACCTGACGGTTACGATGCGGCTGTAACCGGAGCCGGGAGATTGAGCGTTCGGCCGACGCGGGAGAGGATTTCCACCGCGCGGTCGAGCTGCTCGCGGGTGTGGGCAGCGGTAACAATGGTGCGGAGGCGAGCTTTTCCACGCGGGACCGTGGGAAAGCCGATACCCGTTGCCCACAGGCCCGCTTCAAAGAGCGCCGCGGAGTAAGCGTGCGCATCCTTCGCTTCGCCAACCATGATGGGAGTAATCGGCGTTTCGCTCTGTCCGGTCTGGAAGCCGGCATCGCGCAGCCGGACCTGGTAGTAGCGCGTGTTGTCCCAGAGACGGGCGACGCGTTCAGGCTCCTGTTCGAGGATTTCGAAGGCGGCGAGGCACGCGGCAGTTACCGCCGGAGGATGGGACGTCGAGAACAGGAACGGGCGGGCGCGGTGGTACAGATACTCGATGAGATCGCGGCTGCCGCAAACGTATCCACCGAGAACGCCAATCGCTTTTGACAGAGTGCCTACTTGAATTTGGACGCGGCCGTGGAGTCCGAAATGATCGACCGTGCCGCGACCGTTGCGTCCGAGGACGCCCGAGGAATGGGCGTCATCGATCATCATCACAGCGCCATACCTTTCGGCGACTTCGACCAATTCGGGCAGGGGCCCGATGTCGCCATCCATGGAAAACACACCGTCGGTAATCAGGAGCTTCTTGCCGGGAACATCGCGGAGCGCTTCCAGCTTTTCCGCCGCCGACGCGGCGTTGCGGTGGGCGAAGACATGAATCTTGGCGCGGGAGAGGCGGCAGCCATCGATGATGCTGGCGTGATTCAACTCATCGGAAATGATGTGGTCATCGGCGCCGAGAATTGCCGACACCGTGCCAGCGTTCGCCGCAAAGCCACTTTGAAAAACCACACAGGCCTCGGTGTGCTTGAAGGCGGCGATGCGGCGCTCCAGTTCCATATGCATCGCCATGGTGCCCGTGATAGTGCGGACGGCGCCGGTGCCGGCTCCGAAGCGGTTGACTGCGTCGAGGGCGGCCTGCTTGAGTTTCGGGTGGTTTGCCAGGCCGAGGTAGTTGTTCGAAGCGAGATTGATGACTTCGCGGCCATCCACTTTGCAGACGGACTCGCAAGCGCTTTCGAGCTCACGCAAACGGAAGTAGGAGCCGGTGCGCTTTAGCTCTTCAAGCTGTTCCGTAAGAAATGCCAGCGGATTGCTCATAGGATTCCGAGGTTAGTATAGCCTTCCGTTTGTTACGATGCTCTATACGTTTGCTATGAGGTTCCTTCTCGCTCTTGTCCTGCTGTGCCCGCTGTCCGCGCAGAAGACGGCACTTGATCGCTACGTCGAGGCGCCGGATGCGAATTACCGGTACGAGCTGCTGAAGACGAGTCCCGGTGACGGTTATGCCGCGCACATCCTGCAAATGACGTCGCAGCAGTATTTGACGGAGGGCGAGGTAGACCACCCTGTATGGATACACAACGTCGTCATCGTTCGTCCGGAAAAAGTGACCTCGTCGATCGCATTGATTTTCGTCAGCGGCGGATCGAATTCACTGAAACCGCCGGATCGAATCAGTCCGGTGTACATCGACATCGCAAAGACGACGGGCGCAGTGGTCGCCGAAATTCGCCAAATTCCGAATGAACCGCTGGTCTTCGCGGGCGAGACGCGCAAGCGAAGCGAGGATGGGATTATCGCCTATACATGGCGCAAGTTCCTGGAGACCGGCGACGCGAAGTGGCCGCTGCGGCTGCCGATGACGAAAGCTGTAGTGCGCGCCATGGACACCGTCTCAACATTCCTTGCGAC
>Ga0335084_10005174_pt1 | contig 12872 bp, 12 predicted proteins | sample Lox_Sample_44_FD_206721 | JGI IMG/M metagenome (GOLD analysis project Ga0335084, IMG submission 206721) | Soil microbial communities from Loxahatchee National Wildlife Refuge, Florida, United States - Lox_Sample_4.4 | ecosystem: Environmental > Terrestrial > Soil > Wetlands | place: USA... | reverse complement strand
CGCCAATCCGGGGTCCCGGTGGACACACATCGACTCGCCCGGGGCATACTCCGCCGGGCCGTGCGCCCCCACGCTCCTCCTTCCACCGACATCATCGAGGAGCTGGTGTCGCTGCAGCGCGGGCTCCAGACCTGTCGCGCCTGTCCGCGCGTGGCCGGGACGCCGGTGCACGGCCCGCCGGTGCCGAGCCGCATCCTGCTCGTCGGGCAGGCGCCCGGGCCGCGGGAGGCCTCGCTCGGCCGGCCGTTCGCGTGGACGGCGGGACGCACGCTGTTCCGCTGGCTGGAGGACGCACTGGGCGTGGACGAGGCGACGGTCCGCGAGCGGATCTACATCTCCGCCGTGGCGCGCTGCTTTCCGGGGAAGTCGCCCGGAGGCGGAGACCGCCGGCCGGACCCGGGAGAGGTGGAGCGGTGCCACCGCTGGCTGTCCGCCGAGGTGGGTCTCCTCTCGCCGCGGCTGATCCTCCCGGTGGGCACCCTGGCCATCGCCCGGGTGCTCGGGCACGAGGGAAAGCTGGTGGAGGTGGTGGGGCGGAAGCTGGAGGTCACCTTCGCCGGGCGAAGGTGCGAGGCCATCCCGCTCCCCCACCCGAGCGGGGCCTCGACCTGGCACCGCATCGAGCCGGGGAAGACCCTCCTCGCCCGGGCGCTCGGGCTCTTGGCGAAACATCCCGAGGTCCGGGATGTCTTCGGGGGCGCACCGTCACGAAGGTCGGGGCCGTCGGTGCAGAGGCCCCCGGGGAGGCCGAATCGATGATCGAGGCGCAGGGTCTGACCAAGCGGTACGGCGACGTGGAGGCGGCCCGGTCCGTCTCCTTCCGGGTCGAGAAGGGCGAGGTGGTGGGCATCCTCGGGCCGAACGGCGCCGGCAAGACCACCATCCTCCGCATGCTGGCCGGCATCCTCACCCCCACCGAGGGCGAGGCCAAGGTGGCGGGCAACTCCGCCTCGGTGGATGCCCTGGCGCTGAAGCGCTCGCTGGGATTCCTCTCCGGGGACACGGCGCTCTACCAGCGGCTCACCCCGCGCGAGGTGCTCCGCTACTTCGGCCGGCTGAACGACATGGACGAGCGGGCGCTGGCGGCGCGCATCGAGCAGCTCATCGACGCCTTCCAGATGAAGGACTTCGCCGACCGGCAGTGCGGCAAGCTCTCCGCCGGGCAGAAGCAGCGGGCCAACGTGGCGCGGGCCTTCCTCCACGATCCGCCGGCGCTCATCCTCGACGAGCCGACCAACGCCCTGGACGTGGTCAGCGGGCGCTTCCTGCTCGACGCCATCCGCAAGGAGCGCCAGCGCGGCAAGGCCATCCTCTTCTCCACCCACGTGCTCGGGGACGCGGAGGCGCTCTGCGACCGGGTGGTGCTGCTCCACAAGGGTCGGGTGCTCGACGAGGGGCCGGTGCCGGAGGTCATCGCCCGGGCCCACGCCCACACGCTGACCGACGCCTTCCTGGCCCGCATCGGGGACGAGTCATGAGACCGCTCATCGTCTGGCACATCTTCCGCAAGGACCTGCTCGAGACGCTGCGCGACCGCCGGGCACTGTTCACCACCATCGTCATCCCGCTGGTCATCTACCCGCTGCTCTTCACCTTCATGGCCTCGATGACCAGAAGCAAGAAGGAGGAGATGGAGAAGAAGCAGGCGCGGCTCGCGGCCTGGGGACCCATTCCCGAGTCGGCCCTCCGGGCGGTGCTGGCCGAGAACGCGGTGCTCGTGGAATCCCTGGCCGTCGTCCCCGGGGACGCCAAGGAGCGGGCGCGCAAGGCGGTGGCGGACAAGGCGGTGCACGTGGTGCTGGTCACCCCGCAGGACTCCCAGGGTCCCAGCGTCCCGATCTCCGTCTATGCCGACTCCACCCAGTTCGAATCGGAGGCGATGGGGGAGCGGGTGCTCAAGGTGCTGCGCAGGGCCGGCGTCCAGCTCCTCGAGCAGCGGATGGTGGCACTCGGGCAGCCGGCGATCAGCGCGCGGCCGCTGGCGGTGGAGGAGGTTGACCTGGCGGACGCCACGCGGCGGTCGGCGAGCCTGGTGGGAACGATCCTCCCCTACCTGGTGATCATCCTGCTCGCCTCCGCGGCCTTCTACTCGGCCATCGACCTCACCGCCGGGGAGAAGGAGCGCGGGACGCTGCAGACGCTGCTCACCGCTCCGGTGCAGCCGCTGGAGGTGGTGAGCGGCAAGTACCTCACCGTCCTGACCATGACCCTCATCGCGGCCCTGGCCAACATCGGCTCGCTCGGGCTGGCCATCGGCCGCATGCTGAGCGGCGTGGGGGGCGGCGAGGCGAGCTTCCACATGGGCCCGCGGGTGGTGCTCGCCCTCTTCCTCACCCTCTTGCCCGCGGCGCTCCTCCTGGCCGCGCTCTTCGTGGCGGTGGGGGTGATGGCTCGGACCTACCGCGAGGGCCAGAGCTACCTGATGCCGCTGCTCTTCCTGGTCATCTTCGCCGCGATCGGGAGCGTCGTCCCCGGTGCCGAGCTGACGCCGGCCATGGCGCTCGTCCCCCTGACCAACATCACCCTCCTCATGCACGACGTGCTCGCCGGCCGGGCGACGCTGGCCCTGGGGACGATGGTCATCATCTCCAGCTTCGCCTACGCGTCCCTGGGGGTGCTGCTCGCGGCGCGGGTGTTCGAGACGGAGCAGGTCCTCCTCTCCGGGGAGAAGCCGTGGAAGGACGTCTTCGCCCGCAAGGCCAAGGGAGGCCTGGGGCCGGCGAGCGCGCTCTTCTTCGTGGCGGTGCTGGTGGTGGTGGCCTTCTACGGCTCCATCCCGCTGCTCCGGGCCATCACCCGCGAGCAGATCGGCCGGGCCATCGCCATCAGCGAGGTGGGCTTCTTCCTCGTCCCGGCGGTGCTCTGGGTGCTGGTCCTGCGCGCCCCGGTCTCCGATGCCTTCCAGCTCCGGCTTCCGTCGCGGCGGGGGCTGCTCGGCGCGGTGCTCCTCGCCGCCGGGGGCTGGGCGGTGGGTCTCGTGGTGATGGCCTTCCTCTCGCGCTACGAGGGGGCGCGCGAGTACTCCCGTCAGCTCGGCGACCTGCTCGGGAAGCACGGCCCGCTGTCGCTCGGGGAGGCGGTGCTCCTCGTCGCCGTGCTCCCCGCGCTGTGCGAGGAAGCGACCTTCCGGGGGGTGGTGCTGGTCGGCCTCGGCCGGACCGGATCGCGCTGGCTGGCGGTGGTGGGAAGCGCGCTGGCCTTCGGCCTGTTCCACTTCAACCCCTACCACATCGTCTCCGCCACGGTGCTCGGCCTGGTGCTCGGCTACGCCGCCTACGAGTCGCGCAGCCTCCTGCCCGGCGTGCTCATGCACTTCGTGAACAACGCCTTCCACATGGTGCGCGCCCGGGTGCCAGCGCTGGAGGCGCCCTTCGATTCGCCGGTGGTCATCGGGCTCGGGCTGCTGGCCACGGCGGCCGGGCTGTGGCTCCTGCGCGGGAGCGGCGGTCGTCCCGGGCCCACGCCCGCCCCGTCCGTCGCCCGCGCCAGCGCAGTGCAGCGCTGAGCCCGCTGGAACGTGGGCTCAGATGACCGTCGGCGGCTCGGCGATGCCCGAGGCGGTGGGCGACCAGCGCATCACCACCGCCGTGCTCGGGCAGGCCTCGAACTCGCGTGACTCGAGGACGTCGGAGGGGACCTCCCGGCGCCGGACGCGGACGAAGCCGAAGCGGGGGAAGAACTCGGAGGCGGTGGTGGTCAGGAGGTAGACCTCGCGCAGCCCCTGGCCCACCGCCTCCTCGAGGAGCTGCCAGGTGAGACGGCTTCCGATGCCGACGTTCGCCGCGGTGGGAAGGACGGCCAGCGACCGGAGAAGCCCGTAGCGGCCGTGGACCTCCAGGCCGGCCGCGCCGACGAGCTCCCGCTCACCCTCGGCGACCCAGAACCGCTCGAAGTTCTCGGTGACACCCTCCAGGGGGAGGCTGCGCAGGATGAGGAGATCCTTCACACGAGGCAGGTCCCCGGCAGTCGCCCGTCGCAGCTTGACCTCCAACTCTCCTCCGTGCGGTGCCTGCCAGTGCGGCGCGGCGTCGCAGCAGTCTAACGAAGCATTCCGGACAATGGTTCGGGTCATCGACACCCCACTTCGCACCACATCGGTCCCTTCCCTCGTGCGGTGTCGCACACGCCGGGGCGCGCTCGCCCGGGTCAGCGCACGGAGCCGCGCTCTCGCCCCAGCTCGGCGTCGAGTGCCGCCTTGGCGGCGATGATCTGCGAGCGGATCTCGTCGCGGAACCGGGCGACGTCCCCGCCGAAGCGCGCCGGATCCACCGGCTCGAGCACCCGCACCCGCATCTCGGCGCGCCGGCGGAGGACGAACCCGCGCTTGGGCAGGGCGTCCGCCGTCCCGGCGACGGCGATGGGGATGAGCGGGCAGCCCTTGGCGATGGAGAGCCGGAAGGAGCCGTCCTTGAAGGACTTCACCTCGCCGTCCGGGCTCCGGGTGCCCTCCGGGAAGAGGAGCACCGGGACGCCGCGGTCGAGCCAGCGCTCGCAGGCGGCCATCATCCGGGCGATGGACTCCGGATCTCCCCTGACCAGGCGCACGTAGCGGTTGAGCCGCATGTTCCAGCCGATGAAGGGGAGCCGGAAGTTGCTCGCCTTGGAGACCCACTTGAAGGGCCGGTAGAGCCCGAAGAGGACGAGGATGTCGGCCAGGCTGGCGTGGTTGGAGACGAGGACCGCGGCGCCGCGCCAGGGCAGCCGCTGGCGCCCCTCGATGCGCAGGCGCCAGGCCGGATTCACGTACACTTGGAGCTGCGCCCAGAAGCAGGAGTAGAGGTGGAGCACCCGGCCGTTGGGGTCGAAGGGCAGGGTGACCAGCCAGACCACCAGGGCGCCGGCGAAGAGCACGATGGAGCTGGTGGCCAGGAAGGCCCAGAAGAGCGCGGAGAGGGCGGTCCTCACGGAGCGTTGCATCTTGCCGGGCAGGGCCTCCGGCTGCGAGCATCGTCGACGTGACCTTCCTCGTCCTGGGCTACGACGGAACCGACCTCGACGCCCCGATGCGCCGCGCCGCCGCCCGCCCGGCCCACCTGGCCACGGTGAAGCGGCTCAAGGCCGCCGGCCACTTCCTCGACGGCGGCGCCATGCTCGACGACGCGGGCCGGATGGTCGGCTCGATGCTGGTCATGGACTTTCCCTCGCGGGCGGAGCTCGACGCCTGGATCGCCGCCGACGCCTACACGGTCGGCCGGGTGTGGCAGGAGGTCACCGTCCAGCCGTTCCGGCGCCTGACGCTGGACTGAGGATGGCGTCCGCGGCCCGTACGCCCCAGGCCTGCGCCTCCTCGAAGAGGGCCATGCCGGACAGGTCGGTGTGGGCGAAGTGCAGCCGCCCGAGCGGCGCCCGCGCCGCCTCGAGCAGAGCGCCGCGGAGGAGACCCGGCGCCGGCCGCACCATGGCGTGACCCCACCGCCAGACGTCGAGCCGCTCAATGAGCCCCTCGATGTCCGGGTGGGCACGCCGGAGGTCGGCCACCACCACCTCCGCCCAGTGCCTCCAGTCCGCGGAGAAGAGGAGCTCCCGGGCCCGTCTCGGATCCGGATCCGTCAGCGGGAGGTACCAGGTCCACACCGTCGGCCCGTAGTCGCGCCCCGCCTGGTGGGTGGCCACCACGTACCCCAGGCTCTTCGAGTCGTAGAGCACGTTGTCCCACGCCGACGGGAAGCCAGGCTCCGCCGGTCGGGCCCGCAGGGTGAGGTTCGCCACCACCCACGGGCTGTAGGCGAACGAGGCGAGGTGCGGAGGAGGACGCTCCCGGTAGGGAGCCAGAAGGCGGCCGGCCAGGAACTGCGGGAGGGCGAAGACGGCGTGGTCGGCGTCGATGGCGAAGGCCTCCTGGCGCGCGATGTCCCAGGCGTGCACCACGACACCTTCTGGGCCGGGCACGACGTCGGTGACCAGGACGCCGGTCCGGAGCCGCCGGCCGGCGGCCCTCTGCAGATGGGCCACCATGGCCCCGTTGCCCGCCGGCCAGGTGACGAGCTCGGAGGCGCGGGCGCCGGGCTTCTCCACGCGAGACGTGAAGTAGAAGACCCCGGCCCAGGCCGAGGTCGTCTCCAGCCGGCAGCCGTAGTCGTCGCGGCAGGCGTACTCGACGTACCAGCGGAGGCGGGGGCTGTTCAGCCCGCGCCGATCGAGGTACTCGGCCATGGAGAGGCCGTCGAGCGCGTCGAGCTCGGGGATCCGACCCGAGCCCGCGGTGGGAAGGACGAAGGCCCGCCGTCCTCGGTCGTCGCGCGCTCCCACCAGCCCGTCCATCTCCGCCTCGAAGGCCCGGAGCTGGCGCAGGTCCTCGGCGCTGGCGGCGAAGCGCGGATAGAGCCCCTCGGCCCAGGCGCCGGCGAAGAAGAGCCTTTCTTGCGGAGCCCGGCAGAGGAATTGCTCCCCCACCCGCGGCCTTCCGGCGTCGTCCACTCCCTCCACCACCCCCATCTCCCGGAGCAGCTCGGCCAGGTCCCCTTCCGCCTCGAGCGGCGCGGGGACGTAGTGCGCGCCCCAGGGAAAGGCGGTGACGCCGTTGTGCCCGCTCCGGCTCGTTCCGCCGGCCTCCGCCTCGAGCTCGAGCACGGTGAAGTCCCGGAGCCCGCGCCGCTCGAGCCGCCAGGCCGCCGACAGCCCGGCCACGCCCGCGCCGAGGATGGCCACCGCCGCCCGCTCGCGGCGGACGGGAGGAGGCCGGAAGCCCTCCCGCAGCCGGTGCCCGGCCGCGGCGCTCTGGCCGAGGAGCTCCCCCTCGAACCGGATGCTCGGCGCGCGGCGGCACCCGGCCAGCGCGGCGCCCGCGCCGAGGCAGGCGGTGAGGAGCTCGCGGCGGGAGAGGGCGTTCATCTGCCGCGGGGTCAGTTCCAGCGCTTCCAGTCGCGGTCGTAGTACTGGACGAGGATCTGGTTATCCAGCCGGTTCACCTCGGTGGGGACCCGGGCCATGTCGGCGGGGAAGACGAACATCGCCGCCAGCGCCTCGTCGTTGAGGAAGTGCAGCTCGAGTGGGGGCAGGTGCGCCGGGACGCCGAAGGGCGCGTCGCGGGCGAGGAGGTAACCCCACTCGCCGAAGCTGGGGACCGCGGCGTGGTAGCCGCGCACCGAGAAGCCGGCCGCCTCCAGCGTCCCGGCCACGCACCAGAACGAGCTCCGGGCCATGAGCGGGCTCGTGCCCTGCACCGCCACCGGAGCGCCGGGGGCCAGCGCCTTCCGGAGGAGCCGGTAGAAGTGGGTGGTGTAGAGCTTCCCCAGGGCGAAGTTGTTCGGGTCGGGGAAGTCGACGATGGCAGCGTCGAAGCGGCCGTGGTCCCGGCCGAGCCAGAGGTAGGCGTCCTCGTTGGTGACGTGGACGCGCACCGAGTGCAGGCTGTCACGGTTCAGCTCGCGCAGGAGCGGGAAGCTGCGCCCGAGCCCGGTCATGGCCGGGTCGAGGTCGACGAGCTGGATCTCCTCGACGCCCGGGTACTTGAGCAGCTCGCGCACCGCTAGGCCGTCGCCCCCGCCGAGGACGAGCACGCGCCGCGCGCCGGGGGCGAGGCTCATCGCCGGGTGGACGAGCGCCTCGTGGTAGCGCGCCTCGTCGGCGCTGGAGAACTGGAGGTTCCCGTTGAGGAAGAGCTGGAAGCTGGCCCGTCCGCGGGTGACGACGATGCGCTGGTAAGGGGAGCTCTTGGCGAAGACCACCTCGTCGGCGTAGAGGCCCTCCTCGGCGAGCGAGGTGAGCCGGTCCGCCGCGGCCACCCCGGCGGCGAGGAGGACGAGCACCACGGCGGCCTTGATCTGGAGGTCCCTCGGGCGGGCGATGACGGTGCGGAGGAGGCGCGTGCTCCACAGCCCGACCGCGGCGTTGAGCACGCCGAAGATCAGGCCGGTGCGCACCAGCCCCAGCCGGGGGACGAGCAGCAGCGGGAAGAGGAGCGAGGCGAGCAGCGCCCCCAGGTAGTCGACGGTGAGCACCCGGGCGATGAGGTCCTTGAAGGGGAGCTGGTCCCGCAGCACCCGGAGGAGGAGGGGAATCTCCAGGCCGACCAGCGTCCCCACCGCGGCCACCAGGCCGTAGAGCACCAGCCGGAAGAAGGAGAGATGGGCGAAGGCCAGGAACAGCGCCGGCGCCGAGAGCCCGCCCAGAAGAGCCACCCCCAGCTCCACCTCGACGAAGCGGCGGGCGACCTGGGCCTCGACCTTCCCGGACAGCCAGCTCCCCAGCCCCATGGCGGAGAGGTAGAGCCCGATGACCGTGGAGAACTGCATCACCGAGTCGCCGAGCAGGTAGCTGGCCAGCGTCCCGGCCAGCAGCTCGTAGACCAGGCCGCACACCGCGATGACCAGCGCGGTGAGGAGGAGGAGCTTGGCGTCGAGCGCCTCGGGTCTCCTCCGCCCGGGGGCCGGGACTTCCGCCGCGGCGTCCATCTCAGCCGTGGATGGCCGCGCTGATGATCAGCGACAGCCCGATGATCATCGAGCCGATGACCACGCCCAGGGCCGTGTTCTGGTCGTCCTCCAGCTCCTTGCGCAGCGAGAAGGGGGAGATGCGGGCGATGACGAAGAACGCCACGGCGAAGACGACGATGCCCACCACCGAGAAGATGATTACGTCGAACAACGCCCTGGCCAGGTGTTCCGACATGACGTGCCTCCTGAAGTCGTCGTTACTTTCCGCCCGCGAACCCGGTGTGCCAGAAGTGGTAGGAGCGGTAGCCGCCGGGTGACGAGCGAACGCTCGGGTCGATGCGCTGGTGCGGCGGGGTGAGCATCCGCCAGCCGGAGAGGCTCCCCCACACGAAGAAGCTCAGCGTGGCCAGCACCCACACCCGGTAGACCCAGGCCATGCTCAGTCCCCGCTCGCCCGGGTCGCCGAGCCGAGGTTGGAGTTTTCCCAGCGCGCCCGCTCGAAGGCCACCGCGCGGAGTGGGTAGACCAGCGGCCAGGAGAGCAGCACCATGGCGCCGAAGAACTGCCAGATGCTGAAGCCCTCCGTCCGGAGCCGGAGGTGCATACCCGGCGGCGGGCGGCCCATCTCCCACTGGAGATCGGCGCGGAGGATGGCCGGGCCGGGGCCGGGCGAGCGGATGGAGGCGGAGGCGGTGCGGTTGTCCTCGCTCCACCGGTCGCCGTCGTCGACGCCGGAGTAGTAGCTGGACTCCACCGAGAAGGGGGCGCTCTCGCCGGTGATGTCGTTGATCACCGCACCCTCGGCGTAGGCCCAGGACTGGACGGCATCGCTCGACAGCTCGAGCTGCAGGGCGCCCTTTCCTCCGAGGTCGAACTCCGGCGACAGGTAGCCGTGCACCCGCTCGCCGCCCGGGATGGCCTCGGTGGCCTCGCCGAGCAGCTCCTGCGAGGTGAAGGTCTGGTCGACCAGGACCGTCCCGCGCCGCAGCGCGAAGCCGACCAGGAGGACGACCAGGGCGAGCATCCCGCCCAGCATCCAGCGGCTCATCGCGTGCCAGGTCTTCCAGTGCGGCCAAGGCTGGACCTCGCCCACGCCCACCGGCCTGTCCCGGGTCAGGCCCGGCCGGGCGAAGGCGCGCGCCACCTCCGCCGGCTCGAGGTGCTCGAGGTGCGTCCAGTTCACCTCGCCGCCGCCCAGCTCGCGCGACAGCCCCTCCGGAGGCCGGATGTAGTCGTCGAGCTGGGCCTCGTCGCCGGCCTGGACCGCCCAGTAGAACTCCCCCAGGACCTGGTCCACTCGACCCATCACCGAGGAGAAGTGGCGGAACCGCTTGCCCCGGTACTCGGCGTCGTCGGCGGCGTGGACGTCGGCCACCGAGATGGGGGTGGCCAGCTGCCAGTGGCCGTCGCTCTCCACCAGCCAGACGAAGGACTGCGTCTTCTCCTCCCAGAGGAGGTACTCGCCCCACGGGTAGCGGACCCCATCCACGATGCAGCTCTTGACCATCCAGCCGACGACCAGGAGCTGGCGGCTGCGCAGCGTCCCGCTCGACCCGAGGGGGAGCCGCGGCTCGGAGCGCCCGCGCTCCAGCGCCCCGATGACGCGGAAGGCCCCCTGGCTCGCGTCGAGCAGGTGGCTGCAGCTCTCGCACACCACCCGCACGCTCTGCTCGGGAACGCGGACCGAGAGGGGCGCCCCGCAGTTCGGGCAGGCCAGCTTCTCGCCCGGGGCCCGGACCTGACGAGCCAGCGCCTGGTCCGCCTTCTCGCGCAGGTGCAGCGCCTCGAACGGGACCTGGCGGCCGGCGTAGAGCACGGGCTCCCCGCTGCCATCCCCGTAGTCGAGGGTGGCGAATCCGCCCTTCTCCGACTCGAGGTCGGCAGTGAGCGGGCTCTCGCCGAGGGTCACCGGATCGGGCAGCTCGCCCTGCGCGCCGACGATGCGGGCCTGCTTCACGTCGCCGACGGTGAAGCGGCCGAGCCCCTCGATGAAGAAGCTCTGCCCGGGCTCGACCCGCGGCGGCAGCGGGCGGCGGGACATCCGGGAGGTGACGTAGAAGCGGCCCTGCGCCTCGGCCAGCCAGCCCCAGCGGCCGTCGCCGAGGGCGATGTACCACTCGTCCCACACCCCCTGCTGCCACTCGTATTGCAGCCGGCCGATGACGTCGAAGGGGAGATCGCCGATGGTGCCGTGGCTGCCGAGGTCGATGCGCGAGCCGGTGGGGATGAGATCCGCCACCTTCCCCACCGCCTCGAAGTCCTGCCCGGAGCGGACGACGATGGCCTTGCAGTAGCTGCACACCGTGGCCCGGGACGCCCCGAGCTTGAACTCGAGGGGCGCACCGCAGCTCGGGCACTGCCCCTGGCGGGGCGCGGGCTGGGTCATGGGCGCGGCCCAGGGCGGCGGATGCGGCGGACCTCGACGCGCTCGGCGCCGAGCAGCTCGGCGAGCCGCTGCGCCCAGGGCCAGTCCGGCCGGGCGCGGCAGCAGTAGAGGTTGAAGGCGGCGTAGCCGGTCTCGGGAAAAGTGTGGGCGGTGAGGTGCGACTCGGAGAGCAGCTGCACGGCGGTGACGCCGCCCGGTCCGGGGAAGGCGTGGACGGAGGGCTCGGCCACCGGGTGGAGGCCGAGCTCGCCCATCGCCCGGCCGAAGAGCGCCTCCAGCCGCTCGGGGCTCCGGAGCGCCGCCGGGTCACAGCCGAAGGCGTCGACCACCCACTCGACGCCGTCGCCGAGCTCGAGGGGAGCTGGCATCGGGCAGCTTATAGAACGGGGGTCTGGCGTTCACGGCCCGCAGGTCGGCCGCTCGTCGGTGGGGTAGAGGGTGGCGATGCCGTAGGTGCCGTTCCGGGTGCCGCACCAGATGCGGTAGGGGATGCCTTCCAGGTCGGGCGCGGCGTAGACGCCACCGTCCTTGCTGCCTCCGGTCCGGTCGCAGCAGCGGGCGAAGGCGCGGGTCCCGATGGCCAGGACCTGGACCGGGTCGTGCTCGACGGTGAAGCCGCCCACGCGCTTGGTGGCGCACGACCAGGGGAAGACGGCGGTGAAGCGGATGGTGTACTGGCCGCCCTGGAGCGCCTCGGTGCCCCGGGCCGGTCCGCCGTAGCAGAGCTTTCCCTCGGACTCGAGCTGGGCGTAGCGGGGCAGGTAGTGGAGCCCGCCGATGGCGCCGCGGGTCCAGTCGTCGCCGCAGAAGACGTGGGTGAAGGCGTTGCGCGGCCCGGTCCCGACCCACAGCGCGGCCAGCCACTCCACGTTCGCCGAGCGATCCCCGGGGCGCCCGGCGGCGGACAGCGCGCGCTGCAGCCGCGAGTCGTCGAGGTGGGAAGCCACGAAGCGGCGGACGTCCTCCAGGCTGGCCGAGGCGTCCGGCCGGGCGGGGCAGATGCTGAGCACCTCACGATCAACCGCCGTCAGCTCCGGCGGCGTGGGGAAGAGCGGCTTGGCCGAGCAGGTGGTGGCGCAGGCCGCCTTTGCGTTCGCATGCGGTGCGAAGGAGGCCTCACCGGAGCAGAGCACCCAGCCCGGCGCTCCGCCGGTCGGCGAGGCGAGCTTGCACCAGGTGCCGCCCGGGCCCCCCTTCTTGAGGAGCGTGTACGACGTCCCAGCCTGGACCTCGAAGGAGACGCGATGCCCTCCGGGCTGGTCGACGGCCTGGGTCGATCGCAGCGCGAGGAAGGTCTCGTCCGCCCGAGCGGGCCCGGCGAGGAGAGTGGCGAGGGAGAGGGCGAGCAGGCGCAATGTCATCGCAATCGGACGCCGAAACTTGACCGTTCAAGCGTAGCGCCGTCGAACCCGAGGCCGGACCGGCCGATGGGGCAGCCAGTCGGGTCTTGACGCGCCCTGCACGGGCGTTCAGAAATGCGGTTCCCATGGCTGCCCCGCAGATGCCGCTGCCCTTCTCAGCTGCCCAGGAGGCGGGCACCGCGGTGGACCCCGACCTCGCGCCCTTCCACCCGCTCGTCCAGCGCTGGTTCCAGACCCGCCTCGGCGCGCCGTCGCCGCCGCAGCGGCAGGGATGGCCGCCCATCCTCGAGGGGCGGGACGTGCTCCTCGCCGCGCCGACCGGCTCGGGCAAGACGCTCTCGGCCTTCCTGGTGGCGCTGGACCGGCTCTTCCGCCTCGCCCTGGCCGGAGAGCTGGGCGAGCACACCCACGTGGTCTACGTCTCGCCGCTCAAGGCGCTGGGCAACGACGTCCAGAAGAACCTCCTCCAGCCCCTGGCCGAGCTGTCCGAGCTGGCCGCCGCCGAGGGGCTGGTCGCCGAGCCGATCCGGGTCCAGGTCCGCAGCGGGGACACCCCGGCCTCGGAGCGCGCCCAGATGGTCCGGCGCCCGCCCCACGTGCTCATCACCACGCCAGAATCGCTCTACCTGGTCCTCACCTCGGCGCGCGCTCGGCAGATGCTCTCCCGGGTGGACACGGTCATCGTCGACGAGATCCACGCCCTGGCCCGCGACAAGCGCGGGAGCCACTTCTCCCTCTCGCTCGAGCGTC
>Ga0335084_10005172_pt1 | contig 12873 bp, 16 predicted proteins | sample Lox_Sample_44_FD_206721 | JGI IMG/M metagenome (GOLD analysis project Ga0335084, IMG submission 206721) | Soil microbial communities from Loxahatchee National Wildlife Refuge, Florida, United States - Lox_Sample_4.4 | ecosystem: Environmental > Terrestrial > Soil > Wetlands | place: USA... | reverse complement strand
TTCACGACCGACGATCGAAGGACAGCCGAATACTCGGTGCAGTGAAAAACCGATACCAATTCGCCTGATTTTTCTAATTTCTACTGCAATTTCAAATATTTACATGTAGCATGGTAGCGGGGGTCCGCTACATCGCGAAACCCACTACGGATGAGGCGGTATTTTGCTACTGGAGGCACGCTGCGCTTGGGGAACGTCCACAGCGAACCTCGATGAGGTTGAGAGAGGGTTAGTAATGGCCCACCGAAGGCCAAGGTCAGAGCGAATCTCTTCCGGGGGCGCCAGAAATCAAGGGGTTATCGGCACCTTTCGAAATCGATTGCATTTCGCGGAAGCATGACGGAAGCAGCCGACGCATGTCGCTCGCGATGCTGCTCGAGCGATACGGCCACCATCATCCGGATCATTTGTCCGGAGTTCGCGAAGCGTTTGCGAACCACGTCTGATACATTCACGCGCGTGACCGCCTATTGTGCGACATCCGACCTTCTCCCATCCGGTTCAAGACGAACCGGCCAGCGCCGCGAGCCTCCTGAGCTTGTCCACTGCAGTGGCGTCGTCCTCCTGATAATGGATGAGGCTGACGAACCGCGCGTCCGGCCCCATCAGGTAGAGTGCGGCGGAGTGGTCCATCACGTAGCCGCCGTCGGAGGTGGGGATGCGCTGGTAATAGACCCCGTATTCGCGCGCGACCTTGGCGATCTCACCGGGGGTGCCGGTGAACCCGCGGATGCGCGGATCGAAGGCGGAGACGTAGTCATGCATCACCTGCGGCGTGTCGCGCGCCGGGTCGACCGTCACGAACACATAGTTGAGCTTGTCGGCGTCCGGCCCGAGCGCCTTCATCCAGCGCGCCAGGTCGTTCAGCGTGGTCGGGCAAACCTCGGGGCAGAACGTATAGCCGAAATAGATCACCCAGGGCCTGCCGGCGAGCACCGTCTCGGTCACCGCGGCGCCCCGATCGTCGACCAGGTTGAAGGGGCCGCCGACGCCGCCCGAGCCGACGCGCGCGTTCACGCCGCCGAGCCAGGCGACGAGCGACACGCTGAAGCCGGCGGCAATGACCGCCACTGCGGTCACCGCCGCCAGCACCAAGTGATGCCGGTGCATCACTTCATGTCCATGTGGTGGCCCATGCCAGGCATGTTGTCATTCGATCCGCCCATGGCCTGAACCGGGACCGTGATCGAGACCTTGCCTGCCTTCTGGAACTGCAGCGTGAGCGGGAAGCTGTCGCCAGCCTTGAGCGGCTTCTTCAACCCGATCAGCATCACGTGGTAGCCGCCCGGCTTGAGCACGACCGAGCCACCGGCCGGAATGGCGAGACCGCCGGCGACCTCGCGCATCTCCATCGTCCCATTGACGACCTTCATCTCGTGAATCTGGAGGGTGCTGGCGACGTCGGACGACGCTCCGGTCAGCCGGTCCTCGGCGTTCGACTTGTTATCGAGCGTCATGTAGACGGCGCCGGTGGTGGCGCCGCCGGGCGTCGCCCGTGCGTAGGGCTTCTCGACCTGGATCGAGGCATTCTGCGCGAAGGCTGGCAGCGATATGGCGATCAATGCCGCAGCGGCGGCGAGCGTCAGCAAGCGAGACATGACATTTCTCCGTAAGCGCATGAGGTCGGAACTCCCGTCGCGGGAGCCGTTCGAGCGTCAGACGGAGAGACGGGGAGGAGCGCGTGGATTGCCGTTGCTGCGGAATCGGGGCGAGATGAAATCGCGGTGGCTGCCGAAGCTGTAACGCAGCGTGGAGACGTCTCGCGCAATATCCGCAGGAACGGCGGCGGGATCGCCGAGCGTGGCGAGAAGTCCGCCGCTCTGCGCCGCGACGAAGCAGAACGGGCACTGCGGCCGATGATCGGTTTGATTCTGCCGATCGCCGTCCGGCGCCGCTGCGCCATGGCCGGCCGCGGGAGCGCAGATGACGAAATCGATGTGGTCCGCGGCGGCGGCGGCCGACATCCCGAGGCCGATGCTGACGATCAGTCCCTGGACGGCGAGCAGATAGGCCAGCGCCGCCGCGAGGAAGCGACGCGACAGCACACTTCGCGATGATGGCCTACGGAACATCGACGACAACCTACCACGGATCTGGCCGCCGAGAACATGGCAATCTCGGTTTTCCCGAAGCCCGCTTTCTGGGTTGCTTCGGCGCTTCGGGCGAGCGAGATCGATCGGCGTCATGCGTCGCCGCATGATCATCCCGGCAGCGGAAGCGATTGCGCCAGGGCCACCCCACGCGTCAATGCCTTGGCGAGCGCAACCCCGGGTTCACCTGACCTCCGACAATCAGCGGGCGCGTTCTTTGAGAAACGCGATGAGGTCCGCGCGATCCCGTGGATCCTTGACCTGGTAGAACATCTTCGTCCCGGGGATAAAATCCTGCGGGCCGGACAGCCATTTGTCGAGATTCTCCTCGGTCCACACGATTTTCGCGCCGCGTAGAGCTGGCGAATAGTTGTAGCCCGGCACGGTGCCGGCTGCGCGGCCGACCACACCTCTATGCATTGGGCCAACATCGTTCTTGTCTGTGGAATGGCAATCCTCGCATCCCTGATACAGCTGTTCGCCCCGGCGAACGCTACCTGCTGCGCATGCGGGGCTGTCAGCGACGGCCACCACACCCAACAGGATCGCAGCGGCTATCAATGCCCGCTTGCGACCAGTCGATTGCTGCACCATGAGGCTCTCCTGGCTGCGACATCACCCGGAGAGGACCTGATCGCAACTACCTTTATTCCCCTGTCCGGCGCACGGCCCGGCGAGGGAGCCGACCCAACGACGCGGCGAAGGTGATGGGGCCGACGCGGATCGATTCGCGGCCCCGGGAGTCGACAGCGTTGCGGGGCGCAGTCAAGGTCAGCTTCCGCAAAATGATCGGGCGCCGCCAACCGCTCGAATATGTCGCCGCCGGATCTCTCGCGTAGCGCGAGCGTTTCCGTCACGGCGACGCATTGCGTCGGTCGGCGGCCTGATCCGACTGGTCATCCCCGGGGCGCGGCACCGCACTCGAGCGAAGTTGCTTGAATGGAAGCGGGATGGCCCGTAGTATCGACGAGCATGCCCCATTCGGCGAGATGTCGAGCGGCGCGCCTCGTCGCCCTCCTGCTCTACGCGCTGGCCAGCGCAACCCTCGGGTTCGCTCATCGGCCGGCGGCGGCGACTCCGCCGGACCTTGCGCAGTTCGTGCTGCCGAACGGCGAGCTGCCGATCATTTGCGGTAAAGGTAACGGCGGTGATCGCAGCGGTGGCGCCAGCCATCTGCCGATCTGCGACGCGTGCTGTCTTACGGCGGCCCCCGGACTGCTGCTCCCGACCGCAGTCGAGCTCACGCTCTCGCGCTTGTCGACGTCCATCGTTTGGATGCGTTCGCAAGCGGTGACCCAGTCCTTTTGGACCGTGGTCGCGCTTGGAGCTCGCGGTCCACCGCTGACATAGCCGTTTCATAGCTGGGTTCACCGTCCGCGTTGCGCGAGGCATTCCGCGCGACGGCGCGCGCTCACGATCGTCGAAAGAGTTTGCGGCAACACACGCTCGCTCGCGCAGCGCGCCTAGGCGCGCGCGCCTGCCCCACCGACCAAGGGATTTCGGTTCATGGAAACCATCGGAATGTACCCGACCTTCTACGTGCCCTATGTCGGCACCGCGTGGGTGATGGGCACCATCGGCGTCATACACGTCCTCGCGTCGCACACCTCGGTCGGCGCGGCTTTTCTGTTCGCGGTTCTGGAGACCAAGGCGTATCGGGAGGCGCAGCCGCAGTTGATGGACTTCATCAAGCGGTTCGGCGTCTTCCTGCTGGTCTTCTCCTACATCATCGGCTCGATCACCGGCCCCGGCATCTGGTACGCCATCACGGTGGCGTCGCCACGCGGCGTCAGCGGGCTGATCCACAATTTCGTATGGGTATGGGCGGCCGAGTGGGTGTTCTTCACCGTCGAGGTCATCGGCGTCTATGCGCTGGTCTATCTGATCGGCAAGATCGACGCCAAATCCCACCTCAAGCTCACCTGGTCGTTCGCTCTCGCGTCATGGGCGACGATGCTGCTGATCGTCGGCATCCTCTCCTTCATGATGTGGCCGGGTCACGAGAGCTGGTTCCAGACCGGGTCGACCAATGCCGCCTTCTACAACCTGAACTTCTTTGCCCATCTCGGCGTGCGGACCGGCTCGATGCTGGTGATGGCTGCGGTCGTCGGCCTGATCGTGGCGGCCGGCATTCGAGACGCCGATCTCAAGCGGGACGTCATTCGTCTGATGACGCCGATCGGGCTGCTCGGCGGCTTCTTCGCCACCATGATGTTCATCTACTACCTGCAAACGGTGCCCGAGAACGCGCGCATCATGCTCAAGTGGCACCTGCTGCCGAGCTATGCCGCGGGCATGATCCTCGTCGCCGTCGCGACGACGGCGTATCTGATCCTGGTGTGGCTGAGGCCCCGCTATGTGCGGACCTGGATCGCGGTCCCGGCCTTCCTGTTCATCGCCCTGGTTGGCGTGTGGCCCGAGGAACGCATGCGCGAGAGCATGCGCAAGCCGTTCGTCGCCGGTCAGTACATCTACGGCAACCAGGTCATTGCCCGCGACGTTCCCGGGAAGGGGATAACCGCCGAGGTCGACGCTCTCGCGGAGAAGGGCTACCTCGAGCTGCATCCGTTCATACCGGCCCGCCTGCGGACGATCACCGACGAGAACAAACTGGAGGTCGGCGAGCTCCTGACCAAGATCGCCTGCGCGAATTGTCATGCGCTGGAGCCCGGCGCGCCGTTGCGCTCGATCCCGGACAAGCTGTTGCGCTCCCCCGACAAGGACCTGATCGCGGCCTTCCTCGCTGGTCCGCTTCGCCACGGCGCGGTTGCGTACATGCCGCGCATCGACCTTCCCGACCGGGAGATCGACGCGATCGCGACCTTCCTCGCCCAAGTCGACCGGAACGCTTCGCCTCCCGCGGAGGGTGCGCGAAGGATCTCCGCTGAAACCAGTCTTCGCGCAGGGAGCAATTGATCATGGAAATCGGTCCAGTGATGCATGCGATGCGCGATCCGGCCGGCGTGCCGGCGCTGCCGGCGCTGTTCCAGCTGCTGATGGTCGTCACCTGGGTGCTCCACATCGCTTTCGTGAACCTGACGCTCGGCACGGCGATGACCGCGATCTACGCGTTCTACCGCCATCCGGCGAACGACGACTGGGCACGGCTGTCGATCGCACTGACCAAGGTCGCCAAGGTCGGCGTCTCCCTGCTCATCGTCCTGGGGGTGGCGCCGCTCCTGTTCACCCAGGTGATCTACGATCCGCAATGGTATGCCGCCAACGTGCTGTCGGCGCGGTGGGCCATGCTGTTCATCGCTTCCCTGATCATCGCCTACTGCCTGTGGTTCGCGTTCTATTGGGCCAACCGGGAGGGCGCGAAGCGCACGGTCGGCCTCTACGCCATCGTCGCGCTCGGCCTGTTCCTGATGGACGGACTGATCATGCACGTGCTGTCGTTTCAGTCGATTCAGCCGCAGCGCTGGATGGACTGGTACGCGCCGAACGGCGTCGTCGACACGAGCGGCGGAACGTTGCACGCGGTCGAATGGCCGCGCTACCTCTTCATCATCGCGTTGTCGGCGCCCGCGGCCGGGATCTTCCTGATCACCTACGCGGACTACTTCCGGTCGCGAGCGGATATGCCCGCTTCCTATCTCGCCTGCGCGAGAGAGCTCGGGCGAAAAATCGCATTTCGAGGGCTGATCGTCGCGGTCCCGTTGCTCGTGTGGTGGCACCTCGACCATCCGCGCGAAACGCAGCTCGCCTGGGAACCGTTCGGATGGTTGATGGTGTTCGCGATCGCCATCGCCGCGAACATGGTCCGGGATACCCGGGGCAGCATGAACGGCTACGTGTTGGCGGGATTCGGCATCGGGATCCTCACCATGCTGGCAATCTGGCGCGAAGTCGTGCGCGCGACTTACCTCAAGCAGTTCGGCTATGTGATCTACGACTACAAGGTCAACGTCGACTGGCCCTCTTTGCTGTTGTTCTTCTCCACCCTGATCGGCATCGGCGGATTGGTCGGCGGCTTCTATCTGACGCTGCTCTACCGGTCCGGAAAGGTCGCGGGACGTTACGAGGCCGAGAACACCGTCGCCAAGCTCGGCACCAGCGCCGTTGCGGTCGTTGCGCTTTGGATCGTGATCTTCTTCGCCTACGGCGCCGCGATCTACATCCACAACACATTGATGTAACGAAAGGGAGCCCGTTCGATGAAAACGCCGAAAGTCTTCGCATCGATCGCCTTCACGCTCATATGCTCAGCCGGACTGGGGACGGCCGATGCGCAATCGATCGATATCGCCAAAGGTCAGCAGCGGGCGGCGGTCTGCATGGCCTGCCACGGACAGGACGGCAAGACGACGGCTTCACCCGGTATACCGCGCCTTGCCGGACAGGATCGCGATTATCTGATCAAGGCATTGAAGGCCTATCGGATCGGCGTCACACGCTCCGACGAGACGATGACCGCGATGGCAAAGCCTCTCACCGACGCCGACATCAGCAACATCGCGGCATTTTTCAGCGGATTGCCGTAGCCGACCCGATGCTCAATCGGCCGGCGCGCCGGCAATATCCGCACGCATGCACGAGGCCTCCATGCATGGTGGCCGTCGCAACCCCCTGTAAACTCGACATGCGCGAAGCGTTCGCCCACATCGTCGCTCCCTTCGCGACAGGCTTCGTAGCTGGCGGCCTATTCTGCCTCGGCGTGTACGCCTTCGACATCGGCGGAATCGGCTCGCTGATATGGTCTGCCGGGCGGGAGACCGATCTGGCCATCGAGTTGATCCGCTTCGCCAGCGCGTTCGGCTGCCTTTCCGTTGCCACCTATCACGGCATTGCACTGCTCCGAGGGCCGTGAATTGCGCTTTTCGATCCGTCATTTGATGCAGCGCAAGGTTTTCGGGCCTGCGCCCGGATACGAATTCCTACTGCCGGCATTTGGAACAGGTGAATGATCGACGGAGACCAATCCTTGATGGTGGCCGGTTTGACCATCGGGCTGGCATCGAGCCTGCATTGCCTGGGTATGTGCGGCGGGATCGCCGCAACCCTGGGCCTTGCGGCCGCCCGCGCGGACGGCGACAGCCGGCGGAGCCTGTTCGCGATCAACCTGATGGCGAACTTGGGCCGGATTCTCGGCTACATGATCGCGGGGGCGCTCGTCGGTGGCGCCGGATCGGAGGTCTTCGGGGCTCTCGATCGTTCAGTCGCGCACGTGGTGCTGCGATGGGCCGCCGCCGTATCGCTCATTTGGATCGGCCTCGCGACGCTCGAATGGGTGCCGCTTCCGGCTTTGCTCATTCGGCTCGCTCACGTCGTGAGCAGCCGCATCGCCGCGTTCACCCATCTGCGCGGTCGCCCGACGGCGCTGGGATGGTTCGGCATGGGGTGCGCATGGGGCCTTTTCCCGTGCGCCATGGTCTACGCGGCGCTGTTCTATGCGATGCTCTCAGGCTCGTGGACCGGAGGAACGATCGTCATGCTCGGCTTCGGCCTTGGAACGTTGGTGCCGGTCATGGGAGCGGGTCTCGGACTGCCGCTGCTGCGACAGCGCGCAACGACGCGACGACTCCGCAGCGCGGTCGGATTTGCCATCATCGCTGTCGCCATCGTGAGCGTAGCCGTTCCGGCGGCGACGGTCGCCGGATGGTGCAAATTCGGGTGACCGGCGCCGCTCGTGCCGCGAGCGCGTCCGGCGTCTTGGGCGTCAATGCCCGGCGGGAGCGTCCGGCCCGCGGGCGCCGCCGCTTTCCATCATCATGATCCCCTCGAAGCGAGAGAACATCGCGACCTGCTGCGCCGGTAGCTTGGCTTCCTCGGAGATCATATCCCTGGCGAGCAATGCCGCGTCCGCGCTCGGCACGCCGGCCTTGACTAGGCCGTCCCGAGACTTGATGCCGTCGCCGGCGCAGAGGATGAGCACCCAGTCCCGATCCTTCTTCCGCAGCAACGCCCGGCCGCCCGTCTCGCCCTGCGTCCATCCGGCAACCGCATGGGATCCCGAAACGACGACCGGTGCCACCAGTAGTGCGGCGCCGGGCCGGTCGAACATTCCGTGCAGCAGCTTTACGACGGCAGCCTGATCCGAGGTCTCGGCGAAAGTCGGGCTGACGAAGACAAGGATCGTGCCGACGGTCGCTACGCGCACAAGCTTCATCAGGTGGCACATGAAGTCTTCCCCTTTGGCACATCGAGGCGGGATGCGTTGGGTCGGTCGTCCGAGCGCGGGTTGGCGCCTCATGTCGCAATCCGCTCCGCGGCGCGCAAGGCCAGCGCCTCGACCGTGAGGGCCGGCGCCTCACCGCCGCCGGACGATGGAAACACGCTCGCGTCGGCGATCCACAGGTTACGCCAGCGGTGCGAGCGGAGATCGTGGTCGACCACCGAGTCGGACGCGGTCGCGCCCATGCGGCAGGTGCCGAAGACGTGGCTCGCGCCGAAATTGTCCCACGTGCTCGCCGACTCGATGATCTCGGATGCGCCGCTCGCCGCCAGGATGTCCCGGCACTTGGCCGCCATGAAGCGCAGGCGGGCGACGTCGGCGTCCATCATCCACGAGGTGATGCGCGCAAGCGGCACGCCGAACCGGTCGCGCGCACCGGGTGCGAGGTCGACGCGCGCCTTGTCGTTGGGCAGGCTCTCGCCGATTGCCGCGACGCTCAGCGCATGGCCCCAGGTGCGGCGCAGCTCGCGGGCATGCTCGCGGCCCCAGCCCGCCACCGCCTCGCAGGCGAAGGTGGCGAGGCCCATCATGCCAGCCTCCGCCGACGCGTTGTAGAAGCGGGCGCCGCCGACCACGCCCGGGATGGCGTCCGGCGCGTTGAAGTCCCAACAGATCGCGTCGCTCGGCAGTCCACGGCGCGCATGCTGCGGGCGCGGATGCAGCGCGCCGACCTCGACCGCCAGCGTCTCCATGAAATTGAGCCCGACCTGGCCGCTCTCGTTGGCGAGATTGCCGGATGCGAGGAGCAGCCGCGGCGTCTCGACCGCGCCGGCGGCGAGCACGAGATGCGGCGTCGCGACGCGCTCGAGCCGACCGTCGGAGTGCCCGACCAGAACGGCAGCGATGCGGTCGCCCTTGCCGGCCTCGATCCGCACCACCGGCGACTGTGGACGCAGCGTGCAGCGGCCGGTGGCGAGCGCGGCCGGCACGAAGGTGATGTCGGCGCTGCCTTTGTCGCCGCGCATGCAGCCCATGTGGCAGGCGCCGCAGTAGTTGCAATCCGGCCGGTCGCGATAGGGCGCGGACGGCGCGGCGCGGCTGTTGGCCTCCCAGGTCAGGCCGAGCGCGGCGGCGCCGGCGCCGAGCGTGCGCGCGCCGTAGGACAAGGGATGCGCCCGTAACGGAAACGGCCGCGAGCGCCAGCGCGCCCCTTGCGGGTCGGGGCCGGCGACCCCCACCAGCTCCTCGGCCTGCACGTAGTACGGCTCGAGCTCGGCGTAGTCGACCGGCCAGTCGGCCGCGACACCGAACCGGCTCTTCATCCGCATCGCCGCGGGATGGAGGCGATGCGCCTCGCCGGTGAAATGCAGCGTGCTGCCGCCGACGCCGCGCACGTGATAGTACTCGCCCATCAGGCGCCGGCCCGGCTCGCCCTGGCGGCCGGAGCCGCGGCTCGTCGAGACCAGCAGCGGCTCGTCGTGCGGCAGCGGCTGACCCGGCGCCATGACGACGCGGCCCTTGGAGCCGGGCTTCTCGGGGAACTCGTGCAGCTCCCAGTCGGGCCTGGTCTGCGCATAGTCGCGCGCCGGATCGAACCGCGGCCCGGCCTCCAGCAGGAGCACCGACAGCCCGCGCCGACAGAGCCCGTAGGCCGCGGCCGCGCCGCCGGCGCCGCTTCCCACCACGACGACGTCCCAGCCGGCGTCCGTCATCGCGGCGCCTCCTGGAAGTCGGAGAAGCCGTCGGGCTGCGGCGGCCCGGTGTAGGGAAAGGCCGCCATCACGGACGTGTGGGTGTAGTAGAGCATGAAGGCGCGCCGGCGCAGCGTCTGCGCCACCGCGGCCGCGCCCTCCTCGTCGGCTTGTTGCGCGGCGCGCAGCACCGCCTCCCGTCCGGCGGCGTCGAGCGCGAGGAAATCGCCCGCCCCGCGCCGGCGCGCCCGCCGGTCGAGCCAGACGACGCCCAGCGCGAAGGTTCCCAGCGTCTCGGCGTCGGCGGTCTCGATCACGGCGCGGTCGATATGGAGCGCGAGCCCGCTCGGCAGATCGCCCCCCGGCAGCAATCGATCGATCACGGCCGCGATGGTGCGCTTCGCGCGAGCGCCGAGTTGCGAGGCGGACCGCGCAGGGCGCAGGCGCTCGGCCGTCATCAGCCACGCAATCAGGGGCAAGCGCGCCAGGGTCGCGAGGAGCCGACGGCGGGAGGGTGCGTATCGAGACAACCGCATCTTGATCGACATCCGCTCATTCTTAGCGCAAAGCGGGACGCGACGCCGGTATTTCGCGAAGCACGCGCAACAGGATCGATGCCTGCGAAAGATAAAGACGTTGCGATGCTCGCGGGCTTGCCCCAGAACCAATCGCACAGGCCATCAGCGGAGCGGCCCCGACGATGATCGAATCTCCGGCCCCGATGGCGGCCTGTCTGGCTCCGCCGCCCGGCGGGCTGATGCTGGCGACCGGACAAGCGGTCGACGGCGCGGCGGTCGACGCCGCCGACCGCGCCTCGCGCCATTGGACGAGCGACGCGCCCGGCGCGCTGACGCCGGGCACCGCCGCGCACCGGCGCGAGGTCACGAGGATGTTCCGCGAGACCTTCAACCCCTACAAGCCGACGATCATCGACTGGCCGAAGCTCGGGGTGGAGGAGCGCGATCGGCTGGTCAGCCTGCCGATCTGGGACATCGCCGTGCAGACGGAAGGCAAGGCGTCGCTGCGCATGGCGGCCTTTGCCGAGACCCTGGCCGATCCCGACTGGCGCGCCGCGCTGGAGCTCAACGGCTGGGAGGAGAGCCGTCACAAGGTGGTGCTGGCCAATCTGGTCGAGGCCTATGGCATCGTGCTGGAGCCTGAGCCCGCCTATCTCAAGCCGCGCGACACCGAATGGGCCTATCTGGTCACCGGCTTCAGCGAGTGCATCGACAGCTTCTTCGCCTTCGGCCTGTTCGCCGTGGCGCAGCGGTCCGGCTTCTTCCCGCCCGAGCTGGTCGACACGTTCGAGCCGGTGATGCAGGAGGAATGCCGGCACATCCTGCTGTTCGCCAACTGGCTGGCGGCGCATCGCCGGGCGCTGGGCCCGCTCCGGCGCGCCTGGTTCGAGCTGCGCGTGGCCGCGGTCTGGGTTTTTCTCGGCTGGGAGCGCATCGGCCTCGCCCGCGGCATGGACGGCGCCGGCGAGCCCGCCAAGCCGCAGGACAACAATTTCACGCTGACCGGCAGCAAAGCGGTGAGCGACGTCGATGTCGGCGCCGCCGAGCTGATGGCGCTGTGCCTCGCCGAGAACGACCGCCGGTTCGCGGGCTACGATCCGAGGCTCGTTCGGCCGGCCACCATGCCGTGGCTGACCCGGCTGGCGCTGCGCCTCATGCGGCGGCCCGCCACCACGAGCGCGCGAGCCCGCACGTGAGCATTCGCGCCGGCTCCGAGGCCCCACAAACAGCTAAGCGTTGGGCGGTGGCTCGGCCCTCTTCGGGACAAGGGGGGCGCAGGTGCAAGTCCTGACGCTCCGACCAAGACTCGACTGATCCTGAGGTCTTTCCGGCCACAGCTTCCTCTCTGCATCAGCCATATCGCCGCCGTGTGCCTGAGGACGTGCGGCGTGAACACCGGGTCCACGGCCCGCATCCCCCACCAGGGTGAGCCCCGCCCCGGGTCATCGCGGCCGGCACGCGGCTCCACACGGTTGGGCCGATTTGATGTAGCTCAATGCCTTCCTTGAGGATTATACTGAATCGTGTGCCGTCAGGCGCGGGATCTCAAGGATGGAGCCGTTGCGGTCGCTCGCAGAGCTGATGGACGCGCTCAGGCCCCGGGTCAAGGTCCGGCGGCTGGGTGCCTGGATTGCCGCGCTCGCGATCCTTGTCCAGTTGGCGGCTCCCTGGATCCAGCTTCGCGTCCTGTCGACGGATGTCTCCGAACTCTTCCCGATCTGTTCTTCCCACCTCGGTGACGATGGCGGATCGGGTCCGGCAGGCGACGATTCCAAGAAGGCGGAGCATTGTCCGCTCTGCATGCTGCCATTGGCCGCGAAGCTGCTTCCGCCCGAGCCGGCAACGAGCACTGCGATCGAGCCGAAGGTCTCCGTCGCGTTGGTGCCGGTGTTGCGTGCTTACGAACCGATCGTCCGCGCAGCCGTTCCACCCCTGCCGCCGAGAGGCCCCCCCTCCGTCGCTTGATTTGAGCCGGGCCGCGTCGGCCCGATCATTCACGCAATTCGGAGAGGGGTCATGAACGATTCTGCCATTGATTCTGCTTCAGCTCCGCCAGCGGAGGACCCAAGCATGGGGTCGCTGGTGATCGGCACCGGGCTGACGCTGGCGTCACTCATTCTCGTTCCTGCGCTGGCGACTGCGCTCGGAATGGGGCCGAGCCTGACGAGTGCGGTGCGCGTCGTGCTGATGAAGGCGGCGTCGCGCGTCTGACGCGCGACTCTTTCCGCAAGCCGCAAGGACGACGGTGACGCTGATGACTGTGAGAATTCGGTGGTCAGATGTCGTATTGGCATTGCTCGGCATCGGATCTGTCGGTGCAGCGATGACCTTTGTGCTCGCTTGGCAACAGGTCCGCTCGGCGACGATGCTTCTGCACGAGCGGGCCGTCCTGGTCGAGCGGCTCGGACTGACGGATCTCGCGCTGTTCACCGAAGCGCGGTACACGCGACATCCCACCC
>Ga0335084_10005171_pt1 | contig 12874 bp, 11 predicted proteins | sample Lox_Sample_44_FD_206721 | JGI IMG/M metagenome (GOLD analysis project Ga0335084, IMG submission 206721) | Soil microbial communities from Loxahatchee National Wildlife Refuge, Florida, United States - Lox_Sample_4.4 | ecosystem: Environmental > Terrestrial > Soil > Wetlands | place: USA... | reverse complement strand
TCGCGCAAGACGTGCTCGACCTGCTTCTCCTTGTCGACGTCGAGCACCGACCCCACGTAGCCCAGGAATTCGCCGTTCCTCCCGAAGCGCGGCGCGCCCGAGCCGATCACCCAGTGGTAGCCGCCGCCCGCGTGCACCATGCGGAACTCGATGCGGAAGCTCGCCGGCACCGGCGTGGGCGCGAACACCGCGCGCGTGCGCTCGACGTCGTCGGGATGGAGCGCGTTGGCCCAGCCGAAGCCCAGCCCCAGCTCGATCTGCCGGCCGGTGAGCGAGGTCCAGGCCTCGGACAGGAAGGTGCAGTAGCCGTCGGGCTGGGTCATGTAGATGATGGCCGGTGAGTGGACGGTCATCGCGCGCAGCCGCTCTTCGCTCTCGCGCAGCACGTCCTCGGCCTGCATGCGCGCCGTGACGTCGATCGCCACGCCGCCCACGAACGCGGCCTCGCCGTCGGGCCCGGGGATCGGGAACTTGGCCACGAGTGAGTGGTGCGGGCCGTCGGGGTGCTCGAGTGTCTCGATCGTCTCGATGCCCTTGCCGTGCGCGAGCGCCGCCGCGTCGTTGCTGCGGAAGCCCTCCGCCACGTCGGCCGGGAAGATCTCGAAGTCGTCGCGGCCCAGGAGCTGCGCGCGCGGCAGCTGGAACGCCTGTTGCGCCTCGTCGTTCACGAACACGTAGCGGCCATCGAGGTCCTTGATCCACGCCAGGCCGGGCAGGCGCTCCATGAACTTGCCGAAGCGCCGCTCGACCTCGCCCAGCGCAGTCTCCACGCTGCGCAGCGACAAGGTCTGCAGCGCGAGTGACCCGAAGCGCGCCAGGCTCGTGAGCACGCGCACGTCTTCGCGGTCGAAGCGCCGCCCGAGCTCGTGGGAGACGACCCAGAGCGTGCCGCGCGGCTCGTCACCCACGAGGAACGGCACGAGCAGCCCCTCGACCACCGGGGGCGCGAGCGTCGCCGCGAGCGGAAAGTGTTTCGCGAGGTCGCGCAGCAGCATGGGCTCCTTGCGCTGGAGGACGGCGTCACACGGGCTGCCGGCGCGGGGCACCACGCTGCCGGCCAGTGGAGCGAAGCGGCCCGCCGTCGCGCGCCAGCAGAACACCGGCTCACCCCCGCGCTCCTCGAGGATGCTCGTTCCGGCCGAGTGAGCGCGGCACAGCTCGAGCGCCACGCGCACGAGCTGGTCGAGCACCTCGTGCGGCGAACGCGCCATGCACTCGGCGAGCGCGACCAGCGCACGGTTCTCGGCCGCGTAGTTCGGCCGCCGCGAGCGGCGCCGCTGGAGCTGCGCCGTCGCATCCGCCGTGCCGCGAAGCTGCCGGTCAGATGGCTTCATTTCCTTCCGCAGATCTTCGCGCGAGATGCGCGACCGTGGCAATGCGGGCGCCCGGGCTTCGCACAGCAAGAAGCGTTCCTGGCGCCTCGACCGACGAGTCAGCGCAGGACGTCGGCCATGGCGTACACGCCGGGTGGGCGGCCCACGAGCCAGCGCGCGGCGCGCAGGGCGCCGGCCGCGAAATTGTCCCGCGACAGGGCCCGGTGCGAGAGCTCGATGCGCTCGCCGGGGCCGGCGAAGTACACGGTGTGCTCGCCGACCGAGTCACCGAGGCGGAGTGACTGGAGCCCGATCGCGCCCGGGTCGCGCTTGCCGGTGATGCCCTCGCGCGCGAACACGGCCACCTGCGAGAGATCCTGCCCGCGCACCTCGGCGGCGCGCCGCGCCAGCCCGAGCGCGGTTCCGCTGGGCGCGTCGACCTTCTGGTCGTGGTGCATCTCGAGCACGTCGATCTCGTAGCCCGCCAGGCGGCGCGTGGCCTCGGCGACCAGGTCGGCAAGCACCGCTGCGCCGATCGAGAAGTTCGCGCCGCGCACCAGGGCGATGCGTTCCGCGGCACGCGCGATGCGCGCCTCGCCCTCGGCTTCGATGCCGGTCGTGCCGATCACGGCGGGCAGGCCGCGTGACTCCCAGACCTCGAGCAGCGCGAGCGTCGAGGCCGGGCTCGAGAAGTCCACCGCCACGTCGGCCTGCGCGGCAGCGGCACGCGCGTCGGAGGTGAGCTTCACGCCGGGCGCGAGCTCGGCGCCGAGCTGCGGGTGACCCGCGCGCTCGAGCGCGGCGCCCAGGCGCAAGTCACTCGACGCCGCGAGCGCCCGCAAGAGCCGCTCGCCCATGCGCCCCGCGGCGCCCACCACCAGCACGCGCGTCATGCGCGCGGCAGCTCGGCGAGCACGGCCTCGAGCCGCTCGCGGTTCGCCTTGGAGATCTCGGTCAGCGGCAGCCGGAGCGTCGGGCTCGGGATGCGGCCGAGGATGGCGAGCGCCGTCTTCACCGGGATCGGGTTCGATTCGACGAAGAGCGACTGAGTCACCGGCAGGAGCTCGTAGTGCAGCTTGCGCGCGCGCGCGTGGTCGCCGGCGGCGTGCGCGCGCACCAGCTCCGAGGCGCTGGCTGGAAGCACGTTCGACACGGTCGAGATCACGCCGCGCGCGCCGATCTCGAGCATGGGCAGCGTGAGCGCGTCGTCGCCCGAGAGCACGGCGAAAGCGGGCGCCACCCGGGCGATCGTCTCCGAGGTCGCGATCAGGTCCGCGCCGCACTCCTTCAGGCCCACGACTCCGGGCACGCGAGACAGCCGCGCGCTGGTCTCGGAATCGATGCGCGAGGCCGTGCGTCCCGGGACGTTGTAGATCAGGATCGGCAGCCGGCTCTCCGCGGCCACTGCGCGGTAGTGCTGGAAGATCCCCTCCTGGGTGGGCCGGTTGTAGTAGGGCGAGATCAGGAGCGCCGCGTCGGCGCCCGCCGCGCGCGCGGCCTGGCTGAGCTCGATCGCTTCGCGGGTGGAGTTCGAGCCCGCGCCCGCGATCACCGGCACGCGCTTGCGCGCGACCTGGACCACGTGCTTCACGACCCGCACGTGCTCCTCGTGCGAGAGCGTGGCCGCCTCGCCGGTGCTGCCGCACGGCACCAGCCCGTCGACGCCGCTCGCGATCTGCCATTCACACAGCTTGGCGAGTGACTCGAGGTCGAGCGAGCCGTCGCTCGCGAAGGGCGTCACGAGCGCGGTGTAGGTCCCCTGGAGCGTCAAGGCCATGTGAGCTCTCCGTCGAAAACGTGGGCGGCCGGGCCGGTCATGTACACGGGGCCGTCGTCGGCGGGCCAGCGGATGCGCAGCACGCCGCCGCGCAGCCGGATCGAAACGTCGCGCGAGGCTCGGCCCGACAGCACCGCCGCCACACCCGTGGCGCAGGCGCCGCTGCCGCAGGCCAGCGTCTCCCCCGAGCCGCGCTCCCAGGTGCGCTGCACGAGCTCGCCCGGGCCGCGCACGGCCACGAACTCCACGTTCACGCGCTCGGGGAAGGCTTCGTGGCGCTCGATGCGCGGGCCCAGGCGAGTCACCGGGAACTCCTCGGGGTCGTCCACGAACACCACGCAGTGCGGGTTGCCCATGGAGAGCGTGGTGACCCGCAGGCGCTCGCCGTCGACCTCGAGCGGAACGTCGACCAGCGGCGGCCGGCCCGTGAGCCGGGTCGGGATCTTCTCGGGCTCGAACACCGGCCGGGTCATCTCGACCTCGACCTGGTCGTCGCCGAGCCAGCGCGGCGTCACCACGCCGGCCAGCGTCTCGACCCGGATGCGGTCAGCGCCCGTGAGTCCCTTGTCGCGCACATACTTGGTGAAGGCGCGGATGCCGTTCGCGCACATCTCGGCCTGGCTGCCGTCGGCGTTGCGGATCGCCATGGCGAAGTCGGCCTCGCGCGAGGGCCGCACGAGCAGGAGCTGGTCGCCGCCGACGCCGAGCCGGCGGTCGAGCGCGAAGCGCGCGAAGGCGGCCCAATCCGAGACCGGGTCACCCGCGAGACAGTCCACGATCACGAGGTCGTTCCCGGCCCCGTGCATCTTCGAGAACGGGATGCGCCGGCCGCTCACCGCGGGCCCTCCGTCTCGGGCTCCGGCGCGGGCGCCGGGGCTTTCGGCGCGGCGGGGGCGTTGGGGTCGCTCGGCGTGGCCCCGGGCTTCTTCTCCGCCGTGTCGCTGGTGCGGACCGGCGGGCCGTAGTGACCGCAGGCGGCGCAGATCAAAAGCGCGGCGGCCAGACCGGCGAGCAGCGCGCGAGTCATGTGCCCACCTCGGCGCGCGTGCGCGCGAGCTCCGCGCGCGCCGCCGCCAGCGCCGCCTCGACCTGCGGGCGCGAGGGCGAGCCGTGCGCGCGACGCGCTTCGAGCGAGCGCTCGACCGAGAAGAACTCGGCCGGCGACACGTCGAGCGCGGGGTGGAACGAGCGCAGCGTCTCGTTGGAGAGCTCGGCCAGGGTGACTCCGTCGGCCAGCGCCCGCGCGACCACGCGCCCGACCACGCCGTGCGCTTCGCGGAACGGCACGCCGCGCTGCACCAGGTGGTCGGCCAGGTCGGTTGCGATCAGCATCGGGTCCGAGGCGGCGCGGGCCATCGCGTCCCGGTTCACGCGCAGGGTCGCGATCGCGCCCGCGAGCACGCGCAGACAGTCGCGCGTGGTCTCGACGGCGTCGATCGCCGGCTCCTTGTCCTCCTGCATGTCGCGGTTGTAGGACAACGGGAGCCCCTTGAGAGTCACCAGCAGACTCACGAGGTCGCCCACCACGCGGCCCGTCTTGCCGCGCACCAGCTCCGCGGCGTCGGGGTTCTTCTTCTGCGGCATGAGGCTCGAGCCGGTTGCGAACGCGTCGTCGAGCTCCACGAAGCCGAACTCGGTCGTGCTCCAGAGCACGAGCTCCTCGCACAGCCGCGACAGGTGCACCATCGCGATCGCGAGCGCCGACAGGAGCTCGAGCGCCGCGTCGCGCGCCGAGACGGCGTCGAGGCTGTTGCGCGCGGGACCCGCGAAGCCGAGCTCGCGCGCCGTGCTCTCCCGCTCGATCGGCAGCGTGCTGCCCGCCAGCGCCCCCGCGCCCAGAGGCGAGTGAGTCATGCGCGCGCACGCGTCGCGCAGGCGGCCGTCGTCGCGCGCGAGCGCCTCGGCGTGGGCCAGCCAGTGGTGCGCGAGCCGGATCGGCTGCGCGCGCTGCAGGTGAGTGTAGCCGGGGAGCACGACGTCGATCTCGCGCCCGGCGCGGTCGAGGAGCGCCGCCCGCAGCTCGGCCAGCGCCCCGCGCAGCTCGCCGCCGCTCGCGCGCAGCCAGAGCAGGAAGTCGGTCGCGATCTGGTCGTTCCGGCTGCGGCCGGTGTGCAGCTTGCCCGCCACCGCGCCCACCAGCTCGAACAGCCGCCGCTCGACGTTGGTGTGCACGTCTTCCAGCGCGGGGTCGAGCGTGAAGGTGCCGGCCTCGAGCTCCTGCCCGACCTGCTCCAGACCCTTCACCAGCTGCTCGGCCTCGTCGTCCGAGACGATCCCCTGGCGCCCGAGCATGCGCGCGTGGGCGATGCTGCCGCGGATGTCCTCGCGGAACAGCTTCCCGTCGACGTGGACCGAGGAGGAGAAGCGCTCCATGCCGGCGTCGGTCGACTTGGTGAAGCGGCCGCCCCAGGTCTTCTGGCCGGTCTCTGGCGTCTTGCGCTTCTTGTCGGCCATGGCTCACCTCGGGCGGGTTTCGAGGATGCCGGGAACTCCGGGGGTGCCGCAAGGACCGGTGGCTTCTACCCTTCCCTGCCGTGCTCCCGCCACCCGACGCCTGGCTGCGCAACCCCAAGGCAAGGCTCCGCGTTCTGGTCGCGGTCCTGCTCGGCGTCCTCATGCTGGTGGGCGTCCTGGCCGCGGGCGCGGTGTCTCGCCTGGAGGAGCGGGTCGAGGCGCGCTTCCGCGGGCAGCTGTTCGCGCTGCCCTCGCGGGTCTACGCGCGGCCGGTGTCCCTGCACACCGGGCTCGACCTCGAGCGCATCCGGCTGCGCGCCCGGCTGGAGCGCATGGGCTACGTCAAGGCGGTCGGCGCGCACCCCGAGCTGCGCGCGGGTCAGTACGCGTGGCGGCCCGGTGAGCTCGACATCTTCCGCCGCGCCTCGAACCTGCCCAGTCACCCCTCGCCCGAGCGGCTGATCCGCCTGCGCCTGGACGGCTCGCGCATCAGCGCGGTGCGCGACGCCGCCGACGACCTGTTGCCTTCGGAGGAGCTCGAGCCCGAGATCATCGCGCAGTTCCACGGCGCCGAGCGCGCGGACCGGCGCCTGGTCGCCCTGGCCGACGTCCCGCCGATCCTGGTCGAGGCGATCATCGCGATCGAGGACCAGTCGTTCTACGAGCACCACGGCATCCAGCCCTGGCGCATCGCCGGCGCGTTCGTCGCGAACCTGCGCGCGGGCAAGCTCGTGCAGGGCGGCAGCACGCTGACGCAGCAGCTGGTGAAGAACTTCTATCTCACGCGCGAGCGCACGCTGGGCCGCAAGCTCACCGAGGTGGCGATGGCGCTGATCCTCGAGCGCAACCACACCAAGCAGGAGATCCTCGAGGCGTATCTCAACGAGGTCTACATGGGCCAGCGCGGCTCGGTCGCCATCCACGGCATGGGCGAGGCCGCGAATCACTACTTCGGCAAGCCGGTGAGTGACTTGAACCTGCCGGAGGCGGCGCTGCTCGCGGGGCTGATCAAGGGCCCCAACCTGTACTCGCCGTACCGCAGCCCCGACGCCGCGCGCAAGCGGCGCGACCTGGTGCTCACCGCGCTTCGCGAGCAGGACAAGATCACGCGCGACGCCTACGAGAGCGCGCTGGTCGCCGACCTGGGCGTGCGCGACGTGGTGGCCGACGAGAATCTCGCGCCGTACTACGTGGAGGAGCTGTCCGAGGAGCTCACCGACCGCTACGGCGACGAGATCCTGCAGAGCGCGGGCATGTCGATCTACTCGACGCTCGACGCCGAGCTGCAGCGCGCCGCGAACGAGGCCGTGACTCGCCAGCTCGCGCGGCTCGAGAAGGGCTACCCGGCGCTGCGCCGCAAGGAGTCACCGCTGCAGGCGGCCGTGGTGGCGCTGAAGCCGCAGACCGGCGAGATCCTCGCGCTGGTCGGGGGGCGCGACTACGGCAAGAGCCAGTTCAACCGCGCCGTGCAGGCACACCGCCAGCCGGGCAGCGTGTTCAAGCCGATCGTGCTGCTCACGGCCGTGGGCCGCGCGGCGGGCCCGCCGGCGTTCACGCTGGTCTCGAAGCTCGAGGACGAGCCGCTGACCTACGCGCAGCCGAGCGGGATCTGGCAGCCGGTGAACTACGACGGCGAGTACCGCGGCACGGTCACGGTCCGGCAGGCGATCGAGCAGTCACTGAACGTGCCCGTCGCGCGCCTGGGCCTGGCGATCGGACCCGAGAGGGTCGTGGCCACGGCGCGCCAGCTCGGCATCGAGAGCCCGCTCCAGCCCGTGCCCAGCGTGGCGCTGGGCGCGTTCGAAGTCACCATGCTCGAGGCCGCGCGCGTCTACGCCGTGTTCGCATCGGGCGGGCTGCGGCCCGAGCTGCGCTCCTACACGCAGGTGGTGCAGGCCGACGGCCGCGTGCTCGAGCAGCGCACGCTCGACGCGCCGCGCGTGTTCGACCCGGCCGACGTGTATCTCGTGACCTCGGCGCTCGAGGGCGTGGTCGACCGCGGCACGGGCGCGCCGCTGCGCGCGCTCGGCTTCCGCGGCGACATCGCGGGCAAGACCGGCACCAGCTCCGACTACCGCGACGCGTGGTTCATCGGCTACACGCCCGAGATCGTGATCGCGGTCTGGGTCGGCTTCGACGACGGCGCCAGCGTGAAGGTGACGGGCGCCACCGCCGCGCTGCCGATCTTCGCCGACGTGCTCGAGGTGGCGCGCGGCAAGGGCGAGGCCGAGGAGTTCACGGTGCCCACCGGCGTCGAGCTGGTCGACGTGGACCGCGACTCCGGCCTGCGCGCGGGCTTCGGCTGCGGCGGCGATCCCGAGGTCTTCCTGCGCGGTACGGCGCCGGCGCAGGGCTGTGGCATCTTCGACTTCGCCAAGCGGTCCGAGCCGCCGCCCGACCAGCGGGCGGGAGCCGAGCCGCCCAAGCGCAACGTCTTCCAGCGCCTGTTCGGGTGGATCGGGCGATGAGCGAAGGCCGGTGAGGTTCAGGCTGGTGTTGAGGCGCGGATGAGTCCCAAGCTCCGGACCCTGTTGATCCTGATCGCGGTCATCGTGCCGCTGGACCAGCTCACCAAGTACCTCGTGGTGACCCACGTGCCCTACGGCGGCTACGCCGTGCCGTTCGCGGCGCTCGAGGGCTTCTTCCACATCACTCACTCGCGCAACCCGGGCGCCGCGCTCGGGCTCGCGCAGAACGTGCACGTGTACTTCTTCGTGGCGCTGACCGGCGTGGCGCTGCTCTTGATCGGCTCGTTCTTCCGCCGCATCGACGCCGCCGACCGGCTGTCGGCCGTCTCGCTGGGGCTGATCGTGTCGGGGGCGCTGGGCAACATGCTCGACCGCATCGTGCGCGGCGAGGTGATCGACTTCCTGCAGTTCAACCTCGGCCTGTTCATCTTCCCCGACTTCAACGTCGCCGACAGCGCGATCGTGATCGGCGTGTGTCTGCTCCTGCTCGACGTGGTGACTCAGGAGACCGAGAGCGGGGTCGTCCCCAAGGGCGCGCCCGAAGAGCGCGACGGCTGAGCCCTCCGCACGCGCAGCGTGCGTTCATCGGGATCGGATCGAATCTGGGCGATCCGCGGCGCGAGGTGCTGCGCGCGATCCGGGAGCTCGAGAAGTGGGGTACGGCGCGCGTCTCGTCGCTCTGGCGCACCGAGCCCGCCGGCGGCGACCCCGGTCAGTCCTGGTACGTGAACGCCGTGGTCGAGCTCGCGCTCGGTGGCGACCCGTTCGCGTGCCTGGCGCGCCTGCGCGCGCTCGAGCGCGCTGCCGGCCGGCCCGACGCGCGGCCCCGCTTCGCCCCGCGCGCGCTCGACCTCGATCTCCTGCTGTTCGGCGACGCCGTGGTCCGGAGCCCGGAGCTCAGCGTTCCCCACCCGGGTCTCACCCGGCGCCGCTTCGTGCTCGCCCCGCTCGCCGAGCTCGCGCCCGAGCTCGTGCCGCCGGGCGAAACCCGCAGTATTGCCGCCTTGTTGCAGAGCCTTGACGATCCGGGGCGAGTCGAGAACCTTGGCCCGGCAACGGAGGGCGCGACATGAAGTTCTTCCTCGATACCGCCAGCGTGAAGGACATCCGCGAGGGTGTGGCGCTCGGATTGTGCGACGGCGTCACGACCAACCCCACGCTCCTGTCGAAGGAGAAGGGCGACCCGCGCGAAGTCGTGCGCGAGATCACCAAGATCTGCGACGGCCCGATCAGCGCCGAGGTCGTGTCACTCGACTCCGAGGGCATGGTCCGCGAGGGCCTCGAGTGGCGGAAGGTCGCCTCGAACATCGTCGTGAAGATCCCCATGACGACCGAGGGCCTGAAGGCGATCCGGATTCTCTCGAGTCAGGAGATTCCGACCAACTGCACGCTGGTCTTCTCGCCGATCCAGGCGCTCATGGCCGCGAAGGCCGGCGCGACTTACGTCTCGCCGTTCGTGGGCCGGCTCGACGACATCCAGCCCGAGTCGGGCATGGCGGTCATCGCGCAGATCGTCGAGATCTTCGAGAACTACGACATCGCGACCGAGGTCCTGGTCGCCTCGATCCGCAACACACAGCACGTGATCGAGTCCGCGCGGCTCGGCGCCGACATCGCCACGATGCCGCCCGCGGTCCTGTTCGGCCTGGCCAAGCACCCGCTCACCGACAAGGGCATCGAGCAGTTCCTGGCCGACTGGGAGAAGGTCAAGAACCGCTAGTCCCGAGAGTCAGGCTCCCGGGCCTGCCGGGGGCGGCGTGGTATCCTCGTCGCCCCCCTTGGCCAAGCGTGGGTAGGGTTCCCACGCGCTCAGCGGATAGGACTGCGCGTGATCACCAAGCAGCAGGCTCTCGACTACCACCGCAACGGGCGCCCGGGGAAGGTGCAGGTCGTCCCGACCAAGAGCGTGCTCACCCAGCGCGACCTCTCCATGGCCTACACACCCGGGGTCGCGGCGCCTTGCCTCGAGATCCAACAGCGACCCGAGGAGGCCTACAGCTACACCTCGCGCGGCAACCTGGTCGCCGTAATCACCAATGGAACCGCGGTGTTGGGCTTGGGGAACATCGGGGCGCTGGCGGGCAAGCCGGTGATGGAGGGCAAGGGGGTCCTGTTCAAGCGCTTCGCGGGGATCGACGTGTTCGACATCGAGATCGCGACCGAGGACCCCGCGCTCGTGATCCAGACGGTGAAGCTGCTCGAGCCGACCTTCGGCGGGATCAACCTAGAGGACATCCGGGCGCCGGAGTGCTTCGAGATCGAGGAGCGGCTGATCGCGGAGATGGAGATCCCCGTCTTCCACGACGACCAGCACGGCACGGCCATCATCTCCGGTGCCGCATTCCTGAACGCGCTCGAGCTCACCAAGCGCCGCATCGAAGAGGTGCGCGTGGTGGTCGCGGGCGCCGGCGCGGCGGGCATCGCCTGCGCGGACCTGTACGTGCACCTGGGTGTCTTGCCCGAGAACGTGCTCATGACCGACTCGAAGGGCGTCCTGTGGCAGGGCCGCACCGACGGCATGAACAAGTACAAGGCGCGCTACGTGCGCAACACCAAGGCGCGCACCCTGGCCGACGCGCTGCGCGGAGCCGACGTGTTCGTCGGTGTGTCGTCGGCCGGCACGGTCACCGGTGAGATGGTCGGGGCCATGGCGCCCAAGCCCATCATCTTCGCCATGGCCAATCCCGACCCCGAGATCACGCCGGCCGAGGTCGCCGCCGTGCGCGACGACGCCATCATGGCGACGGGCCGCTCCGACTACGCGAACCAGGTGAACAACGTGCTCGGCTTCCCCTTCATCTTCCGCGGCGCGCTCGACGTGCGCGCGCGCAAGATCAACATGGAGATGAAGCTGGCGGCCGTGCACGCGCTGGCGGACCTGGCGCGCAGCGGCGACGCCGGCGTGCCCGACGCCGTGCGCCGCGCCTATCCGAACGAGCGGTTCGACTTCGGGCCGACCTACATCATTCCCAAGCCCTTCGATCCGCGCGTGCTGATCCACGAGTCGATGGCCGTGGCCCGGGCGGCCATGGAGAGCGGCGTCGCGCGCCAGCCGGTGGATTTGGAAGACTACAGGCGCACCCTCGAGGCTCGGCTCGTCGAGATCGCGGCGCTCTGACTCGCGTTTCGCCGAGCAGCCGGAGAATCCCGCGCATGGAGATCGAGACACCCGAGTTCGCGCTGCAGAATCCGTTGGCCAAGAAAGCCGCGGTGAGGCGCACCGACTCCTCGCATCCCTCGGCGGCGTTCTACGAAGAGTCGATCGACCGCGGGCGCGAGCTGCTCGAGCGGCCCAGGCGCGGCGGCGGGCTCGCGCGCGTGCGCGTGCAGCACGCCAAGAACCGCATGACCGTGTTCGAGCGGCTGCGCGTGCTCACGAGTCACGAGCCCAACCTCATGTGGCAGAACTGGGGCAAGGGGCTCGACGGCGCGTCGATCGTGACGGGCGTCCTGTCGATCGCGGGGCGCGACGTGGCGGTCTACGGCCACGACTTCACGCTGCGCGCAGGCTCGATGGACGCCACCAACGGCGCCAAGCTCGCGCGCCTGATCTACATGGCCGCGGAGCGCGGCATACCGCTCATCGGCATGAACGACTCGGCGGGCGCGTTCGTGCCCGCGGGCGTGGGCGGGCTCGACGGCTACAGCGAGGCCTTCACCGCGCTGCGGCGCATCTCGGGCGTGGTGCCGTGCATCAGCCTGATGTTCGGCTACAACGCGGGCGGCGGCGCATATCTCCCGCGCCAGGGCTCGTTCATGATCCAGTGCGCCGACACGTTCATCGGGCTCACCGGCCCCGGCGTGGTCAAGTCGGCGCTGGGCGAGGACGTGACTGCCGACGCGCTGGGCGGGCCGGGCGTGCACGGCATGAACGGCGTGTGCGACATCACCACGTCGGACGAGGTCGGGTCACTGCGCACCGCGCTGCGGCTCCTGACCTACCTGCCCAACAACAACCGGGAGCTCGCGCCCTTCGCCCCCACGAGTGATCCACTCGACCGCTTCACGCTGGAAGAGGACATCCTGTTCCGCAAGACCTTCGACTCGGCCGCGGGCATGAGCGCCCCGCTCGACATCACGCTGTTCCTGCAGCAGATCGTCGATCACGGCGAGTATTTCGAGCTGCAGCCGAGCCGCGCGCGCAACATGATCACCGCGTTCGGGCGCATCGGGGGTCACGTGGTGGGCTTCGTGGCCAACAACTCCGCGGTCGCGAGCGGCCAGATCGACGTCGACGCCGCGCGCAAGGCCACGCGCTTCATCCGCTTCTGCAACCTCTACAACGTCCCCATGATCTTCCTCGAGGACGTGACCGGCTTCCTGCCCGGCACCGAACAGGAGTCGCGCGGGATCATCCTCGAAGGCCGGCGGCTGCTGGACGCGATCGTCGACCTGCGCGTGCCGCGCATGACCTTGATCATCCGCAACGCCTTCGGCGGCGCGTACGCGGCCTACAACAGTCACTTCACCGGCGCCGACGCGGTGTTCGCCATGCCCATGTCGCGCATCGCGGTCATGGGGCCGGGCGGCGGCACCGAGTTCGTGTTCAAGGACGAGATCCGCGCGCTCGACGCCGACTTCCGCAAGTCACTCGCCGACGGCATGTCCGAAGTCGAGGCCCGGCGCGTGCGAGACCAGGGGCTGAAGCTGTTGCGCGAGCGCTACGAACGCGAGCTCATGAACCCGAACGAGGCGCTGTCGCTGGGCTCGGTCTCGCGCATCGTCATGCCCGGCACCAGCCGGCGCGTGCTGGGCGAGCACCTGGCCTTCCTGATGCGCACTTACTCGGCGTCGCCGATGAGCGGGCCGCAGCGGGAGTTCGAATAGTGCTCGACCGCGATCTCGTGCCGGGCCGCTTCGCA
>Ga0335084_10005170_pt1 | contig 12875 bp, 14 predicted proteins | sample Lox_Sample_44_FD_206721 | JGI IMG/M metagenome (GOLD analysis project Ga0335084, IMG submission 206721) | Soil microbial communities from Loxahatchee National Wildlife Refuge, Florida, United States - Lox_Sample_4.4 | ecosystem: Environmental > Terrestrial > Soil > Wetlands | place: USA... | reverse complement strand
GCATCAAGCTCACGCTCGGCGGCTCGGTGGGGATGGACCCGGAGCGCTTCGACGAGGCGAAGCTGATCCTGATCTGGGGTTCCAACCCGATCGTCTCCAACCTGCATCTCTGGACGCGCTGCCAGGAAGCGAAGCGGCGCGGCGCGAAGCTGGTCGCGATCGACCCGTGGCGGAGCCAGACGGCGGAGAAGTGCCAGCAGCACGTCGCGCTGCTGCCGGGCACGGACGGCGCGCTCGCGCTCGGGATGATGCACGTCATCATCGGCGAGGGCCTGCACGATCGCGACTACGTGGCGCAGCACACGCTGGGGTTCGACGAGCTCGCGCAGCGCGTGAAGGACTATCCGCCGGAGAAGATCGCGCGGATCTGCGGCATCACCGCTGACGAGGTGGTGAACCTCGCGCGCGAGTACGCGACGGTGAAGCCCGCCGCGATCCGTTTGAACTACGGCATGCAGCGCCACTCGGGCGGTGGCATGGCGGCGCGCACGATCTCCTGCCTGCCCGCGGTCGTCGGCGCGTGGCGCGATCCCGCCGGCGGCGTCGTGCTCACCACCGCCGACTTCTACAACTTCGACCACAAGGCGCTCGAGCGGCCCGACCTGATCCGCGGCACGCCGCGCACGATCAACCAGTCGAAGCTCGGCGACGCCCTCGTCGGCGCCACCCCGCCGGTGAAGGCGGTGTACGTCTACAACAACAACCCGGTCGCGGTCTGCCCGGATTCGAACAAGGTGATCGCCGGCTTCTCGCGGCCCGACCTCTTCACCGGCGTGCACGAGATCTTCTTCACCGACACCTGCGATTACGCCGACATCGTGCTGCCGGCGACGACGCAGCTCGAGCACACCGACGTCCACAAGTCGTACGGCCACCTCTACGTCGTCGGCAACAGTCCGGCGATCGCGCCGATCGGCGAGGCGAAGCCGAACATCGAGGTCTTCCGCCTGCTCGCGAAGCGGATGGGCTTCACGGACGCGTGCTTCGACGACACCGACGAGGACGTGTGCCGGCAGGCGCTGCGCTCCGACAATCCGCGCATGAGCGGGATCGGGTGGGACGCGGTCAAGGAGCAGGGCTGGCGGCGGCTCGCGGTGCCCGAGCGGTTCGCGCCGTTCGCCGCAGGCGGCTTCCCGACGCCGTCCGGGAAGTGCGAGTTCCACAGCGAGTCGGCGGTCAAGCTCGGCCACGACCCGCTCCCGCACTACATCCCGCCGCGCGAGAACGTGCTCGCCGCGCCGGACCTCGCGTCGCGCTATCCGCTCGCGTTCATCTCGCCGCCGTGCCGCAACTTCCTGAACTCGAGCTTCGCCAACCTCCCGTTCGCGCTCGACTCGGAGGACGGCGAGCCGCGGCTCGACATCCACCCCGACGACGCCGCCGCGCGCGGCATCGCGAGCGGCGATCAGGTGCGCGTCTTCAACGGCCGCGGCACGTTCACGCTCAAGGCGGCGGTCACGACGCGCGCCCGGCGCGGGCTGGTGGTCGCGCCCTCGGTGTGGTGGAAGAAGCTTTCGCCCGACGGCCGCAACGCGAACGACGTCACGTCCCAGGCGACCGCCGATCTCGGCGGCGCGGCGACCTTCTACGACTGCCTGGTCGAGGTCGCGCGCGCGTAAGGCTCAGCGCGCTCCGCCGGAGCGCCTCGCGACAGGAGGCTCGACCATGACCATCGTGACCCGACGCTCGGCCCTCGGTGCGTTCGGCGCGCTCGCGGCGACCGCGGCGCTGCCCGGCGGCATCGGCACCGCGTTCGCGCAGGGCAAGATCAAGCCTGGTCCCAAGGACGCGCTGATCGTCACCGACATCCAGAAGTGCTTCCTCCCCGGCGGCAGCCTCGCCGTCAACAAGGGCGACGAGATCGTGTCGCCCGTCAACGCGATGGCGAAGCGGTTCCAGATCGTGATCCTGACGCAGGACTGGCATACGCCCGGGCACATCTCGTTCGCTTCGTCGCACCCGGGGAAGAAGCCGTTCGAGACGGTCAAGCTGCCGTACGGCACGCAGGTGCTCTGGCCGGACCACTGCGTGCAGGGCACCGAGGGAGCGGAGCTCGCGCCCGGGCTCGCGATCTCGCACGCGCAGCTCATCATCCGCAAGGGGCACAACGACAAGGTCGACAGCTACTCGACGTTCGTCGAAGCCGATGGCAAGATGAAAACCGGCCTGGACGGTTACCTCAAGTCGCGCGGGGTGACCACGGTCTACCTGTGCGGGCTCGCGACCGACTTCTGCGTCGCGTGGAGCGCGCTCGACGCGCGCAGGCTCGGCTTCAACGCCGTGGTCATCGAAGACCTGTGTCGCGGCATCGACACGCAGGGCTCGCTCGCCAAGGCGTGGGCGGCCATGAAGGCCGCCGGGGTGAAGCGGATCGACTCGTCGGCGCTCGCCTGATCGGGACTGTGCCGGGCCGCACGATCCCCGCGATCGCCGCCGCCCGATGCTGCCGCCCCGAATGACCGACTACGCCGCGACCGCGGCGGGCTTCCGCTGGACGGTCCCCCAGCGGTTCAACTTCGCGCGCGACGTCGTGGATCACTGGGCAACGGACCCGGCCAAGCCTGCGCTCGTGTGGTGCAACGACACGGGAACCGAGCGGCGCTTCACGTTCGACGACATCGCCCGCGCGTCGCGGCGTTTCGCGAGCCTCCTCGCCGCGCACGGCGTGGGGAAGGGCGACCGGGTCGTGGTGATGCTGCCGCGCCTGGCCGAGTGGCAGATCGCGATGGTCGGTACCCTGCGCGCCGGCGCGATTCCGATCCCGTGCATCGACATGCTGACCGCAAAGGACGTCGCGTACCGCGTCGGACACTCCGGTGCGGTCGCGGTGGTGACCACCGCGGCGAACACGGTGAAGTTCGCCGATGCCGCGCGGTTCAGGCTGCGCGTCTCGGTCGGTGCAGCCGACGGCTGGCTCGAGCTCGGCGCGGCGCTCGCGACGCAGCCCCAGACGTTCGACGCCGTGGCGCTCGCTGCCCACGATCCCGCGATCATGTATTACACGTCGGGCTCGACCGGGAGCCCGAAAGGGGTGACGCACGCGGCGCACGCGATCTGGGCGTGGCGCGTGTCGGCGTGGTACTGGCTCGACCTCCGGCCGGACGACTTCATGTGGTGCACGGCGGACACCGGCTGGAGCAAGGCCGGCACGAGCATCCTGTTCGGCCCGTGGAGCTGCGGCGCGCGGGTGCTCTTCTACGACGGCCGCTTCGACCCACGGCTTCGACTGGAGCTGCTCGCGCGCCATCGGGTCACGGTGTTCTGCGCCGCCGCCACCGAGCTGCGCCGTCTGATCGCCGAGGACTTCTCGGCGTTCGACCTCTCGGCGCTGCGGCTCGCGGTGTCCGCGGGGGAAACGGTCAACCCGGAGGTCGTACGGCGCTGGGTGGAGAAGACCGGCGTGCCGCTGCTCGACGGCTACGGGCAGACCGAGACGCTGATGACCGTGCTCAACTATCCGTGCCTCCCGGTCAAGCCGGGTTCGATGGGGAAGCCGCTGCCCGGCACCGAGGTCGCGCTCGTCGGGCCGGACGGGACGCTCGCACGCGGGAGCGCGACCGGCGAGCTCGCAATCCGCCTGCCGAACCCGCAGGTCATGCTGGGCTACTGGCAGGAACCGGAGAAGACCGCCGCCGCGAAGACGGTCGTCGACGGCGTCGAGTACTGGCTGAGCGGGGACGTCGTGCGCCGCGACGAGGAGGGTTATCTCTTCTACGAAGGCCGCGCCGACGACGTGATCAGCTCCGCCGGCTACCGCATCGGGCCAATGGAGGTCGAGAACGCGCTGATCGAGCATCCGGCGGTGCAGGAGTCCGCAGCGGTCGCGAGCCCCGACGCCGAGCGCGGCGAGGTGGTGAAGGCGTTCGTCGTGCTGCGTCCCGGACACGCACCGTCCGACGCGCTCGCGCGCGAGCTGCAGGAGCACGCGAAGCGGGTCACCGCCCCGTACAAGTACCCGCGCCGCATCGAGTTCGTCGCCGAGCTGCCCAAGACCGCGAGCGGCAAGCTGCGCCGCCGCGAGCTGCGGGACCGCGAGTTCGCCCGCGCGAGTGCATCGGCGATGGGCGACAATGAACCGAAATGAGCGCCGCCCCGGGAGAAGCCATGCGCCACGCCGTCCTCGTCCTGCTGCTCGCCGGAATCGGCGCCGCCGCCCGCGCCGCGGATCTCCCGATCTTCGACGCCCATCTCCACTACAGCCACGACGCGTGGGAGCAGCTCTCGGCCAAGGAAGCGATCGCGCTCCTGCGCAAGGCCGGCGTCCGGCGGGGGATGGTGTCGAGCTCGAACGACGACGGCACCCAGCGGCTGTACGCGGAGGCGCCGAATCTCATCGTGCCGGAGCTGCGCCCGTACCGGAAGCGCGGCGAGATCGGCACCTGGGTGCGCGACGAGACCGTCGTGGCGTACGTCGAGGAGCGGTTGAAGAAGTACCGCTACGTCGCCATCGGCGAATTCCACCTGTTCGGCGCCGATGCGGATCTGCCGGTCCCGCGGCGGATGGTGCAGCTAGCGAAGCAGTACAAGATCCTGCTCCACGCGCACTCGGACGCCGACGCGATCGAGCGGCTCTTCCGGCAGGACCCGGAGGCGCGCATCCTGTGGGCGCACGCAGGCTTCGAGCGGCCCGACCGGGTGCGCGAGCTGCTCCGCAAGTACAAGAACCTCTGGGCCGACCTCGCCTTCCGCACCGACCACGGCTCGGGCGGCAAGCCGCCGCCGGAGTGGCGCGAAGCGTTCCTCGAGTTCCCCGACCGCTTCATGGTCGGCACCGACACCTACGTCCCGGAGCGCTGGCACTACGTCCCCGAGCACGCAGCGTGGTCGCGCTCCTGGCTCTCGACGCTGCCGCCGGACGTCGCCGAGCGCATCGCGTACAAGAACGGCGAAGCGATGGTCGAGGCGATCGTCGCGCGCCAGCAGTAGCGATGCGCGAAGCGTGCTGGCTGGTGGCGCTCGTCGCGGCAGCGCCCGTGCTCGCCGCCGCGCAGTGCGACGCGCCCGGCGCAAAAGTCGAATCCGACCGCGTCGTGGTCGTCTACCGCACGGTGCCGGCGAAGCTCGCCGTCGGGCAGCACTTCACGGTCGAGGCGCGCGTCTGCGCGAAAGGCGCCGGCCCGGCGCCGACCGCGCTCCGGGTCGACGCCGACATGCCGGCCCACCGGCACGGGATGAACTATCGCGCGAAGGTCTCCGCGAAGGGCGACGGCCGCTACGTCGCCGAGGGCCTGCTCTTCCACATGCCCGGCCACTGGCGGCTCCTCTTCGACGTCGACGGCGGCGGGCGGACCGAGCGTCTGGCCGCGGACCTTACCCTGGAATGAGAGCCAGGCTGCTGCTTGCGGGCGCGCTCGTCGCGGCGGGCGCGCCCGCAAGCGAGCTCATCGTATTCGAGCCGCAGGAGATCCGCCGCATCGTGAGCCACGGTCCGTGGCCGCAGCCGGTGCTCCGCGATCCCTCGAACCGCGCCTCGGGTAACCCGGCGGCGATCGCGCTCGGGGCGCGGCTCTTTTTCGATGCGCGCCTGTCGGCCAACGGCTCGGTCGCCTGCGCGACCTGCCACGTCCCGGCGCGGGCGTGGACCGATGGACGACCGAGGGCAATCGGCTTGAGCGAGCTCGACCGCAACACGCCGAGCATTCTCAACGCCGGACTCTCACGCTGGTTCGGGTGGGACGGCGGTGCCGATTCGATCTGGTCGCAGGGCCTGCGGGCGATGCTCGATCCGCGGGAGATGGGCGCGGGCCCTGCGCTCGTCGCCGGCGTCGTCCGCGCGGATCCTGCGCTCGCATGCCTGCACGCCGCAGCGTTCGGCGCCGGCGCGGCCCAGCGCGACGACACGCAGGTCATGGTCGATGCCGCGAAGTCGATCGCGGCGTTCGTCGCCACGCTCGGCTCGGGCCGCACGCCCTTCGACGACTTCCGCGACGCGCTCGCGCGCGGCGACCGTGCGGCGGCGGCGCGCTATCCGCTCGCGGCGCAGCGGGGGGCGAAGATCTTTGCCGGCAAGGGCAACTGCAGCGTGTGCCATTTCGGACCGGGTTTCACCAACGGCGAGTTCCACGAGGTCGGCGTGCCTTACGCGCTCGGCGCCGGGCGGGTGGATCCCGGGCGGCACGGCGGCATCAAGCGGGTGCAGGCCGACCCGTTCAACCTGCTGGGGAAATTCAACGATGACGCTTCGGGCGCCTCGGCGACCAAGACGCGGCACGTCGAAATGCAGCATGCCAACTTCGGGCAGTTCAAGGTGCCGTCCCTGCGCAACGTCGCGCTTACCGCGCCCTACATGCACGACGGGAGGCTCGCGACGCTCCGCGACGTGGTTCGGCACTACTCCGAGCTCGACATGGAGCGGATCCACGTCCACGGCGAGCAGCTGCTGCGGCCGCTGCAACTGACGCCGGGAGAGAGCGAGGACCTGGTCGCGTTCCTCGAGTCGCTCAGCGATCCCGGCGCGAGGGTCGAGCCGGCGCCGACCCAGGGGATCAGCCGTTGCGATCGCTGACGCGGTCAGCGCAACCAGTTCTCCACGGTGAGGTCCGGGACGCGGTTGAATTCCGCGACCTTGTCCGTGACCACCGCGGCGTCCAGGCTCCGCGCGTGCGCCGCGATCAGGGTATCGAGCGGACCGATCGCGAGGCCGCGCTGCTCCAGATGGGCGCGGATCGCGCCTGCATGGAGCGCCGCGGCTTCGCCGAAATCGACGATGTTGAAATGCGCCAAGACCAGCCGGACCTTGGCGGATTTGCTGCCGGGATCGGCGGCTTTGGCGATCATCGTTTCGAGCTCGGACATCGTTATGGCCGATACCAGGCGGTCATCGATCTCGAGCGCGTCGGCAACCGCGGCGAGCCGATCGAATCCACGCCGGTGATGCACGAGCGCGGAGACGGCGTTGGTGTCGAACATTCGCCTCATCGTGCGCGGACCGGGCGCCGGCGCACCGGCCGGGCGGTACGAAGCGGCCGATCGGCCCGTTTGTCGGTCCAGCCTGGCTGGTCTCGCGGGGCGAGCTCTACGGGACCGAGCGCGTGGAGCAGGGCGAGCAGAGATCCCTTCCGGGGCCGCCGCGGCAGGATCGTGATCATCCCGTAATCCTGCTTCAACAGCACTTCGTCGCCGCTTACCCGGAAGTCTCTGGGCAACCGGATCGCCTGACTGCCGCCGTTGCGGAACACTTTCGCTTTCCGGATCACCGATGCCATTCTGACGCCCGTATATATGACTGTATAGACATGATATCCGAACCCGCGGTTCCGGGCCAGCCGCGAACGGCTTCATCGCTGAGGCCCGGGCGTCACCCTGCCCTCGAGCATTCCCTACGTCTGGAACGGATAGGGGGCGAGCTTCACTTTCAGCCGCTGGCCTTCGTGAACGAAGCCGGCGCCTGACGTCAGGGCCCCTTCCACTCGACCCAGCCGCCCGGGTCGCCCTCCGGAATCCTGACCTGCCGCGGCACCGGTGCCGTGGCGACGCCGGGCTCGACGAGCCCCGGCGCACGCGCCGGCGGGAGGGCCGGCGGCTCGCCTTCCGAGCGGAAGCGCGAGAGCTGGTTCTGGCGGTCCTGTTCGAAGCGCAGCATTTCTGCGCGCCGCAGTGCTTCGCTCCCGGCGTTGGGCTGCCCCTGCAGGATCTGCTGGCGATAGTTGAGCTCGTCCTGCTGCATCCGCTGGCCGCGCTGGAGCGCGTCGAACTCGAGCCGCTGCTGCGGCGTCATCGAGCCGGCGCGGAAGCTCTGGATCGACTGCTGGAGCTGGAGCGAGAAATTGTCGGACTGCTGCTGGCGCAGCAGGAGCGCGCGCGCCGTCGGATCGTCGGCGTGCGCCACCCCGGCGATGGCGGCCAGCAGGAGAGGGGCGATGACTTTCATGACAGGCACCGTAGTCTAAGACCATCGGCGCCGGCGTGAGTTTCCACCTGACGCGGCGCGGGGGGGCGGCGCGAAGCGATGCGCTATCATCGCGCGCCCAGCCCGGAGGAGCCGTGACGAAGACCCTGAATCGACTTGCCTGTGCCACGCTTGCCGCGGGCGCTGCCGGCTGCATCGCCTACGAGCCCCAGGTGCAGCCGATGGCGATGCCCTGGGGCCAGCGGGTGACCGTGAGCTGCATGGGCGACAAGACGATGGCGATCGACTTCATCCCCGCGCCGCGCTCCGCGCGCGTCACCTTCGACGCGACCACGGTGACGCTCCAGCAGGTCGATGCCGCGAGCGACGCCAAGTTCACCGACGGCCGCTACACGCTCTACATCAACGACAACCGGGCGGCGCTCGAGGAGACCGGCATGGTCGTGCGCGGCCCCTGCACGCCCCGCTAGCCCGAACCGGTGTTCTACGGCTGGATCGTCGTCGCGGCGACCCATGCGGTCCTCGTCGTCATCTTCGGCGTCGCGTACTCGTTCGCGGCGTTCTTCGGTGCGCTCGAGCAGGAGTTCGCGGCGAGCCGCGGCGACGTCTCGCTCGTGTTCGCGCTCTGCGGGTTCCTCTACTTCATGGTCGGCGCGTTCGCCGGCCAGCTCGCCGACCGGTTCGGTCCGCGCCGGGTCGTGCTGGCGGGCATCGCCTTCCTCGTGCTCGGCCTCGTTTGCGCGAGCCGCGCGGGCTCGCTTGCCGCGCTCTACGTCACCTACAGCATCGGCATCGGGCTCGGCGTCGGCTGCGCCTACGTGCCGAGCGTGGGCGCGGTGCAGCCGTGGTTCATCGCCCGGCGCGGGCTCGCCTCCGGGCTCGCGGTGGCGGGCATCGGCGTTGGCAACTTCCTGGTGCCGCTGATCGCGGCGGAGCTCGCCGGGGCGTTCGGCTGGCGGCGCGCGTTCGAGATCCTCGCCGCCGGGGCGCTCGTCCTCGGCGGCGTCGCGGCGCTCGCCATCGAGAACCGTCCGCAGGCGCGCGGGCTGTATCCGGACGGCGCGCGGGCGGGCCATGGCATGCCCCCGCCGGCGCAGGTGGCGGCCGGCGTCCGGCTGCGCGAGGCGCTCCGCACGCGCGCGTTCTGGCTGCAGTGGGGCGCGATCTTCGCCTGCGGCATCGGCCTCTTCATGCCGTTCGTGCATCTCGTGCCGTACGCGCGCGACGCCGGTCACCCGGAGGCGACCGCGGTGCTGCTGGTGAGCCTGATCGGCGTCGGCAGCATGGTCGGGCGGTTCGCGCTCGGCGGGCTCGCCGACCGCATCGCGCGCGGCACGCTGCACGCGGCGGTCTACGCCGGCATGGCCGCGATGCTCGCGCTCTGGCTGGTCTCGACCGGCGTGGTCGCGCTCGGCGTGTTCGCGGTGCTGTTCGGCACGTTCTACGGCGCTTTCGTCGCGCTGCAGCCGCCGCTCGCGATGGATCTCTTCGGCGCGCGGAACGTTTCCGGCGTGATCGGCGTGCTCTATACCGCGGCCGGGCTCGGTTGCCTGCTCGGCCCCTGGATCGCCGGCGTCGCCTACGACCTGACGCGAAGCTACGCCGCGCCGATCGCGGCCAGCATCCTGCTGATGCTCGTCGCCGTCGCCCTCGCCCTGCTGCTCCGCCGCGCCCGTGTCACTTGAAGCTCATTCCCAGCCGGTAGAACACGAGCTTCACGAGCTCGAGCGTGACGTTGCGCGCCGCCTCCTGGTCGGTCCACCAGCGCTCGGGCAGCGGCTCCGCGCTGCTCGCGACCACGAGCACCCGCGTCGCCGGGAGCGCGTCGGCGAAGATGAGCCGTGCCCGGTAGACGTGGTAGCGCGACGTCACGACGAGCAGCGTGCCGGCGCTCGCGCCGAACGTGCGCGCCGCCTCGGTGGCCTCGGCGACCGTGCTCGGGAGATCCTTGCCGAGGAGGCGGATCGCCGCGTCGGGCACGCCGCGGTTCCGCAGCAGCACCCGCGCCGTGTCCTCGAACGACGGCCAGCGGACGCCATCCTGCGCGAGCACGGCCCAGCTGCGCTCGCGCCGCGGCACCGACAGGTAGACGACGCTCGCGAAGCCCTCCTGGTAGAGATCCGCGGCGGTGATCGCGCGCGTCGGCTCGGCACCGAGCACGAGGACCGCGTCGGCTCTGACCGGCATGTCGTCGGCGCCGAGCCAGGCCGCCGCGTGCCACGCGACGAACGCGAGAATCGCCACTTTCGCTGCCACCAGGGCAACGACCGCGAGCACACAGCGCTTCAGGCAACCCATGATTTCCTCCGCATGACACCGGCGATTCTATGCGGGCGCTGAAGCGCCTACTCGGCCGCAAGGGCTCCTCGGTCGAGGTCAGCGAGTCGCGCGGCGTGCGCACCCTCCACCTCGGCGGCGAGGCGATCCAGAGCGCGATGCGGCTGTCCGCGCCCGACCGGCTGGAGCTCGCCTACACCCGGGCGATGATGGCGTTCCTGCTCTTCGCCCCGGCGCCGCGCGACATCCTGATGGTGGGGCTGGGCGGCGGGTCGATCGCCCGGTTCGTGCATGAGCGCCTGCCGCGCACGCGGATCACCGTCCTGGAGCTCAGCCCGAAGGTGGTCGCCGCCGCGCGCACGTTCTTCGGCCTGCCGGCGGACGACCGGCGGCTGAAGGTGATCGTCGGCGACGGCGCCGAGCACGTCGCCGCGCGGCGGGCCGCCTGCGACGTGTTCCTGCTCGACGCCTTCGACGACCTGCGGTCGGTGCGCTCGCTCGCGACCGCAGCCTTCTACGCCGCCTGCCGCGACGCGCTCCGGCCGGGCGGCGTGTTCGTGGTCAACTTCATCGCCGACGAGCCGCGCTTCGGGAAGTACCTCGCCCGGATCGAGCGGGTGTTCGACGGGCGGGTGCTCTGCCTGCCGTCCCAGGACCGGATGAACATGATCGTGCTCGCGTTTCGCGGCCGGGTCGAGCCGATCCGGATCGCGCCGCTGAAGCGCGCCGCGCGGGCGCTCGAGCGGGATCTCGCACTGCCGTTCGACCGCTTCGTCCGCGACCTCGCCGCGCACAACCCGGGCGACGCGACGCACCTCGAGTTCGCGCGCGACGAGCCGGAGCGCCGCGGATGAAAGCCGGCGGCGATTTTCGCGCGCCGCGTGACAGGCGTCATGCCGGCCGCGCCGCGCGCGGTGCTAGAGTCGGCCTCGTTCCTCTGCCCGCGCCCGCGGACGAGCCACGACCCGGGCGCGCGAGCACCGGCGCCAACGACCGGACGGGGGACGACAAGGAGGTGTCGGAATGACCGGCCGGGGCGGTCTCGACCAGGCGCGCATCGATCTCACCGCGGCGCTGCGCTGGGCGTCGCGCCTCGGGCTCGCCGAGGGGGTGTGCAACCACTTCAGCGTCGCCGCGCCCGGCCTCGAAGACCGGTTCCTGATCAACCCGCAAGGCTTCCACTGGTCGGAGATCACGCCGGCCGACATCCTGCTGGTCGACGGCAAGGGCAACGTGGTGGAGGGCCGCCACAGCGTCGAGCCCACCGCGTTCTTCATCCACGGCCGGTTGCACCGTTCGAAGCGCAAGCCTGCCGTCGTGCTCCATACCCATATGCCCTTCGCGACCGCGCTGACCCTGCTCGAGGGCGGGCGCCTCGAGCCGGCGAGCCAGAACGCGCTGAAGTTCTACGGTAAGGTGGCCTACGACGAGGAGTACAACGGCCTCGTCCTCGACAACGCCGAGGGCGACCGCATCGCCTCGCGGCTGAACGGCGCGGACGTGCTGTTCCTCGCCCATCACGGCGTGATCGTCTGCGGCGACACGATCGCGTGGGCCTTCGACGACCTCTACTACCTCGAGCGCGCGTGCATGGTGCAGGTGCTCGCCCAGGGCACCGGCAAGACGATCAAGCGCCTGCCGCACAGCATCGCTTCGGCCGCCGCGAAGCAGATGGCGGGCGATCGCACGCAGTCCGGCCTGCACCTCGCGGCGCTGAAGCGGATCCTCGACCGCGAGGAGCCGGGCTGGTCCCGGCTCGCGTAGGGTCAGGAGAGTTGCGGGAGGATTCCCGCGGCGATCGCCTCGGGGGCGCCGTCCGCGTCGGCGACGATCGCGTGGGCCGGCTCCTCGAGCGCCGCGAACTGCGAGTCGAGCAGCGCCGGGTTCATGAAATGCTCGCGGCGTGCGCCGAGCCGCTCCGCGATCATTTCCTTCGTCCCGCGCAGATACACGAGGCGGCCGTCCGGCACGCCGGCGAAAAGCTGCTCCCGGTAGCGCTGCTTCAGCGCCGAGCACGCGAGCACGACGCCGGCGTTGCGCGCTGCGTACTCCCGCAGCACTTCGTTCAGGCGTGCGAGCCACGGCCGGCGATCGTCGTCCGTGAGCGGCTTGCCGGAGTGCATCTTCGCGACGTTGGCGGCAGGGTGGTAGTCGTCGGCGTCGACGAACCCGGCGTCGAGCTCGCGCGCAAGCAGGCGGCCGACGGTCGTCTTGCCGACGCCGGCGACACCCATTACGACGACGATCACGCGATGAGCCTCCGAAAGTGCGGCGATTCTAACCGCGGGACTCGGGTAACATGCGCCGCGTGAAACGACTGCACCGGCTGCTCTCGTTCATCCTGTGCGCCGCGTTCGCCGCGGCGCCGATAAGCGCACAGGATCGGCGCTACGCCTACGAAGTCGAGCTCGCCGCGACCGCGAAGCAGGCGGCCGTGCACGCGGGCGGCGTCGACTGGTCGTGCAGCGGCACGCGCTGCACGGCCGAAGGGCGCGGCGGCGCGGTGAGCGCGCGCGGCTGCAGTGAGCTCGCGCGCGCGGTGGGCACGATCCGGCGGTACGCGAGCGAGATCCGGCAGCTCGGCGAGAAGGATCTGGCGGAGTGCAACCAGGCCGCGCCCACTGCGGCGGCGTCGCCCGCGCCGAAGGCGGTGGCGCCAGCGGCAGCGCCGGCCGCGGCCGCGGTCGCGGCGAAGGGTCCGGCCCCCAAGGCGGTCGCAGGCCGCAGCGGAGCGCCCGAGCTGACCTAC
>Ga0335084_10005169_pt1 | contig 12876 bp, 12 predicted proteins | sample Lox_Sample_44_FD_206721 | JGI IMG/M metagenome (GOLD analysis project Ga0335084, IMG submission 206721) | Soil microbial communities from Loxahatchee National Wildlife Refuge, Florida, United States - Lox_Sample_4.4 | ecosystem: Environmental > Terrestrial > Soil > Wetlands | place: USA... | reverse complement strand
GGGTACGTCGGCAAGATAATAAATAGTGGACGCGTCAACAAACGAACAATTTTAGCATGTGGATGCTCCATCGCCGAGACACCCGACGCAGCGCTGTCCAGCAGCGATGCGTCGCCACGACATGTGCTATATGATGCGCGACGCTGCGCCTCCGCGGATCACTGAGGAGAACCACGCATGGGAGACCGCGCCTCGACCCGGGAAAGGCCTTCCAACGCCTCGCTGTGGGCGGCCGCCATCAACCTCACGCCGATCGTGTTCGCAGCGGTCCTCGCCGGATGCACCACGAAAGCTCAGACGCGTGGAGGCGCGCAGACAACGCCGCCCGTGCAGGCGCCACCGCCTGGTACCCAAGCCGCGGTGGTACCCGAGGCGCCCGCCAAGCCTGCCACGCAGGCAGAGGCGGAAGCGGCGGCACCGGCGGCTGCATTCAAGGATGCAGGGAGCGGCGACGTGCAAGAGGACGCCGTCGTCCCCGAAACCTACGCGGAGGAAGCGCCTGCGCCCGTGTTGGAGGAACCCGCCCCGCAGCAGTTCGCCGATTCCACAACTCCCGCTCCTGAGGAAGAGCCGCTTGCGCAGCAGCCGTTCGTGGACGAGCAGCAGGCGCAGGACGAAAGCAGCGCCGCGCCGGAGCGCTTCGTAGACGAAACCCCGGCGATGGATGAAGACAGCGTCCCGCCGCAGCGCTTCACCGACGACGAAGCACCCGCGGCCGATGACAGCGTTGCCGCCCAGGAGCGTTTCAGCGACGAAGCTCCCACGCGGGAAGAGGACATCGTGGCCCAACAGCAATTCAGCGACGAGGCGGCTCCCGCCCAGGAAAAAGTGAGCCCGCCGCCGGTATTCAAAGACGAAATGGCCGAAGCCGCCCCGGAGGAGCCTGCGCCGCCGCAGACGTTCACCGAGGAAGCGGTGGCACAGGCCGAGCGGGCGAAGCCGCCACAGGCTGCGATGCTGCCGCTCACGATCAGTGTCGAAGCGGATTCGCTGTTCGACTTCGACAGGTATTCGATTCGCCCCGACTCGCGCCACGACCTCGATGAGCTCGTGACCAAGCTCGAGGGTATCAGCTACGGCGAAGTCGTCGCGGTGGGATTTGCCGACCCGATCGGCACCGACAAGTACAATCAGCGCTTGTCGGAACGGCGTGCCGCGGCAGTCAAGCGCTATCTGGTGAGCAAGGGGATCCCGCCCGACAAGATCAAGACCGAGGGGCGCGGCAGAACCGAGGAGTATGCGAGCTACAAGAGCTGCAGGGGACTACGCAAGCAGAAGCTGATCGCTTGCCTGCAGCCCAACCGCAGGGTCGAAGTCACCGTCACCGCGCAAGAGTAACCTTAGCGCCCCGCAAACTCGGAAGAATGTGGCTGCACCCTGCGGCTGCAGGGCTTTCTTGTCCACCACTGCTCAGATCACGCCCGTGCCGCAAAACGCAGACCTGATGATCAGTGCCCGCTGGGTGGTGCCGGTCGAGCCGGCGGGCACTGTGCTCGAGCAGCATGCCGTGATCGTGCGCGACGGCCGCATCCTGGCGCTCGCGCCGACTGCAGACGCGCGCAACAGCTACGCCTACAAGCAGGCTGTCGATTTGCCTTTCCACGTGCTGATGCCGGGCCTCATCAATCTGCATACGCACGCGGCGATGACGCTGATGCGCGGGCTCGCCGACGATCTGCCGCTGATGCAGTGGCTGAACGAGCACATCTGGCCGGCCGAGGGCAAACACGTCTCGCCGGATTTTGTCTACGACGGCACGTTGCTGGCCTGCGCCGAGATGCTGCGCGGCGGGGTGACGTGCTTCAACGACATGTACTTCTACCCCGAGCAGGCCGCGCGGGCCGCGCTGGACGCGGGTATGCGCGCGGCAATCGGCATGATCTGCATCGAGTTCCCCACCGGTTACGCAACGGATGCGCAGGACTACCTGCGCAAGGGGCTGGCGGCACGCGACCGCTTCCGTGGCGAGGCGCTGCTAACCTTCTGTCTCGCGCCGCACGCGCCCTATACGGTAAGCGATCGCAGCTTCGAGCAGATCCTCACCTACGCGGCTGAGCTGGAAGTTCCCATTCACATGCACCTGCACGAAACGCAAGATGAGATCCGCGAGAGCTTAAGCCGCTACGGCGTCAGACCTGTCGAGCGGCTGCATCGCCTCGGCCTGCTGGGACCCGGCTTGATCGCCGTCCATGCGGTCCATCTCCTCGAGCAGGAGGTCGACCTGCTGGCGGCGCAGGGCGCGAGCGCGGCGCATTGCCCGTCCTCCAATCTCAAGCTCGCCAGCGGCATAGCGCCGGTCGCCCGTTTCGTGGAGCGCGGCCTCAACACGGGCCTTGGCACAGATGGCGCCGCCAGCAACAATCGGCTGGACCTGTTCGAGGAAATGCGCATCGCGGCGCTGCTGGCGAAGGCGCAATCGGGCCGCGCCGACAGCGTGCCCGCAGAGACCGCGCTGCACATGGCAACGCTGGGCGCCGCGCACGCGTTGGGGCTCGAGCAGCACATCGGATCCATCGCGCCGGGCAAGCTGGCCGACCTGTGCGCGGTCAACCTGGACACCACCAGGCTCGCTCCCGTGTACCATCCCCTGTCGCACCTCGTGTATGCAGCGGGGCGTGACGATGTGTCGCACGTCTGGGTCGCGGGCCGACCCCTGCTGCAGGACGGAAGCTTGACCGGACTCGATCCGGCGAAGTTACGCGCCAAAGCGCGCGCCTGGCAAGCGCGCATCGCGGAGCAATCTTGAGCGTCAATGTCGATCCGAGCGAGCTGGAGAAGTTCAGCCAGCTCGCGCATCGCTGGTGGGACCCCACCAGCGAGTTCAAGCCGCTGCACGACATCAATCCGCTGCGTCTGAAATGGATCGATGATGCAGCCGGGTTGCGCGGCAAGCGCGTGCTCGACGTGGGGTGCGGCGGCGGCATCTTGTCCGAGGCGATGGCGGCGTGTGGAGCGCAGGTGACTGGAATCGATCTTTCCGAGCCGGCGCTGAAAGTCGCACAGCTGCACCTGGCCGAGAGCGGTCACCGCATCGCTTATCTCAAAGCGGCTGCCGAAGACTTCGCGCGCGATGAGCCGCGCAGCTTCGACGTGGTGACCTGCATGGAAGTGCTCGAGCACGTGCCCGACCCGGCGAGCCAGGTGCAGGCTTGTGCCCGGCTGCTCAAGCCCGGGGGGCTCGCGTTCTTCGCCACCATCAACCGCAACCTCAAGGCGTTCCTGTTCGCAATCGTCGGCGCGGAGTACCTGCTCCATCTGCTGCCGCGCGGCACACACGAGTACGCCAAGCTGATCCGGCCGTCGGAGCTGTCCGCGTGGTGCAGGCAGGCGGGCCTCGACGTGGAAGCGATCATCGGCATGAGCTATAGCCCGTTCACGCGCGCCTACTCGCTTACCCCCGACAGCGCCGTGAACTACATCCTGCGCGCTCGCGCCGCATGACGACCCCTGGCCTCGCCTCCCGCGCGGTGCTGTTCGACCTGGACGGGACCCTCGCCGACACGGCGCCCGATCTGGCTTATGTGCTCAACCTGCAGCTGCGCAGCCACGGCCGTCGCGAGTTGCCGGTGAGCGCGCTACGTCCGTACGTTTCGCACGGCGCACGCGGCATGCTGCGCGCCGGGTTCGGCCTCGAGACGGGAGATCCCAAGTACGACGCGTTGCGCGACGAATTCCTCGCGCTATACGAACACAACCTGTTCCGTGAGACGCGCTTGTTCCCCGGCATGGCCGAGCTTCTCGACGGGCTGGAAGAGCGCAGCCTGCTCTGGGGGGTCGTCACCAACAAATTGGAACGCTTTACCCTGCCGCTGATCCAGGCCCTGGGCCTCACCGCGCGTGCCGCGTGCGTGGTAGGTGGCGACACCATGTCGCGCGCCAAGCCACACCCGGATCCGCTGTTCGAAGCAAGCCGCCGGCTCGGCTGCGATCCGGCGCAGTGCTGCTATGTGGGGGACGACGAACGCGATGTGCAGGCAAGCCACGCGGCGGGGATGACCCCGGTGGTGGCGCTGTATGGCTACCTCGGCGACGGCAAGCCGCCCCGCGAGTGGGGCGCGCAGGCCTACATCGAGCACCCCCTGGAGCTCTTGAATCTCCTCTAACCACCCGCATCTATGAGATAATTTCAACGTTCGGATAGCTGTGGGCAGCGGTCGGTCACGACCGGCGCCGACAGCGGATTTCCAACATGGGGGCGATCTGGTTTCGACGTGGGTCGCGAAGCAGCGCAGTGCATGTCAAGGTCCAGTTACCTTGTAAATCCGCTGGAAATTCTATAGTCGCCAACGACGACAACTACGCTCTAGCCGCCTAACACCGGCTGGACTCTGCGCCCGGTGTGCTCATGCGCCGGATCTGATCCCGCAAGGGTGACGAACGCAGAGTCATTCACATGAGATCGCACCGTGCAGGGTTACTTTGCCCGGCGCTAAATCGCTAGGTAACTCGCCAAGCACCAGCCTGCCGGCCCGGCGGGTGTGCGGTTAAATCAAACGACCTGGCTAAGCATGTAGAGCTGACTGTAGAGGGCTTGCGGACGCGGGTTCGATTCCCGCCGCCTCCACCACTCTCAAGGGCGAGCCGCGCGAACTCTTCCGGATAATTCGCGTCTGTTCTGATTAGAGTGGCGTGCGAGCGCCACGGTTACACCTGTAACTTAAGCGATGAGGCTTGGAATTCTGGCGTAAGCACCCCCGGCTATTCTAGGGTCTGTGTAGGAAGCGACGGGTTGACCAACATGAACATTGGATCGCAGAAGCCCAAGGCCCTGTTGCGGCAAGCCGCACTGAACGCCGTGGGTGCCCTCGTTCTGATTCTGCCCCTGGCGGGCAATGCGGACGACGCTGGCTTCTACAGCGGACGGATCTCGACTTCTGGCGCTCCGTCAACAGCTCCTAAGGATCAGGCACAGCTCGCGCTCGAACCTGGCAGTGCGGCGTTAACGTCGGATGGCACGCGCCTGCAAGGCGAGCGCATCTTCGGAGGTTATCGTTTCGGCCCTGGGTTCGCCCTCGAGGCCGCGCAGAACCGGATAGGCGCGTCCGCACTCGCTGGGGGTACCGAGACTATCAGCGTGGCGGGCGTAAGCTCGCTGCCGCTCAGCGACTCCGTCAATCTGCTCGGAAAGGTCGGATTGAACTACGCGCCTTCGTCGTTCACAGCGAGCAGTCCGTCTTTGTCGGATGTGGCGAATGGCGGCAAGCTCTACGGGGTCGGATTGTCCGCGCAGGTGCGTGACAACGTCGAGCTGCGCGTGCAGTCCGAGCATCTCGGACGGCCGTCCGCGCCGCTAGGTCCGCCTGCGTCCGACTCCGTGCTGGTCGGCGCCAACGTGCGCTTCTGAGCCACGCATCGCCGCGCCCGACTAACGCATTTCAGTAACGCCCGCGGGCGCAGAGCCCGTCTCCGCCGGTGGGGGCGCGGTGAGTGTGGCGCGCAGACGGGTTTCACGTTCTGCCAGCTTCTGGCGCAGTTGCGAGATGGCCGCCTGCCCCGCCTGCTCGCCTTCCAGTATGGCCAGATGGCGGCTCTGAAAGTCGGTGGCGTTGAGCTTGCTCACCTCCGGCCTGATGACCACATCCGCCTGCGCCAGCTCCTCGCTCGCCAGCGCATTGCCCATGATGGTGAAGGTCTGGAGCAGCACGTCGAGCGTGCCCTCGACCGGCCTTAGACTGGGCTTGGCCGAGATATCTGAGGCGATCACGATGTCCGCCCCGAGGCGGCGCGCGGTCCTGACCGGAATCGGGCTCACCAGCCCGCCGTCCACGTAGTCGCGGCCGCTGATCCGCACCGGCAGAAACACGCCCGGCACCGCGCTCGATGCGCGCACCGCCATGCCGGTATCGCCGCGCTGGAACGCCACCGCTTCGCCACTCTGGAGGTCGGTGGCGATCACCGCGATGGTGCGGTTGAGCTTCTCCAGCGGGCGGTTGTGCACGGCCTTGTTGACGAAGTCCTGCAGCGCTTCGCCCTTCAAGAATCCCCGACCGGCCAGCGACCAGTCGCTGAACATCGATTCGTTCACGTCGAGCGCGATGCGCTGTAGAGCGAAGCCGTCACTGCCGCCTGCATACAACGCGCCGATCAGGCTCCCCGCGCTGGTCCCCACCACGATGTCGGGCTGTATCCCCTGCGCCTCCAGCGCCTTGATCACGCCGATGTGGGCGAAACCGCGGGCGGCGCCACCGCCCAGCACCAGCGCGATGCGCGGCGGAGGAACTTTGATCTCCGGAGCGGGCGCCGGAACAACAAGAGGATGCGGGACCTCGGTCGGGGAGACTTCAGGCTTTGACGCGGCGGGCTTGGCTGCACCCCCGGCGGCGCAGCCCGCCAACAACGCGAAGCTGGCGAGCAGACAAGCGGCGCAGCTGCGGGTCATTGCAGCTTCAGAAGCCGCACGCAAAGACATCGATTCGACCGGCCGGCCGATCACATCTGCGACTGCAGGTAGTTGTGGAGGCCCACTTTGGCGATCAGTCCGAGCTGCGTCTCGAGCCAGTCCACGTGCTCCTCCTCGCCGTCGAGGATGTCCTCGAGCAGCTCGCGGCTGATGTAGTCGCTGCACGATTCGCAATAGGCGATCGCCTCGCGCAGCAGCGGTATCGCCTCCATCTCCATGCGCAGGTCGCACTTGAGCGCATCGGGCGCATCTTCGCCGATGTACAGCTTGTTCAGCTGCTGAAGATTGGGGAGTCCCTCCAGAAACAAGATGCGGTTGACGAGCTTGTCCGCGTGCTTCATCTCGTCCACCGATTCGTGGTACTCGTATTCGTCGAGCTTGTTGAGCCCCCAGTTGCGGAACATGCGCGCGTGCAGGAAGTACTGGTTAATCGCAGTCAGCTCGTTGGTCAGCACGCGGTTCAGGTACTCGAGGACCTTGGAATCGCTCTTCATGCAGGCTCCATCCGAAACGGTCGCGGGCAATTATAGCCGCGCGTGCCAGCGGCTAAGGCAGTTCAGAGCAGAAAGGGGGTGGAGAGCTTAGCCGGCGGCCGCTCAGGCGGCGGCGCGGTTTTCGGGGAGGCCGGCGAGCTGTAGCGTCTGCTCGAGGACTTCTTTTGCCAACGGCCGGCAGCAACCACAGCCGGACGAGACTCCGAGTCTCGCCCCGAGCTCACCGACGGTCGCTGCGCCTCCGCGTACCGCGTCGCGGATCTGCTGCTCGGTCACCGCATGGCAGATGCAGATGTACATGGATAGATCGCCTCGTTCCTAGGTCGATCCTAAATCACAATGCGAATGATTGTCAATACCAATCAAGCTAAGATTTGACCTGAGTCAGATCAGCCTGCATAGCCGCGCTCTAACCTGCGGCGCCTGGGAATAGCACCGGAACGGACAGGCGTAGGCACAATGCTTATAATTCGCATTCAAGAAGCAGGCTGCTTCTAATTACCGAGAGATGCCCTTCCGCCCGCGTTGGTTCGCGCTGTCGATCATCCTTGCCCTGCCCCTCGGCGCGTTCGGGCTGGACACGGAAGGGCCGGAGCGCAGACTGCAGACCATTCATCACCTCCTCGAGTACGTTGCCGTCGAGTATCCGCAGTTCGTCCAGGCGGGCAAAGTGCTGGACCAGAGCGAATACTCCGAGCAAGTCGAGTTCGCCGGCCAGATTAAAGAAATGGTCGGCGCCTTGCCGGAGAGCCCGAAACACGAAGCGCAAACGAATCAAGCCGCGGAGCTGGTCGCGATGATCCAGGCCAAGGCCGATGGCGCGCGCGTGGTCGCCGCAGCGCATGAGCTGCAGGGCGACCTGATTGCGGCATTCGGTATCCCGGTCGCGCCGAAGCAAGCGCCCGACTTGAGGGACGCTGCAGCGCTCTACGCCGCGCGGTGCGCCGTGTGTCACGGAGCGAAGGGGGACGGGGCTGGGCCGCAGGCTTCCGCTCTGAATCCGCCGCCGACCAATTTCCAGGACGTAAAGCGCCAGTCGGCGCGCAGCGCATTCGCGCTGTTCAACGCCATCACCCTTGGGGTAGAAGGCACGCCGATGGCCCCGTTCGCCGATCTCAGTGCCGAGGAGCGCTGGAAGCTCGCGTTCTACGTGAGCCAGTTCACGGCGAGCGACGCACAGCGCGAGCGAGGTGCGCAGGCCTGGCAGCGCGGCGAGGGACGCAAGCTGTTCAGCGGGCTTCCTGCGCTCGTCACCATGACGCCGGCCGAGGCGCAGCGGCAAGGCGGGGATACCGATGCCATCCTCGCCTATCTGCGGCACGAGCCCGCGCAAGTGGAAGCCTCTGCCCGCTCGCCGATCGCCTTCAGCATCGCCACGCTTGGGCGCAGCCTTACGGCCTATCGAGCGGGTGACGCGGATGAAGCGTACCGGCTCGCAGTCACTGCCTACCTGGAGGGCTTCGAGCTGACCGAAGCCAGCCTGGACAACCGCGACCGCGTGCTGCGCACTCGCACGGAGGCGGCGATGATGAGCTACCGCAACGCCATCAAGGCGGGCCGGCCGCTCACTGAGGTCGAATCGAACTACGAGGCAACCCTTGCACTGCTTGCGCAGGCCGAAGAGCAGCTCACCGGCCCTGCGGCTTCGCCGACGGCAAACTTCATGAGCTCGCTCATCATCATTCTGCGCGAGGGTCTGGAGGCGATCCTCGTGTTAGCAGCGATGGCTGCGTTTCTGGTGCGTACCGATCGGCGGGAGAGCCTGCCCTGGCTGCACGCGGGCTGGATGGCCGCGCTGCTCCTAGGAGCGCTAACTTGGATCGTGTCGAGCAAGCTAATCGCTATCAGCGGTGCGCACCGCGAAGTGACCGAAGGCGTTACCGCCCTGGTCTCAGCCGGACTGCTTCTGTACGTCGGGTTCTGGCTGCACAGCAGAGCCAACGCCGCGCGCTGGAGCGAGTTCATCCGAGCCCGGATGAACAACGCCCTCAGCCGCGGCGCGCTGTTCAGCATTGCGCTGGTTTCGTTCCTGGCCGTGTATCGCGAGGTGTTCGAGACTGTGCTCTTCTATCAAGCCCTGTGGGTGCAATCGGAAGGCAGTGGGCAGACCGCGGTGGTGGCCGGATTCGGCCTCGGTGTGGGGGCGCTCGTGGTCCTCGCCTGGCTGATTGCGCGCTTCAGCGTGCGGCTCCCGCTCGGCCTGTTCTTCGCCGCCAGCTCGGTGCTGCTGGCCGTGATGGCCGTGGTATTCGCCGGACAAGGCATCGCCGCGCTGCAAGAAGCCGGCAAGCTTGCCGCGAGCCGCGTCGACTTCCCTTCGATCCCGCTGCTCGGGATCTACCCGAACCTGCAGGGACTCGCCCTGCAGCTCGTCCTAGTCACGATCATTATCGTCGGCTTCGCGTATCTGCGCGGCAGCCGGCGCGCCTGAAGCTCACGCCGCAACGCGTACCCGCGAGCGCCGGCGGTCTACGCCGACCGCCCGGGCAGCATGCGGAAGAACACCCCGTCCCGGTCGATGAGCAGATGCTTCAAGGCACCTGCGATGTGGATGCAGATGACGATCACGAGCACCTCGGACGCGGCGTGGTGTATTCCTTGAAACAGCTCGTACAGAACCTTGTTCTCCGCGAAGAACGGGCCGATCTTGAACAGCCCGAAATACGTGACGCCATACTTGGTGAAGTTGGAGGCCGTGAAGCCGGCCACTGGCATCAGGACCAGGAGAGCATAGAGCAGCCCGTGGCTCAGCCGCGAGGCGTTCACCACCCAGCTCGCGGTGCCGGTCGGCAGCGACGGGGGTTTGTGCGTCCAGCGCCACCACACGCGCATCAGCACAATGAGACCTACCGTCAAACCGATGGACTTATGCAGGTTGTAGAAGAACCCGCGCGGCGGCGTGTTCTTCGGAATGTCCACCATGTACCAGCCGAGCCCGATCATGACGAATACCCCCAGGGCCACGAGCCAGTGCAGCGCGATGGCGACGCGGTCGTAGCGTTGGACGCCGGTGTTGTCTGCCATTTCCCCCCCTGTGCGCGAAAGCGACGTATGTTACACCGCGACGCCGGGATGGCAATCCAGCTAGGTCCTGCGCCCTGCTGCCGATGACCTGCGACGAGCGGAGAGGCGGCACGCGGGCGCCGCGTGCCTGTGGGTGGTCGGGCGACCGCAGGCAAAAAAAAGGCTGCCCGCAGGCAGCCTCTTTGGTCAAGCGAATTCGATTAGCGATTGTAGATGTACATCGTCACTTCGAAGCCGAAGCGCATTTCGGTAAATTCAGGCTTGTTCCACATGATCGTTCTCCTTGGTTGCGGGTCTGGTCCGTTTCGACTCACCTGGGAGGTGTCCCCTCTGATACCGATGCCATTGTCTGCAAGGGGGCGCCCGCGAACCAGCGGAAATAATTGAAATACGCCTCATGATTTTCATTAGATTAGTCGCGAGGGTCAGGGCTCGACCAAGCCAGCCCGGATCGCGATGATGGCCAGCTCGGCCGAGTTGGACGCCCCCAATTTCTGTTTAATATTATATAGATGCGTTCCAACGGTGCGCGGGCTGAGCGACATGGTTTCGGCGATCTCGGCCACCGACTTGCCCGCGGCCAGGGCGAGGAAGACCTTAAACTCCTTCTCGCTCAGCATGTCGACCGGGCTCTTTGATCCGCCCAGTTGCTGCAGGGCCAGCTGCTGCGCCACCGTGGGTTCGATGTAGGTCTTACCGTTCGCCACCTGGCGGATGGCCTGGATCAAGGCCTCGGCTGCGCTGCGCTTGGTGAGATAGCCCGCCACGCCGGCTTTCAGCACGCGTCTGGCGTGCATGGCGTCCTCGTGGGCCGACAGCACCAGGATGCGGGCCTGCGGATCGCGAGCCAGGATGCGGTCGATGGCTTCGAGGCCGCCGATCCCCGGCATCGAGATGTCCATCACGACGACATCCGGCTTCCCCTCGGCGAACAGGCGCACCGCCTCCTCTCCGCTTTGCGCCTCCGCCGCGACCTTGATGTCGGGCGCGCCCTCGAGCAGCAGCCGGAACCCCATGCGGACCACCGCGTGATCGTCCACCAGCATGACGCGGACTGGACTCGTCATTTCGCCAGTGCCCTCAATCTGGAGCCCGCTGTCTCGCCTTGCGCAGGCGACGCCAGTGGAATCGTCGCGCTCACCTTCAAACCTTCGCCTTGAAGCGACTCGAGCTCGAACTCGCCGCGCAGCGCCTGCACCCGCTCGCGGATGCCCATCAGACCGAAACGCGCGCGCTCGCCCTCATGGCCCTCGGCGAGCCCCTTGCCGTTGTCGGATACGCTCACCTTGATCGCCGTCATCTCGCGCCGCAGCTCGATCTCCACGCGACTCGCATCGGCGTGCCGCAAGACGTTGGTCAGACATTCCTGAATCAGGCGATAGGCGGTGATGTTGACGGTCTCGCCCAGGTCCGCGAGCCCGCCCGTCATCGCAAGGTGGCAGACGATCTCCGGATGGCGCTCGCGCCAGGTGTTGAGCATGTCCTCCACCGCCTCCTGCAGGCCGAGATTGTCGAGGGCGCTCGGACGGAGCTGGCGGATGATCCCGTGCACCGCGTCGTAGATCCGGCCCGCCACTTCTACGATGGTCTGCGCGCTGCGGTGGATGTCGGGCTGCCCGCTCTGCGTGCGGTTGGCGATGGCGGCGCCGATGGTCTTGATGGCGGTGACGGATTGCCCCAGCTCGTCGTGCAGCTCGCGCGCGATCGCTCGGCGCTCCTCCTCAAGGTGGGTCTGGATCACGCGGGTGAGCTGCCGGTTTTGCTCCAGCTGCCTTTCGGTTTCCTGCGCCCGTTTGCGATCCGTGATGTCGCGCATGCTGCAGATCTCGCCGATCACTTCGCCGCTGCTCGGCTCGATCATCGGCGCAGCCGACAACGCCACATCAACCACGCGGCCATCGCGCGTGAGGCGCTGGGTTTCGACGTTGTCCACCACGCGCCGCGCGCGGATGGTCTGCAGGTTGTCTGCCACCTCCGCCTCCAGTCCCGGCGGCGTGAGCATCGTGGCCGAGCGCCCGACGATCTGCTCGGGCGTGTAGCCAAACAGCCGCTCGGCCGCTGGGTTCCAGAAAGAGATGTCTCCCTCGAGGTCGTGCACCATGATCGCGTCGGTCGACTGCTTCGCCACCAGCGCGAGGCGCATGTTCTCCGCGTGGCTCTCCTCAAGGGTCTGCGCCATGCGGTTGAAGGTGTGGCTGATGGAATCGAATTCGCGCAGCGAGAACGCCGGCAGGCGGGTGCTGAGTCTCCCGCGCTCCATCTCCGACAGACCGCGCAGAATCGGAGCCACCGGCCGGAGCGCCCGGCCGAGCAGCCAGAACACCGCCGCGTTGACCAGCAGAAGAAAGCCCACTGCGAGGCCGATCAGATTCCGCATGTCGTCCCACGCGTCGAGAACGGCTCGCGAGGCGTCCGGTGTCACTCGAATCCGGCCTCCCTCGACCTTCAGCTCCTGTTCGAGCAGCTCGGGCGACACCACACGCGAGAACCAGGCCGGCGCGGCACGGCCCGCCTTATACACCGGCGGCGGAGAGGTGTAGACCAGCGTCCCGTCGTTGGCATACAGCCGGATTTCGTGTGCACGCACGCGCCCGAGGCTGTGCAGAAAGGGCAGCAAGACGGCGAACGGTTCCTTCGGAGGGACCAGCTGGCTGCCGTACAGGACCGCGGAAAGCAGCTGGAGAGTGACCTTGGTGCCGGCCTCCATCTCCTCGCGGATGGAGCTGCGCATATCGTCCACCACGATCTTGGCCGTCACCAGCGAGAACAGGACGGTCACCACCGTGATGATGAGGTTGATGCGAAAGCGCAGGCTCATCTAACTGGAACCAACCCTTTCATGTCTTGGGTGGCCTGGACAAGGGCGCGGGCGAGAGCGGGATGCATCGAGGAATGGCCCGCCTCCTCCACCATGCGAAGCTGTGCCTCGGGCCACTGCTGCGCCACAGTGTACGCGGT
>Ga0335084_10005167_pt1 | contig 12877 bp, 6 predicted proteins | sample Lox_Sample_44_FD_206721 | JGI IMG/M metagenome (GOLD analysis project Ga0335084, IMG submission 206721) | Soil microbial communities from Loxahatchee National Wildlife Refuge, Florida, United States - Lox_Sample_4.4 | ecosystem: Environmental > Terrestrial > Soil > Wetlands | place: USA: Florida... | reverse complement strand
TCGACGTCGGTCTTGAAGTCGACGACCGTCCAGCCGCCGTCCTCCTCGAACGCCACGTCGACGACCCCCTCGACGAGCGTCCCGTCCGCGAGCCGCTCGGCGAGCGCGGTCTCGCGCCGGAGCCGCCGCGCGGCGGCCGCCCGCCGGAGCAGCTTGTGCGCGAGCGCCGCGACCACCGCGTCGCCCGCGGCCGCGACCTCGTCCGGCGACGCGCCGAGCACGCGCCCCTCGAGCGCGGCCACCTGCCCCACCGCCGCCGCATCGGCGTCGAGGTCGACCGCCGCCAGCACGGCGTGGACGAGCGACCCGAAGCGCGTCCCGTGCGGCCGGCCGGGCCGGATCGCGACCGTCTCGACGGCGATCTCGGCGGCCGCGTCCTCCGTCGCCGCCGCCCGCTCGGTCGCGGTCTGCACGCGCAGGCTGGGCGCGCCCGCGGTCGCGCGCACCTGCGAGCGCCGCTGCTGCCAGTCGGCGTGCGCGCGCATGCCCGCCTCGGTGCGGACGCCGCCGGTATCGGCTTCGAGCAGGCGCTGCTGCCGCAGCCCGACCGACTCCTGGACCTCGAGGTTCAGCCTCGCCGGATCCCACCACACCACCCGGTGCTCGCCCACCGACGGCCGGTGCAGCCCCGGCATCACGGAGTCGTCGGGCACGACGACGTTGGCGGGACGGCCGGGGACGCTGTCGTCGCCGAAGTCCGGGCATCCGGGCGCGGTCCGTGACTCCGGCCGGCGCGCCTCGCCCGGCTCCGGGTAGACGACCGGCTCGAGCGCCGACAGCCATCCCGGCCGCCGCTCGTCGCCGATCGCCGGCACGACCAGCAGGTCGCGGGCGCGGGTCGCGGCGACGTAGAGCACGCGCTGGCCCTCCTCGCGCTCGCGCTCGACCTCCTCCGCGGCATGCTCGAGCAGCTCGCCCGGGGCGTAGCCCGCGAGCCGCTGCGCGCACACGCCGCGCCCGGCGTCGACCCAGCGCTGCGCGTCCTGCGGCGCGGGCTTCGCCGTCAGGTCGGCGAGGATCACCACCGGGAACTCGAGCCCCTTCGCACGGTGCACCGTCATCAGGCGGACGCCCTCCGTGCCCTCTTCGACGATCGGCGCCTCGCTCGCTTCACCGTGCTCGGCCTCGTCCTCCAGCCGGTCGACGAAGGCGCGGAACGAGGTCACGGTCGTCCGCTCGGCCCGGCGGGCGAGGTCCATGAGCCGCATCACGTTGGCGAGCGCCTGCTCGCCGGTCGGCCAGATCGCGAGGCCGGCGTGGGCGCGGGTGGCCGCCAGCAGCCGCGAGATGGTCTCGGCGATCGGGCGGTGGTTCCGGCCGCGGTGGAGGTCGCGCAGGATCGCGAGCGCGTCGGCAACGTCGCGGAGCGGCGCGGGGAGGTCGGCCGGGATCTCGCGGAACGGGTGCAGCGTGCGGAGCTGCTCGCGGAACGCCAGCAGCACGTCGTCGCCGAGCGCGAACAGCGGCCCGCGGAGCGTCGCGAAGACCATCAGATGGTCGTCGGGACGCTCGACGGCGGCGAGCGCGGTGCGCAGCGTCTCGACCTCCTCGCGGGTGTGGAACGCGCTGCCGCCCACCAGCACGTGACGGAGGCCGCGCGCCTCGAGCGCGCGGACGTACGGGCGCGTCACGTCGGTCAGCCACGAACGGAAGCGCTTGAAGAGGAGACAGACGTGGCGGGCCTCGATCTTCACGCGCCGCGCGGGGTCGTCGCGCTCGGTGACCGTCCAGCCGCTGTGGTTCACCAGCCAGTCGACGTAGGCCGCGATGGCGACCGGCAGGGAGTCCTCGATCCGCCAGTCGACGATCGTGCGGAAGTCGCCGTACGGCGCCGGCACGGGCAGCGCGACCAGCGCCGGCTGCGTCGCGATCGATGCGCGATGCGGTTGCAGCGCCACGTAGCGCGGGCGGCTCGGCGCCCCGCCGTCCATGAGCGGCGCGAACGCCGCGTTCACCGCCGCCTGGATCTCCGGGACCGCGCGGAAGCTCACCGTCAGGTCGAGCACCGCCGCCCCCGCGCCGGCGAGCTGCCGCTTCACGTCCTCGTAGAGCGCCACGTCGGCGCGCCGGAACCGGTAGATGGACTGCTTCGGATCGCCGACGATGAAGAGCTTCCCCGCGACCGGCCGCACGCGCCGCCAGTCGGTCGCGGCCGGATCGTCGGCGGCGAGCAGCAGGAGCAGCTCGGCCTGGAGCGGATCCGTGTCCTGGAACTCGTCGACGAAGAGGTGCGTGTAACGCTGCTGGAGCTCGGCGCGCAGCCGCCCGTTGCCGCGCACCAGGTCGCGGGCGCACAGCAGCAGGTCGAGGAAGTCGAGACAGCCGGCGCGGCGCTTGATATCCTCGTAGCGCTCGACCACCACCCACAGCTCGTCCCGCAGCCGCGGCGCCAGGTCCGCCCCCGCCCGGTCGACGAACTCCTGGAGCCGGGTGCGAAGCGCCTCGCGACGCGCCAGCAGCGCCGGCTTGTCGAAGCCCTTGGGGACCTTCCGGAAGCCGGTGTTCTGCCAGCGATGGAAGCGCAGGAACGCCGCCAGCTCCGCCTCGAGCCCGTCGTAGTCGCGCGCGCCGTGCACCGCTTCGCGCCGCCGGACCTCCTCCGCGAAGCGGCCGATGTCGAGCAGGTAGCCGACGAACGGATCGCGCGCCTCGCCGTCGGCGGCGGTGGCACCGAGCGCGGTCATCTCCGCGAGGATCGCGTCGACGCCGGCGGTGCGGTCGAAGGGCTGATGGCGCCACGCGCCCGGGAAGTCGCGGCGCTCGGCCAGGTCCCACGCCGCGCGTCGCAGCAGCCCGCGCGGGCCGTCGTCGCCGCGCGTCCGGCGACAGAGCACGCGCCGCACCCCCTCCCCCGGCGCGCGGAGCTGCTCCTCGAACCAGCGCTCGAAGGCGCGGCCGAAGAGGTCCTGCGCCACGTCCTGCGCCGCCACCTGGAAGAGCGGATCGACGCGGGCCTCGACCGGTCGCTCGCGCAGCAGGTCGGCGCAGAACGAGTGGATCGTCCCGATGCGCGCCTCCTCGAGCTGCGGGAGCGCCTTCTCGAGACGCGCGCGCGCGTCGGCGGGCGTGTCGGCGTCCTGCCGGGCGCGCTCGATCGCGGCGCGGAGCCGGAGCTTCAGCTCGCCGGCCGCCAGGTCGGTGAACGTCACCGCGACCACGCGGTCGAGCTCGGCCCGGCCCGCCATCAGCGCGGCGACCATCCGGCCGACCAGCGCGGTCGTCTTCCCGGTGCCGGCCGCCGCCTCGACGACCAGCGTCGTGTCGAGATCCTGCTCGATGCGGTCGCGCACCGCCTGGTCGGCGAGCCGCGCGCTCACGGCAGCCCTCGCAGGCGCTGGAGATCGGCGAGCCGGTCGACGGGCTTCCGCCTGATGCGCAGCTCCTCGTTGGGTCCACACACGCGGCGGTAGTCGCACCACCGGCACGCGTCCTTCGCCGGCGCCGCCGGCAGGAAGCCGTCGGCGAGCGCACGGCCGACGACCTCCGCGACGGTCGCCGCGGCCCGACGGCTGTGCTCGTCGAGCGGGACGACGCGCTCGGTGTAGCCACCGTCGGCGGTGCAGTAGTAGAGGCGCCCCGCTTCGACCGGCGCCCGGAGCAGCCGCTCCGCCACGAGCGCGTAGAGGACGGGTTGCAGCACCTCGCCGCCGCCGACGATCACGCCGTCCTTCGCGCGCACCTTGCCGGTCTTGTGGTCGGTGGCCCGCAGCGCGCCGTCGGCGCGGCGCTCGACGAGGTCGATCGAGCCGCGCAGCCGGAGGGCGCCGATCACCGGCACGGGGTCCGGCACGCTCGCCGGATCCTCCTGCGCACGGCCGCGGTCCTTCAATCCGAACGACAGCTCGAAGCGATCCGGCACCCAGCCGTCGTCGGCTTCGGACGCCAGACGGAGCCACTCGCGGAGGTCGGCGCGCAGCGCCCCGACCGCGTCCTCCCAGACGCGCGGGATCGCGGGCGCGAGCGTCTCCTTCCAGGTGCCGGTGACGGTGGTCACGACCTCGTCGAGCGCCGCGCGGGCGGCGTCGAGCGTCGCGGGACGAACGGGGAGACGCCCCTCGGCGCGGAGCCGCGTCAGCACCTCGAACTGGATCTCGTGGAAGATCGCGCCGCGCGTCAGCGGATCGAGGGTCTCGAGGGCGACCGGCTCCTCGCGCGGCTGGAGCCGATGCACCGCCTGGAGGAAGAAGCGATACGGACAGGCGGCGAAGTGCTGGAGCGCGGTCGGCGAGAACGAGCGCGCGGTCATCTGATGCGCGGCGAGCGCGGCCCGGCCGAGATCGATCGGGTTCACGAGGCCGTCGGCGACCGTCCAGCTCCTGTGCCAGCGCCGCGCGCGCGCGCGGAGCGCGCGCCCCAGGTGCGCGTTCGCCTCGAGGAGGAAGCGGGCGGCGCCGATGGTCTGCTCCGGGTCGCTGTCGAGCAGCGGGGTGAGGAGCGCCAGGTCGTACTCGGCCTCGTCGATGGCGTCGGCGGGCGCCTCGGGCGCGGGCCAGCCGAGACGGCCGCTCGCGGTCGCGGCGTGCACCGCCAGCTCGTCGACGCCCGGCAGCAGCCCCGTCACCGCCCGCCACGCTTCCAGCGTATAGAACGACGGCACGCGCGGCCGCGCCTGCTCGACGTCGATGCGCGGGTAGGAGAGGACGACGCGATCGCGCGCCGCACCGATGGCCATCCGGAGGGCCAGCCGCTCGCCCGCCACGCGATCGTGCTGCGTGACGAGGTCGCCCAGGGTCGCGCGCGCGGCGTCCAGGAGCAGCGGGTCCTCGACGATCTTCCGCGGGAAGACCTTCTCGGCGAGGCCCGGCACGAACACCACGTCGAACGCGAGGCCGCGCGCGGCGTCGGTGGGGGCGACGAAGACGGCGCCGTGGCGGCGGGCCGGCGGCGCCACCGGTAGATCGCGCAGCCGCGGCGCCAGCACGAGCTGCACCTCGTCGAGGCCGAGCGGCCCGACGGGCGCCATCGGCTCCAGCTCCGCGAGCGTCGCCAGCACGAGCGCGGGCTCGCGCAGCGCGGCGGTGGCGAGCGCGCGGAGCGCCGCCAGCCACTCGCCCCAGCGCGCCTGCCCCGGCAGCGCCGCCAGCCGGCCGACGATCGGCAGCGCGAACGTGCGGAGATGCTCCAGGTTCGCGAGCTTCCGATCGATGCGGGCGGCGACGCCGTCCTCCTCGGCCTCCGCGCGCTGGCGCCGGAGCTCCTGCTCGAGACCGCCCAGCCGGCGCTCCCACCGCTCGACGCCGCCGATCACCGCCGCCTCGACCAGCAGCTCCTCCCACTTCCACGGGAGCTGGAGCGTGCCCGCGATCACCGCCGCCGCCTCCGGGTCGCGCAGCCGGACGTCCTCGCCCGTGGGCGCGGCCGGCGGCGCGACGAGACCGTCGGGCACGAGGTCGTTCGCGGGGAGCACCCACGCCTCGCCGGCCGGGGCCAGCGGGTCGGGGACCTGCGCCAGCGAGAGGTACTCGGCGAACCGGCGCGCGGACAGCCGCTCGGCAGCGCACGCGAGCAACGCCAGCAGCGCGCGCCCGGCCGGGTGCGGGCGGGTGGCGCCGCGCGCGAAGCAGGCCGGGATCGACGCGCGCTCGAGCGCCTCCGCGAGGTGCGAAGCGTAGGTCGCCGGCGCGTGCAGGAAGACCGCCATGCGGTCGAAGGACACGCCGCGCGCCGCGCCGTCCTGGAGGGCGCGGGCGATCTCGACGCACTCGCGGGCCTCGCCGGGCCACGAGCGCAACGACACGCTCGCATCGAGCGCGCCGGGCCGCGTGTCGGTGAAGAGGTGCGTCTTGAGCGCCGTCAGCGCGGCGGGGCCGGGCGCGGCGGGCAGCAGCTCCGGCGAGCGGCCCAGCACCGTGCCGAGCGTCGCGATCGCACGCTCGTCGCCCGCCGGTTGGGTCGCGAGGACCCGGGGCGCCCGGCGGGCGAGCGCCTGCACCAGCGCCGCTTCGCGCGGGGTGAGGGGCGGGAGGTCGAGGAGCAGGAGCGGAACGCCGACCGGCGCGCCGCCCGTCCTGGTCGCGTCGAGCGCCGCCGCGAGGACCCGGGCCCGGTCGGCGAGGCCAGCGGACGCCAGCTCGCGCTCGAAGGCGCTCGCCAGCGCCGCGAGATCGGGGCCGCTGCCGGGGAGCGCGCGGAGCGCCGCCTCCGACACGTCGGCGAGCCGCAGCTCGGTGAGCGTGCGCGCGACCGCAGCCGGGAATCCCGGACGGTCGGCGACCCCGGCGAAGTACCCGAGCCCGCCGCCCGTGACGAGCGCGTGGACCGCCCGTGCGGCCACCGCGTCGAGCGCGAGCGGGCTCGCCGGCACGCGGCCCGCCGCCGCCAGCGCCGGGGTCGCGAGCCGCGCCGCCAGCCGGCCGAGCGTCAGGCGCTCGACGCCGAAGCGGGCCCCCCGCTCCACGACGACGGCCCGCACCAGCTCGTCGGCGGCGGTGCGCGTGGCCGCGAGCACCACGACCTCGGCGGCGGGCGGGAAGGCGCCGAGCCACGCCGCCGCTTCGGCGAGGCGCGCGACCGCGTCGGCGGCGACCACCAACCGCGCCCCATTCTCCTTCTCCTGCCGTCCCTTGCGCGCCACGCGGGCGCCTACTGTGGCGCCGCCCGATACGCGCTGTCCAGGGCCCGCGACTTCGGGCACCCTGACGAGCCCGTGTCACGCACCGTCGTCGGCTACGCGTCGATCCTGCTCGCCGCCTGCTTCTGGGGCGGATCGGCGAGTCTCGGCAAGCACCTCCTGAACGCCGGCGTACCGACGATCATGCTGATGGAGGTGCGCACGCTGGTGTCCGGCACGTTGCTGGTCGGGGCGCTGGCGCTCCGCGCTCCGTCGCGGCTCCGCGTGACGGCCCGCGACCTGCCGCTGCTGGCGGTCTCGGGCGTGGCGCTCGCGCTGGTGAACGTCACCTACTACGAGGCGATCCGGTGGCTCCCGGTCGCCACCGCGGTGTTCATCCAGTTCACGGCGCCGGCCCTGGTGTTCGCCTACGGCGTCGCCACCGGGCGCGAGCGACCGCGGCTCGCCACCATGGCGGCGCTGCTGCTGTCGATGCTGGGGACGAATCTGATGGTGGGCGGCTCGCCCGCGCCGCTCGGCAGCCTGCCGATCGTCGGGCTCGCGTGTGCGATCGCGTCGACGGTGCTGTTCGCGTTCGGCGTGCTGCTGTCGCATCGTCTCGCCCGACGCCTCCCGGTCACGACGGTCGTCGCGTACGGGTGGATCGTCGGCGGGCTGTTCTGGGCGATCGTGCAGAGCGTGCCGGCGACCGTGCGGCAGCTCGCGACCAGCGGACTCCTCGGTCCGGCGGTGTTGTTCGCGTGCCTGTCGATGCTGGTGCCGATGCCGCTCTTCACCGTCGGCGTCGCACGCGTGTCGGCGACCGGGGCGGCGATCGCGGCCAGCAGCGAGACGGTGGCCGCGTCGGCGATCGCGTTCCTGGTGCTGGGCGAGGCGCTCAGTCCGGCGCAGCTCGTGGGCGGCGTCCTCATCCTGGGCTCGGTGCTGCTGCTGGCGACCCGGCGCGAACCACCCCTCTCCGCCTAGAACCTGCGCCCCATCCCTGTTACCCTGGAGTCGTGCAAGCAAGATGGTGGTGTGGGGGGGACGGTAGGGTCGCACTCCTGCTTCTGATCGCGCTCGGCGCCGGTTGCCATCGCCCCGCGCCGGATCCCATTCCGATCGCGCCGGCCGTGCAGGCGCTGCACGATCGCGCCTTCATCGCCGACCTGCACATGGATCCGCTGATGCACCACCGGGATCTGCTGCACGGCGCCCCCGACCTCGACACCGACGTCCCGCGGCTCCGCCAGGCGGGCGTCGACCTGGCCGGGTTCGGGATCGTGACCGAGCCGGTGCCGATCTTCGGCGAATTCGGGATCCGGTTCGGCGCCTGGCTGTGGGGATGGCCACGGGCGCAGCGCACCTCGCCGCTGGGGCGCGCGCTCGGGCAGCTCGACGCACTCGATCAGCTCGTCGCATCGGATCCCGGCGTGCGCGCGATCCGCACCCGTGAAGACCTGGCCGCCGCGCGCACCGGAGGGGCGCTCGGGATCATCGCGCTGCTGGAGGGAGCCAAGGTCTTCGCGGACGATCCCGCCACGATCCGGCAGCTCTACGAGCGCGGCGTGCGGATCGTCGGGCTGACGCATCTGCGCGACAACGTGCTGGGCGGCTCCGGCTCGCCGGCCGTGCCGATCGTCGACTGGTACCTGGGCGGCGACCACGGCCTCACCGACGCCGGGCGCAGCGTGCTCGCCGCGATGGCGAAGCTGGGCTACATCGTCGACCTGGCGCACACCTCGCCGCGCACCTTCGACGACATCCTGGCGACGTGGTCGGGGCCGGTGCTGGTCTCGCACGCCGCAACCGCGGCCCTCCACCCGGGCACCCGCAACCTGACCGACGACCAGCTGCGCGCGGTCGCGCAGCGCGGCGGCGTCGTCGGCATCATGATCGCCACCAACTTCATCGGCGGCGATCACCTCAGCACCTTCGCCGATCACGTCGTGCACGCGGTCCGCGTGGCGGGCGCGGAGCACGTCTCCCTGGGGTTGGACCTGGACGGGCTGGTCACGCTGCCGGTCGAGTTCCACGACGTCCGCGACCTGCCCAGGGTGACGCAGCTCCTCTACGAGCGCGGCTTGACCACCGAAGAGCTGGAGCAGGTCCTCGGCCTGAACGCGTTCCGGTTCTTCAGCACCGCGTTGCCCTCCGCCTCCTGACCGGAAACCGCGCCGCTTGCGACAGCATCCGAAGCGGCACTAGTGGGGGCCCCATGAGCACGATCACCTACGAGACCCGGGACAACCTCGCCGTCATCCGGATGGACGACGGCAAGGTGAACGCGATGGCGCAGCCGTTCTTCGACGGTCTGAACACCGCGCTCGATCGCGCCGAGCGCGAGAAGCCGGGCGCCGTCGTCATCACGGGACGGGCCGGCGCGTTCTCGGCCGGCCTCAACCTGAAGGTCCTGCCGACGCTCCCGCCCGACGAGATGAAGACCACCCTCACCACGTTCGGCCGCACCCTGCTCCGGATCTTCACCTTCCCCGTCCCGACCGTCGCCGCCGTGAGCGGCCACGCGATCGCCGGCGGCGCCTTCCTGATGATGGCCTGCGACCTGCGCTTCATCGCCGAGGGCCCGTGGAAGACGCACGCCAACGAGGTCGCGATCGGGCTCGTGCTCCCGACCTGGGCGATCATCATCGCCGAGAACGCGATCCCGCCCCGCTACCACACCGAGGCGCTGCTCCACGCCCGCCCGTACCTGCCCGACGAGGCGCTCGAGCGCGGCATCATCCACGGCGTCGCACGCCCGGCGGACCGCATCCTCGACGTCGCGCTCGAAGCGGCGGCGCCGCTCGCGGCCCTCGACCAGGCGAGCTACGCGGTCTCGAAGACGCGCCAGCGCGCGGTGCGGGTGCAGTGGGCGAGCCAGCTCGTCGAGCAGGAGATGGTCGGGCTGCCGAAGCGCTGATGCGCGTCGCGTCGCTCCTGCCCGCGGCCACCGAGATCGTCGCGGCGCTCGGCCTGGTCGACGCGCTGGTCGGCGTCAGCCACGAATGCGACTTCCCGCCCGCGGTGGCGGCGAAGCCACGTGTCACGCACTGCGAGATTCACGGCACCGGGCTCGCGAGCGCGGCCGTCGACCGCTGGGTCCGCGACCGGCTCGCGGACACCGACTCCCTTTACACGCTCGACGAGCCGCTGCTGCGGACGCTCGCGCCCGACGTCGTGCTGACGCAGGGGCTCTGCGACGTGTGCGCGCCGTCGCTCGCGAGCGTGACGGCGGTCGCGGCGCGGCTCCCGGGGCCGCCGCGCGTGCTCAGCCTGGACCCGCGTACCCTCGGCGACATTCTCGACGACGTCGGCCGCGTCGGCGCGGCGCTGGGCGTCGCGGCGCGGGCGGCGGAGGTCGTGGCGGCGCTCGAGGCGCGCATCGCCGCGGTGCGCGCGCGGGTCGCGGGTCGGTCGATCCGGCGTTGCGTGCTGCTCGAGTGGATCGATCCGCCGTTCCGGAGCGGGCACTGGGATCCCGAGCTGGTGACGCTGGCCGGCGGCATCGAGCTGCTCGGCCGTGCGGGCGAGCCCGCGACCGGCGCCACCTGGGACGAGGTCCGCGCGGCCGCGCCCGACGTCCTGGTGATCGCGTGCTGCGGCTACGACCTGGCACGCACGCTCGAGGACGTCCCGCTGCTGCGCGCACAGCCGGGCTGGGACGCGTTGCCCGCGGTGCGCGGCGGCGAGGTCTGGGTCGTCGACGGCTCGCAGTACTTCAGCCGGCCCGGGCCGCGAGTGGTCGACAGCCTGGAGCTGCTGGCCGGGATCCTGCACCCCGACGGCGCGATGACGGGACCGGCGAGCGCCGTCGTGCGCGTGGGCTGACGCGCGCTACTGCTGCCCCGGGCAGCCGCCGGCCGCGTTGCACTGGGGCTGATCGCACGCGCCGCGCCCGGCCACCGAGGTCCCGGCCGCCAGCGCCGCGCACGCGTTCCCGTAGGTTTTCGCGTCGCAGCCGCACACCCGCTCGACGACCGCCGGGCAGACCGTCGGACGCGGCAGGCACTTGCCGCGGGCGTCGCAGCCGCCCGGCAGCTTGAAGCAGACCTCCGTGTCCTTGCAGTCGTCGTTCGACGCGCACCCCTCGGGCTTCGGCCAGACGTCGGTGTTGGGAGGCACGACACCGCAGTGGTTCCGGCAGAGGCCGTCGTCGCAGGTCCAGAAGTTGCCGCAGAACGGCGCCGGACACAGCGCCGCCAGCGGACAGACGTCGACGTGGCGCGCGAGCGGCAGCGGGCCGCAGTCGCAGGCCTCCTGGCAGGTCTGCACGCAGGTATCGATGCAGCCGTCGTCGTCGGTGTCGACGCCCTTGGTGCCGTCCGCGCACGTCACGTCTTCGCAGGTCTTGCACTCGCCCGCCGACGCGACGCGCACGCCGGCGGTCGCCGCCAGGCAGGCCGTCGCGTACGTCTTCCCGTCGCAGCCGCACACCGGGGAACGCTCGCGGGTGCAGGCCTTCGGCCGGTCGACGCAGGTGCCGGGGCCGTCGCACATACCGCGCGCGGCGGCGCAGTACTGCGCGTCGCCGCAGTCGTCGTTGCTCTGGCAGACCGTGGGCTGCTGGCATTGATCGTTGCCGGGAGGGACGGGGCCGCAGTGCTCGCGGCAGGCGCCGTCCTCGCAGGTGAAGAACTCGCCGCAGCTCGCACAGGCGAGCGGACACGCGCCCGTGGGCTCGGCGCCGTTCGCGTAGCAGTCGCAGGTCTGCTCGCAGCGCGGCGCGCAGGTGTCCGGGCACCCGTCGCCGTCGGTGTCGATGGGCTTGAGCGTCGCCGCGCAGGGCGGCGGCGCGCACTTGCAGGCCCCGGGATGCACGATGGAGACGCCGTGCGACAGCGCCTCGCACGCATTGCCGTAGGTCTTCCCGTCACAGCCGCACACCGGCTCGAACACCTCGGGGCATGCCACGGGGGGCCGTGGGAGACAGAAGCCCCCGTCGGCGCTGCCGCACAGGCCGGCGCACATCAGCCCCTCGTCGCAGTCGTCGTCGGTGTGGCAGCGCTCCGGCTTGCAGCGATCGGGGCAGCCGTCGCCGTCGGTGTCGACGGGCTTGGTGTGCGGGGAGCAGATCAGGTCGTGACACTTACGGCAGTGGCCGTCGTGCGCCTTCTGCACCCCGCCCTGGATCCGGAAGCAGTCGTTGACCCAGGTGTTGCCGTCGCAGCCGCACACCGGATCGAGGATCCCGAGGCACGTCTCGGGCACCGGGACGCAGCTTCCCGCCGCGTCCATGACGTTGCACGTGTTCGGCGCCTGCTCGCAGAACTCGCCGGCGTCGCACGTGATGCCGGCGATCGTGCCGCACTGCTTGGCATCGCACGGTCCCGGCCGCGCGACGCTCACGCCGTGCTGCGCGGCGGCGCAGGCGTTGGGATAGGTCTGGCCGTCGCAGCCGCACACCGGATCGACGTTGGCGGTGCAGAAGACATTGGTCGTCTGGCAGACGCCCGTGGCGTCACACTGCCCGACGGGGCGCGCACAGAAGGCCCCGGCCGCCGAGTCCGACGTGCAGTCGTCGTTGGAGGTGCAGGGCTGCCGTGCAGGACAGCTCGGGTCCGTGCTGGCGGTGCAGTCCTCCGTGCAGCATGCCTCGCCGTCGCACTGCTCCTGTCCCTCGCGGATACCGTTGCCGCATTCGGGCTGGCGCGTCGCCGTGAAGTGCTTGTGATGGTGGCGGGCGCGGATGATGCCGGTGAGCGTCGTGCAGCCGGTGCGGATCAGGCCGCGCAGCCGCACCGTGCCCGGGAGGCCCTGGCACGACGACCAGGTCGCACGCACCAGCGTGCCGCGGCGGGTGCGCTTCATCGTCGCCGAGGTGGCCGCGCAGCTCCCGCCGATCGACACCTGCCCGTTGGCGAGCACGACGGCCCCGGCTTCGGGCGCCGTATCCCCGGCGACCAGCGGCGCGTCGTTCGCCACGAACCGGCCGCCCGGGCATCGGGCGCGGCCCGTATCCTTGGCGAGCGCTCCGGACGCGACGGCCAGCAGCACGAGCGAAGTAGCGACGAAGTATCTGATCATGACGGCCTCCCGAGTGGGGCGAGTTTCGGCCCTGGGATCCAATCCGTCAAGAGATATTCGGGCTACGACGAAGGTCGCAGCGACAGCTACGCGGCGGCCGGAGCCCGACCGGCGCGGACTCCGCCCCGCGCCACGCGGACGTCGAGGCCACGCGTGCCGAGGCGTGCGAAGTGCAGCCGGACGGTCGCCAGGGCGGCTTCGTCGGCCGCCGCGGGAAGCGTCAGCTCGAGCCGGGTGCCCGGGCCGCCGCGAAGCGCGTCGTCCATGATGGTCTGGACGACGTAGGGCGTGAGCCACTCGGCG
>Ga0335084_10005166_pt1 | contig 12877 bp, 9 predicted proteins | sample Lox_Sample_44_FD_206721 | JGI IMG/M metagenome (GOLD analysis project Ga0335084, IMG submission 206721) | Soil microbial communities from Loxahatchee National Wildlife Refuge, Florida, United States - Lox_Sample_4.4 | ecosystem: Environmental > Terrestrial > Soil > Wetlands | place: USA: Florida... | reverse complement strand
TGATCACCCCGTAAGCGTCGGTCAAGTTGACCAGGCTGAAGTCCCAGTTTTCAAAACGGGTGTGATATCGGATCCACTCGGCGGTCACCCCCGCCCGGCCTGTGGAGGTGGTAAAATAGTAGTCGTTGTCCCCGGTATGAACGATCACCCCGTCGTCGGTAAGGCAGCCGTCGTCGTTGCACATGGCCGAATACTTGGCCTTTCCTGGATGCATGCGGCTCATGTCGCTCACATACACGCGTTGCAGGGCCTTCAGGGCGTCCGGCCCGAAGATCCGGAATTTGCCCAAGGTGGAGGCATCCAGCATGCCCACATTCTTGCGGACGTTTTCGATCTCCCCCCGGCAGCGGGTGTCATCCGAGAACCGGCGGGCGCGCTTCCAGTCACCCACGAGTTCCATGCGCCCGCCGCCTGCCACCTGCAGATCGTGCAGCGGGGTCAGCTTGCACATGGAGTGGTGGGCGCCGGCGTAGGTGGCCATCAACGTCGGCACCAGCGGGGGCCGGGCCAATGTCGGCCGCGGTTGGGGGTCGGGCGAGCTTCCGCCCTGGCTGACATAGAGCGGCAGGTTGTGACCCGGGATGCCACCCTGGCCCGGGCCGGTGCCGGCCGAGGTGAAACGCTTGATCAGCTCCGGCACGTCGAAGCCCATGTCCATGGCCTGATCGATGTTCTTGAGCGTCGTGTCCTCGTCGAAGCAAATGAAGGCCTTTTTGCCTGCACGAGGCGCCGAAACAAGCTTGGAGCCGCGTGCCGGCCCCGGCAGTTCCTTCAGCTGGTTTTCGCAGACCCGGATATCGGCCGGCGCCTTCAGGCCGCATCGCTGGGCCGCCTTGAGCCCGGCCAGGCGGCCGGAGGCCGCGATGGCCTCGAAATCCCCAAGGCCCAACAGCCGACCGGCCGCGTGAAGCCCGGCCGGAAGCGCCTTCGGCAGGAAAAAGCCGGTGTAGTTGTCATAAGATAGCTTGGCGCCCGCCAGGGTAAGGGGGCCCGTCACGGGAGTAAGCCCGGCCGATGCCACCAAAAGATCGCAGGAGAGCTTGCGGTTGAAATGGCCGTTGATAGAGGAAAGGGTCACTTGGGCCACTTGTCGGCAACCATGAACTTTCCGAGCCACCCAGCCTTTCAGAACCGTTATTCGGCGCTGCGCCAGCGCATCCAGAAGCCGCGGATCCTGGCCGTCTTCGCGGGCGTCGGCCACCCCAGCGACCTTGAGACCGAGATCGCAAAGATCGATGGCGGCCTCCAGGCCCTGATCGTGCCCGATGCTGAAAACCGCTTCGCTGCCCGGCAGGATCCCCCAGGTCCGGGCCAGCCGCAGAGCGCACTCGGTTTGCATGACACCGGGCCGCTCGTTGTTTTCGAACAAGAGCGGCCTCTCGATGCAGCCGGTGGCAACCACTATGCTGTTCGCTCGGAGCTCGATGTAACGCTCATCGAAGCCTTTATCCGTGCCCCCGTGTTGAAAGGCCGTCACCTGGCCGTCGCTGTAAACGCCGATGGCCGGGGCGTGGGTGAAGACGCGCATGTTGGCAGCTGATTCCACCTGCTGGGCAAGCTCCCGGGTCCTCTGAAAAAGAGGTGCCCCGGAGCGATCGGCCGTTGCCCGGTATTCGAAGGCACCCCCCAGCCAGGGCCGGGCCTCGAGTAGAACTACCCGCAGGCCCTTCTCGGCCGCCGCCAGGGCGGCCGCCATGCCGGCCGGCCCGCCGCCGATGACGCAGACATCCGCGGCCGGATAGATCTCATCGAAGCGGCCCTTCATACGGAAATCCGGGGCAAGAACCCCGAGCCCCGCGGCCTGCCGGATCTGCTTGATCGCGGTCGGCCAGATGCGCGCAGGTTTGTGGAAGACCCGATAATAGAACCCGGCCGGCATGGCCCAGCTCAATCCGTCCATGAATCCCATCAGGTCGAACTCGGGGCTGCCCTTGACATTCTGGGGCTTGACCGCCATGCCGGAGGCGAGCAACGTGGTCTCAGCCGGGACGTTCGGGACCCGGTCCACCTCCATCAGCGCGTTGGCGCACTCGCCATCCAGGCTGTAAAGGCCCCGGGGCCGGTGGTATTTCAAGCTGCGGCCGAAAACCCGGATGCCGTTGGCATAGAGTGCCGCGGCCACGGTGTCACCCGCGAACCCCTGGCAGGTTTTCCCCCGATAGGTAAAGGACAGAATGCGCTCCGCGTCGATATGCAGCGTCGGCAGGTTCTTCAGCCGGGTCATTTGTCTGCCTCCAGGTCTTGGGGAGAGACTTCGATGTTCTTGACCGTGTCGCGCAAGGTGGTGAACCAGGCGCCGCAGCCTTTGCGGTGGTACCACCATTCTTTTTGGACCCCGAACCGGGAGTCGTTCATGTGCACGTAGTCGCACCATGCCTCGGGGCTTAAAGATCCCTGATCCGGGCGCGGGCCCTTGTCCTCGCCGCCGAAACGAAACTCGTAGGCATCGCGGGGGCCGCACAATGGGCAGGTAATGAGAAATGCCATTTGAGAATCCCCTCATGTTGGAGAGCTTTTGTTTCAGTCTATACTTGAACGGGAGGGTTCCAGGGTTCAGGGTTCGGGGAAAAGACCATGCGCCCACCATGAATATACCTGAACCCTGAGCCCTGAACCCTTTTCAATTGTTTGCCGTGTAATCCACCAGCGCCGCGGTTTCGCCCATCAGCCGGTGCTCCTCGAAGCGCTTCAGCCGAAAGGGCTTGAGGATCTCCGGGCATTTGCCCGTGGCCACATACTGGGCCATGTATTTGCCGGTCACAGCGGATGACTTGAAGCCGAAATAGCCCCAGCCGCAGTCCATGTAATACCCCTCCACCGGGACATTACCGTCCATGATGGGCGCCATGTCCGGGGTCATGTCGGCCAACCCGCCCCAGGTGCGCATGAACTTAACCCCCCTCAGGCAGGGCAGCATCTCGCCGATGGCCTCGGCCTGGTGCTTGATGTAATGCGCGGTGGTCTGATTGGTGTAGTTGGGCCAGGGGTCCATGTGGGCGCCGGTGGCGATCTCGCCTTTCAGGGTCTGGTTGGCGTAAGCGTGGTAGGCGCCCGAAGAGACCACATGGTGCAGCAGCGGTTTGAGCGGCTGAGTGACCATAGCCTGGATGGTGAGCACGCTGATGGGCAGCCGCTGGCCGAGGCACTTAAACGCGATGCCCGCCGAATAGGCCCCGGCCGAATTCAGCACTTTAGGCGTGTGGATCCGCCCCCTGCCGGTGTCCACCCAGGCCGCCTTGCCGTTCCTGACCCCGATCCCCGTCACCTCGGTCCCCTGGTGGATGTGCACCCCCAGCTTGGCGCTGCCCTTGGCCAGGCCCCAGACCACGGCATCATGGCGCACAATGCCGCCCGGCGGATGGAACATGCCGCCGAAAATGGGGTAGCGCGGCCGCTCGGAGATATCCAGGGCCGGGACAAGCTCCTTGCACTCCTTGGCATCCACGAGACGGCTGTCGATCCCGTGGAACTGGGCCGAGGCCACGTTCATGCGAAAGGCCTTCATGGCGGCGTCGCTGTGGGCCAGGTTCAGGTTGCCGCAGTTGTAAAACATCAGGTTGAAATCAAGCTCCCGGGTGAGAATCGGCCAGAGCTCGAGCGCTTCTTTGTATAGCGGCAGATTCTCCTGAGTGCGCTGGTTGGCACGCACGATGGCCGTGTTGCGGCCGGCCGCCCCGCAGCCGATGAACTGCTTCTCGATGACGGCCACGTCGGTAATTCCGTGCCGGCTTGCCAGAAAGTAGGCGCTGGCGAGACCGTGCAGACCGCCGCCAATGATGACCGCATCGTAGCTGGTCTTGAGCGGGGCTTCTTTCCAAAAGCGCTTGAATCTCAACAGCATGGGTTCACCTAAGCTTAGATGGAATCGAGTTGAATGACTAATTTCGGGGAGGGATGAAATTTTTATTTCGCAAATGAAATAAAATTTGTCAATACGTATTTGCTCGATCTATCTGTACGCAACCGCGAGCCAAAATCGGTTGTGGAACAATGTAACGTGATTTTAAATAGTTGGGCATGAACATGTTCCAATTCAAGGCGAAGGTCGCGCAGGGATGGCTAATAGCGGCTCTCAGGTCGGATGAAATGAAAACACTCGTCGCTGCAGGATACCTGGCTGGCGCCCTACGCGGAGAGTTAAACGGCGGAACAGCCAGGCTGTTTTATATGGAAGCTACGGCTCGATAACGGTTGACAAATATTGCTTCAAGCGTATAGATACCATCCACACCCCATCATGGATTGATCCCCCTTCACTAGGTTTGAAATATTTATTTCTCCGAAACCCGTCATGACACCAAGCTCTCTGCTGCAGCGGGTCTCTGCCCGGATCGGCTCTATGACGCCGAAAGCGCGCGTTATCGGGGACTTCATTCTCGAAAATCCGCGCAAGGTGATCTTTATGACCACCAAGGAGCTTTCGCACGCCACAGGGGTCAGCGAGGCGACGGTCATTCGCTTTGTCAACCAGCTCGGCTACGACGGATACAGCACTTTTCTCCAGGAACTGAGGGACATCATCGATACCGAGCTGACCCTGCTCGATCGGGTGGACCTCGCGGACATGAAGGCGCCGGAGAATGAACGCTTCCGCCGGGTGATATATTCCGAAATAGACAACCTGAAGCAGCTTTCCGAACACCTCGATCTGGACACCTTCAACCGGGCGGTTGATCTGCTCTACTGCAGCCGTTCCATCTATGTCATCGGATCCCGGCTGTCCTTTGCTTTATCCTACTACATGGGCTGGTCCTTGACTAAGATCAGGGAAAACATTCACATCCTGACGGGCAGCGACTCCACCTGCATCGACTGGCTCACCATCGCCCCCGAGGAAGCCCTGGTGATCATATTTGCAACCACGCGTTATCCAAACGAGCTGATCCGGATCGGAAAACTGGTCAAGCGCCTCGGCCAGACGCTGCTGATCATCACCGATGGCAGCCAGTGCCCGTTGATCCCCTTCGCCGATCTGTCGATTGTGGCGCCTTCCAGACACATTCCCTTGATTGGCAGCCCGACCACTCTGGCGTGCCTGATCAATTTTTTCCCCGTGGAACTGGCCGGCCGCTACGGCACAAACCTGAAGACTCATCAGATAAAACTGGAAAAAGTGTATCTGGAAAACGATGTGCTTTTTAATTTAAAATAAGCTTGAAAAGGCCGAAATAAGCCAAATTCTGAATTGCAGCATTCCGGCCTCACATGATAGAAAGCCCTGTAAGCAAATATCGGTGCACATCTTAAGTTTTTCACTGTAGATCTTCAGACCTGCTGATGCTCCACAGGAAGGGAGGTGCCCGTAACGACATTTGAGGCTGAGACCTATCCATCGACATTTCCAAAACAGTCCAAAAAGGAGGATCCTAAATGAGAAGATTCGCTTTTTTTGCCCTGATATCGGTTTTTGCTGCCGGCATGATCTGGGGATTGGCCGGTGCAGCTGATCTTGCTAAGGATCAAACTTTAAGCATCGCTTTTGATGCGGGTGATTTGAAAAGCCTTGACCCCCATCGCGCGACGACTACGGTGGACCGATCCACCGTCGACCCGATGTTCAACGGGCTGGTTCGCTATCCGCCGGGCAACCAGGTGAACGTTGAGCCGGATCTCGCCGAATCCTGGACCGTGTCCGCTGATAAGAAGGTGTGGACCTTCAAGCTGCGCAAAGGGGTTTTCTTCCACCCCTTCCCCGGAAACCCCAACGGCTATGAGATGACATCGGAAGATGTCGTCTACTCCTTCAAGAGAGCCGCCAGCCCGGACACTTCAACCTACGCCGTGGATTACACTGGCTTGAACTTTGAGTCGGTTGACCCTTACACGGTCAAAATCACCATTGAAAAACCGGTATCCGACACGCTTTTCCTGGCCAAGGTGGCCAATTATGCGGGCGGATTCATCGTCTGCAAGAAAGCCATTGAAGCCAAGGGCGATGACTGGTTCAAGACCAACCCGGTCGGAACCGGCCCGTTCAAATTCGAATCCTACGAGCCCCGCCAAAAAGTGGTGCTGGCCGGCAACTCGAAATATTTCCGCGGCGAGCCGGTTCTAAAAAAGGTCGTCGTGCGTTTCATGCCGGATGTGAGCTCGCGTGAAATGGGACTGCAGACCGGTGAGCTGCAAATCATCGAGGGGCTGAACGAGGACAAGTGGGTCGCGAAAGTGGCCACCTTCAAAGACGTGAGGACGCCTACTTTCGGTCCCTGTGAAACCCAGGTGCTGTATTTCAACATGACCAAACCGCCTTTCAACGACCTGCGGGTCCGCAAGGCGTTTTCCTATGCGATGTCCAGGGAAATCATCGCCAATTTCATGGGCAAAAACCTTGCGGTTCCCATTTATTCCCCGGCGCTGGCGCCGCCGGCTCCCGGTGCGTTAACCAAAGATGAGGCGCTCAAGGCCGGCGTTGTCTACGATAACAACATCGAACAGGCCAAGAAGCTTCTCGCCGAGGCCGGTTTCCCCAACGGCTTCAAGACCGAAGTTGTCATCAGCGAACTGGCGACCAGCTATCAGAAGCCAATGATTGCCATCCAGGCTATAGTGAAAAAAGCCGGAATCGACCTACAGCTCAAAGTTGTGGACCACGCTTCGTTCCACAGCCTCATCCGCGAGAACGCGAGCTCCATTGTCTACTACGCCTGCTGGCGGCCGAACGTGGATGTCTTTCTGACGCAGTTCTTCCACTCCGACTCCGTTGTCCAGAAAGGCAAGAAGCCCATTACCAATTTTTCGCACTACGGGTTGATGGACGCTAACGGCGACGGCAAGATCGACTCGATCGACTCGATCATCGAGCAGGCCCGCTGGGAGCTGAACTCCCAGAAGCAGGATGCGATGTGGAAGGACGTTCAGATCCAGCTTCTCAAGGACGTGGTGGCGGTTCCGTCCATCCGGCTGAAGTACTGCTTCCCGATGAAGTCTTACGTGGATCTGGGGCACCCGCTCGATTGGAGCTGGCAGACGTACTCGCCACAGATCACCGAAAAGACCAAGATCATGGCGCACAAATAAGAAAGGGGTCCAGGGTTCGGGGGTCGGGGTTCAAGGAGGTGCACCATACCGCTCTCCATTTGACCCCTTGAATCCTTGCCACCTGAACCCTGAACCCTGAGCCCAGCCGCCTGGCCAGAACTAAAGATGGCAATCGATCTCAAACGCCTGATTTCTTAGGAAACCTCAATTGCATAGCCGCCCATGTTCCAGTATATCATGCGAAGGTTATTGATCAGCGTTCCCATCCTGCTGATCGTGCTGACCCTGGTATTCGTGGTGGTGCGAGTCCTGCCGGGCGATCCCGCGGTGGCAGCACTCGGTGACCAGGCCAGCAAGGAAACCATCGATGCCTTGCGCGCCAAGATGGGCCTGAACGACCCGCTCTGGCTCCAGTACCTCAAGTTCCTGGGAAGTCTATGCCAAGGCGACCTAGGGACCTCCATCATCAGTGGCTACCCGGTGGCCACCCAGATCGCGAGCGTAGTGCCATACACACTGGAGCTGACCTTCGCCGCCGTTTTCCTGGGGTACTTTTTCGGTATACCGCTGGGGATTTCAGCCGCCGTACACCGCAACAGTTTCGTGGATTATTTCAACCGGATGTTCTCGCTCCTGGGGCTTTCGGTGCCGGCCTTTTATCTGGGCATCCTCCTGATCCTCGTTTTTTCTGTCAAATTGGGGCTCTTTCCAGTGGTCGGCGGCGGGGAGTTCTGGGATATAGCGGATAATTTAGAGCACCTGGCCCTGCCGGCCTTGGCTCTTGGCATGATGATGACGGCCTATGTCACCCGCATGACCCGCTCGTCCATCTTGAACATCCTGCGGGAGGATTATGTCCGAACAGCGCATTCAAAGGGGCTATCGGATCGCAAGATCCTCTACAAACACGTGTTGCGCAATGCTCTGATCCCTATCGTCGCCTTGGGCGGCCTTTACCTGGTCGTGTTGATCGGATCCTCGGTGATGGTGGAAATCGTGTTCTCCCGGCCGGGCCTTGGGAAGCTTCTGGTCGGGGCGATCAAACAGCGCGATTATACGACCATGCAGTCGGTCATGGCTTTTTACGCTTTTCTGGTTGTGATCTTCAACCTTATAACAGAGCTGGCGTACGGACTCGTCGATCCGCGCATCAAGTACAACTGATGGCGGTTTCGGATAAAGCCCATCTAATTGCTCCGCCAATCAAAAAGTTATCGATGCGCATAGAGATCTCCCAGGGCCAGCAGATGTGGCTGGCGTTTCTCAGGAACCGCACGGCGATTGCTGGTGGCGTGATCGCCGTCCTGATCTTTTTGATGGCCATTTTTGCGCCCTGGATTGCGCCGTACGATCCACTGGATCAGGATCCGGTCTTCCGGCTGGAACCGGGGAACGATGAGCACTGGCTGGGCACGGATGATTTCGGCCGGGACGTGCTCTCGCGCCTGATCTGGGGCAGCCGTATCTCGCTCATGATCGGGTTCGCATCGGTCTTGATAGGAATGATCGCCGGAACGGCCCTGGGGATGATCGCCGGCTACTATCGAGGGCGGGTGGAGACCGCGATCATGCGTGGCATTGACGTGTTGATGAGCTTCCCCGACCTCATCCTGGCCGTGGCCATCACGGCCGCCCTTGGCGCCACGCTGGTCAATTTGATAATCACCATCGGCATCGTGATGACCCCCGGCTTTGCCCGCATGGCCCACAGCGCGCTTCTGTCCATGCGCGAGAGGGAGTTCGTGCTCGCTGCTCGTGCGATCGGGGCGGCGAACCGGAGGATCATTTTCAGACACATTTTTCCCAATGTCTTCGGTGAACTGCTGGTTGCTGCCACCCTATGGGTGGGGGTAGCCATCCGGCTTGAGGCGAACCTTGCTTTTATCGGGCTTGGGGTTCAACCGCCGACGCCAACATGGGGCAATATGATTCGCGAAGGTGTGGATGTCCTCATTAATGCGCCTGGCATTTCGGTTTACTCCGGACTGTGTATTCTGATTACCATCCTCGCCTTCAACATGCTTGGCGACGGGGTCAGGGACATGGTCGACCCTCGCCTCCGAGGCAAATAACGATGACCACCTGTCCCAAAGACGGCAACCAGCTGGCAGTCGACTTTATCCGGAACCTCAAGTTCGAAAATGTTCCCGAAGCGGTGCGCCGGCGCGCCAAAGTTTGTCTGCTAGACCTCGTCGGAGCCTGTCTGGCGGGCGCATCGGCCAGGGGGGCCGATATCCTCTTGAACTTTTGCCTATCCCAGTTTGCCGGTTCGCCCGAAGCCACGGTGATCCGGGCGGGACGCAAGCTTTCCTGCGCTGCGGCTGCGCTGGTGAACGGGTTTATTGCTAACGCGCTGGACATCGATGACGGCTACCGACCCATCAAAGGCCATCCGGGCGCCGCCGTTTTCCCTGCCATTCTTGCCGTCGCCGAAAAGAGGGGGTCCGGCGGCCGGGAGTTTCTGGAGGCGTTGATCATCGCCTACGAAATTGCTACGCGCGCCGGTGGTGCGATTCAGGCGCACTACAACTACTTCCATAGCTCCGGAGCTTGGGGAGCGATGGGAGCCGCCGCGGGTGTCGCTCGTCTGCTGGGGCTGCCGGCTACCCAGATTGAGTCGGCGCTCGGCATCGCCGAATTCCATGCCCCGCTCACGCCGGTGATGCGTTCTGTCCGACAACCCGCCATGGCCAAGGACGGCACGGCCTGGGGCGCCATGGTCGGCACGTCCGCCGCCCTGCTGGCCGGCCAAGGATATACCGCCAGCCCCAGCCTTCTCGGCGAGCGCGAATTCCGCCAGGCGATGTCCTCTCTGGGCGAGGAATACACAATCCTGAAGCTATACTTCAAGCCGTATCCTTGCTGCCGCTGGGCCCAGCCGTCGATTGAAGCGGTCTTGAGGCTGAAGAATGAGCATAGGCTCCAGGCGGAGGCGATCATCCGGATCACCATCCATACCTTCCCGGAAGCGGCGGCCTTGAGCCGGGAGCCCCCCTTGGATTTGGAGCAGGCGGAGTACAACATCTGCTACCCCGTGGCGGCGGCCGCCGCGCTCGGCGATTTCGACCCCACCCACCTGGCGCAGGCGAGCTTCCATAACCCGCAGGTACTGGCGATGATGGACCGGATCGACGTCGTCATCGACCCGGACATTGAGAGACAATTCCCGGGAAAATGTCTGTCTGAAGTCGAAATCGCCACCGCCCCAGGAGGGGTATATCGTTCCGGTGTAATCTCGGCTCGCGGAGACTGGGACAACCCGCTCTCTATAGATGAGATGGAAGAGAAATTTCTCCGAATCACTGGGCAGGTGCTGCCTGTTACGAATGCCCGCAGATTGCTGGCGCTGATCCGGGACTTCGAGAACCGCACTGTCGCCGACATCATTCCGTTCTTGCGATAGAGGATCGGCTGGATGCGTCCGAATCCGCGGAAAGCAGCCACTGGAAGGCTTGGAGCAATTTCATTCATGAGCGACGTCCTGCTGGAAGTCAAACACTTGAAAACCTATTTCTTCCTCGACGAGGGCGTGTCGCAGGCGGTCGACGGGATGGATTTCAGCATCCGCCGGGGAAAGACCCTGGGAATGATTGGCGAGTCCGGCTGCGGCAAGAGCGTGTCCGCCCTCTCCGTCCTGCAGCTGATCCCGACGCCGCCCGGAAAGATCATCAGCGGCGAGGTCCTCTTCGAGGGGCAGGATCTGCTGAACAAAAGCAGGGATGAGATCAAGAAAATCCGCGGCAACGAAATTTCCATGATCTTCCAGGAACCGATGACGTCCCTCAACCCCGTGTTCACCATCGGCGATCAGATCATGGAGCCGATCCGGCTGCATCAAGGGGTCGACAAGGCGCGCGCCCGGCAGATGGCCGTCGAAATGCTCGATCTCGTGGGCATTCCCTCGCCGGCCAAGCGCGTGGACGAATACCCGCATCAGCTCTCCGGCGGGATGCGGCAGCGCGCCATGATCGCCATGGCACTGTCCTGCCGGCCGAAGCTGCTGATTGCCGACGAGCCCACCACCGCGCTGGATGTCACCATCCAGGCCCAGATCCTGGCCTTGATCAAGCGCATCAAGAAGGAAATCGGCATGGCGGTCCTGATGATCACCCACGACCTGGGCGTCATCGCCGAGACCGCCGAAGATGTGGTGGTGGCCTATGCAGGAAAGGCGGTGGAGTACGCGGATGTCGTCACCATCTTCAAGTCGCCGGCCCACCCCTACACCCAGGCGCTCTACAACTCGATCCCGCGCCTGACCGACACCTCGAAAAGACGCCTGGAGGTGGTCTCGGGCACGGTCCCGAATCCCCTGGAGTTCCCGCCGGGGTGCCGATTTCACCCGCGCTGCAAGTTCGCGCAGGATTTCTGCCGCACGGATGAGCCCCGGCTCATCTCGATTTCGGAAAACCAAGGGGTGCGCTGTTTCATGCACGATCCCGAAAAAAAGAAGTACTTTTAGGGGTCGAGGAGTCAGGGGTTCAAGTGAGAAGAAATGGAAGCATTAGTTGAAGTACGGAACCTGAAGAAGTACTTCCCGATCCGCAAGGGGATTCTGTCCCGGATCGCGGGACAGGTGCAGGCCGTTGACGGCATCAGCTTTGCGATCGAAAAGGGCGAGATCCTCGGGCTGGTGGGTGAATCCGGCTGCGGCAAGACCACGGCCGGCCGGCTCATCGTCAAGCTGATCGAACCGACGGCCGGTGAGATCCTCTTCGAGCGCAACGACATCGCACGTGTGGCCGGGGGTGCGCTGCGGGCCCTGCGCCGGGACATGCAGATCATCTTCCAGGACCCGTACGCCTCGCTCAACCCGCGCATGGCGATCGGCGAGATCATCGGCGAGCCGCTGCTCATCCACGGCCTCGCCCAGGGCAAGGAAATCGAGGAGCGCGTGAGCGCCCTTTTGCAAACCGTAGGAATGGAGCCGTTCTACCGCAGCCGTTACCCCCACGAGTTCTCCGGCGGGCAGCGCCAGCGCATCGGCATCGCGCGGGCGTTGGCGCTCAACCCCAAGCTGATCGTCTGCGACGAGCCGGTGTCCGCGCTGGATGTGTCCATCCAGGCCCAGGTCATCAATCTGCTCGAGGACCTGCAGGCCAGGTTCAAGTTGACCTACCTGTTCATTGCCCACGACTTGAGCGTCGTCAAGCACATCTCCAACCGGGTGGCCGTGATGTACCTCGGCAAAATCGTCGAGACGGCCCTGGCCCGGGAGTTGTTCGGCCATGCGCTGCACCCCTACACCGAGGCGCTGCTTTCCGCCGTCCCCATCCCGGACCCGAGCCTGGAGCGCCAGCAGATCGTTCTGAAAGGGGATGTCCCCAGCCCGATCAACCCGCCCTCCGGATGCCATTTCCGGACCCGCTGCCCGTATGCCGAGGGCATCTGCAGCGCCGAGGAGCCGCCCCTGCTGGAACTGGCTCCGGATCACTGGGTGGCTTGCCATGTCGTTGCCCGTTCATTAAAAGTTTCGTCATAGCCCTGGCGAATGGCGGTCGGGCGAGAACCATTTTCAGAGTCGGAGGTTGAGCATGAGAAGAAAGGACAGAGAGCTTACGGATCCTGCAGACATTTTATCTGTTCTGGAAAAAGCGGATGTATGCCACGTCGCCATGTCGGACAATAATGTCCCTTATCTCGTGACGATGAACTTCGGCCTGACCCACGATCAGAACCTTGTTCTCTACTTCCACGGCGCCCACGAGGGCAAGAAAATCGACATCTTGAAAAGAAACAACCGGGTGTGCTTTGGGGCCGATGTCGATCATGAACTCGTTCTTGCGAAGAAGGGCACCAGCTGCGGTTGCAGCATGAGGTTTAGAAGCGTGGTGGGCATGGGGCGGGTTTCATTCATCACCGAGCGAACAGAAAAATTTGAGGCATTAAAGGCGATCAT
>Ga0335084_10005162_pt1 | contig 12881 bp, 12 predicted proteins | sample Lox_Sample_44_FD_206721 | JGI IMG/M metagenome (GOLD analysis project Ga0335084, IMG submission 206721) | Soil microbial communities from Loxahatchee National Wildlife Refuge, Florida, United States - Lox_Sample_4.4 | ecosystem: Environmental > Terrestrial > Soil > Wetlands | place: USA... | reverse complement strand
TCCACCCGGCCATTGCGAGCGCCAGCGCGAGCGGCTTGCCCGCCTGGCCGCTGCCGATGATGACTGCATCGAACGCTTCGTTGGCCATGTCGAACCTCTTAAATGGTGTCTGACCCCATTTATTGGTCGGTGCGGGCGTTGAAATCTTTCACGCAACCAAGCGCGTGAGGCGAACCGCGTGCCTGCGGTCAGGCGATGACGCAGCCGGGGGCGCCCGCGGGGCGCGCGGCGATGCTGCCGATGCGCCAGCACGTTTCGCCCTGTGCTTCGAACGCGGCGCGCGCGCGCTCGGCGTCGACTTCGGCGACCACCACCACGAGTCCGATCCCGTTGTTGAGCACGCGGAACATCTCGTTCTCGTTGACGCGACCGGCACGCTGCAACCAGTCGAAGATTGCCGGACGGCGCCAGCTCGTGTGCTGGATCACCGCCTGCGCGTTCTCGGGCAGCACGCGCGGCACGTTCTCGATCAGTCCACCGCCGGTGATGTGCGCCATGCCCTTCAGGCGCACCTCGGAATGCACAGCGAGCACCTGGCGGCAGTAGATCCGCGTCGGCGCGAGCAGCACTTCGCCGAGCGGGTGGCCGTTGAAATCATCGAGGTAGCTTGCGCCGCTGATCTCGACGATCTTGCGGATCAGCGAGTAGCCGTTCGAGTGCGGCCCGCTCGATGCCAGGCCGAGCACGGCGTCTCCAGGCACGATGGTGCGGCCATCGATGATCTGCGACTTCTCGACCACGCCGACCGCAAATCCGGCGAGATCGTATTCGCCCTCGGCGTACATGCCGGGCATCTCCGCGGTTTCGCCGCCGATCAACGCGCAACCGGCAAGCTCGCAGCCACGCGCGATGCCTTCGATCACGCTGGCGGCCACGTCGACGTCGAGCTTGCCGCAGGCGTAGTAGTCGAGAAAGAACAGCGGCCGCGCACCCTGCACCAGGATGTCGTTCACGTTCATCGCGACCAGGTCCTGCCCGACGGTGTTGTGGCGGTCGAGCGCGAACGCCAGCTTGAGCTTGGTGCCGACGCCGTCGGTGCCGGTCACCAGCACCGGCTCGCGGATGCCCTTGGGAACCTCGAACAGGCCGCCGAATCCGCCGATGCCGCCGAGCACGCCGGGGATCATCGTGCGCCGCGCGAGCGGCTTGATGCGGTCGACGAGGGCGTCGCCGGCATCGATCGAAACGCCGGCCGCGGCGTAGGTAAGTCCGGAAGGCATGTGCAGGTCTCGTCAGAGGGGAAGGAGGCGGCGGCCGCGATTGCTCGCTAGACTTCGGCGCAAGCGCAACCGCGCGCATTCTATCGACCGGCTCGAGGCGGCTGCGGGCCGCGCGGGACGGCGGAGCGACCACCACACGCAGGAATGACCCAACTCGCACTCGACCTCCTGCAACCGCTGCAACCGTCGCTCGACAATTTCGTAGCCGGACGCAATGCCGAGGCGCTGGCCGCCCTGCACGCGCTCGTCGCGCAGCGGCTCGACCCGCGCATCGTCTACGTGTGGGGCATCGCCGGCAGCGGGCGCAGCCACCTCGTCTCGGCGCTGGCTGCGCTGGCGCATGCCTATCGCTGGAGCGCCGACAGCGCCGCAGATGCGCCCGGCATCGCGCTGGTCGACGACGTCGAGCGCTGTGACGCGGCCGCTCAGATCGCGTTGTTCAACCGCCTGAATGCCGTGCGCGCCGATGCAGCGTGCGCCTGCGTCGTCGCCGGAGCGGCGCCGCCGTCGCAGCTCGTGCTTCGCGAAGACCTGCGCACGCGGCTGGCGTGGGGCTACGTGTACCAGTTGCACCCGCTCTCCGACGTGGAAAAGGCCGGCGCGTTGCAGGCGCATGCGGCATCGCGCGGCGTGCGAATCGACGCCGACGTGATCCCTTACCTGCTGGTGCAGTTGCCGCGCGACATGCGGACGCTGGTCGCGGCCCTCGATGCGCTCGACGCATGGGCGCTGGCCCGCAAGCGCGCCTTGACGCTCGGTCTTGCGCGCGAGTGGCTGGCGGCGAGCCACTCGGGCCCGGCGACGGGTCAAACGTAGAATCCTTTCCCCATGAAACTTGCCCTGTTCGATCTCGACCATACGCTGCTGCCGATCGACAGTGCCGATACGTGGTCGCACTATCTCGTCCGCGAGGCAGGCCTCGATCCCGACGAATACGGCGCGCGCATCCGTCACTTCGCGTCGACCTACAGGTCCGGCGGCTTCGACATCGAGGCCTATCTCGCGTTCCAGATGGACCTGCTCGCGCAATTTCCGCGTGAAGAGCTGGAGCGCTGGCGCGACAGCTTCGTGCGCGAACACGTCGCGCCGCATGTGCGTTCGGAGGCGGTGCAGCTGATCGGGCGCCATCGCGCGGACGGCTACGTGCTCGCGCTCGTCACGGGGACGCATGCGTTCCTGTCGCGCGCGATTGCAGACCTGTTCGGGATCGACCATCTGCTCGCCGTCCGGCCCGAAGAAGCTGATGGCAGGTTCACGGGTCGCTACGTCGGCACGCACACCTACCAGGAAGGCAAGGTGCGGGCCGTGCAGGTATTCCTCGCGGCGCGCGGCACCACGCTTGCGGACTGCGACGACAGCATCTTCTACAGCGACTCGATCAACGACCTGCCGCTGCTCGAAGCCGTGGCGCACCCGGTGGTCACCAATGGCGACGCGCGTTTGCGCGCGGTCGCCGCGCAACGCGGCTGGCCCACGCTCGACCTGTTCGACCTCGTGCACGGCAACGGGCAGACAGTCAAGTGAGTTTCCTCGTTTGCGCACCCTCGCCCCCGCCCTCTCCCGCACGCGGGCGAGGGGAGATTTCTGCAGCAATCGGCCTGTTGCCGCTTGCTGAGGTAGTGAATCGGTGATCAAGCGTTTCGTCGAGAAGGTCCAGACGCTCTTCAATCGCGGGCTCAAGCAGCCGCGCCTGCGCAAGGAGCCGAAGCGCATCGCGGCGGCGGAGCATCAGATCAACCGCGAACTCGTGTCGCGCTCCGCGCTGCGCGTATGCGAGACGCTGCAGAAGGCGGGATTTCACGCCTACCTCGTGGGTGGCGCGGTGCGCGACCTGCTGCTCGGGATCGCGCCCAAGGACTTCGATGTCGCGACCAACGCGACGCCGGAGCAGGTGAAGTCGCACTTCCGGCGCGCCATCATCATCGGACGCCGCTTCCGCCTCGTGCACGTGATGTTCGGCGCCGAGACGATCGAGGTTTCCACCTTCCGTGCACTGGAGAATCCGGAGCGAACGACCGACGCGCACGGCCGCGTGCTGGCCGACAACGTATTCGGCGAACAGTACGAGGATGCGGCACGGCGCGACTTCACGATCAACGCGCTTTACTACGACCCCACCAGCGAGACCGTGCTCGACTATCACGAAGGCGTGCGCGATATCCGTCGCAAGCGCCTGCGCATGATCGGCCTGCCCGAGGTGCGCTATCGCGAGGACCCGGTGCGCATGCTGCGCGCCGTGCGCTTCGCCGCCAAGCTCGGCTTCGAGATCGATCCGGCGACGCGCGAGCCGATCAGGCCGCTCGCGAGCCTGATCGAGAATGTCCCCGCCGCGCGCCTGTTCGACGAGATGCTCAAGCTGCTGACCAGCGGACATTCCGTCGCCTGCATCACGCGGCTCCGCGTCGAAGGGCTCCATCATGGCCTGCTGCCGCTGCTCGACATGATCCTGGAGCAGCCTGCCGGCGAGCGTTTCGTGATGCTGGCGCTCAGTCGCACCGACGAGCGCGTGCGCGCGGGCAAGCACATCGCGCCCGGATTCCTGTTCGCCACCCTGCTCTGGCACGAGGTGCTCAAGCGCTGGAACGAACGGATCGCGGCTGGCGAACACCGGATCCCGAGCCTGGACGCATCGATCGACGACGTGCTCGAAGCGCAGACGGAAAAGCTCGCGATCCAGCGGCGGTACACGTCGGACATGCGCGAGATCTGGATGCTCCAGCCCCGCTTCGAACGGCGTCAGGGGCGCGCGCCGGTGAAACTTCTGGAACACCTGCGCTTGCGCGCCGGTTACGATTTCCTGCTGCTACGCTGTGCAGCAGAAGAAGCGCCGGCCGAGCTGGGGGACTGGTGGACCCGGTTCCTGCATGCCGACGATGCGACGCGCGAACAGCTGATGAAGACCGCGCAGGCATCGGGCGCGGGCGGGCAGCGACGCAGGCGTCGGCGCGGCCGCGGCGCGCAAGGACGCCGCACGGAAAACGGCGAGGTACGAGGAGTGGATAGTTGAAGCGACGTGCGTACATTGGGCTCGGCGCCAACCAGGGCGATACGGCGGCGACGCTGACCGCAGCCGTCGAATCGCTGCGATCGGTAGAACGAAGCGGCTTCGTCGCGGTCTCCGGCTTCTACCGCACGGCGCCGATCGAGGCACCCGGCCCCGACTTCCTGAACGCCGTCGCCCGCATCGACACCGAACTCGAGCCTTACAGCCTGCTCCTGCACCTGCTCGATATCGAGATGATGCTTGGACGCAAGCGCCGCGCGAGCGGCGGCCAGAAGAACGCGCCGCGCAAGGTCGATCTCGATCTGCTCCTCGTCGGCGATCTCATCATCCGCAGCACGCCGCTCACGCTGCCGCACCCGCGCCTGCACGAGCGCGCGTTCGTCCTGCGGCCGCTTCTCGACCTGGAACCGCAACTGCTGCTGCCTGGACTCGGCCGTGCCGCCGATCTCCTGGCGCGCATCACGGACCAGCGGGTCGAGCCGGCCGAAATGCCCCCGGCCAGGTCGCAATGAGTTTCGTCCGGCACGCGCCGCAGCCTGAGGCGCGGGCATGAGCGGTCCATGATCACGCTGCCTCCGCGCTTTCGCCACATCGTCATCGAAGGGCCGATCGGCGCGGGAAAGACGTCGCTGGCACGCAAGCTCGCGGCCGCCACCGGCGCGCACCTGTTGCTCGAGCAGCCGGGCGCCAATCCGTTTCTGGAGCGCTTCTATCGCGACAGCCGGCGCTACGCGCTGTCGACTCAACTGTTCTTCCTGTTCCAGCGCGTGCAACTGCTGGACGGCCTGAAGCAGCTCGATCTGTTCCACAGCCTCGTGGTCGGCGACTTCCTGCTCGAAAAGGATCCGCTGTTCGCACGCCTGACGCTGGCCGACGACGAGATGCGACTTTACGAGACCATCCTCGCGCAGCTCGCGCCGGCCGTCGTCGCACCGGACCTGGTCATCTACCTGCAGGCAAATGCCGACACGCTGATCGAGCGGATCACGCGCCGCGGCGATCCGACCGAAGCCGGTATCACCGAGTCGTACCTGCGCAGCCTCGCCGATGCGTACACGCGGTTCTTCCATCAGTACGATGCCGCGCCGGTGCTGATGGTGAATACCGAACACCTGAACCCGATCGATCGCGACGCCGACTTCGAGCTGCTGATCTCGCGCATCGGCAAGATGCGCGGGCGGCGCGAATACTTCAACCTGGCGGCGTGACGCGCGCGGTGCGGGCGCACATCACCACGCATCGGTAATATCCGCCGCTCGTTTTCGGCCGGCGTTTCACTTGCGAGCAGTTCGATGAGCACGCATCCCACGACCCCCGTTTCAGATGCCGGGCGCAAGCCGGTCACGCTGCCACGCCTCCTGCAGATGCGCGCGGCAGGCGAGCCGATCGCGATGCTGACCTGCTACGACGCGAGCTTCGCGACGCTGATGGACAACTGCGGCGTCGACAGCCTGCTGGTCGGCGACTCGCTCGGCATGGTGGTGCAAGGCGAATCCTCGACGCTGCCAGTGACGCTGGAGCACATCGCGTATCACACGCGCTGCGTCGCGCGCGGCGCGCGTTCGCCGTGGCTGATCGCCGACATGCCCTTCGGCAGCTACCAGGCGAGTGCTGCTGCTGCGTGCGACAGCGCGGTCAAGCTGATGCAAGCGGGCGCGCAGATGGTCAAGCTCGAAGGCGGTGCATGGCTGGTACCGACGGTGCAATTCCTGGTCGATCGCGGCATCCCCGTTTGTGCGCACCTCGGTCTGACGCCGCAGTCGGTGCACGCCCTCGGCGGATATCGCATCCAGGGCAAGAGCGACAGCGACGCCGCGCGGCTGATCGCCGACGCCAAGGCGCTGCAGGATGCCGGCGCTGCGCTGCTCGTGCTCGAACTGATCCCGGCGCGCCTCGCGGTGCAGATCACCCAGGCGATCACGATCCCGACCATCGGCATCGGCGCCGGCAACCAGTGTTCGGGCCAGGTGCTGGTGCTGCATGACATGCTCGACGTCTATCCGGGCAAGAAGCCACGCTTCGTGCGCGATTTCCTTGCCGGCCAGCAGGGCATTCGCGGCGCGATCGAGGCCTACGTGAAGGCGGTGAAAGACCGCAGCTTCCCGACCGCCGACGAGAGCTATTGACGCGCACGCAGCGTATTCACGGCAAGGCGCCCCGCAAGCCACAGCGTGGGCGCGCGGCCGCGCGAAAGGTTGCCCGTACAATCCGCCGGCCATTTTCCCGGGGTCGCGATGAAGGTCGTCCACACCATCCAGGATCTGCGCGACCAGTTGCACGGGCAGAACCGCATCGCGTTCGTGCCGACGATGGGCAACCTGCACGACGCGCACCTGTCGCTGATGATGATGGCGCACCAGCGCGGCGATCCGGTCGTGGCGTCGATCTTCGTCAATCGCCTTCAATTCGGCCCGAACGAGGACTTCGACCGCTATCCGCGCACGCTGCAATCGGACATCGACAAGCTGCAGGCACAGAACAAGGTCTACGTGCTGTTCGCGCCGAACGAGCGCGAGATGTACCCCGAGCCGCAGAACTATCGCGTCAGCCCGCCGGCCGACCTCGGCGACATCCTCGAAGGCGAATTCCGCCCGGGCTTCTTCGTCGGTGTCACGACGGTGGTGCTCAAGCTGTTTTCCTGCGTGCAGCCGCGCGTTGCCGTGTTCGGCAAGAAGGACTATCAGCAGCTGATGATCGTGCGCAACATGTGCCGCCAGTTCGCGCTGCCGACCGAGATCATTCCGCACGAGACCGTGCGCCACGCCGATGGTCTCGCGCTGTCGTCGCGCAACCAGTATCTGAGTCCGGCTGAACGGGCCGAAGCGCCGCGCCTTTTCCGGACGCTCAACGCCGTGCGCGATCGAATCCGCGGCGGCAGCAACGACGTCGCGGCGATCGAGGCGGAGGCACTGCGCGACCTGTCGGCGAATGGCTGGAAGGTCGACTATGTATCGGTGCGCCGTCGCAGCGATCTGAAAGCGCCGGACAAACACGAGATGGGTGTCGAACCGCTGGTCGTGCTCGCAGCCGCGAAGCTCGGTGTGACGCGGTTGATCGACAATCTGGAGATCTGAGCGGCGAGCGTTAAGCCCCCACCCCAGCCCTCCCCCGCTTCTCAGGGGAGGGAGCAGGTTCCCTCCCCCGCCTGCGGGGAGGGTTAGGGTTGGGGGGACTTTAGCCTCTACTCGCCCGCGCGCCTCACCAGGCGCACCATCGGCTTGCCTTCTGCCTTCTGCCCGGCTTGCTGCTGGTCCATGCGCTGCAAGGCGTTGGCGAGGCGCATCGGGCTCGCCACCGCGTAGCCCTGGACGAAATCGACGCCGATCGCTGCAAGGAGGTCCTGCGCGGCTTCGTGCTCGACCCATTCGGCGACCGTGCTGAGGCCCATGACGTGGCCGACGGTGTGGATCGCGGCGACCATCGCGCGGTCGACCGGATCGAGATGCATCTCGCGCACGAAGTGGCCATCGATCTTCACGAAGTCCACGGGCAGGCTGCGCAGGTAGCCGAACGACGACATGCCGCTGCCGAAGTCGTCGAGGCCGAGCGTGCAACCGAGGTTGCGCAACTCGCGCAACATGCGCGCCGCCGCGGCGAGATTGGTGATGGCTGCGGTCTCCGTGAGTTCGAACCCCAGCCGATCAGCAGGGACGTTGGCGGCCGCCAGCCGGTCGCGGACAAATCCGAGCAAAGCCGGGTCGACGATCGATGCGCCGCAAAGGTTCAGGATCAGCAGCGGCAGCTTGAGTCCGTCGCGCTGGCGTGCGCCAAGCTCGGCGACTGCGCGGTCGATGACCCACAGATCGAGCTTCGCCATCATTCCGTAGCGTTCGGCCGCCGGAATGAACGCCATCGGCGAGACGAGATCGCCGGTTTCGTTCACCAGGCGCAACAGCACCTCGAAACGCGGATCGTCGAGACCCGCCCGCAACGCGCGGATCTCCTGCGCGTAGAGAACGAGCCGGTTCTCGTCGAGCGCGCTCGCGACGCGCGTCACCCATTCGAGCTCGCCGGTGCGAATGCGCAGTTGCTGGTCGTCGGGCTGATAGACCTTGACCCGGTTGCGCCCGCCGTCCTTGGCGAGATAACACGCGCTGTCGGCGGCGCTGAGCACTTCCGCCTCGCTGCGGAACGTCGCGTCGAGCACCACTGCGCCGATGCTGGCGCCGACGACGTAGCTGCGGTCGCGCCATGCGAAGCGCACCTCGCCGATGCGCCTGCGCAGCTTCTCTGCAATGGGGAGCGCCGCCTGCAGCGGGCAATCGACGAGCAGCACGCCGAACTCGTCACCGCCGAGGCGCGCCAGCGTATCGCTCCCGCGCAACGCGCCGTTCATCAGTTCGGAGATGTGGCAGATCAACTGATCGCCGGCCGGGTGGCCGCTCGTGTCGTTGACCACCTTGAACTGGTCGAGGTCGACGTACAGCACCGAGAACTCACGCTGTTTCGCGGCCGCTTCCTCGAGCGCGGCGCGCACGCGACGCTCGAACTCGCGCCGGTTGACGAGCCCGGTGAGCGCATCGTGCGTCGCCTGGTGCATCAGGCGCAGCGCGAGCTCGCGTTCCTGGCTCACGTCGCGGAATGCCGCCACGACGCCGATCACGGTTCCCTTGCGATCGCAGATCGGCGCAAGCGACGCATCGGTCGCGACGTGCGATTCGTCGTTGCGCACGAGCGTCGCCTCGCGGATCGACTCGCGCGCATCGCGGTCGCTGAGCAGGCGCTTCACCAGGCTTGCCACCGATTCGCGGTCGTTGTCATCGACCAGGCGCAGCACGGTGTGCAACGGTGCTCCGCGCGCGGCGTTCAGCGACCAGCCGGTGATCTGGGCCGCCGCAGGATTGAGGTACTTCACGCAGCCGTGCACGTCGGTCGAAATCACGCCGTCGTGAATCGAGCTCAGCGTAATGTGCGCGCGCTCCTGCTCGTCGTGCATGCTCGCTTCGCTCGCGCGCATCGCGGCCTCGGCGCTCTCGGTACGGCGCAGCATCGAGCGCGAAAGCAGGATGGCAACGCCAAGCAGGGAGACGGCAAGCGCCGTAAGGGAGGCCAGCAGCACCACCGTGACCTGGCGTGAGATGGCCCCGAGGCGCGCCGAGAACTCGTCTTCGAGCGGCCGCAGCCGCTGGTCGATCCGCTCGACCTCGTCGATCAGCGGCAGGAGCAGCGGAAAGCCGCTGCCCGCGCGGATGCGTGCATCGATCTTGCGTCCTGTTTCATCGAGTTGCGTGATGCCTTCGTCGCCCGCCTTCCAGACCGCGAGCACGTTGCGCATCGACTCGAGATCGCCGAACGTGCGGAACAGCCAGATCATCCGGCCGACGTCGTCGGGATGATTGCCGCCGCGAATGAAACCCGCGACGGCGGTGCGCCTGGGAAACGGCTCGGTTTGCATCGCCACGCGCGCCGCCTTGTCGCCGAGCGGAATCGCGAGCGTGTCGCGGAAGCGCCGGTACTCCTCGGGATCGCGGGTGCGCGCGTAGCGGATCAGATGGGCGACCGCGTCTTTCTGCGCCTTGGACCACAGGCCTTCACCGCCGACATAGGCGCGCGCCGCAGAAAGAATCTCCATGCAGACCAGCGAAAGCACCAGCATCACGAGGAGAATCACCGTGAATGGCAGGGTGATGCGAATGAATTTCGCTGACAGGAAGGGCGTTTTCACTCGATAGCGACTGCAAACGGACCCAAGGGAAAATTATCCGATGCAACACCCGGTTGGATGACCCTTGGCGCCTGCTTATGCGGGCCCTATCGACCTGGGCACAAAGCCCGCTTGGGCGCCAAATCGAGATAGTCCATAATCCGCCGCCCGAGCCGGGATGGCGGAACTGGTAGACGCACGGGACTCAAAATCCCGCGGTAGCAATACCGTGAGAGTTCGATTCTCTCTCCCGGCACCAGCCCGCTCGGTCGGGCCCCTCATCCTCCATACGTTGGCCGGTAAAGCCAATGCACGACGAAGATTTCACGCTTTCCGATTTCGATTTCGACCTGCCGTCTGAGCTGATCGCCCAGGAGCCGGTTGCCGAGCGCGCCGCGAGCCGGCTTCTGCACGTTGACCGCGAAGCGCTCGTCGATCTGCCGTTCCGTGCGCTGCCGGATCGCCTGCGGCCCGGTGAAGTGCTCGTCTTCAACGACACGCGCGTGATCAAGGCGCGGCTGCTCGGACACAAACCGAGCGGCGGCAAGGTGGAGGTGCTGGTCGAGCGCGTGCTCGGACCGCGCAGCGCGCTGGCGCTGGTGCGCACCAGCCATGCGCCGCATGGGGGTGCCACGTTCGAGTTCGGGCGCAACGGGATCGTGCGCCATGCGCTCGTGCGGGGGCGCACCGACGACCTGTTCGAACTCGAGTTCGACGACGACGTGCTCGCGACGCTCGAAGCGCTCGGCGAGGTGCCCCTGCCGCCGTACATTCGTCATCGCGCCGCCGCGGAAGATGAAGCACGCTATCAGACGATCTACGCCCGCGTGCCGGGCGCGGTCGCCGCGCCAACGGCCGGCTTGCACTTCACCGACGAGTTGCGCGCCGAACTCGCGGCGCGCGGTGCGCTGCTCGTGCACGTGACGCTGCACGTCGGCGCGGGCACGTTCCAGCCTGTGCGCACCGAGCGCATTCGCGAGCATGTGATGCACCCCGAGCGCTATGAAATCAGCGCTGCCGCAGCGGACTCGATCAATGCGGCGCTCGCCGAGCACAGGCCTGTCACGGCGGTCGGCACGACGGCACTGCGCGCGCTCGAGTCGGCGGTGCGCGATGGCATCGTGCGTGCTGGCGCCGACGAGACGCGCCTTTTCGTCACGCCTGGGTTCCGCTTTCAGGTCGTGCAACGCCTGCTGACGAACTTTCACCTGCCCCGCTCGACGCTGTTCATGCTGGTTGCGGCATTTGCCGGGCTCGCGCGCATCCGCGCCGCGTATGCCCATGCGATCTCTCAGCGCTACCGCTTCTTCAGCTACGGCGACGCGATGTTGCTGGAGCGCGAGCAGTGAGCGCCGCCTTCGAAGTGCTCGCGACCGACGGCGCCGCGCGCCACGGTCGCCTGCAACTGAACCATGGCCTCGTCGAAACCCCGGTGTTCATGCCCGTCGGCACGTATGGCAGCGTCAAGACCATGGCGCCGCCCGAGCTCGAGGACCTCGGCACCCAGATCATCCTCGGCAACACGTTCCACCTGTGGCTGCGGCCGGGCACCGAAGTGATCGCTGCGCATGGCGGCCTGCATCGCTTCATGGGCTGGCAGCGGCCGATACTCACCGACTCCGGCGGCTTTCAGGTGTTTTCCCTCGGCGCGTTGCGCAAGATCGGCGAAGACGGCGTGCGCTTCGCATCGCCGATCAACGGCGACCGTCTGCTGCTGACACCGGAGGAGTCGATGCGCATCCAGCACGTGCTGGACTCCGATATCGCGATGGTCTTCGACGAGTGCACGCCGTACCGCATCGACGAGCGTCCTGCGACCGAGGCCGAAGCGGCCGCCTCGATGCGCTTGTCGCTGCGCTGGGCACGTCGCTCGCGCACGGAGTTCGACCGGCTGGAAAACCGCAACGCGCTGTTCGGCATCGTGCAAGGCGGCATGTTCGAGCGCCTGCGCGATGAATCGACCGCCGGCCTGGTGGACATCGGCTTCGACGGTTATGCGATCGGCGGCCTGTCGGTGGGCGAGCCCAAGGAGGAGATGCAACGCCTGCTCGCGCATGTCGCGCCGCGACTGCCTGCGAAGACGTCGCGCTACCTGATGGGCGTCGGCACGCCGGAGGACCTGCTCGACGGCATCGCCGCCGGCATCGACATGTTCGATTGCGTGCTGCCGACACGCAATGCGCGCAACGGCTGGCTCTTCACGAGCGCGGGCGACGTCAAGATCCGCAACAGCCGATACCGCAACGACACGCAGCCGCTCGACCCATCGTGCGCCTGCGCGACATGCCGCGGCTATTCGCGCGCCTACCTGCACCACTTGCAGCGCGTCAACGAAATCCTCGGCGCGCGCCTGAACACGATCCACAACCTGCACTACTACCTCGACCTGATGCGCCAGGCGCGCGCCGCCATCGAGTCCGGCGGTTTTCAGGCCTTTGCCGAAGGAACGCGGGAGCGCCGGCGCGGTCGGATCGAGTGAACGATCCACGCCCTCGCCTCTCTATAATCCGCGGCTCCACGCACTGGGGAGTCCCCTCCATGTTCTTCATTTCCGACGCACTCGCGCAGACCGCGCCCGCGGCCGCAGGTGGACCGGAGTCGATGCTGACTTCGGTCGGCTTCATGGTGCTCATCTTCGTCGTCTTCTACTTCCTGATGATCCGCCCGCAGAGCAAGCGCCAGAAAGAGCACAAGACGATGGTCGAGTCGCTCGGCAAGGGCGACGAGGTGCTGACCGCAGGGGGCATGATCGGCAAGATCACGGACATTTCGGACCAGTACATGACGGTGCAGGTCGGCTCGATCGACGGCAAGCCCGTGGAGGTCTCGATGCAGCGCTCTGCGGTGCAAACGCTGCTGCCCAAGGGAACGATCAAGTCGATCTGAGCGCCGCCGCGGCGGCCCCTGCAATCTGCCTCAACTCTCATGAATCGTTACGCACTCTGGAAATACATCGTCATCGGGGTCGCGCTGCTGTTCGGCGTGATCTACACGGTGCCCAACTTCTTCGGCG
>Ga0335084_10005161_pt1 | contig 12882 bp, 10 predicted proteins | sample Lox_Sample_44_FD_206721 | JGI IMG/M metagenome (GOLD analysis project Ga0335084, IMG submission 206721) | Soil microbial communities from Loxahatchee National Wildlife Refuge, Florida, United States - Lox_Sample_4.4 | ecosystem: Environmental > Terrestrial > Soil > Wetlands | place: USA... | reverse complement strand
CGCCTTCCCCGAGCAGCTCTGCGACACCGGCGACGCTCGCCTGAACTACGCGGTCGCGGGGTCGGCGGACAAGCCCGCGCTGCTGCTCATTCCCGGACAGACCGAGTCGTGGTGGGGCTACGAGGCGGCGCTGCCGCTGCTGGCCGAGCACTTCCAGGCGTTCGCCGTCGACCTGCGCGGGCAGGGGCGCTCCACCCGCACGCCGGGCCGCTACACGCTCGACAACATGGGCAACGACCTGGTGCGCTTCATCGACCTGGCGATCCGGCGACCCACTTATGTGTCGGGGCTCTCGTCGGGCGGGGTGCTGTCGGCCTGGCTGTCGGCGTACGCGCGGCCGGGTCAGGTGCGCGCGGCGCTCTGGGAGGACCCGCCGCTCTTCTCGTCCGAGCTCCACACCTCCTGTGGTCCGTCGATCCACCAGTGCGTCGGCCCGATCTTCGCGCTGTGGAGCAAGTACCTGGGCGACCAGTGGAGCGTCGGCGACTGGGACGGCTTCGTCGCCGCGGCGCCGCGCGAGCTGCCGCCGCGCCTCGCCGGTCTGGCCCGTGTGTTCGAGGTGTCGTCCGCGAGCGCACCGCCACAGAACCTGAGAGAGTACGATCCGGAGTGGGGGCGCGCCTTCGCCACGGGCACCGTCGCCGCGAGCTGCAGCCACGAGCGCATGATCGCGAGCGCGAAGATCCCCGTGCTCCTCACGCACCACTTCCGCGCGCTCGACCCCGCGACGGGCGGGCTGCTCGGCGCGCTCTCGGATCTGCAGGCCGCCCGCGTGCGCGAGCTCGTCGCCGCCGCGGGCCGGCGAATCGACTACAAGTCGTTCCCCACGATGGGCCACTCGATGCACGGCCAGGACCCGAAGCTGTTCCGGGACACGCTGGTCGAGTGGGTGGCGTCGCTCGGGTAGCGGATCTCGGTGTCACCGCGGTGACGGCCCTACCGGAGCACCTCCCGATCCTCGATCGCCCGCGCGCTCGCCGCGTGCGCGAGGCCGTCTACACCGAGCGGGAGATCACCGGCGCCGTCGACCTCTGCGACGCGCGCGGCCGGCTGAATCCCGACGCCGTCGGCTTCGCGCGGCAGCCGCTCTTCCGCGCCAATCTCGTCGGTAACTGGCCGCGGAAGAAGCGCTGGAACTTCTGGAATTGGATCGCGCCGGACTTCGTGCTCTCGGTGACGCTCGCCGACATCGACTACACCTCGTTCTGCGCCTTCACCCTGACCGACTTTCGCGACGGCGCCCACTGGGCCGGCGGCTCGTACGGCCTGCCGGGTCGCTTCGAGCTCCCGGAGCGCGTCGAGGCGAGTGTCGGCTTCGCGCGCGCGGGCATCGAGTACGCGAACCGGATCGACGGCGGCGACCTCGCGGTCCGTTTCCGCGGTCGCGCCGGCGATGGCACCGCGATCGCCGCGGACCTCGCGATGCGCCGGCCCGCGGGTGAGCAGAGCCTGAACGTCGTGGTGCCGTGGAGCGCGTCGCGCTTCCAGTGCAACTCGAAGCACGCGGCGCTCCCGTGCGAGGGCGAGGTGCGCGCCGGCGAGCGCCGCTACGCGTTCGATCCGCGCACGGGCTTCGCGGTGCAGGACTGGGGGCGCGGGATCTGGCCCTACCGCTCCTTCTGGAACTGGGGCGTCGCCAGCGGCTACGCCGGTGACGTCCGGCTCGGCGTGAACGTCGGGGCCAAGTGGACCACGGGCACGGGCTCGAACGAGAACGGGATCCTGTGCGACGGGCGCCTCCACAAGATCATGGAGGACCTGCGCTGGGAGTACGACCCGCGCGAGTGGCGCAAGCCGTGGCGCGTCGTCGCCGAGCACTCGGGAGCGCTCGACCTCGTGCTCGAGCCCGTCGCCGCGCACACGCCGCGCCTCGACCTGGGCGTGCTCGCGACCGGCGGAGTGTGCGCGTTCGGCCGCTGGCGCGGGAGCGTCTGCGTGGAGGGGCGCCGGCTCCCGGTCGACGGGCTGATCGGCTGGGCCGAGGAGTTCGCGCACCGCTGGTGAGCCGACTTGGCGAGCACGGTTGGACCCGAAGCTCTGCTTCAGTCACGGCAGCAGTCCCGATGCTCACCTAGTCATCGCAGGCCTCGGTCGCGCCGAAGTACTCCAGCACGTGCCGGGCGACCTTCGCGCCGAGCCGCTCGCCGTCCTTCATCGAGTTGCGCCAGTGCAGCCCCGCCCAGACGCGCGCGTCCTGGATCTCGTCGGTGACGTCGTTCAGCTTGGCGTAGGTCCGCTGCGTCTGGACCAGCTGCGGGACCGCGGCCTGACTGGTGCTGATCGTCCAGCTCACCCGCTGGGTATGGAAGAACGCCGCGACGGCGTTGGTCAGCGCCGTGGACCAGAAGCCGTGGGCCGAGGGGTACTCGGGGTGGTTCACGGTGAGCAGCGGCGTCCAGGTCGCGTCGGGCACGGTGCGGTCGTTGCCGTCCTCCGCGGCGCGGGGAATCGCGGTGCGCGGGCGAACCGCGCGGAAGGCGTACTTGGCGTAGAAGCCGGCGATGACCGCGTCGGACGCCGCGGTGTGGGCCAGCGCGAGCAGGCGCGCCGTCTTCAACGTGTCGAGACCCTTCGCGATCGCCAGCGCGTTCAGATTCCGGTTCCAGTGCACGTAGCTGTGCTCGGACCAGAAGTACGCGACGTCGGTCTGCTCCGCGCTGCGCACCGCGCTGTTCGCACGTCCGTAGTCCTTGGTCTCGTTGTAGTCGCGGACCCACTTCTTGGAGTCGAAGCGGTCGGGGCCCGCGGGCAGGTAGCGAACCGGATCGGTGTAGGTGAAGGGAGTGATCTGGCCGACCTTGGCATCGACGGGCTGGGTTCCACAACCGCCGTTGGGCTCGAACTCCGCGTAGGGAGGGGGAACCTGGCTGCAGCTGTAGTTGACGACGTCGTTGAAGTGGTCGTTGGCGCGCAGCGCGAGCATGGCGGTGGCCGCCGCTTCCCCGACCGCGATGCCGTCGTTCTTGGCCTGGCCGTCGGGGATGCCCGCCAGGTAGGCCGTGTACTGACCGTCCAGGTAGGCGAACTGCGAGGACGCCACCCGGCCCAGCGCCGTGCGATAGGCGGCGGTCGCGACCGCGGCGCGCACGTCTGCTCCGGCTGGAGCCGAGATCGCCGCGGCATACGGCGCGTAGCCGCCCTGGATCGCGACCACCGCGTCGTACACGGCCAGCTGGATGATCGTGTGCAGGATCTCGGAGCTCGCGGGGGGCCGCGGCGCGCTCGCGTTGTTGATCGACGGCGCGACGATGCCGGCCCAGTCGGTGACGGCGTTCTGGGCGCGGCCGCCGCCGGCGGCCGCAAGGGTGAACAGGATCGTCAGAGCCCAAGCGACGCGGATCTTCATGGCTTACCTTCGCTGGGAAGAGTGTGACTTCGCGCGGAACACCCGTTCCCGGACTCATCACTCCCGGCCTGAGCATGCTGACCCGCCGCTGCCTCCGGCGATCTGACACTTCTCTGAAAGCTGCTCGCGACTCTCAGGGACCCAGGAGCTTTCCCGGCGGGATTTCCGCGCCGTTCACACGCAGCGTGTTGCCGAGCGGCGCCGAGGTGACGGGATCGAGCGCGGGGTTGTCGTAGTCGAACCCGGCCAGCTCGCCGAGCGGATCCTCGATGTCGTAGGTCGACCCCTCCACGTACTTGTAGTCGGCGGGGACGGCGTCGAAGCCCAGCGTCACCGACCAGCGCGCGAACGTGAACAGGGCGTTTCCGGCGCCGTTCGCCGCGTAGAGATTGGCGAGGAAACGAGAATGGACGTCGAAGTGGTGCGCGCGCGGATCAGCCGAGCACGGGAACGCCGGCTCGATACCCAGCCCGTAGTAAGGCTGGTTCGAGAGGAAGCTGTTCCCGCGGACCTCCGCGTGGAGCACCGCGGTGACCGGCTGCGAGGCTCCGTTGGTCTGGTAGTCGACGCCATCGCTGCAGCTGGAGGTGTCGCCGATCGTCGCGGTGGCGGCCAGGCGCAGCCCGAGTCGTGGATTCTGGCTGAACTCGTTGCCGACGATCGACACGTCCAGCGTGTCGGGCAGGTTCAGAAGGTCGGCCGGGACGGTGCGGTCGTAGAGTGTCTGGATCGGTGGCAGGACGAAGGCATTCGCGCCCGCCGTGATCTGCGCGCTCACCCAGCCGATGGCCTTCGCCATGAGCCCGTGGCCGTTCTTCTGGACGCGATTGCCGCGAAAGGTGACCACCGCGGGCTGGTCGAGGCTGCCGCCCATCACGAACGCGCCGGACTCGCCGTCGTTCTGCAGCAGATTCCGCTCGATCGTCCCCGAGGCGAGCCGCGTCATCACGCCGAACCCGGTGTACTGGACGAGGTTGTCGCGAATCGCGAAGCCGGACACCCGATCCACGAACACGGCGCAGCTGAAGTACTGAGGAGCGATTCCGTCGAGAAAGAGACCGGTCACGCTGGCTCGATCCGCGACACCTCCGTCGGTCGTGCGGCCAACCAGGACGAGGCACTGCGTCGTTGCGAGGAACCCGAAGTACGGGGCGAGTCGCGTCTCGGTTCCCGCCTGCGCGCCGGTCGCCAGACCCGCCGCATCCCTGGTCAGCACAGTCGCGCCCTCGAGGCTCGAGCGCGGCACGTTCACCAGGATCGGGAACACTTCTGTCTGAGGCGTCGGTGGGGAAGAGAACGATCCGGTGTAGGTTCCCGGCGCGACGTGGATCCGGATGCCGCCGCCCGCCGGGAGATCGTCGCCGGCGCGATCCGAGCGCGCGCGCGCGACCGCATCGGTGATGCGCCGCATCGGTGCCGCCGGCGTCCCGTCGGCGCCGAGCGCGCCCGTCGTCGCCACGTAGATGTGCTCGCTGATCGCGGCCGGACAGTGCTGGGCCGAGGCCGAGTCGGTGAGCGGACCCAGCGACGGAACGGCGAGCCAGCGACGCAGGACGGCGAGCTGCACGACGTCGCACGGGGCGAGGTCGCCGAAGACCGCACAGCGGTCGAGCGCGGCCGGAGAGAGCGGAGCGCCGTCGGGATTGGCGAGCAGCTGGCGCAGCGCGGAGACGCCTGCCGCGTCGGCTCGACCGGAGCCCGACAGATCGCCGCACGCACAGGCATCGCCGATGCCGTCCCCGTCGACGTCCTCCTGTCCGGAGTTCGCCAGGAACGCGCAGTTGTCGACTGCGTTCGGGAAGCCGTCGCTGTCGAGGTCCGGCGGAAGTGCCGCCTCCGCCGCCGTAGCGGAGACGACGAGCGCCAGAAGCGATGCGCTGAAGCATCTCATCGCTTCCTCCTGTCGGGGAAGAGGAAGTACGCGGTGTGTACCGTGCCGTTCAGTGTAGAGAGCTGGGCGCCCGGACGGGCTGACCCTTCGCTGAAGTCTTTCTGAAAGCTGGGTGCCGTAGCGGTCGCTACGCCCCGGTCGCAACCGACTTCGTCGGCGAGCCCGTGGCCTCGATCTCCGCCAGCCGGCGCATGGCGCGCGCGAAGCGGGGATCGTCGCGGAGGCCCTCGTAGAAGAGGCTCGAGCGGAAGAAGGGGAACATCCACCACTCGCGGTTCTCGACCGCGCGGTCCAGCCAGACGAACGCCTGGTCGTACTCCCCCAGGTGGTAGTGGCCCCCGAAGCTGTAGGAGCACAGGTGGAGCCGGCCCGCGCGCCAGGCGGCGTCGTTCTCGCGCAGGATGGTTCGCGCAAGCTCCGCCTGCCCGAGCGCGGCGAGGGTGCTCGGGAAGAAGGCGCGGTGAGTCGCTCCGAACCTGGCCCAGGTCTCGTCGAGCTCGCGCTTCGCCTCGTCGAGCCTGCCCAGGAAATGGTTGATCCGGATCCGGTGCACCGGGCCCTCGAACCAGTTCGGGGAGGCCGACTGGAGCGCTCGATCGGCGCAAGCCAGCGCGTCGGCGAAGCGGCCCGAGGCCCAGTACAGGTCGGCCAGATTGATTTGAGCGGTCAGCTCGCCCGGGCCGAGCCCCGTGCGCAGCGCCGCCTGCATGCGCTCGATGGCTTCGTCGAAGCGACCCCGCTTCATCAGGATGAGCGCCTTGTGGAGCTCCACCGTGGCGATGCCGACGAAGCCGTGGCAGCGGGCGTGGTCGAGGTTCACGAGCGCAGATGCGTAGTCGAGATCGAGGTTGTGATTGACGAACGCCAGACTCAACGTGGCGTCCGGGTCGAGCTGGAGCAACCGGGGAAGCACGCGATGCGCCCGCGCGAGCGCCTCGTCGGCCCGGATCTGCGATGCGCCACGCGTGGCGTAGAGGAATGCGAGTTGCTCGAGCGCGTCGCTGAGCTCCGGGTCGTGCGCGAGCGCGCGCTCGTAGTGGTTGACCGCGAGAGACAGATCGCCCTTGCCGGAGGCGAACCTCTGGGTCTCGCGGAAGCCATGGAAGAAGTGTCTGCGCGCCCGCTCACTTCGCGTGGGGAGCCGGTCTGCCCGGTGCGCTGCTCGCACGACCGCTTCGATCGAACGAGCCACGAACAGCGCGTGCGTGAACCGTCCGGGGGTCGCGTTCGCGAGCGGCTCGTCGAAGCTCTCGGACCACAGGACCTCGCCGTCCGTCCGCGAGAGCTGAACGGAGGCGCGAATCTGATTGCCCGCGCGCCGGAGGTTTCCCTGCCCGATGAATCTGGCCCGGGGCAGGCCGTCGTCCGGCGATGAGTGGGCAATGACTCGCAGGGATTGGCTCTCGGCGAGACGGTTCGCGATCTCCCGCGAAGCGGTCTGCGCGTAGTCGGCCAGCTCGGCTTCGCCGGTCGCCACGAGGGGGAGGAAGCTCACCGTCGGCGGAGCCGAGGAGGCGCCTGCGTTCGGCCAGACCACCGGGACCATCAGCCGATAGCCGCGCCTGGGCAGCGTCTCGATGCAGCTCGGGCGACGCGCGTCGTCCCCGAGAGCGCGGCGCAGGCGGGCGATCACTTGATCGAGAGAGTTGTCGACGACCGTCGTCCCCGCCCACACGCGCGCCAGCAGCTGCTCGCGAGGGACCACGGCGGGCGCGCGAGCGGCGAGCTCCAGCAGGACTCCGAGCTCCTTGGGGTCGAGCCGGACTTCCCGCTCCCCCTGGTGCAGCCGGAGGGTGCCAGGGTCGAGGGACGCCGAGCCGATCTGGATCGTCCGGAGGTCGCTCACCAACGCCGCCGCCACCCCCACACAGAGTCTCCGGGCACGGCTGGGCAACCGTCAAGGTGGCGGCCCGCCCGAGAGACTCGGCGCCGCAAGCCGGCTTGCGTCTATCCGCGCCCCGCAGCCTGCAACACGGCCAGGGCGTCCGCAGTGACCCACTCGTTCGGGCGGGTACGGGTCGCGGAGCCCCAGCTCACCCAGTCCACGCCGAGCGCCGGCCGGCTCGCGGTCTTGAAGAAGCGCGCCTCGGCCGGCCAGCCGCCGCCGGCGCCGCCGGGGAGCTCTTTCGCTTCGAGCAGGTCGAGAGCGGCGACGCAGCGCGCGTCCCCGAGCTTCCCGAGATCGGCCATCGCCCTGAGTCCGCCGAGAATGTCGTAGTGCCAGTACAGCGGGTAGTGGAGCTTCGTGAAGCCTTCCGCGATCACGCGCCCGTCGCGGCGCCGCTTGAACAGGCTCCGCGAGAGGAACACCTCCGACGCCTTCGCCGCGGCGTGCGTCGCTTTCCGGTGTCGCTGCTTCCGCCCCCACAGCGCGAGCCCGCGCATCGGCAGCACCGTCTCCATGAACGAAGATGTGTCGGCAGAGGGATCCTTGTCGCAGTTCCAGCCGCCGTCCGGCCACTGCCAGTGGAGCAGTCGCTCGACGAGGCGCTCGCAGTCCGGATCCTCGAGCCCGAGCCGCGTCGCCGAGAGCAGCGCGTTGCCCTGCTGCGAGGCGCAGCGGCGGTGGCGGCCGCGCATCACGGGCACGCCGTGGCCACTGTAGGCCTTCGCGCGGGTCGCCGCGTCGAACTCCGCGAAGAACTCGTCGCGGAGCCACAGCGCGAACACCTGGTCACGCAGCGGCAGGAGGCGCTCGTCGCCTGGCGGATGGCCGACGTCCGCCAGCGCCGCGAACACCCAGTGCGCGCCCTGCCACTTGTCGTAGGGATTGCGCTTGACGTGGATCTCGCCCGCGCGGTCGCGGCGCGACAGTAGCGCGCGCACGGTCGGCGAGTCGCGGATCTCGTCCTGCAGCCGGCGGATCGCGCGCGAGTCCGGGTCCTCGCCCAGGACGCCGACGCGGACCTTCCACCGGATCGACGGGTTCTCCGACGCCAGCAGCGAACGGACGAGTGGCTCGCGCCGCATGCGGCCATGGTAGTACGCTTGCAAGAAAGGGAGGACGACGGAATGTCCTGGGACTTCGAGACCGAGCCCGAATACCAACGCGAGCTCGACTGGACGGATGGCTTCCTGCGCGAGAAGGTCGAGCCGCTCGACCTGGTGCTGGGCGACGCGTACGACATGCGCGATCCGCGCACGCAGAAGGCGCTGCGCCCGCTCAAGCAGGAGGTGAAGGAGCGCGGCCTGTGGGCGTGCCATCTCGGCCCCGAGCTCGGCGGCCAGGGCTTCGGCCAGCTGAAGCTCGCGCTGCTCAACGAGCTGCTCGGGCGCTCGCGCTTCGCGCCGCTCGTGTTCGGCTGCCAGGCGCCCGACTCCGGCAATGCCGAGATCCTCGCCCACTACGGCACGGCCGCGCAGAAGGACCGCTATCTGAAGCCGCTGCTCGAGGGCGAGATCCACTCCTGCTACTCGATGACCGAGCCGCACGCGGGCGCGGACCCGACCTTGTTCCGCACGCGCGCCGTCCGCGATGGCAACGAGTGGGTGATCAACGGCGAGAAGTGGTTCTCGTCGAACGCGCGCTGGTCTTCGTTCCTGATCGTGATGGCCGTGACCGACGCCGAGGTCGACGCGCACGGCGGCATGTCGATGTTCATCGTGCCGACCGAGACGCCGGGCGTGAAGATCATCCGCAACGTCGGCGTGGGCACCGAGGGGCCGGAGCACGCGAGCCACGCGTACATCCGCTACGAGAACGTGCGCGTGCCCGCCGACCACCTGCTGGGCAAGCCGGGCGGCGCGTTCGTGATCGCGCAGACCCGGCTCGGCGGCGGGCGCATCCACCATGCGATGCGCACGATCGCGCAGCTCCGCCGAGCCTTCGACATGATGTGCGAGCGCGCGCTCTCGCGCGACGTGCGCGGCGGCCGGCTCGCCGACCTGCAGATGACGCAAGAGAAGATCGCCGACAGCTGGATCGAGATCGAGCAGTTCCGCCTGCTCGTGCTGCGCACCGCCTGGTTGATCGACAAGTACAAGGACTACAAGAAGGTGCGCAAGGACATCGCGGCGGTGAAGGTCGCGATGCCGAAGGTCTACCACGACGTGGTGTGCCGCGCGATGCACCTGCACGGCTCGCTCGGCGTGTCGAACGAGATGCCGTTCGCCGCGATGCTGATGGGCGCGGTCGTGATGGGCATCGCCGACGGCCCCACCGAGGTCCACAAGATCACGGTCGCCCGCCAGGTGCTGCGCGACCACAAGGCCACCGACGGCCTGTTCCCGAGCGCGCACATCCCGGCGCGCAAGGCCGCCGCGCGCGAGCGCTTCGCGGAGCTGCTCGAGGCCGAGGTGGGCAACCTGTGAGGAGGATCGGGTGAGCGAGCCGGAGTACGCACTCGGTCACTCGGAGCGCGAGCTCGAGCGCCTAAGCGAGCAGGAGAAGCTGATCGGCCCCGCCACGCAGCGGTTCTTTCGCGAGGCCGGGATCGAGCCGGGCATGCGCGTGCTCGACGTGGGGAGCGGCGCAGGCGACTGCGCGCTCCAAGTCGCGGCGCTCGTCGGCGATGGCGGCGAAGTGATCGGCACCGACCGCGTTCCCGCGGCGGTCGCCGCCGCGTCCCGGCGCATCGGGCAGCGCGGCTTGCGCAACGTGTCGTTCCGCGCGGGCGACCCCACCGAGCTCGCGTTCGAGAGGCCATTCGACGCCGTCGTCGGACGCTACGTGCTCTGGTGTCAGGCCGATCCGGCGCGAATGCTGCGCGGGCTGACCAAGCTGCTGCGCCCCGGCGGAGTCATCGCGTTCCACGAGCCCTGCTGGGAGGCCGCACGCGCGGTTCCCTCCGCGCCGCTCTACGAGCGCGCCTGCCACTGCGTGCGCGAGACGTTCCGCCGCCTCGAGACCGCGGCCGACATGTCGGGCCGGCTCTACCCCGCGTTCTCCCGCGCGAGCCTGCGTTCGCCGAAGCTCCGGCTGCAGACACACCTGAGCGGCAGCTCGGAGTCGCGCGAATGGCTCCAAGCGGTCGCCGAGCTGGTCGAGAGCCTTCTGCCGGCCGCAGAGCGCCTCGGCGTAGCGACCGCGGCCGAGATGCGGATCGGCACGCTCGCCGAGCGGATGCACCGAGAAGTCACGGCGCTCGACTGCGTCGTCTTCGGCCGCTCGGAAGTGGCTGCGTGGGCGCGCGTGTAGTCGATCGTCGGCGCTGCATCTCGAAACGAATGCGAGGCTCCGGTGACGTTCCTGCCGTCGCGATGAGCGCGTGGTACGGTGCGAGGCGGAGGGACACACTCGCGAGGAGTCTTGCACCATGAGCGAAGCGATCCGTTCGTTCCGTTTCGAGGTTTCCGAGGAAGAGCTGACCGACCTGCGCAGGCGCATCGCGGCGACGAAGTGGCCCGAGCGCGAGACGGTCGCGGACGCGTCGCAGGGCGTGCAGCTCGCGACGATGCAGAACCTCGCGCGCTACTGGTCGACGGAGTACGACTGGCGCAGGTGCGAGGCGCGGCTGAAGGCGCTGCCCCACTTCGTGACCGAGATCGACGGACTGGACATCCACTTCATCCATGTCCGTTCGCAACACCAAGATGCGTTGCCGCTCATCGTCACGCACGGCTGGCCCGGCTCCATCATCGAGCTGCTGAAGATCGTCGAGCCGTTGACCAACCCCGGAGCGCACGGCGGTCGCGCCTCCGACGCGTTTCATCTCGTGCTTCCGTCGATGCCGGGCTACGGGTTCTCGGGCAAGCCCAGCGCGCCCGGCTGGGGGCCCGAGAAGATCGCCCGCGCCTGGGCCGTGCTCATGAAGCGCCTCGGCTACACGAGATACGTGGCACAAGGCGGCGACTGGGGCGCGCTCGTCACCGACCTGATGGGTGCGCAGGCGCCTCCGGAGCTGATCGCGATCCACTCCAACATGCCCGGCGCCGTTCCTCCGGAGATCGCCACCGCGCTCCAGGCCGGCGGCCCGCCGCCCGCCGGTCTCTCCGCCGAGGAGCAGTACGCGTACGAGCGGCTGGACTTCTTCTACAAGACCGGCCTCGCGTATGCGCTCGAGATGGGGAACCGGGCCCAGACGCTGTACGGGATCGCGGACTCACCGATCGGCCTCGCCGCCTGGATGCTCGACCACGACGCGCGCAGCTACGACGTGATCGCGCGCGCGTTCCACGGCAACCCGGGCGGTCTCAGCCGCGACGACGTCCTCGACAACGTCTCGCTCTACTGGTTCACGAACACGGGAGTCTCGTCGGGGCGCCTCTACTGGGAGAACAAGCTCGCGTTCTTCGCTCCCAAGGGGGTCTCGGTTCCGGCCGGCGTGAGCGCCTTCCACGACGAGCTCTACCAGTGCCCGCGGAGCTGGGCCGAGCGCGCGTATCCCAAGCTCATCCACTACGGCAAGTTCGATGTGGGCTGCCACTTCGCCGCGTGGGAGCAGCCGGAGATCTTCGTGTCCGAGGTGCGCGCGGCGTTCCGCTCGCTTCGCTAGCTCAGGCGGGCGGCTGCGCGCTCGGCCCGGCGAGCTTCATCGCCTTCTGGTACGCGGGGCGCTTCTCGATCCGCTCGACGTAGGCCTTCACGTTGGGCAGGTCGTCGATCTTGCGCCCGCCGAACAGGGCGAGCTCCGTCAGGTTGAACGCGACCATGATGTCGGCGCAGGTGAGCTCGGGGCCCGCGAGATAGGCCGACTGGCCGAGCCGCTCGTTCAGGTGGCGGAAGTAGCCGTCCTCGCGCCGCTTGATGAAGCGCTGCGCACGCTCCTCGCCCGCCGAGCCCGCGGCCAGCTTCGCGAAGAACAGCCCCTGCACGTTGTTGTTGAAGTGCATCCAGTACACGTAGTCGTAGAAGTTGGGCTGCGTGGGCGCGACGGTGAGCTTGCCGCCCGCGTAGCGGTGGCAGATGTACTCGAGGATCGCCGCCGACTCGCACATCCGCTTGTCGCCGTCGTCGACGACCGGCGCGGTCGACGCGGGGTGCAGCGCGGCGTACTCCGGCGGCATCAGGCCGTCGGGGCCGCGCCGGTACCACTTGAGCTCGTAGGGAAGACCGAGCTCCTCCATGAGCCAGACGACGCGGTCGGATTGTGAGACACCGAGGTGATGGATGGTGAGCATCTGCCCATGATGCCAGAACGGCGAAGTGCCGTGCTCCGCGGCCCGTCGAACGGGACGAGGAGAGACGAGATGAGTCTGAAGAGCGTTGGCTTCTGGGCGATCGCCGTCGCCGCGCTGGTCAAAGGCCTCGACGGCGGGCACTACCTGCCGTACCGGGCATCGCTCGTGCGCGAGACGCAGCAGAAGCTCGAGCACCAGGGGCTCTACACGGGAGAGGCGAACGGCGTGCTGAACAGCGAGACGATGCGCGCCACGGCCGAGTTCCAGAAACAGCAAGGTCTGGATCCGTCGGGCGTACCGACGCCGCGAACGCGGGAGAAGCTCGGAATCGAGTGAGCCGCGAGAGTAGACTGGCGCGGTGAACCCGCGCGCCGCGCTCGACGTCGATCTGTACGCGGACGAGGCGATCCTAGACCCGCACCCGCTCTACCGCGCGATCCGAGACCGCGCCGCCGCGGTCTGGCTGCCCGCGCAGCAGGTCTGGGCGCTCGGCCGCTTCGAGGACGCGCGCGCGGCGCTGCGAGCGGACGGTGTGCTGCTCTCGGGGCGGGGCGTGGCACTCTCGACGCTCGTCAACGACATGCCC
>Ga0335084_10005160_pt1 | contig 12882 bp, 9 predicted proteins | sample Lox_Sample_44_FD_206721 | JGI IMG/M metagenome (GOLD analysis project Ga0335084, IMG submission 206721) | Soil microbial communities from Loxahatchee National Wildlife Refuge, Florida, United States - Lox_Sample_4.4 | ecosystem: Environmental > Terrestrial > Soil > Wetlands | place: USA: Florida... | reverse complement strand
AGCGGGAGCCCAGACCGCCATTGGGACAGCGGTTGTGGGCGGGATGCTCTCGGCCACGTTCATTGACCTCATTTTCATCCCTCTTTTCTTTGTCCTCGTATCGAAGAAATTCACGCGAAAGAGGCAGGGCCAGACCCCTCAGCCTCACCCGGCTTCAACGGCTTAGCCGTGAGCTTGGGAAGCGTACCGAGCACGATAGATTGGAAACCGGTCAGGTTATTCCACGGCTGAGAAAGGGCAAGGTTCTCACTCCGGCTCAATTCGGTTGTCTCAGAGGAATTCCCACCCTTAACATCACCAACGGCTGTCTCTTTGAGTGTACTTATTGCTACGCCAGAGGATATACTCAGGCTCCCCGAAAGGGTGAGGTTTATCTGTATACCAATATGCCCGACCTTCTGAGGGATGAATTGGCGAGGAAGAAAGTCATTCCTCAGTGGGTGGTTCTAAACACCTCATCGGACTGCTTTCAACACCATCCCGGGATTCTTGATATCACCTATGAGGTCTTTCGAATTCTCATCGATCGCGGGATCGGGATCTCCTTCTTAACGAAAGGGCTCATCCCCCATCGATTCATTGATCTCCTAAGAACGGCTCCGGAGAAGATCCTCGCTCAGATTGGGCTGGTTTCTCTCTCAGAGCGATACTGGAAAGACTATGAGCCTGGAACCCCGTCACCGGAGAAAAGGCTGGAGAATGTCCTAAGGTTAAAGGAGATCGAGATTCTTCCGGAGGTGAGAATCGATCCCATCATTCCCTTTGTCACGGATACGGAAGTCGAGGCCATGGCCCTCTTTAGAAGATTACAAGAGACAGGGGTGAAGAGGGTGACGCTCAGTTACCTCCATCTTCGGCCTGCCATTGAGAGGCAACTGATGGGAGAGCTTTCTCCTCTTCATCGAAAGGTGATTGAATCCTGTTTCAAGGCCCGAGAGTGGAAGGCGATCGGCTCTTCCACGAAGACAAAACTCCTTCCAAAAACTCTCCGCGAGAAGGGTTATCAGAGGATGAAGGACATTGGAGAAAGGTTTGGGATCACTGCCTCGGTTTGCCAGTGCAAGAACCCCGACCTGAAAGGGGACCTCTGCGGTTCAGGGAGGGCAAGGGTGGCTATCGGCAGACGGACCACGAAGCAGTTGCCGCTGTTTCAATGCTGACAGAGAGACTTTCCACCGGGTTGCTGAAAAATGGCCATCTGCGGCGTTTCCCTCATCCTTCGTCGTTGCAGCGTGCAGCCCAGTACGCCTCACTCCTGAGGATTTCGGAGGCCTTGTATCTGGCCCCTTTTGAGCAACCCCGGGAAAGACGACTTTTTAAGCAGCCTAAGATTCGAAATCCGAATATCGAAATCCGAATCAAATTCAAACTTCAAAATTCTAAACTTTTTGTTTGGATCATTTGTATTTTTGACATTGGGGTTTGTTTCGAATTTCGTGCTTCGAATTTAGAGTTTCTTCCCAGCGGGAGGTTAGCTCGTTTCACACGGTGGATTCTTTTCCGTCAGATTCTTTTTCCTCGCCGGGGTCAGCTCCGGTTTAATCTCCCAGTCTTTCTTGGCAAAAGAATCCTGCCCTTTGATGAGAAGCCAATCCTTGCCACTCCCTCTCCCTTTCATGAGAATGAGAGCGAAGGTACCGTTTAGTTTCTTTCCTTTCAATGTGAAGCTCAGTCTCCCCTTTTTCAGGGTGGATTCGGAATCCCCCTCCGATTGAAACTCGCCTGAGTCCCAGATGAGGACGGGTCCGGCGCCGTACTGTCCTTCAGGAATGATCCCTTCAAACTCGCCGTACTCAAGCGGGTGATCATCCACCATGACAGCGAGCCGCTTGTCCAAGGGATTCATCGAAGGTCCTTTTGGAATGGCCCATGATTTGAGAACCCCGGCAATCTCCAGCCGGAAATCATAGTGGAGCCGGGTCGCATGGTGCTCGTGGACGACGAATTTCATCTTTACTTACCTCCTGGAAATTAATCAGACTTTCCTTAGAAATTGCCGCCTCACTCATTGGCAACCATTTTCGTCATGCCGGACTTGATCCGGCATCCAGACGTCGTCCCGACCCGTACTTGATACCGGGCCGGAATGACAATTCTGCCAGACTCCCACACTTCCATGGTTCCTCGTATCAGTCTACCACAGAAAAATGCTCACTGCCTAAAAGTCTTTTTCAAAGCAATCAGAATTCCAGAGAAGATTGAAATTCCCCCAAGAATCTTCCAGAGCGTCAGCCCTTCTCCCAGGATAAGGTAGGCCAAAATGGTGGACCCGATCGGTTCACCCAAAATGGTGATAGCCACCACGGATGCCGGAAGATATTTCAGTGCCCAATTGAAAGTCGTGTGACCGATCAATTGAGGGACGAGTAGGAGGATGCTCTATGCAGTTTATCAAAATTGACAGGGGGGTGAAAAGATGGTATTTTTCTCCTAACCTTGGTTAAGTATCTCGTGAAGAGAAATTCCAGACAGATAGGGTTATGAGTTGAGCGTTATCTTTAAGGCATTGGAAAAAGAATTTGACGATGTTGAAAAACCTGCGCTCTATTTCGATCCTGTTACTCGTTGTCTCCCCAACCCTTTCCTTTGCCCAGGAAAAAACACCTAAGAAGATCATCCCTAAAATCGGTGTGACCCAGACCGCTTCCTATCCGGACTTCGATGCGGACGCCAGAGGGTTCGAGAAGGCCTTAGCTGAGTCCGGGTTTAAAGAGGGCACCCATGTTATTTATGATCGACAAAATGCACAGGGAGATGTGAATCGTACGCAGACGATCGCTGAGAAGTTCATGAATTCATCAGATGTGGGTCTGATCCACAGTATCGGTACCCCCTCCTCGCGAGCGGTGATGAAAATCATTAAAGATGTCCCCATCGTCTTTTCCTCCGTCACGGATCCCGTCTATGCTGGACTCATCCCTAAGACAAGTCCTTTGGGTACAAAAACAGGAACGAACGTGACGGGCGTGAGCGATCGGTGGCCTGTTGCTCTGCAGTTTAACATGTATGCCAAATTCATTCCCAAGGCAAAAAAATGGGGAACGATCTATAACGCGGGAGATCCCAGATCCCTCCTTTATATCCAAGAGATGCGGCAGGCAGCAAGAAGGTTGAAAGTGGAACTGATCGAAGTGAATATCTCTCAAAGCCACGAGACCCTGCCCGCGGCTCAATTTCTTGTAGGAAAAGTTCAGACCATTTACATCACCTATGATCATATCACCCTGTCTTCTTTTGAACCTATTGTTAAGGTCTGTAACGAAAAGAAGATCCCGCTCTTTGGAGGTGATCTCAAGTGTGTAACCATGGGAGCCATCGCTGCTTACGGATGGGATTATTTTCAAATTGGTCTTTCGGCAGGGAAGAAAGCGGTTCGGATCTTAAACGGGGAAAAACCGGGAGATATCCCCTGGAATTCCGGAGAAAAATTGGTTCTTCTGATCAACGAGAAGGCCGCTCGGGCGCAAGGCGTCATTGTCCCACCTGAGCTATTAAAAAGGGCAGATAGGCTGATTTAGGGATGAATTTAAGGACCGGACCTGTATTTTAAAGGAGGAGATTTATATGCCTATTGTTCACATCAGCATGATCGCAGGAAGGACACCGGAGAGGAAAGAGAAACTAATTAAGAAAGTGACAGATGCCATCGTGGAGGCGCTTGAGATTTCAGCCGACCGGGTTCATATCATCCTCCATGACATTCCGAAAGAAAATATAGGCGATGGAGGCGTCCCGCTCTCAAAAATAGATCGGTGAACCGATCCATGGAATGATCGTTTTTTCCCAATATTCCCCTATCCCTTTTCTCTCAGCCTTTTAGACACTTCTGCGGTCAATTCGCAAACCCTTTCGGCCAGAGGAATGGAAAGGGAAGCTGTTCCGCAACTGGGAGTAATGATGGCCCTCTGAAGAAGGATGGGATCCATTCCTTTTTTCTTCAGAGTTTCAATTCCCTCCCTGAGCCGTTTGACCAGGCTTTGAGCATCCTCATTTTGAATCGCTTCACTCGTCGGGACAATGCCCCAAGCCAAGATTCCTCCTCTTTCTAAGAATGCTCTTATTTCCTTCGGATAAAGAGAAAAGGTTTCCAGAAAGCCATAGGCATCGAAGTTGAGGATACTGAGGTTCGTCGAAAGAAGGACGCTCCAGTCCGTATTCCCGCAGCAGTGAACCCCCTTTAATCCTTTAACAGCTGTGAAACATTCGTTTAAAGATTGAATGACATCCTCCCGGTTAAGGCCTGAAAAAGCGGAGCCGAACGACGAGAGAGAAGGTTCATCAAAGAAGATAATGGTCGGGACCCCGGGGAAAAGGTCGTTGAATTTCCTTTCCATCCAGCGCGCTTTCATTGAAAGGTGTTTGACGAGAACGTCCCTCAAGGTGGGGTCGTAAAAGATGGGTTTCTGTTCCTGATCAGCCAAAGCGAGACCAAAGGTGACAGGGCCCACAATCTGGCCTTTGATATACCTTATCTTCTTTCGGTGGCCCTCTGATAAGAGGGCTTTTAGGATCCGAAGCCCTCCTGCAAAATCTTCGGTGATCCGGAAAGGCTCGATCTCAACCGCCTCCAGCCTTTGGTAAAACTTCTCGATTTCTTTATCGAATCCGTTAGAAGTATCCACCCAAACTCTTTGCTCCTTTTCGTTCCATCTTAAGGAGGGAAACCCCTCGGAATACTGGACAACCATCCCTTCCAGAAAAGACCGTTTTGGGAGTTGTGGCCAGAATGGGATTTCCGGAAAGTTATTGAAGATGAGACGGAACGCCTCCCGTTCGTCCTGGTGGGGGAAGGATCCGATTCCTGTTGCGATGAAAGGATATTGAAATTCCATAGCTTTTCATAATTCCATCCCATGCAAAAAGTCAAGAGAATTTTGCTGCTTACGGAATAACTAGGCATAACTAATTGATTATAGATATGAAACTTGACAACTGAAGATTTGATGATTATCTATCAATGAAATTTAACGGAAGGGAGGTCTGTGTCCATGAAGGTGAGGCCACTCCATGATCGGGTAATTATCCAAACGGCAGCAGAGGAGGAGAAGACAAAGGGAGGGATCATTATCCCGGATACGGCTAAAGAGAAGCCTATGGAAGGAAAGGTGATCGCAGTTGGAGCAGGAAGGCTCAGGAAAGATGGAACGAAGGTGCCCCTCGAGATCAAGAAAGGCGATCGGGTCCTCTATGCAAAATATGGAGGAACGGAGATCAAGATTGATGGGGAAGAATATCTCATGATGAAAGAGGATGATATCCTCGCCGTCATTGAACGATGAAAGTCTAGAAAGGAGGAGAAAGTTTATGGCAAAAGAATTGAAGTTTGATCAGGAAGCAAGGAATGCAGTCTTGGAGGGAGTCAACATCTTGGCGGATGCAGTGAAAGTGACGTTGGGTCCGAAAGGGAGGAATGTCGTCCTGGAAAAATCCTTTGGCTCTCCTTTGATTACCAAGGACGGGGTTACCGTTGCAAAAGAGATTGAGCTCGAAGATCATTTTCAGAACATGGGCGCAAAGATGGTGAAGGAAGTCGCGAGCAAGACTTCGGATATGGCGGGAGACGGAACGACGACCGCGACGCTTCTGGCGCAGGCCATCTATCGGGAGGGATACCGGGTGGTGGCAGCAGGGATCAACCCCATGGACGTGAAACGAGGGATCGAGGCAGCGGTGGAAGAGGTCGTCAAGGAGTTGAAAAAACTTTCCAAGCCGGTCAAAGAACAGAAAGAGATTGCCCAGGTGGGGACGATCTCCGCCAATAACGACAAGACCATCGGCGATATAATTGCCGAGGCGATGAATAAGGTCGGAAAAGAGGGTGTCATCACGGTCGAGGAGGCGAAGGCCATCGAGACCACTCTCGACGTCGTTGAAGGAATGCAATTCGACCGAGGATACATCTCTCCCTATTTCGTTACCGATCCGGAAAAGATGACGGCCGTGCTCGATGACCCATACATTTTGCTTTATGAAAAGAAACTGTCCAATATGAAAGAGCTCCTTCCTATCCTGGAGCAGATTGCCAAGACAGGAAGCCCGTTTCTCATTATCTCCGAGGATGTGGAAGGAGAGGCGTTAGCCACCTTGGTCGTCAACAAACTCCGTGGCACGATAAAATGCGCAGCGGTCAAAGCCCCTGGTTTCGGAGATCGGAGAAAAGCGATGCTGGAGGATATATCGATCCTGACCGATGGCAAGGCGATCATGGAAGACGTAGGCATTAAGCTCGAAAAGATGAAGATGGATGACCTGGGTAGGGCGAAGAAAGTGGTCATCGACAAAGATAATACGACGATTGTCGAAGGAGCGGGCTCTGCTTCTGCGATCGAAGGCCGGATCAAACAGATTCGCGTCCAGATCGAAGAAACCACTTCGGATTACGATAAAGAGAAACTTCAGGAAAGATTGGCCAAACTTGCCGGAGGGGTTGCGGTCATTAAAGTCGGCGCTGCCACCGAGACAGAAATGAAGGAGAAGAAGGCGAGAGTGGAAGATGCCCTCCATGCCACACGAGCCGCCGTAGAAGAGGGAATTGTTCCCGGCGGCGGGGTGGCTTATCTCAGATGTTTGCCCGCCTTGAAAAAGATGAAACAGGAAGGTGATCGGCAGACGGGCGTGGATATAGTTACGAAGGCCCTTGAGGAGCCGATCCGGCAGATTGTTCAAAATGCCGGCCAGGAAGGATCGGTCGTGGCGGAAAGGGTCAAAAACGAAAAGGGTGCCTTCGGTTTTGATGCGGATAAAGAAGAGTATACGGACATGATCGAGGCTGGAATCATCGATCCGACAAAGGTCGTGAGATTTGCTTTACAGAACGCTGCCAGTGTCGCTTCTCTGCTGATTACCACAGAGGCGGCCGTGGCTGAAAAACCCAAGAAAGAACCGGCCGGACCTCCGATGCCTCCTTCGGCTTATTAACGAAATACCCTCACGCATTCCCTCTCCCCTGTGCCCGCGTGTCATAGGCACTGGGGAGAGGGCGAAGGATTTGAATCGTCTCCTGAATCGATCTCTTGGTACCGCCATGGTCGATGACCCGCCTGTGACCCTACCCGAAGACCCGAAGGAAGCCCAAAGGGTCTTCAATTCTCTTTCTGTTAAAGACCAACTCACTATCGTGCTGCAGGCCCGTGGGAAAGACCGGCTTCATTATTTATTCCTTTCGGAACACCCGGAACAATTGGTTCCAGAAATTCCAGAACTGGATGTTTTCCTGACTGTAAAAGAAGTCGGGGAGCAGGATTGTCTCGATTTGATCTCGCTCACCACTCCAGAGCAATTCCAATTTCTTCTCGACCTCGATTTCTGGAAAAAGGATCAGTTAGACGCGGAGAAAGTCCTTCACTGGATGGAGATTCTCCTCGAATCGGGCGAAAGAAAAGTCACCCAATTTATTCAATCGACAGATATTGAGTTCATCGCCCTTATTCTGAAGAAGTTCCTTCACGCCACCACCATGGAGGGGGAGCACGTGGAAGGAATGGACCAAATTCCCTCCTTCACGTTAGATCAATATCACTTCGTTCATTTCAGAGGAAAGAGGACCCGGGAGGTTCTCGAGCCCTTTCTTCAATTTCTTTACCGGGTAGACAGAAAAAGTTATCGGAGGTTGATGGATTCTCTGATGGTGGAGCTCGAATCAGAGCTGGAGGAGACAGGGTACCGTTTGCGAAATAGCCGCCTGAGTGATTACGGATTCCCCGATTTTGAAGAATCGTTAGAAATTTACCAATTCCTCAACCCCGATTCTCCCATTCCAGAAGGCCGGCCTTCTAAACCGGCGGATCGGGAGGGAATAGCAAAGGGAAGCTCCATCTTCTATCTCACCCACCAAAAGGAAGGCCCTTTTTTCTCCTCGATCCTCTCTAAAATCGATGACCCCCGTGAGCAAAATAGACTCAAACAGGAAATCGCCGCTGTCTGTAATAAAGCTATTGTGGCGGAAGCGATCGACCTTTCCAATGTTGCCTCCATGGAAAGGATGATAAGAAAGGTCTACCACACTCTAAACCTTGGCCTTCAATACATGAGCAAGGGTGACGAAATCAAAGCCGTTGAGATCCTTCAGGCTCTTCCCGTACAAAAACTGTTTCAATATGGAGCAAGCACGACGCTGCTTTTAAGAAGAAAGGCAGAGTCTATTTTAAAGGGGCCATGGTTTTCAAATGATCAAGAGAACCTGGTGTTGCTCGACCCCCCTCATTTCGAGAAGATGGAAGGGATTTTGAGAAGAAGGCCCGCCCTCCATCGAGATTGGGTTTATGAGGATTTTAAGAACGTGCAGGATTTGAAAGAGGCGGACGATTTTCTGGAATTCATCAAGACGATCATCATCTTTCTTGGGAAAGAACTGGACGTTTCTCCCCTTTCTGTGAGGGAGATGGATCTGAGCGGTTGCTATCCGGATGATTGGCGGGAAATCACTCTCTCTGCGGTCTTTCTCACCTCAATGGCCAATCAGATTCTCAGAGGGACGTTTCAATTTGAAGCAATTGGGAGGGATCAGGTGAAAGATTTTCTGTCTCGGGTGTTTGAGCGAGATTCCGGGGGAAAGGGGGTCCTTAAGATGGAAGTCAAGAATGGATTAAGAGACTGGTTATCTTCGATCGAGGGTGAAGAAATGAAACAGCAGCATCTTCTCGCTTTTCAGGATTTTTGTCTCGACCTGTTTGAAGTACAGTGTGGGAAACTCCCTCCGGACGAAGAGGTCGACCCCCGGTTTTTGAAAGGACTTCTGATCAGGAAATGATGTTGAGCATTGGGCTCGAACGGTACGAGGGCCTTCAGCGACCCCCAATGCCTGTCCGCGTTGACATGCCTCCTTGGTTCTTATCTATTGACAGAAAATGTGTCCCTATAGACTCGTTGAGGAGCCAGAATAAATTCTACAAGATCCGCCATCTCTCTCTTGCCAATCCGGGGCCATAAAAGTTCGTCTTCTTTTCTCGCCGTCATGATTTCTAAGTTGTGATTCCAAATACTGGCGACGAGTTCGGTTTTGGATGCTTTCTGATATTTGGAGTGGTCGATGTATAACAGTTTGCCGCGCGTCCGGTCTTGCGCATGACATTCTGTGCACTTCATCTCTGAAAATAGCATTTTTCCATTGATGATACTCCCCGGCTCGTCAGTGAAAGGGAGGAAGTAAAGATAAGCGAAAAGGTCTGCAGTCTCTTTCGAGGTCAGCTTGGGAATACCGGATTGGGCCTGAGCCATCTTGGCTAAGATCGTTGGCCCCTTATTCCACATACTCGAAGCGATCTCGGTGAGGGAGGTACGGAAAGTGTGTGCCTCCTTGTCGAGAGCCACTCCTCCCTCTAACCCCTCGCCCCGGACGGAATGGCATTTATCACATCCCCTCGTCTTGAAGACCTGTTTTCCTTCTTTCGGACTGCCGGGCCTAAAGAAGGCCGGATCGTCCGCTCCCGTGGCGTTGGCCTTGATATATTCTAAGAGATCGATCATCTCTGTTTCTCTGAACTGAGGCCACTTCATTCCGATCTGAGCCATCCGGGCGACCATGTCTAAACTATGGTTCCAGATTCCCTTGCTTAAGAAAACTGGAGAAATATTCCGAGGAAATTCATCGAAACCCGGTGGATCTTGTTTCCCTTTGCCTGCGAGAGGATGGCACAAACGACAGCCCTTTTCGTTAAATACGGATCTTCCTCGCACCGGATCTCCCCGGCCATCGGAGAATCTGAGGAAGTAGAGGTAAACGGAAAGATCGTTAAATTCCCGCTCGGTCAAGGCGGGTTTGATCATTCTTGTTTCCACCATGCCCAACACCATGGAAGGGGTATGGTTCCAAAGTCTTGCAGCTAAATCCAACGGGGTATCACCCAGATCTTTCTTGACGAAATCAGGACCGATCTTACTTCCCTCTCCGGTCATCTCGTGACATTTCACACATCCTTTGGTTACAAGAAGCTGCTTCCCTCTGGTGGGATCTTCGGGAAGGGTGTCCGCAATGGCAAATGAGCTTGATAAGAAGAGAAGAATGAAAATCAACCCCTTTTTGACGATCCTGTTTCTTTGCATAAAAAGTTCCCTCCTTCTCATTGACTAAGACCACAGAACCAAGGATCGAAAATTTGTTGATAGCGAAAGCCTGTCTCCAAATCAACGTACCAGTCCCCGTGCGGGGCATGTGTTACGGCACGGCGCACTTTTTTCTTATGGGGGGACACCAGTGCACTTTTTATACCAGCTCCCTTCTTAGCTCTAATGAATTGAAATCATACAGGAACCGAAAGTTTAAAATGTGATCAGTGTCAGATTTTTCCTACAGTGTTTAAGGATTTTCCCTGCACTTTTGAAAGGAAGGAAAATTAGTGGGAATTAGGGGGCAAAATGGAATTCCTGAAGCAGGTCTAACCTATTAATTCAAATATCACATCTTCATTTCCAAGGGTCTTCTCGCGGGTCCTAACTGTCTGAGGGATGGTTGGACGCTAATCTTCGGCGGTTGCCATGAGGCTCGCTGTTTTCAGCTCTTCCAGCTCCAGAGCGAGGAGTTCCCAGAGTTGGGTGAGCTCTCTCACTTCTTCTTGAACTTGTTTGTGGGTCTGAACGGTTTCGTATGTTTCTCGCTGATTTGAGTAGAGGTTGGGGTCAGAAAGTCTTTGATTGAGATGATCCAGTTTTTGAGTCGCTTCTTTTAAAGATTTTTACACTTCCTGGACCCTCTTTTCAAGACTGGAGAGTTGTCTCTTGAATTGGTCCATCTCCTGAGCTCTTTTTCGCCTTTCTTCCTTCGTTTTGTGAGGAAATTTCTTTTTCGTGGGGATGGAGGATTCATGAGTCGCCTCTACTTCTGCTTGAACATTTTCCTCCTGGGCCTGCTGTTTCTTATAAAGATAATAATCGTAATTTCCCGGATAGACACGGGGGATTCCTTGGTCGATTTCGACCACTTTGTTGGCGATTTCATTGATCAGGTGGCGGTCGTGAGTGATCAGGCAGATCGTTCCTTGGAACTGTTTTAGAGCGCCCTCCAACACATTTCGAGAAGGAATGTCCAGATGACTGGTAGGTTCGTCAAGGAGAAGAAAATTGGCGGGGCTGAGAAGCATCTTTGCTAGGACCAGACGGCTTTTTTCTCCACCACTCAACACAGAGACCCTCTTATCAATTTCGTCCCCGCTAAAAAGAAAAGTTCCCAGGATGGTTCGAAGTTCCGTCTGACTTTCATCGGTGGCAACGGACAGGAGTTCATCAAAGACCGTATTCTCCGGACGGAGGATATCGAATTGGTGCTGGGCAAAGTAAGACCGAGTCACCTCCTTTCCTAGAATCATCTCCCCTTTTTCAAAATCGAGTACTCCGGCCAGGATCTTGAGAAGGGTGGATTTTCCCGCACCATTGGGACCCACCAAAGCCACTTTATCCCCCCGGTAAAGATGAAGGTCAATCCCTTGATAGACCACTAGTCCACCGTAACTTTTGTGAAGATTTCTGACTTCCACCACCTTGTGGCCGCTCCGCTTGGGGGGAGGAAAGTGAAACCGAATCTCCTTCTTTTTCTCCGGGAGTTCGATCCGCTCAATTTTCTCGAGCATCTTGATTCGACTCTGAACCTGGCTCGATTTTGTGTTCTTCGCCCGGAATCGTTCGATAAACCTTTCAGTCTGCTCAATCTTTCTCTGTTGAGTCTTATAAGTGGCCTCAAGAATTTGCCTTCGGGCCTCTTTCTCCTCTAAATAGTGGTCATAGTCGCCGTAATAAAGGTCGATCTTCTGAGCTTCAATCTCGGCAATCCGGTCGATGAGATGATTGAGAAAGACTCGATCGTGTGAGACGATCACCATGGCCCCCGGATAATTCATCAAGAATTCTTCCAGCCAGATCAACGAGACGAGATCCAAGTGATTGGTTGGCTCGTCGAGAAGAAGAAGATCGGGAGATTGAAGCAGGATTTTCGCCAGGGCAATACGCATCAGCCAGCCACCGCTCAACTCGTCGGTGAGCCGCTCGAAATCGGTTTCCTTAAACCCTAATCCCCGAAGGATACGCTTCGCCTCAGCTTCCAGGCCGTATCCTCCGAGGAGGGTATATCGCTCCTGAAGCTTTCCATATTCCATTGCAAGTTTTTCCTGTTCTTTCGGGTCCCCGATGGATGAAAGCTCCTCCTCCAGGACCGTCATCTTATCCTGGAGGGAGGTGACATTGGTCAAACTTCTTAGGACCTCATTCAGAACCGTATTCCCTTTGAAGGAGATGACCTCTTGGGGCAGGTAGCCCATCTTCACCCCTTTTGCGATGAGAGCTTCTCCGTCGTCGAAGGATTCTTCTCCCATGATCATCCTGAAGAGAGTGGTCTTCCCCGAGCCGTTGGGGCCGATGAGGCCGACCCGATCCCTCACCCCGATCTGGAGGGAGCAGTCTCTAAAGAGGGTCCTGCTTCCGTATTGTTTCTGAACATGGTTAAGTGTGATCATTTGTCAAATAAATTCTATTTCGCAGATTCGTCGCAGCATATTCTCCTTTAGGAAAGGGCAAAAAGAGAATTTGTCAAGAAAGAGTCGGAACAATTTGAACTTTGGATTTGAACTTTGATTCCGTTTGGGCGGGGTCAAGTATCGTACTTATCAAAATTATAACCGGCTTTCTTGTAATCCTCCAAGGCGCGGGTTTTCAAATCCTGACGCTTCGTCTTCTCCGCTTCCTTGTCAGCTAATTCAGCCGCATGGCTCCATTTCCCCTCTTTTTCATATTCTTTGATTTTTCGATCCGTTTCCGTGAACGGACGTCCCTTGACGACCACGGCGGGAGCGAAAAGAACCCGGGAAACAGGATTCTTACACTGGGGGCAGAGGATTAAAGCAGATTCAGTCATTCTCTGGATGACCTCAAACCCTCGTTTGCAGTAATCGCAACTTT
>Ga0335084_10005159_pt1 | contig 12884 bp, 10 predicted proteins | sample Lox_Sample_44_FD_206721 | JGI IMG/M metagenome (GOLD analysis project Ga0335084, IMG submission 206721) | Soil microbial communities from Loxahatchee National Wildlife Refuge, Florida, United States - Lox_Sample_4.4 | ecosystem: Environmental > Terrestrial > Soil > Wetlands | place: USA... | reverse complement strand
CCAGTGCCACATCGGCACCCGCCTCCGCCAGTGCAAGTGCCATCCCCTGGCCCAGTCCACGGCTCGCCCCCGTCACCAGGGCAATGTTTCCATTCAATTTGAATCGATCCAGGATCACCTTTTCACCTCCTTCATCCAACTGCGTCACATCCGCATGTCGAGGGTCGACTCCCCCCATATGCCGAACGGCCCCGCCCACAGGGCGGGGCCTCTTCACACATGTCTTCCGTGCGTGAGAGTGCGGCTTCAATCTCGTCATCGTCCACAGACCGTTCAATCCAATCCGTCGAAAACGTCCCGGAATGGACAATCCATCTGCCCCACTCTTGCATGCCGTATTGATAACTCAGGATTTATCCTGGGCGGCTTGCGAAGCAAATCTTCTAGGCCCGCTTCTGCCTGATTTGATCGATCCAGGCTGCAAGGAGGGATCGCGCTTCCTCGAGGCCGTTTCGATAGGCCTCTTCGAAAGCCTCGTCGCCCATCCGGCAGGAGAGAAAGACCGGAGTGTAGTAGATGGCGTTGAAGTCCTGGACTTCGACGGAGTCCCCACCGAAAAGCGCCTCAAGGACGCCTTCCGTCTCCTTTCTCCACGCCACAAACTCCGGCGACGCAGAGGATGCATGCCCGAGTTTGTCGATGGCATCGATCTGAGCTTTCAGTCTCTCCAGAGGACCCATGGGTCAACATGCCATAGGCTGTTGCCGGCGACAGTCAAGGCAACGCCCTATTTCATCGTAATGCCATATTTTTCAATCCTGTAGATCATCGTCGGACGCGACATCCCGAGGAGTTTGGCCGCCTTCGTCCTGTTGCCATTACTCATTTCCAGAGCTTGGACGATGAGCTTCTTGTTGAGTTCATCCAGGTTCAAACCCGTGAGCGGGACATGCATGTCGGAAAGAGCAGCCCTGTCCGGAGATAACGTGACCTGATGATTGAGAAAGGCAAGGTATCCCGCCTCGATCAACGGACCCTCCTCGAGAAGAATCACCCGCTCAATGACATTTCGAAGCTCCCTGACGTTGCCGACCCACGGATGCTCGAGAAGGATCTCTCGGGCCTCTCTGGATAAGCCGGTGAAATTCTTGCCAAAGGTTTCATTGAAACGGACCATGAAAAAATGAATCAGCGGGAGAATATCTTCTTTTCTCTCCCTCAGCGGGGGCAGATAGATTTTTGCGACATTGAGGCGAAAATAGAGATCGCTCCGGAATGAGCCCTCCCTGACGGTTTCCTCGAGTTTCTTGTTGGTGGCGGCGATGATTCGGACGTCGACCTTCTTTTTGTCGGTGCCACCGACCCGGTAGAAGGCTTTATCCTCGAGAAAGCGCAACAATTTCACTTGAGAAGCCGGCAGTAGTTCGCTGACTTCGTCCAACAGGAGCGTCCCTCCGTCGGCAATTTCGAATTTCCCCTTTTTCCCTTCGTTCAATCCGCCTGTAAATGTCCCTTTTTCATAACCAAAGAGCTCACTCTCGACGAGGTCTTTGCTGATGGCTCCGCAATTGATCGTCACGAAAGGCTTGCCGAACCTGGCGCTGCGCGTGTGGAGAGCGCGGGCCAACACCTCTTTGCCGGTTCCGGTTTCGCCTTCCAGAAGAACGGTTGTGTCATGGCTCTTGGCAATCGTGTTGACAAGTTTCATTGCCTCCTTGATGCCCTGGCTCTCCCCGATGATGTTATCGATGTCGAAATCTTTGATGCACTGTTTTCTGAGTGCTGCGACCTCTCTTTTTAATTTGATGTTCTCGACTGCTTTTTCGATAATGATTTCCAGTTCGTCGATATCCAGCGGTTTGACGAGATAATCCGCTGCGCCTTTCTTCATCGAATGGACAACCGTCTTGACGTCTTCGTATGCCGTCATCATCACAACCGTCAGCTCGCGGTTCAGCTCCTTGATTCGGCACAATGTTTCGACACCATCGATTCCGGGCAGACGGATATCCAGCAGGACGAGATCGACACTGTTCGTTTTGAGAATTTCCAGTGCTGCTTCGCCACTCCCGGCAATGACCGTGTCATATTTGCTCGAAAGGACATTCCGCAACGAATTCTGCAGCAGCCTGTCGTCATCAATAATCAGGATTTTGTACGGTTCCATTTCAGTTTAATACCCGTTTGGCGGGAAAACGCAGGCTGAATGTTGAGCCTTTGTTTTCTTTACTTTTTATGTCGATCGATGCTTCGTGCTGTTCGAGGATTTTATGCACGATGGACAGGCCGAGTCCCGTCCCCTCCGGTTTGGTTGTAAAGAAGGGATCAAATATTTTCGGCATGTTGTCAGGGGAAATCCCCTGGCCGTTGTCCGTAATGGTGATCACATAGACGTCATTTCCCCGATTGCGGACCTTTTCCGTGGCGCTTCGGATCTCAATGGTGCCCCCTTCCGGGGTTGCTTCCATCGCATTCAGGAGAAGATTGACAAAGACCTGCTGCATTTGATGAGGATCGAACACGAGCGGTCCCATTTTTCCTGCATAGTCTTTCTTGATCGCGATGTTCTTTTTCCTGATCTGCGGAGCAATGAGCTCGAGCGAGTCATTGATCGATTCATGGATGTCCCCGGGAGAGAATGCAGGTGTTCCTGTCTTGGTGAAATCAAGTACGCTCTTGACAAGAATTTTTATTCGTTCGATCCCCTCGAACGTGTCGTGCATGATGGACTTTGCGTTTTGATTGTCCTCAAGGTGCTTTTCGATCAGTTGCACGTTGAAGTTGATGCTGGCAAGGGGGTTCCGGATTTCATGGGCAAGTCCAGCGGACAATTGGCCCAATGAGGACAGCTTGTCCATCCGGCGAATCAACTCCTCCGTCTTCTTGAATTCCGTCAGATCCTGGATGGATACGATCGTCCCGATAGCCGCACTGTCCCTGTTTTTCAAAAGAGACGACGTAATGCCCAGCAGCACAGTTTCGCCGTCCCGCCGGGGATACCCTATTTCCGTATTGTCCGAAACAGACTGCTGCTCGACGACCTGGTTGAATCTGTCCAGAAATTCGCCGCGGAAGATGTCACTGTATTTCTTTCCCAGAACCGCTTTTCGCTTCAGTTGCAGGATTTCTTCGGCCCTGCGGTTAAAGGTCGTTATTTTCTTGTGTTGATCGACGGCGACAATCCCGTTTGGCGAGCTCTCCAAGATATCGGCGACGACGTTGCGCTCCTCCTTCATCTGATCATAGAGACGGACATTGTTGATCAGTGCTGCGGCGTGGCCGGCGAGGGTCATCAGGAGTTCCAGGTCGTCGAGGGAAAACGCCGCTTTCTTCTCGCTGGTGACCGTGATCACCCCGAGAACGTTGTTTTCGCTGATGAGCGGCACCGAAAGCATGGAAGCGATATTCGGATGGATTTCGGAATAGCGCGGCTCCTGCGTCACGTCGTTGATGAGAAGGGGGACCCCTTTTTCCGCGACCCAGCCGGAGATGTTTTCACCCACTCTCACCCGGATGCGGTCGGCATCCTGAATATCTTCACCTTTCCATGACGCAACCCGCAAGTATCGCTTGTCGCGATCCATCAATAGAAGCGCGCAGCACCGGCCCTGGGAGATTCGGTTGGCGTTGGCCGTTATGATATCGACGAGCTTGCCCAGATTGAGCGTCGAACTTGTTTTCTCGGTGACGGAATGGAGGAACATGAGCTGGTCGATTTTCTTCTGAGCCTTCTCGTGCAACCGGGCATTTTCAATGATAATGCTTGCCTGGCTTGCAAAGGAAGAAAACATATTGATGTCTTCCTTGGAGAAGACGAGCTCTTTCGTCGTGGAGTCGCCCTGCAGGACACCGACGATCTCCCCCTTGATTTTCATCGGCATGGAGATGCTCGAGGTCCGGTTCCAGACGCGATCCATCTTGAAGTCGAACTCGGTGATAATGGAGCTCCTGTGGGCATCCCGAATGTAGATCGTGCGGCCCGTCTTGGCCACCAATGTTTCCCTGCATTGATGCTTGTCCATCTCCAGGGGGTGTTTGAACGCCCGCTTCACCTCATCGGGGCTGAAGCCGACGACATACTTCACTTCCAACGTGTTTTCCTTTTTGTTGATCAGGAAGATGACGACCCGCTGGAGGTCGAAAACCCTCTTCATTTCCTTGACAAGCTGCTGGAGGATTTTCTCCCACTGGATAGGCCGGTTCAGAAGCCCGCTGATCTTGTTGATGGATGTGAGAAGGCGGTTCTTCGTCTTGACTTCTGCTTTGTATTTTTCAAGCCGGTTCTGATACGTCTCATTTCTCACGGCTGCCATCTCTTCACCTGTGCGGTTAACCTGCCGCCGGTTTCTGCAGGGGATACCGGTCCTCGAGCAGGATGATCACGCGTTTCGCAGTTTGAACTTCCTGAAACTGGAATCGAGCCTGCGGAATATTTCCTCGCAGATCTTGGGGTCCTTGTGTTCGATCAACAGGTTGTTATCCTGCCCCAAATTGTCTTCGTGATTGATTACGATAAAATGCCGCACGGTATCTTTGAAGAGGAGATTGTTGAAGGGACCGAAGAGAACCATGCTGCGGTCTTTCGGGTCGTGCTTCCGCAGAGAGGTAAACGTTTCGATCTTTTTCCAGGAGGAGAAGAGAATCTTGCCGTACTCACCTTTGCTGGTCGCCAGGACTAGATAGTCATCGGAGAGGGAAAGGTTGACTTTTTGAGGGATTGGAATATCTGGGAAGCCGCCGTGATAGGAGACGTGAGAAATCTGCTCGATCGTCGTGCCATCGCTGGCGGCCAGTTTATCGATCAGTTCCTGTTGTCGCTTGACAACCTTATTCCCCTTATGGACGAGGATGGCAATCCATCCCGAGGCTATCGTAAAAATGATAATGAATGTTTCCATGACACACCTTGCACCGGGCTTCTCTTCCTATATTCCGCTATGTGGAATATAATTTCAAAAAAGTCCCCTGCTTCAATAGCAGGATTGTGATCGCAATACAAGTCTTATCAAGGAACGGCCTCCTGGCCGGCCTGTGCGATCTGTTTTGCCCGGGCTCGCGCAGGATGCCTTGAAATCATGCTGACACGCCGAAAAGACGTCCGGCCGGCCGTGCGGCGTCCGCTCACTTTCCTGGAGCGTCAGATTTCACGGCTCCAGAGGCAGGCCAGCGCGGGGCCACTCCCCACACAGAGAGACGCGCCGCCAAGTGTCAACCCCAGTCGTTCCATTTCGTAATAGAGGCTCACAATGATCCGGAGTCCCGAGGAACCAACGGGGTGCCCAAGAGCGATGCCGGATCCATTATGGTTGACTTTCTCCGCGTCGATGGCCATGCCGAAATCCTCTTTCAGCATCCGGCCGACGCCGAGCCACTGGGCGGCAAAGGCTTCGTTGATCTCCCAGTAGTCAATGTCCTCGAATTTGAGACTCGCCTGCTTGAGGCACTTCGGGATGGCCACGGCGGGCCCAAGGCCCATGATCCGGGGATCGACTCCCTCGTCGCAGATGTTCACCAGCTTCATAAGCGGCTTGATGCCGAGTTCAACGGCCTTGTCGGCAGACATCAGAATAGCTGCCGAGGCCCCGTCGTTGATCCCGGAGGCATTTGCTGCCGTGACAACCCCGTCTTTCCTGAAGACGGTGGGGAGTTTCGACATTGTTTCAAGGCTGGCGTTTCGTATGGGATGCTCATCGATGGCAAAGAGCGTTGTCTCCCTTTTCGCCTTGATTTCAACCGGGATGATTTCACGGTTGAATATCCCCGTGTCCGTTGCCTCCACAGCTCGACGATGACTGAGAAGGGCCAGTTCGTCGCATTCCTGTCGTGTAATGCCATATTTCGCAGCGACGTTTTCCGCCGTGACGCCCATGTGGCCCGGCACGAGCTCATCCACGAGCCCGTCATGAAGCATGCTGTCCTCGATGCTGCCCTGCCCCATTCGGTAGCCTGCCCTGGCTTTTGGGATAAGGTATGGGGCATTGCTCATGCTTTCGACGCCGACAACGAGCGCAACCTCCGTCTTGCCCAGCATGATGCCGTGGCTTGCAATTTCGATGGCCCTCATCCCGGAGCCGCAGTTCTGGTTCACGGTGACAGCGGAACTTCGGAACGGGAGCCCAATGCGCATGGCGACCTGCCTTGCCGGAAGCGATCCCTGCATCCCCGTATAAATCTGTCCCATGACGATTTCATCGATCGCGCCTACAGCGACCCCGGCCCGCTGAATCGCCCCCTTGGCAGCTGTCATGGCCAAATCGCGGGCGGATACGTCCTTCAGGCTCCCCAGAAAATCGCCTATGGCCGTCCGGCAGCAACTGACCATTACGACATCCTTGATCCCCATAACTACAACACCTCCGATCCGTGCTCCCTTTTCCTGATGGTCGTGTAATCCCGTGAATCCTTATTTCGGGGGCATGACAATCGCCTCCCCGTCGGTAACGATATCCCCTTTTTGATTCACGCATACTGTCTTTACATGGATCCAATTGCTTATTTCATGCTTGTCTGTGACCGTGACTCTGGCCGTTACGGTGTCGCCAACATGCACGGGTTGTCTGAAATGGAGGATTTGACTCAGGTACCTTGTACCGCTCCCGGGCAGAGATGTACTCAAAACGATTGAAATCAGGCTCGAGCAGAGCATCTCAGGCACCGTTGCCAGCCCGGGTGACGTGCCGGCAGCAACGCCAGTCGCCCCGATAAAATGGCGAACGTCGTCTTCCGAAATCTTCCTGGAATACTCCGCCTCATCTCCGATCTGGATCTCTTCGATATTCCTTCCCTTTGTCATAGCTCAGACCTCCTGCTTGCTGGCGAGCCCGCGCCGTGCACTGCCGGGCCAGCCTCGTGAATGCCCGACCGCACTGCCTGCGGTTTCATTTCGTCAGGCCTTCAGTTTGTTCATCAGCCAGGCCATATTCTTTCCCAGATCCGACATGGTTTGCATTCCCTCTGCGTCGTTCTGAACATCGCCGGGATTCATCCCGACGGCCATGTTCCAATAACTCGATCCGGGAACGACCATCTGGTTGTAAAGCAAGAAGAGGTTGAGGGACGTCAGTGCCTGGATCGATCCGGCACGGCGCACAGCCACCACGCCGGCACCGGCTTTTCCCTTCAAGAGATAATTGTTGGCCCGCGAAACGAAGCCGGCGCGCTCGATCAGGGCGCGCATGGAGGATGACACGTCCGCGAAGTAGGTTGGCGACCCCAGGAGAATTCCGTCGGCGCCCTTCATTTTCTGGTAACATTCATTGAAAAAATCCTTCTCGACGGCGCACGATCCATCCTTTTTCTTGAAACATTTATAGCAGGCGATGCATCCCTGGACAGGTTGACCGGCCAGTTGAACCAGCTCCGTCTCGATCCCTTCTTTATTCAGCTCTGAAAAAACGGCATTCAGGAGAATCGTAGTGTTGCCGTTTTTCCGTGCGCTGCCGTTAAACGCCACAACCTTCATTTTCTGCCTCCCTTCACTTCCGGTTCCGCCAACGTGGGCGGCTCGCGTCAAATCAATGAATTCCTGGACGGGCTGCACTTCGGGATGGCTTCACGAGGGGCGATATCTTGTCATGCTGCACGTTGGGGCGAGCAGCCTCCCGCAGATGCCCGCATGGAACCGTGAGGTCATCAGGGTTGAGGCGGGCACCGCCGGCGCGATGCCGGCTGTGCCCGCCTCATGAGTCGGATTAGTTCCCCTGAAGCATAGAGGGCATCTTGTTTGATTACTTGTTTTTCCGCGCCGCAGCCAGCTTGGCCTGCAGGGCGTCGATTCTCTGGTGATTGTCCTCGGAGCCGATGTAGGTGCGGAACAGCCACTCCTGGACCTTCATGGCGCCGTCCATGTCCTCGTTGATGATCTTGTTCGCCAATTGCTTCGTCTCCTTCAGGCAGCCGCGGTCGTAGGTCGCCATCTCTTTCGCGATGGCCATGACCGACTCAATAAGCTTGCCTTCGGGGAAGACCTTCGTGACGTAGCCCATGCGCAGGGCTTCCTGGGCATCATAGATGCGGCCCGTGAGAGCCACTTCCTTGGCGTTGCCCATCCCGATGATCCTCCAGAGGGGATCCATGATCGGCGTCAGGGAGAGGACGATCTCGCGCTGCCCGAACTTTGCCCGCTCCGAGGCATAACGGATGTCGCACATCAGGGTCAGGTCGAATCCCCCGGCGATGGCCGGTCCACCCACGGCGCAGAGGACGGGCTGGTCACAGAACAGGATGGCGCGATAGGCCCTGTGGAAGAGCGCCGTGTACTCCTCGTTCGAGACTTTCTCGAGTTTGCGGATGATGTTGAGATCGAAACCGGCCGAGAAAAACTTCTCGCCTCCGGTGAAAACGATCACGTTGACATCCTGACGCTTGCAAAGATCCGTAAAGATCGACTCGACTTCCATGAGAACCTCGGGAGCCAGGGCGTTGCCCTTGTCGGGGCGGTGGATGGTGACCGTTGCAACCTTGTCCTCTACTGCGAGCAAGAGGTACTCATACTTCTTATCCATAATATCCTCCTAGATCGATATGATGCGGGGCGTTTAGCGCAGGTATTCAGCGGCCGCCATGACCCTCTGGATCTCGTTGACGCCCTCGTAGATTTCCGCCAGTTTCATGTCGCGGAAGATCCGCTCGATGTTGAATTCCTTGGAATAGGCGAAAGCCCCGTGAACCTGCATCGCGTTGCTGACGACGCGGTGGCAGGCCTGGGAGACAAACAGCCGGGTCCTCGCGGAGTGGAACAGAATGTCCTCTTTCTGCGACTTCCGGAATGCCGTTGCGTAGGTGTAATAACGGGAAGCCTCCACGTCAGACGACATTTCACCCAGGAGCCACTGGATGGTCTGGAAGCTGTTGATCGGCTTGCCTCTCTGTACCCTTTCCTTGGCGTATTTCACGGCCTCGTCGAAAGCGCCCTGGGCCATACCCAGACACTCGGCGGAGATTCCCAGCTTTCCAATGGCGATTTCAGATGTGAGGATCTTGAATCCGCCGCCGCGGCCTGCTTCCCCTCCCGTCGTGTTTTCGAATGGGACACGCACATCCTCAAAAACGCAATCGGCTACCTCCATGCCGTTCATGCCCATCTTTTCGACGAGCTTGGGGGTCGAGTATCCCTTGGTGTCCTTCGGGACAATGATTTGTGTGATTTTTCCGTCCTTCTCCACGTCCTTGCAGAAGACTACGATGTAGCCGGGCAGCGTCGAGTTCGTGATGAAAATCTTCTCGCCGTTGATGACCCAATTGTCGCCTTCGCGGACACAGGTCGTCCGGATGGCAGCGGGGTCGGATCCGGTCGAAGGCTCCGTGAAGGCGAAGCTGCCCACGGCGTCCCCCTGTACCAGTGCGGGAAGATATTTCTTCTTCTGCTCTACCGTTCCAAAATCGTTGATCGACCCGGCGCACAGGCAGTTGACGGAGACATGCCCGCCAATCGAGCAATAGACCCGGGAGAGCTCCTCGACGACCATTACGTATTCCAGGTAGGTGCTGCCGACGCCGCCGTACTCGGCCGGATACTGAATTCCGTAAAAACTCAATTCGCGCATCTTCTTGATGAGTTCACGGGGTGTGCGCTGATCTTCTTCCATCTTCTTGATGAGAGGAGATATCTCCGTTTGAGCGAACTTTCTTGCCGTCTCTTTGAACATCACCTGCTCGTCGGTTAATTTGAAATCCATAATTCGACTCCTTTTTGTTCTTGCTTTTTATAATCAACGGCTTTTGCTGCGCGGCTGCAGAGCGCACCTCCAGTGACTCCGGGAATCGGCAACATCGCACCGGCTTCCGGAACATTCCAGTTCAGAGAACCGTTGATGATCGGAAACGACGAATCGACAGAAAAAGATGTTATCGGGCTTTCCCTGTCATCCGAGGTGGATGACAGGCGACTGCAGAGCCGCGTTTATCTTTCCCCGGCTGGCTGCCGCCTTGCGTAAGGGGCGGCCAGCCGGGGGGAAGGGAGGTCGTAGACTTGACTATGCGTCCTGAGCCTTGGGCTTCAGGCGTTCATACGTGTTGAAGATGTAAAGCAGGCCGCCGACGATGGCAAAGATCACGCAAACTCCAAAGGCGCCATTGAAACCGTAAGGGGAATCGACGAACCAGCCCGTCACCATGGGGCCGAAAAGGGCGCCGAAATTGCCGACGAAGTTGTAGACACCGCCGACACCGCCGGCCTGACCGTAGGGGGCGATATCGCTCGGGATGGCCCAGACATTCGATGCTCCGAAGGAAAAGACCCCCATGAAGCAGCTCATCCAGAAGACGGCCCAGAAAGCCGTGTCGGCCGTCATGGTCAGTCCGATGAAGAGGGCCGCCCCGAACATGCCGATACCCATCCCCGTCCTGCGCAGCATCGTGATGGTTGCGCCCTTGTCATACCATTTGTCGAACACCTTGCCGCCGATGAGTTCCATAATGACGCCGACAACGAACGGAACGGAGGCGGCAAGTCCCATTTCCTTCAGGGAGAGTCCCTTGGCCTTCATCAGGAAGGTGGGGATCCAGAAGGTGAAGACGACCCAGATATAGAGATAAAGCGCATAGGCAATGACAGCCTTCAGAATGACGGGATAGGCCAGCAGACGGTACATGGGGATGGGATGCGAATGGACCGACCCATCCTCCTTGACGACTTCATCCTGCCGGATGTAATCGAGTTCTTCCTTCGTGATCTTGGGATGTTTGTGGGGTTCGTGGTAAGTCATGAGCCACCAGATACCCCAGATGACGGCCATGCCGCCCGTTACCACGAAGGATGCCTTCCAGCCCCAGGCCGCGATGATGTAGGCGACGATGGGGGGCGCAAAGGCATTTCCCGCCCGGGCGCTGCAGTCGAACATGGCGGAGGCGAATGTCCGTTCACGCTTGGGCACCCACACGGAAACCACGCGTGCATTCGCGGGGAATGCAGGGGCCTCCGTGAGACCCAGGCCGATCCGGATTACCATGAAGGAGTAAAACCCCTGGCAGGCAGCCATCGACATGGTGACTGCGCCCCAGAGAATGCCGGCCCAGCCGAGAACCTTGTGGGGCCCTCTGGTATTCAGAAAATGACCCGCCGGAATCATGGCGAGCGTGTAGGACCAGAAGAATGCGGACATCAGGACGCCCATTTCGGTGGCGCCCAGGCCGAATTCTTTCATAAGGGTGGGCGTTGCGACACCGAAGTTGACCCGGTCGATGTAGTTGATGACGGTCCCGAGGGCCAGCATAAAAACAATATACCAACGAGTATGTGTCGTCGGTTTCACTACGGATTGAGTAGTGTTCACACTGGAACTGCCGTTGGACATATGATCCTCCCTCTTCCTGGATGTAAGATAACGTAAGACCCCGAATACAGAGAATGTGCAAAAGATGAAAGCCGAAAGGGCTTGCGCCCTCATGGTACGATTCCTAACGTGACACCCCCGATTTATCTCTTAACTGATTAGCCCTCCTTTCCCTCTGAATCAATCTTCATCGCGATTTGCTGTCTTCCCTTCTTCAAGGAAAACGAATTTCTGTCTTCCTTTCCGACAAATGAAGTCAAACGCAATGCCACAGGGCCTCAAGAGCAACCAATATGCCAATACCGTGAAACCTTCAACATGCCGATATTATTAATAATATTAAAAGTTACGTCGGGATGGGCTCTTTCAGGCATGGATGAAATGCTTCATCTCGATCATCATGCCAACGGCTTCGAGACGGGTCATCAGAAAATGTCCAATGCGAACTGGCAGTTACACACGGTAGAGCAAATGCTGTAGTTGCTGAGCAAATCGTTCAAATTGACCCATGAGATCGAGAGGCCGCCCTGGTCCTTTTCTTGGCATGAAAAATCCCAGTTTGCCGGCCAGAGCTTTTCAGAACTGCATGTCAAACGATAAACATTGAATATGTGTGACATGTTGGCTCACCAGCGTGGGAAAACACGCTGTCCGTAAAGAGCGTGACAAAGAAGCGGGACGGTCCGGCAGACCGCCCCGCTTACTATCATCCGATGGATAACTTCCTTATTTCAGCATCCAGTTGGACACGATAATGCGCTGCACCTGGTTGGTGCCTTCGTAGATCTGGGTGATCTTGGCATCGCGCATCATGCGCTCGACGGGGTACTCCCGCGTGTACCCGTAACCGCCGAATATCTGAACAGCATCGGTTGTTACCTTCATGGCCACATCGGAGGCGTACCACTTCGCCATGGAGCAGATCTTCGGGATGTCGGGGTGCTTGGGCTCGGAGTCAATCATGGCGCCGGAACGATAGACGATCGTCCTGGCGGTTTCCACGCCCAGGGCCATTTCCGCGATCATCCACTGCATGCCCTGGAAGGATGCCAGGGTCTTGCCGAACTGTACGCGCTCTTTCGCATAGGCGATAGCGGCATCCAGGGCCCCCTGTGCAATACCAAGGGCCTGGGCAGCGATGTTGGGCCTGGAGAAATTGAAGGTGGTCATCAGGGTCTTGAAGCCGCTTCCCTCGGGGCCGACCATCTGTTCATCGGGCACGAAACAATCCTCAAAGGAAATCTCGCGGGTATCGGAGCCGCGGATGCCCATCTTGTGCTCCGGCTTGCCGATAATCATGCCCTTTGCGTCTTTTTCAATGACAAACATGCTCATGCCCTTGTTGCCCTTCGACTTATCCGTGTAGCAGATCACGCAGGTGATCCCCGCCACGCCCGCCTGTGTGATAAAGATCTTGGAGCCGTTGAGAAGCCAGCCGCCCTTGGTCTTGGTCGCCACGGTCTTCATTCCCGCCACATCGGAGCCGGCGTTGGGCTCTGTGATGGCCATTGCACCGGGGCACTCCCCGGTGGCAAGCCGGTAGAGCCACTTCTTTTTCTGCTCTTCGCTGCCGGCAAGCATAAGGGGCTCGCTGGACAGGCCCTGATTTGTCAGCATGACCGAGGTGGACCCGCAGGCCCTGGCTGTTTCCTCGAGTACGAGAAGCAGCGC
>Ga0335084_10005158_pt1 | contig 12886 bp, 14 predicted proteins | sample Lox_Sample_44_FD_206721 | JGI IMG/M metagenome (GOLD analysis project Ga0335084, IMG submission 206721) | Soil microbial communities from Loxahatchee National Wildlife Refuge, Florida, United States - Lox_Sample_4.4 | ecosystem: Environmental > Terrestrial > Soil > Wetlands | place: USA... | reverse complement strand
ACGCGGCGACCGCGACGCGCGCGCCGCCGAGGCACTGGCCGAGCAGCTCCTGCGTGACGACGCGCCCGCGCGCGGTGAACTGGTAGAGCACCCGGCGCGCGGGCAGCAGGCGGGATTCCTCGAGGTCGTCCAGGGCGCGCGACCGAAGTACCGCGGCGACCACGCGCCGCCAGTCGACGGGCGCGGCCGGCACCGGGCGGCTGACGATCGAGGGGACCGCGTTCATCGGCGAGGCTTCTCCGGCACCCGGGTGCTGCGGTTCCCATGTTAGGACCGTTCGATGAGTGGAATTGGCCAATATCGGCCCTGGTATCCGCCATCCATAGTGATAAACTGCTTATAATATTTGCTTCTTAGAGTAAATCACTAATGCGGCTCGATGACATCGACGTCCGGCTGCTCGCCGAATTGCAGCAGGACGGCCGCCGGCCGGTGGTCGAGCTCGCCGAGCGGGTGGGACTGTCGGCGACTCCGTGCGCCCGGCGCATCCATCAGCTCGAGGCGGCCGGGATCATCCAGGGCTACGCGGCGGCGATCGACCCGGCGCGGCTCGGGCTCAAGGTGCGCGCCTTCGTGCAGGTCAAGCTCGAGCGCCACACCGACGAGAACGTGGCGCAGTTTCGTGCCGCACTCGAGGCGATCGACGAGGTCGTCAGCTGCTACGCGACGACCGGCGAGCACGACTTCATGCTGCAGGTGCTGGTGCCGGATCTCGAGTCGCTGAGCGACATCGTGCTCAAGCGGCTGCTGCGAATCCCTTGCGTGCGCGACGTCGAGTCGAGCCTGGCGCTCGAGACGATGAAGCGCTCCTCGCGCCTGCCGCTCGGCCACCTGCGCTAGACCGCAGCAGCGACCTCAGCCATCGAAATCGCCCGGCTCGAGCCGGATCGGCTGGCCGTGCGGCGTGCGCTCCGCGGCGTGGTGCCAGGCCCGCCGGTAACGCTCGAGCTCCTCGGGGGAACTCGCGCCCTTGGCAGCGACCAGCCGCTCGAGCGTCGCGAGCCAGTGGCGGTAGTAGGTGTCGCCGCGATCGGCATCGCCGGCCCGCTGCGCCGCGCCGATCTCCACGGCAAGCGCCGCGGCCCATTCGCTCCACGTGAAGAGGCCGCGCTCGTGCAGTGCGAGCGCCATCGCGAAGGCCTGCGCCTCCCACGGCTCGCGGAACACCGGTCGGTCGGCGTCGCGCGGCAGTCCCGGCAGTGACAGCGGCACGCCGCTCACGCCCGCTCCAGGTAGGGTTCCCAAGCGTCGATCGCGACCGACAGCCGCTGGCGCGGCGCGCGCGCACCCCAGAGCTCCGCCTCGCCGAACACGACCGTATAGAGCCACTGCGGCTGCTCGCCCTGCCCCCGCGCATGCGCATCGGCAAAGACGTGCACGCCGCGGATGGACTCGACGATGCCGCACTTGCCGCGAGCGTAGCCGGGCAGCCGCGTATGGTGCGGCGCCACGTCGCGGCGCGTGCGCACCCGCTCACCGACCGCGAAGCGCGCCGGCATCGACGCCGGTCGCTCGGTCGGCGCGCCGCGCGCGAGCACCGCGGCGACGTCGGCGGCCGCGAGCACGCGCGGCAGCACGGGCCCGGCCCGCAGCACGCGACCGGCCGTGATCTCGTCCGGCGTCACGAGTCCGCGCTCGCCGAGCAGCTTCTCGAGGCCGCGCAGCCACCGGCCGTAGTAGCCGAGCGCGTCGTAGTCGGTCAGCGTCTCGCGCGCCGCCCGCGACATGTCGAGGTTCCACGCCCCGGTCGCCCCCATCGCGAGCGTGAGCGCATGGACCCGCTCCTCCCAGCGCGCGTGGAACGGATTTCCCTCCGCCTCCGGCGTGACGGGTCCATCGTGCGCCCGGCCGCCGAGATCGGCATGCGAGACGTAGCTCACGCGGCCCCGCCGGGGGCCCGGGCGAGACCCGTGCCGATCATCGAGTCGCGTGTCACGAGACCGGCGAGCTCGGCCTCGCCGAGACCCTCGGTCCCCGCCGGACGTCGCGGGACTACGAGATAGCGAACCTCGGCTGTCGAGTCCCAGACCCGGACCTCGGTCGCATCCGGCAGCGTGACGCCGAAGTCGGCGAGCACGCCGCGCGGGTCACGGACGGCGCGCGCCCGGTACGGCGCACTCTTGTACCAGGCGGGCGGAAGGCCGAGCACCGACCAGGGATAGCAGCTGCAGAGCGTGCAGACCACCATGTTGTGGCGGGACTCGGTATTCTCGACGGCGACGATGTGCTCGCCCTGGCGACCGCCGTAGCCGAGCGAGGCGATCGCGGCGGTCGCGTCCTCGAGCAGCCACTCGCGAAACTCCGGGTCGGTCCACGCTCGCGCCACGACCCGCGCGCCATTGCGCGGCCCGATCTGGGTCTGGTAGGTGTCGATCAGGATGTCGAGCGCGGCCGGGTCGACGTAGCCCTTGGCAGCGAGGATCGTTTCGAGCGCGCGTACCCGCACGTCCATCTCGCCGAGCTCGCTGTGCGCGTCGTGGTCGTCGTCGTCGTGGCCGCTCATGCGGCGATCTTAGCGCGGCCGCGGCGGGTGGGGCGCGCCGCCGGCGTCCGTCCCGGGACGGGTCGTTGTAAGCTGACCCGGCGGGATCCGGCGTCGCGGCCATCGCCGCCGACGGGCGCGCCCTGACCGCACCGATGCTGCGTTGCGACCTCGTCGAGGAGATCGATATGAAGAGCATCCGCCCTGTCTCGATTGCCGTGTTGCTGCTCGGTGCCGCGACTGCCGTCGCCGGCTCGCCGGGCAGCGCCGAGCGCGAACTCGTCGCCGCGGATACCGCCCGCATGGAGGCGATGGTCGCCGGCGACGTCGCGCGGCTCGAACGCGCGCTCGGCGACGACCTGACCTACGGACACTCCGGCGGCCAGGTTCAGGGCAAGCGGGAGCTGATCGGGGAGCTGCAAAGCGGCGTGCGCCGCTACCGCGCGCTCACTTCCGTGGACACCGCCGCACGCGCCTACGGCTGCGCCGGAGTCGTCACCGGCACATCGACTATCGACGCGGACTACAGGGGACAATCCCTGTCGTTCACGCTGCGCTACACCGCGACGTACGCGCGGCAGCACGGCGCCTGGGTGCTGGTCGCGTACCAGTCGGTGAAGCTGCCGGACGGGCCGCCAGCGCCGGTGGCGCCGCCGCGCTAGCCCGGCTGCACGCGACCCGCCCGACTGCCGGCCACCACGCAGCACCCTCGTCGCACCTTCCCGTGCACGCCGAACGGACCGCAGACCCGCCGATCCGCCCAGCGATCGGGATCCCGCACGGAGCCGTGCGCGTTGGCTGGCCCATCCTCGCCAGCTGCGTGCTGCTCGCACTGCTGCCGCAGCCGGTGCGTCCGGCACCGATCGTGATGACTCCGGACATGCTGGCCGGCAGCCGCGCGCTCGCCGCGACGCCGCAACGGCCGCTCGACCGGCTGGCGCGGCGGCAGCTCGAGTCCATCCTGAAGCGCAGCGGCGCCCTCGAGTACGTGAATGCCTCCGAGCTGCGCGATCTCTGGCACGAGTAATGAAGGAGTCCGGACCGTGGCAATACCCAAGACGCCGGCCGCTGCCGGCAAGAAGCTTCCGGGAAAGGCGGCACGCAAGGTGGCCGTCGCGCGCCGGCGGCTGACGCCCGCCAAGACCCAGCGCGGACTCGCCGCGGGCGACATCGCCCTCGAGCTCGCCCACCCCGAGGTCGCGCCGCTCGCCGCGCTCATCCACAAGGCGGGCGGCGCCGCGCTCGGCGCATACCGCGATCCGCTCGGCGGCCGGGCGCTCGTGCTCGCGACGCTGCCGCTCGGCGCCGTGCAGCCGACACCGTTCCAGCGGGACCTGTCGCCGACGCATACCAAGCGGCTCGCCGCGAAGATCGACGAAGCCAAGGCGTTCCTCGACCCGCTGATCGTCGTGCAGGGGCAGGACGGCCGCTTCTGGACACCGAACGGCCGGCATCGGCTGGCCGCCGCGAAAGTGCTGGGCCTGAAGCAGATCACCGTGCTGGTCTCGCCCGACGAGGCGCTCGCCTACAGGATCCTCGCGCTCAACACCGAGAAGGCACACAACCTCAAGGATCGCAGCCTCGAGGTCATCCGCATGGCGCGGGCGCTCGCGAAGCGCGAGCCGCGCGCCAAGGAGACCGAGTACCGCGATCAATTCGAGGCGGCCGAGCTCCTCACGCTCGGCATCATCTACGAGACCTCGCCGCGCTTCGCCGGCGGTGCCTACAGTTCGGTGCTGCGCAAGGTCGACCGCTTCAGCGACCGGACGATCGCGGCGAGCCTGCGCGAGCGCGACGGCTATGCGAACCGGCTGACGGCGATCGATGCCGAGGTGAAGCGGATCATCGCCGGGCTGCAGGAGCGGGGATTCAAGTCGCCGTACCTGCGCAACTACGTCGTCGCGCGCCTGAATCCCGTGCGCTTCTACAAGCAGAAACCGGGGGAGACGAAGCCGGCGATGCCGATCGGCGAGACACTGACCCGCATGACCGCGGCGGCCCGCGCCTTCAAGCTTGATTCGGTGTCGCACTCGGACCTGGCGTGGGTGGCGGTCGGCGCGAGCGCGCAGGACTGACGTGCATCCCGCGGCGCGCAGCGTGGTGGCGACGCCAGCCGGCGAAGAGCGCGGGCCGTGGTCGCTGCTCGCGGTCGAGTGCAGCATCATCGCGATCGTCTTCGGTCTCGATGCAATGCACCGCGTCCCGGTCAGCAAGACCCCGTGGCTGCTCCTGCTGGGATGGGTGTCCCTGCGCCTGCGCGGCGCGCGCTGGCGCGACGTCGGCCTGCGGCGCGGGCCGAGCCTGCGGCGACTGCTGCACCTCGGCGTCATGGGCGGCGTCGCGCTCGAGACGTTCCAGCTGACGATCACCCAGCCGCTCGTCGTGCGTGCGCTCGGCGCGCCGCCGGATTTGCAGCAGTTCTCGAGCCTCGCGGGCGACGCGCCCCGGGCAGCGCTGTTGCTGCTGTTCGTCTGGACGTTCGCCGCCTTCGGCGAGGAACTGGTCTGGCGCGGCTATCTGCTCAACCGGGTCCTCGGCCTCGTCGGCCGCTGCCGAGCGCCCTACACGCTTTCCCTGCTGATCGTGAGCGCCCTGTTCGGGCTCGCGCACTTGCACCAGGGCCTGCCGGGCGTCGTGATCGAATCGGTCGGCGGACTGATCCTCGGCGCCGCCTATCTTGGCTGCGACCGCAACCTCGCGGTACCGATCGCCGTCCACGGTGTCGTCGACACCATCGACGTCGTCCTCGGCTACCTCGGCGCGCTGCCGGGAACCTGAGTGCTCCGGGCGAACCTGCCGCCGCGTCCGCTGGGCCCCGGCCGGTGAGAAGGCTGTTCCGTCCGCTCGGCTCGCTGCTCTCCGGACTCTACGCGGCACGACGCTCGATGGTCGGCGGCCCCGGACACCGCGGACCCGCGTCCGATCACTTCGACGGCACGACATTTCGCAATACGGCTGGCGGCGCCGGCAAGTCCTTCGGCGACTTCTGGCGCTGGCAGCGTACCCGCCGGCCCAAGCCCTGGCCGAGATGGATCGACAACGTCGCCACGCCCGCGCCGCCCGCGGCGCTGGGCGCGGACGACGTCGCGGTCACGTTCGTCAACCACATCACCTTCCTGGTGCAGTTTGCCGGCCTGAACGTGCTCACCGATCCGGTGTACTCGGAGCGCGTCAGCCCCTTCCAGTCGGCGGGGCCGCGACGCGTCCGGCCACCCGGCCTGCCGTTCGAGGCTCTGCCGAGGATCGGTCTCGTGCTCCTCAGCCACAACCATTACGACCACTTGGACCTGCCGACGCTGCGACGCCTGGCGGCGGCGCACGCGCCGCGGGTCGTGACCGGCCTCGGCATCCGGCCGTTCCTCGAGGAGCACGGCATCGCCAACGTCACCGAGCTCGACTGGTGGCAGGGGGTCCGCGAGGCGGGCGCGGAGATCGCCTTCACGCCGGCCCGTCATTGGTCCGGCCGCGGGCTGCGCGGCCGCAACCGGACGCTGTGGGGCGGCTTCGTGCTGCGCCACGGCGCGAGGCAGCTCTATTTCGCCGGCGACACCGGCTACGGCGAGCACTTTGCCGAGATCCGGCGCCGGCACGGCGTAGTCGACTTCGCGCTGCTGCCGATCGGCGCCTACGAGCCCCGCTGGTTCATGCAGGAGCAGCACATGGATCCGGACGATGCGGTGCGCGCCCACCTCGACCTCGAGGCTCGCATCAGCATCGCGACGCACTTCGGCTGCTTCCAGCTGACCGACGAGGGCATCGACGACCCGGTCCGGGAGCTCGCGACGGCCCGGGCGAGGTACGGCGTGGCCGAGTCGCGCTTCCAGGTGCTCGAGGTCGGCGAGACGCGGCGTTACCCGGGCCGCTGACGGGGCGGCCGTGCCGGCCGATGCCGTCCATGCTAGCGTGGCGGCCCGCGCCCGGCCCCGGGCGCCCGGTCCAGTCCGGCGGGAGAAGCGGCGTCATGCGCTCGTGCCGAATCGTCGTGGTGCCGCTCCACGGCCGGTGCGCGCCGGCGACCGCGCCCGTCGGCGCAGCGGCCCGGCCGCGCTCGGCCGGCCGGCCGCGCCGATGACGCTCGCGAGCCTCATCGACGCGCAGCTCGCCTACGGCATGACGCCGCTGCTCGACCGCGCCAGCCTGTCGATCAGCGAGGGCGAGCGCATCGGGCTCATCGGCCGCAACGGTACCGGCAAGTCGTCGCTGCTCGCCGTGCTCGCGCGGCGCACGGCGCTCGACGAGGGTGAGCTGCAGTGCCGCGCGGGATTGCGGGTCGCGCTGGTCGAGCAGGAGCCCGTGCTGCCGGCGGCAGCCACGCTGCTCGACAGCCTGCGGCGGCGCGGCGCGTTCGACTCGCACGAGGACGAGCGCGCGCGCTGGCGTACCGAGGTCCGCCTCGCGGAGTTCCTCGATCGCTTCGGTCTGTCGGCGGCCGTGGCGCCGGAGCGCGCCTCGGGCGGCGAGCGCAAGCGCGGGGCGCTGGCGCTCGCCCTCGCGCTCGAGCCGCAGCTGCTGCTGCTCGACGAACCGACCAACCACCTCGACGTCGACGGCATCCGGCTGCTCGAGGACCTGCTGCTCGCCGGCCCGACGGCCGTGTTCGTCACGCACGATCGCTATTTCCTCGACCGCGTCGCCACGCGGATCGTCGAGCTCGATCGCGGCTATCTGCGCTCCTATCCCGGCAATTTCTCGGCGTACTCGTCGCGCAAGAGCGACGAGCTCGCCGCCGAGGCGATCGCGAACCGCAAGTTCGACAAGTTCTGGGCGCAGGAGGAGGCCTGGATTCGCCGTGGCATCGAGGCCCGCCGGACGCGTGATGAGGGCCGAGTCCGGCGGCTCGAGGCACTGCGGGTCGCGCGCGCCGCGCGACGCGAGCGGCTCGGCAACCTCAAGCTCGCCATCGACTCGCGCGAGCGCTCCGGCAAGCTTGTCGCCGAGCTCAAGCACGTCGCCAAGCGTTTCGGCGAACGGCTCGTCGTCGACGACCTGTCGCTGACGATCGTCCGCGGCGACCGCATCGGCCTGCTCGGCCCCAACGGCGCCGGCAAGTCCACGCTGCTCAAACTGATCCTCGGCGTGCTGCCGCCGGATTCGGGCACGGTCCGCACCGGCAGCAACGTCCAGGTTGCGTACTACGACCAGATGCGCGAGCAGCTCGACCTCGATCGCAGCGTCGCCGAGACGATCAGCCCGGGATCGGACTGGGTCGAGGTCGGCGCCGAGCGCAAGCACGTGACGAGTTATCTGGCGGACTTCCTGTTCCCGCCGCAGCGTGCCGGCAGCCCGGTGCGGGCATTGTCCGGCGGCGAGCGCAATCGGTTGCTGCTCGCGCGGCTGTTCGCGCGGCCGGCCAACGTGGTCGTGCTCGATGAGCCGACCAACGACCTGGACATCGAGTCGCTTGAGCTGCTCGAGCAGGCCATCCAGGATTTTGCGGGCACCGTGCTGCTGGTCAGCCACGACCGGGCCTTCGTCGACAACGTCGTGACCCAGACGATCGCGCCGCTCGGCGGCGGCCGCTGGCACGAGTACGTCGGCGGCTACAGCGACTGGCTTGCCCAGCAAGCGGCACCCGTCGCGGTGGCGCCCGCGCCCGGCAGGGCCGGTGCGGCGCCGGCGCCGCCGGTCCGAGCGCGTACCCGGCTGTCGTACAAGGACCAGCGCGAGCTCGACGCGCTGCCGGCCGAGATCGAGGCGCTCGAGCGCGAACAGGCGGCGCTGACCGAGCGGATGGCGGGGGCGGATTACCGGCACACCGATCCGGCACGGATCGCCGCCGACGGGCGGCGGGTCGCGGAGATCGAGGAACTGCTGATGCGAAAGCTAGAACGCTGGGATGCGCTCGAGGCCGAGTTGGACAGGTTGCGGACGCCGCGCTGAGCGGCGGGTCGGCGACCCGCGGACCCGGACACGAGGTCACGAGGCCACCGGGCCCGAGCCGCAGCGTCCGGCGCCCGGACCTCATCCGGTTGGCCCCGCGACTCGCCGGCGACTGGGAGGCGGTTGCCTCGCCGCGCTGGCGGTTTGGGCTCGCGCGCAGTGATGCCCCGCCCACCGGCGAGGGCTACGGGCGCCACACGCCGGCGGCGCCTGGCGATCGCCCGCGATGGCGCCCTGTCATCGCCGCGTCACGAATAATTCAACAAAGCTTGCCGTTGCGGCGCTTCATTTCGGGCCTGCGTCGCCGCTACGCTCAGCCGATCGACCGGCCTGCGGCGACGCCATGACTTCGCAGCCGCCATCTGCATCTGCGCCACTCCCCGTCGACCGCTATGCGGAGGCGACCGAGGCCTGGTACCGGGCGCTCGGGGACTATCTGCGGCTCGCGCGGGCGGGCGCGAGTGCCGCGAAACTGCGAGCGGCGGCGAACGCAGTGCACGCGGCGGCGCTGCGCAGGGGACGCCTTGCCGGCGGGCCCGAGGACTCGGCATCCTGACTAAGCGGCGCGCCCGGCGGCACCCGGCACGGGCCGTATACACTGCGACCGGTCCCCGTAACGGAGTCGTCTGGTCGTGAACTTTCCGGCACTCGCCTGCCCGATCGTCCTGGCGCCGATGGCCGGCGGCCCGAACACGCCGGCACTCGCCGCGGCGGTCGCGAACGCCGGCGGACTTGCGAGCTTCGGCTTTGCCTACAGCAGCCCCGAGCGAATCACTGCCGACCTCGCTGCTACGCGCGTGCTCACGACCGGTCCCGTGAACGCCAACTTCTTCATCTTTCCGCCGCTGGCGCCGCCGGAAGCAGACGCGGCGGCGCGCGCGGTCGCGGCGCTCGGCGCACTGCCGGCGGCCGCGGGGCTCGCGCTCGCACCACCCGTCCCGCCTTACCATCCGGAGCTCGCGGCGCAGCTCGAGACGGTCTGGCGCCTGCGCCCGGAGGTACTGACGTTCCATTTCGGGCTGCCGCCGGCCGGCGTAATCGAGCGTGCGCACTCGCTGGGGATCAGCGTCGGGGTGACCGCGACCCGGGCCACCGAGGCCCGCGCGATCGCGGCGGCCGGCGCCGACTTCATCGTCGCGCAGGGCGCGGAGGCCGGCGGGCACTGCGGCGTGTTCGTCCCCGGTGAGCCGGGCGACTGGCTGCCGGTCCGCGACCTTGTGCGCAGTCTGCGGCAGGTCACGGGCCTGCCGCTGATCGCTGCCGGCGGGATGATGAGCGGCGCCGACATCCGCGCCGTGCTCGACGCCGGTGCCACGGCCGCGCAGCTCGGCACGGCCTTTCTTGCCACCACCGAGAGCGGCGCGAGTGCAGCGCATCGCCGCTACCTGCTCGAGCACGGCGGGCGCGGCACCGCGCTGACGCGCGCGTTCTCGGGCCGCTACGCGCGCGGCATCCGCAATGCCTTCATCGAGCGCATGGCGGGCGCCGACGTGCTCGCCTTCCCGCTGCAGAACAGTCTGACGGCACCGCTGCGCAAGGCCGCGGTCGAACGCGACGATGGCGAGTACCAGTCGCTGTGGGCCGGCACGCACTATGCGCGCTGCCGCGGCGGCAGCGCGCGTGAGCTCGTCCGCCGCCTGGTCGCCGAACTCGGGACGGCCTAGAACCAGCTGTAGTTGAAGCTGACGCTGACCCGCTCCGAGCGCACGAGGTTCGGCGGGACCTCGTGGCGCAGCCAGCTCTCGAACAGCACCACGCGCCCGGCGGTCGCCGGCAGCACCACCCACGGGCCGCGATCGCGCCGGCCTTTCGTCCCCCGCGGCGGCGCCGCCATCATCCGGTCGAGACGCGGATCCTCGAACTTGATACCGGGCGCCCCGGCAGGGATCCGCACGTAGTAGGTGCCGCTGATCGTCGACAGCGGATGCAGGTGCAGGCCGTGCACGACGCCGCGCGGCATGATGTTGACCCAGCAGTCGGTCATCGAGAGGGTGCGTCCGGCGAGATCAAGGCCGAGTGCGCGGCTGAACCCGCGGACGTGGCGCGCGAGCTTGCGCTCGAGCGCCGCGAAGGCCGGCGAGACCTGGTGGACGCGGCTCACCGACGCGTACGACGTATAGCCGCCGGGGTAGTTCTGTGCCGACCAGCGCCGTCCGGCCGGGTCGTCGAGCCGGAGCTGGCGGATCTCGCGCAGCAGCCGGCTGTTGAACGCCTTCGCGCCGCGCGGCGCCAGAGCGGCGGCGTAGACCAGCGTCGGGAAGAGCGCTCGCGTTGGCACCGCACCATTATTGCAGATGGTCGGCGCGGCCCGAGGTTTGACCGCCGAGCCAGGCCGGTGTATTTTACCTTTCGGTTAATTATGAACTGACAGCCGCGTGTCCCCCGAACAGCTCGACGCCACCTTCGCCGCGCTCGCCGATCCGACCCGGCGGGCGATCCTCGAGCGCCTGTCGCGCGGCGAGACCTCGGTCAAGGAACTCGCCCAGCCCTTCACCATCAGCCCGCCGGCGATTACCAAGCACCTCAAAGTGCTCGAGCGCGCCGGGCTCATCACGCGCAGCCGCGCAGCGCAGTGGCGCCCCTGCCAGCTCAATGCGTCCCCCTTGCGTGACGCCTCGCAGTGGATCGAGCACTACCGACGTTTCTGGGAAGAGAGCTTCGACCGGCTCGACGCGTACCTCCGGCAACTCCAGACGCAGCCGCAACGGCGCAGGAAGCACGCCCATGGCCAGCACCGCTAGCAAATTGAGCACGGTGAGCACCTCCGGCCGCGAGATCGTGCTCAGCCGGGTCTTCGATGCGCCCCGCGAACTCGTGTGGCGTGCGTTTACCGACCCCGAGCGGCTCGCGATCTGGTGGGGCCCGATGGGCTTCCGCACGCGTACGCACCGCATGGAGGTCAAGCCGGGCGGCGCGTGGCGCTACGTCATGGTCGGCCCCGATGGCCGCGAGTACCAGAACCGGATCACCTACCTCGAGGTCGAGGAACCGGAGCGGCTGCGCTACAAGCACGGTGGCGAGCAGGACACCGAGCCGGTGAACTTCGAGGTGCTCGTGACCTTCGACCGGGATGGCGGCGCCCGCGACCGCACCCGCGTGACGATGCGCAGCCTGTTCCCGTCACGGGACGCGCTCGAACTGGTCGTGCGCGAGTACGGCGCGCTCGAAGGCGGCAAGCAGACGTTCGAGCGGCTCGCCGGGCACCTCGGCGAAGCCGCCGCTGCCGGCCCGCTCGACCGCCCGTTCGTCATGACCAGGGTATTCCGGGCGCCGCGCGCGCGCGTCTGGGACGCGTGGACGCAGCGCGAGCACCTCGCGCGCTGGATGGGCCCGAAGGGCACGACGATGGCGCGCTCGTCCCTCGAGCTGCGGCCCGGTGGGCTCTTCCACTACGGCATGCAGTCGCCCGATGGCAAGCTCACCTGGGGCAGATGGGTGTTCCGCGAGATCGTGCCGGCCGAGCGGCTCGTCGTCGTTGTGTCGTTTTCCGACGAGCACGCCGGCATCACGCGCCATCCCTTCGCCGCGGACTGGCCGCTGGAGACGCTGTCGACGATGACGTTCGCCGAGCATGCCGGGATCGGCCGCGGCACCACGGTCGTGCTCAACTGGACCCCGCTCAACGCCACCGAGGCGGAGCGCCGCGCGTTCGCGACGAGCCATGCCGGCATGGCACAAGGCTGGAGCGGGACGATGCAGCAGCTCGAGGCCTACCTCGCGGCGGCTGGCGACGGCGCGGGCCGCTGACCGATGGTCGCGGGTCGCGGCGGCCCGCGGGCGGCGGCCGCCCAGCCCCTTGGCGGGGCACGGCCGCGGGCCAGACAAAAAAAGGGCGAGCCGAAGCTCGCCCCGAGGGGGTTCTGGCGGGCGGCGCTGGGCCGCACCCGGTGGGCCGGAGTCTAGGGATCGTCGCCATGCGCGACAAACGAGCCTCCTGCAGCGCACACCTGAACGGCACTCATCTGTACAGTGTCAGGTCCCGGACCGGCCGGCCTAGATGGTCCAGTCCCCCGGCGGCGGCGCGAGCACCCCGGCCTGTTCGAGGTGGGCGACGATCCGCTCGGCAGCCTGCGCGGCCGACAGCGCAGTGGTGTCGATGCGGATCTCCGGCGCCTCGGGTTCCTCGTACGGCGAGTCGATGCCGGTGAAGTTCGCGAGCTCGCCACTGCGGGCCTTGCGATACAGGCCCTTGGGATCGCGCTTCTCGGCCTCGGCCAGCGGCGTATCGACGAAGATCTCGAAGAATTCGCCATCGGACAGCAGGCCGCGCGCCATCTGCCTTTCGGAACGGAATGGCGAGATGAACGACACCAGCACGATCAGTCCGGCATCGACGAACAGCTTCGCCGCCTCGCCGACCCGCCGGATGTTCTCGACCCGGTCGGCGTCGGTGAAGCCGAGGTCGCGGTTGAGGCCGTGGCGCACATTGTCGCCATCCAGCAGATAGGTGTGGCGCCCGAGGAGATGCAGCTTCTTCTCGACAAGATTGGCGACCGTCGACTTTCCCGCGCCCGATAGGCCGGT
>Ga0335084_10005156_pt1 | contig 12890 bp, 11 predicted proteins | sample Lox_Sample_44_FD_206721 | JGI IMG/M metagenome (GOLD analysis project Ga0335084, IMG submission 206721) | Soil microbial communities from Loxahatchee National Wildlife Refuge, Florida, United States - Lox_Sample_4.4 | ecosystem: Environmental > Terrestrial > Soil > Wetlands | place: USA... | reverse complement strand
TGCTGGCCGAAATTGCCGTTGAACAGCACCACGCGCGTCACGTCGGGCCGCAGCCTGAACTGCTGCGCCAGCAGCTGCGCCGAGCGGTCGCGGCTGCCGTCGTCGACGAAAACGATCTCATAGGTCCGGTCGAGCGCGTCGAGTGCCCGGTAGAGGCGCTCGAACAGCTTGGGCAGCACCGCCTCCTCGTTGTAGACGGGGACGATCACGGAGAGTTCGGGAGTGCTCATGTCATCAGCCGCCTGCAGGTGTCGGTCAGCGCGTCGCACACCCGTTCGACGTCGCTCTCGCGCAGGCCCGGGTACAGCGGCAGCGTCAGGATGCTGCGGCTCACGCGCTCCGCGTTCGGAAGCTGCCCTTCGCGCCAACCGCGACCGCGGTAGTAGGTGAAGAGGTGCATCGCCCGGTAGTGCACGCCGCTGCCGATGCCGCGCTCGCGCAACCCCTGCATCACCGCGGCGCGGCCGCCGCGCAAGCGGTCGGCCGGCAGCACCACCTGGAACATGTGCCAGTTGCCGATCGCACCGGCCGGGTTCGTTCGCGGCGGCAGCTCGATGCCCCACTGCGGCCACTCGTGCCGGGCCGCCATCGAAAAGTAGTGCTCGGCCAGATCGGCCCGGCGGGCGGTGATCTCGGCCAGCCGGTCGAGCTGGCCCAGCGCGATGGCTGCGTGCACGTCGCTCAGGTTCGCCTTGCCGCCGGGCTCCTCGACGTCCATGCCGTCGAGGCCGCTGCGCACCACCCCCTGCAGGCGCAGACGCTCGGCCCGCTGCGCCTCCGCGGCGCTGGTCATGACCAGGCATCCGCCTTCGGCGGCGGTGATGTTCTTGTTGGCCTGGAAGCTGAAGCTCACGAGGTCGCCGAACGAGCCGATGCGGCGGTCGTTCCAGCGCGCGTCGATCGCCTGCGCCGCGTCCTCGACCACCCTGATGCCGTGACGCCGCGCGATGGCGTAGAGCCGATCCATGTCGACCGGCAAGCCGGCCAGGTACACCGGCAGAAGGGCTCGTGTGCGCGGCGTCACGGCCGCGTCGACGGCGTCGAGGTCGAGGTTGCGGGTCACCGGGTCGATGTCGACGAAGACCGCTCGCGCGCCGAGCGCCTCCACGACGTTGGCGGTGGCGACCCAGCTGATCGGGGTCGTGATCACCTCGTCGCCCGCGCGCACTCCCGCCAGGCGCAACGCGACGTCGAGCGTCGCGGTGCCGTTGGCGAAGGCACGCACCGGCCGCCCCCCGAACAGGCTCGACAGGCGCTCTTCCAGCGCGAGGACCTTGGGGCCGGTGGTGAGCCAGCCCGATGCCAGCACCTCGCCGACCGACGCGATCGTCGCGGCGTCGACCTGCGGTCGCGCGAACGGCAGAAAGGGCTGCGCCACCATCGCCTCGCCCTTCAGCTCCGCGCCACCAGCCAGACGCCGCCGAGGATCAGCAGCACGCCTGCGGCGCGCGCCGGGCCCACCTGCTCGCCGAGCAGCCACCAGGCGGCCAGTGCGTTGACCACGTAGCCGAGCGAGAGCATCGGGTAGGCGACCGAGACGTCGACGCGCGACAGCGCCACCACCCACACGCCGACGCTGACGACGTAGCAGACCAGCCCACCGAGCACGGGCCACTGCGACAGCACCCGCAGCGTCGTGGGCATCGCGTCGGCGAGGCTCACGCTCAGCGGGCCGAGCGGCGTCACGCCGATCTTGAGCAGCAGCTGGGCCGCCGCGTTGAGCAGGACGCCGAAAACGATGAGCGACGCGGTCGAGGCGGTCACGGGGTCACTCGTAGTTGGCGACCACGACGCGCCGCGTGTCGCGGCCGATCTCGACCATCGGGAGCCCCTCGCGCAGGAGCTGGGCGTGGGTGTCGGGCCGCATCACCGCCAGTGCGTGCGGGCCGTGCAGCCACCGCTCGCGAAACGCCGCCAGGGTCGGCAGCCACTTCTGCGGCTCCTGCGCGGCACCGAACTCCAGCTCGTCGGGCGACTCGACCATCACCAGCGTGTGGCGCAGGTAGAACGGCAGCGTGTGATCGAGCAGCTTCACGCCGTACAGCGGCATGTCCGGCGTCAGCCGCGACTGCATCGCCGGCAGCAGGGCGATGCCCGAGCTGGCGCGCCCGAGCGTCTCGTGCCCGACGAGGGCGATCGTCGTGCCGAGGAACATCGTCAGCGCATAGAGCCCGATGCTCGCGAGCTGCCGGCCGCGACGCAGCAGCCCCAGCGCCAGCACGGTGCCGACCACCATCGCGACCGAAGCGCAGACCAGCCAGGGCTCGTAGGCCCGCAGCAGCTCGCGCGGGGTCGCCTCGGTCGACAGCCGCGCGACGTGCGAAGACCCGGCCGCCGCGATTACGCAGACGATCACCGCGCCGATGAGCAGGCGGTGCCACGCCGCCTCGGGGAGCTCGTCGAGCACCGCGGCGGCGAGCAGCGCCAGCGCGGGCATGATCGGCAGGATGTACAGCGGCAGCTTCGACCCGGACAGGCTGAAGAACACGAAGATCGAGAGCGCCCACGCCGCCAGCAGGCGCTCGACCTGCAAGCCCTGGCCCGAGCCCGCGCCGCGGGCGCGGGCGATCACGCGCGGCCACAGGCCCGTCCACGGCAGGAACGCGAACAGCAGGATCGGAATGAAGTACCACCACGGGCCGGAACGCGAGTGCACGGTCGAGGTGTAGCGCTCGAAGTGCTCGTGCACGAAGAAGAAGTGCGCGAACTCCGGATTGCGCCGAGCCACCAGCCAGAACCACGGCACCGTGATCGCCAGGAACAGTGCCAGGCCGCTGACGACGTGCAGGCGCCTCCAGAGCTGCAGATCGCGCGTCCAGAGCGTGTAGGCCGCGAACGCGAGACCGGGCAGCAGGATTCCGACCAGCCCCTTGGTGAGCACGGCCACCGCGGCGGCGCCCCAGGCAAACCACATCCACCGGCGCCGCGCCGCGTCGCCCGAGTCGCGGTGTTGAGCCAGCAGCACGCCCGTCAGCGTTGCCGTCAGCGCGCCGGCCAATCCGGCGTCCAGCGTGTTGAGATGCGATCCGATATTCCAGAACGGCGAGGCGAGCAGCACCAGGCCCGCCAGCAGGCCGGCGCGCGCACCGTAGTAGCGGTGAGCCACCCCCATCGTCATGCCGATGCCGGCAGCGCCGCACAGCGCACCCCACAGGCGCGCTTGCCATTCTCCGACGCCGAACGCCGTGAACGCCAGCGCGGACATCCACAGGTGAAACGGCGGCTTCTCGAAGTACTTGAGCCCGTTGTAGCGGACGGTGACCCAGTCGCCGGTCGCGAACATCTCGCGAGCGATCTCCGCATAGCGGCCTTCGTCGGTGCGCAGCAGGTGGCGCATGTCGAGGGTGCCGAACCAGGCGACGGCGACACCCACCGCCACGGCGACGACGATCCAGGGGGCGATGGCGATGTCTGCGCCGGCCCCCTGCGATCGCGGCGCGACGCCGCCTGCCACGGGTGGCATGCTCTTTGTCTGCGGGCGGGCATCCATGCGACGTTTGAGCTCGATGCAACCGAACGGGGTTGTCGATCACTGTGCGACGTCGCCCTTAAGGACCGCTGAACGCTAGCAGACGGATTGCGAGACCGCTTGTCATTTCGCAACCTGAAAGCACGCTGATGGCACCGGCCCAAGTGAGCAGCGCCGAGCCGGGCGGCGCGGCCGGCAGCCGTTCTCGGCGACGACGATGGCACCGGCCATCCCCGTCGGTGTGACGGCGACTGAGCGGGCTGTCATGAAACGGTCACGCAAGCCGTGGCGCCCACCCTACGCGGCGGGCTCGGCCACTGCGCTCTTCGCCGCCAGCCCCGAGGGGCGCGACCATTCCCAACTGAACAGCAGCTCGGCAAACCAGCCGGCGACCTCTTGCGCGAGGAAGCCGATCGCGGTGGCCACGGTCATCGCAGCGACGCCGATCGCGATGAGCCGCAGCCTGTGCTTGTGATCGTGATTCATCGGGCGCGATGGTAAGGTGTCCGGCAGCGGCTGCGCGAGCGGGCTGCGTCGCCGCGGCAAACGGCCGATTCAGCCCCGCGCCGAAGCCCTGTTCAACGCCACCGCGGCTCGAATCATTGCCTGCAGCGCCTTGCCGTCGACCGGGTCACCCTGCTGGAAGTCGATCGCTCGCCTGACGTTGCCCTCGAGGCTGGAATTGAACAGGCGCGCCGGGTCCGGCAGCGCGGCCCCCCTGGCGAAGGTGAGCTTCACCTTGCCCTTGTAGGTCTCGCCGGTGCAGATGATCCCGGCGTGCGACCACACCGGAGTCGTCCACTTCCACTCCTCGGTGACGGCGGGGTCGGCCTGCCTGATCAGGGCGCGCAGCCGCGACAGCATCTCGCCGCGCCAGTCGCCCAGCTCGGCGATCCTCGCGTCGATCAGCGCGGAGGGAGACTCGGCGCCCTTGGCCTGGCTCGTCTTCATGTCACCTCGTTCGTGATCGCATCGTGCGCGCAAGCCTAGCGAAAACCGCGCCGCCGGCCAATCCGCAGTCGTGCGCGTCGGCGCGCGGCCGGCCTGCGACGGCGGCCGCCGCTTCGACTGTGCGAACATCGCCGCCATGCCCGCTCCGGCCGCCCTGCGCGAACGCCTGCAACGCCCCGGCCTGGTGGTCGCTCCCGGCGTGCACGACATGGTGTCGCTGCGCATGGCCGACGAGATGGGCTTCGACGCGCTGTACATGACCGGCTTCGGCACGGTGGCGTCACACCTCGGTCTGCCCGACGCCGGCCTGGCCACCTACACCGACATGGTCGGCCGCGTGCGCCAGATGGCCGGCATGGCGCGCACGCCGCTGATCGCCGACGGCGACACCGGCTACGGCGGCCTGCTCAACGTGCAGCACACCGTGCAGGGCTACGAGGCCGCCGGCGCGCAGGCGATCCAGCTCGAGGACCAGGAGGTGCCGAAGAAGTGCGGCCACACGCCCGGCCGCCGCGTGGTGCCGCTGGCCGACATGGTGCGCAAGATCGAGGTCGCGGTGGCCGCGCGCCGCTCGCGCGAGTTCTTGATCATCGCGCGCACCGATGCGCGCAGCGCGCTCGGGCTCGACGAGGCGCTGCGCCGCGCCGAGGCCTATGCGCGCGCCGGCGCCGACGTGCTGTTCGTCGAGTCGCCGGAGAGCGAAGACGAGATGCGCCGCATCGGCCGCACCGCGGGGGCGCTGGGCGTGCCGCTGCTGGCCAACATGGTCGACGGCGGCAGGACGCCGCTGCTCAGCCGCGACGCGCTGGAGGAGCTCGGCTACCGCATCGCGATCTTCCCGGTGACGGCGCTACTGGCGGCGGCGCAGGCGATGCAGGCGGCGTACGCGACGCTGCGGCAGCGCGGCTCGTCGCAGGGCCTCTCGCAGCCGCTGCTGCGCTTCGACGAGATGACCCGCCTGATGGGCTTTGCCCAGGTGCACGAGTTCGAGCGCCGCTGGGCCGAGCCGGATTGAGGCTGGCGGCCGCTGCAATCACGACAACGATCAGGAGACCGCCAGATGTCGACCCCTCGACGCGCCTTCGTCATGCAGGCGTTTGGCGCAGCGTGCGTCGCCGCGCTGGCCGCCGCGGCCGCGCTGCCGGTGCGCGCGCAGGACGCGTTCCCGAACCGCCCGATCCGCCTGGTGGTGCCGTTCACGCCCGGCGGCGTCACCGACAGCAGCGGTCGCCTGATCGCCGACTACCTGGGCCGTCGCCTCGGCCAGCAGGTGGTGGTCGACAACAAGCCCGGCGCCAGCGGCAACATCGGCACCGCACAGGTGGTCGCCGCCGCGGCCGACGGCTACACGCTGCTGCTCGCCTTCGATGGCACGATGGTGATCAACCCGCACGTGTTCGCGAAGGTACCGTTCGACACGCTGGCCGACTTCGCGCCGGTGGGCCGCATCGGCAGCGCCACGCTGATCCTGGTGGCGCACCCCGACGTGCCGGCGAAGACGCTGACCGACGTGATCGCGCTGTCGAAGAGCAAGGCCCTGCCCTACGGCACGTCGGGCATCGGCGGCACGCCGCACATCGCCGGCGAGATGCTCGCGCAGCGCACCGGCGCCAAGCTCGAGCACGTGCCGTACAAGGGCGGCGGCCAGGCGATGACCGACGTCATGGGCGGCGCGATCCCGCTGGTCTACACCGCGGTGGCCGGCGCGCAGGGGCACGTCAAGGCCGGCAAGCTGAAGGCGATCGCGGTGTCGAGCGCGCAGCGCAGCGGCTCGCTGCCCGAGGTGCCCACCTTCATCGAGAGCGGACTGCCCGAGCTGAGGGACTTCGTCGTCGAGTCGTGGGTCGGCGTGCTGGCGCCGGCGAAGACGCCGCCGGCGGTGCTGGCGCGGCTGAACACCGAACTCAACGCGGTGCTCAACGAGCCGGCGGTGCGCGAGCGGCTCGCGGTGCTCGGCATCGAGCCGACGCCCGGCACGCCCGAGCAGTTTCGCCAGCAGATGCAGCGCGACCTCGCCGCCTACGCGCCGATCGTGAAGGCGGCGGGCATCAAGCTCGAGTGATGAGACGGGCGCGTCATCTCGGTCAGTGACTGCGGCTCGCGCGCGCCGCGGCGGCCTCTGGTCACGCGCCCGCTCGCGCGATATCGTGTCCGCCCCCCACCACGACCCGGGCGAGGACGCAGCATGGCCAACCGCAACGCGCCGTTCCATCCGATCATCTACGTGCGCGGCTTCGCCGGCACGCAGGGCGAGATCGACGAGACCACGGCCGACCCGTTCTGCGGCTTCAACGTCGGCTCGACGATGTACCGGGCGGTGCCCAACAAGGAGGACAAGCCGCGCAAGTACGTGTTCGAGTCTCCGGTGGTGCGCCTGGGCACCGAGTTCGAGTACCGGGACGTCTACGAAGACGGCTACGACATCGTCGACCCGGAGTGGGAGACCGATGCGCAGGGCAAGCCCACCGACAACACGATGGGCAGTCGCTCGATCGTCATCTACCGCTATTACGACCCGGCCTCGACCACGCTGGGCATCGACAAGACGCCGGACATCGAGTCGTTCGCCAGGGGGCTGTCGCGGCTGGTGGCGCGCGTGCGCGATCTCGTGTGCAAGAACCCGAAGAACGGCGTCGCGCCGGCCGACTTCCGCTGCTACCTGGTGGCGCACTCGATGGGCGGGCTGGTCTGCCGCGCGTTCCTGCAGAACCCGGAGCTCGACGTGGCCAAGACGCACGGCTGCGTCGACAAGTTCTTCACCTACGCCACGCCGCACAACGGCATCGACGTGGCCGGCATCAACGTGCCGTCGTGGCTGACCAAGAACGACGCCGACAACTTCAACCGCGAGCGCATGCAGGGCTACCTCAACCTGAAGGACGCCTACGCCAAGCACCAGCGCGTCGACTTCATCCCCGAGAGTCTGTTCCCGTCGCGCAACGTGTTCTGCATGGTCGGCACCAATCGGCTCGACTACGAGGTGGCCGCCGGCCTGTCGCGCACCTTCGTCGGCCACGGCAGCGACGGCCTGGTCAAGATCGAGAACGCCACGCTGACCGGCCTCAAGGCCGACGGCAGCGCCGGCGATCCCTGCGCCAAGGCCTTCGCGTACCGCTCGCACTCGGGCCACTTCGGCATCGTCAACAGCGAGGAGGCGTTCCAGAACCTGTGGCGCTTCCTGTTCGGCGACGTGCGCGTCGACCTGTGGCTCGAGATCGACGACATCCGGCTGCCCGACCCGGTGCGCAAGGAGGCCGACGCCGGCCGCGCGGTCGACGCGCTGTACCAGATCGAGGTGCTGGCGTCGCCGCGCGGCAAGCTGTGGCTGCTGACGCGGCGCACCAGCGAGGAAGACTCCGTGGCCTGCGTGCAGCATGCGACCTGGCAGCAGAACCGCTCGGTCTACCTGTCGACCGTGTTCCTGGCCAACCGCGCGCGCGTCAACACGCGGCGGCGCTCGCTGGCGTACAGCATGACGCTCGGCGTGCGCGTGCCCGACTACGAGATCGAGCGGCGGCTGTGGCTCAACGAGCACTTCGAGGGCGGCTACCTGTTCCGCAACGCGCTGGTGCTCGAGATGGTGCCGCCGCGCAGCGACGGCGAGCCGTGGAAGGCCAAGTACGCATGGCAGGACGCCGGCGTCTCGCTGGCCGACACCGACATCACGCCGCAGCAGATCAGCGGCCACGCGATCGAGATCGCGATCCCGTTCGACAGCAGCACGGTCGACGCCAACGGCCGCCGGCAGCCCACCAACCCGGGCATCCGCGGGCACCTGCGCTTCGTCGTGCAGGGGTGGAACCCCGACGCGGCTTGAGCGGCCGGGAGCGGCGCGCTCTAGGCCGCCTTGCGCACGTAGCCGTACGCGAGGTTGGTGCGGGCGCCGCCGTGCTGCTCGTACAGCGTCTTGTACTGCGCCAGCTTGTCGACCTGCAGCCAGGCGCGCAGCCGCGGCTTCACGCCGTACAGCCGCGCGTTGTTCTCGCCGAAGACCGCGCTCTTCACCGGCCCGTCGGCCGCGCCGAGCGGCGCCAGGTTGTAGCGGCGCTGCAGCTCGAGCGGGATCTCGAGCCGGCGCAGCGCCTCGATCTGCCATTGCGGCGAGCCGGTCCAGATGGCGTCGGTGCCCCAGCACACGTGGTCGGCCCCCAACCCGGCGATCAGCTGCCCCAGCATCACCGCGGCCAGCCGCGGCTCGGCCATCGTGGTCTGCGCGAACAGCTGGCCGACATCGGCATAGACGTTGTTGACGCCATATTTGACCGGGATCTCCGACAGGTCGGTCACCCAGTCGATGCGCCCGCTGCGCTCGAACTGCGCCCACGCGTCCTCGGCGCGGCCGCCGCCGGCGTAGCGGTAGCCGCCGTGGTAGACGATGAAGTTCAGCTGCGGCCAGTCCTTGGCCGCCTTGCCGACGTCGCGCACGTCGCAGTGAGCCAGCAGATGTGGGAACTGCTTCTCCGCCGACGCCGGGAACAGCCCCTTGTGCACGCACACGTTCTTGAGGCCGGCCTTGACGAATCGCTCGTACGCCGGATAGACGAGCCTCTCGTCGTCGAGGCGCCACGGGTGCTTCGACAGCTCCTTGTGCGTGTTGTCGCCGATCGTGTAGCCCTTCATCGAGTCGGGCTTCAGCGTCGCGATGTCGCGGTCGATCGCGTCGAGCCAGCCGTCGTAGCCGGGCGTGAAGATCGCGTGGCTGAACATGCGCCGGGTGCCGGCGATCGCGTTGACCTGCGCGCGCGCGTCGGCCTTCATCTTGTTGGTGAGGAACCAGTCCTCGGGCAGCTCCGACGGCGCGCCGCTGATGCAGGCGATCTTGGTGTCCGAGTCGAGGTAGATCTCCTTGATGTAGTTCTGGAACATCAGGTCGTCGATCGTCTGCTCCTTCTCGCCGAGCGCCGGGTTCCAGCCCGCCTTGCCGACCGCGTTGCGCTGCGCGACGAAGCCCATGATGCGCGTGCCCGGCCGCAGGAAGTGCGTGTGCATGTCCATGATGAACTGGTCGGCCAGCCTGGCCGACCGCTCGTTGGCCTGCTCCGGCGTCGCCGCCTCCGCACGCGACACGCCGAACAGCGGGCCGAAGGTCTCGTTCATCGCCAGGAACGCCGCCGCCATGCCCGCCGGCGTCTGGAAGAAGCGGCGCCGGCTCAGGCCCTGCTGCTTCGCCAGTTCGGCACCGAGCTGCTGCACGCGCGCCTCGAACTGCTTCTGCCGCGGTGACTGCGGCGCCGGCATGAATTCGTCGGACGACACCGGCCGCGTCGGGATCGGCAGTGCCGGCAGCGATTGCGCCGACGCGAGTTGCTCGAGGTCCCGATCCGAGAGCCAGCTCATGCGGTTGCTCCAGCAGGCCGCCCGCGCGGCGACGGCGCATTATTCAGCGAAGCGCCGCGCCGCGCCGCGGTCCCGCCGGCGGCGCCAGCTTGATGCGGCACAGCTTGCCGCTGGCGCGCTCGCGATGCGGCGGCTGCCGCCCGCGCGCGATGCGCACCGCCGGCAGGCCGTGCTGCGCCAGGAACGCCTGCAGCGCCATGCGCGCGCGCTCGTAGGCCGCGGCCGGGTCGGGCACGTCGGGCTCGAAGCGAAGCTCCAGCGCATCGGGCGCCGTGCACAGCAGCTGGAACTGGGTGACGCCAGCGCCCTCCTCGATCGCCGTCTCGAGCGCCAGCGGCAGCAGCGTGACGGGGCGGTCGGCGCTGTCGTGCAGCACCAGCGTGTCGCCGCTGCGTCCCTGCACCTCGATCACCGGCAGCGCGCAGCCGCACGCGCAACGCTCGCCGCTGAAGCGCACCGCATCGTCGAGACGGTAGCGCAGCAGCGGCTGCACGTGGTTGGCCAGGTGCGTCAGCAGCACCGCGTGCGACGACTCGCCGGGCGCGGTCGGCCGCAGCTGGCGATCGACCGGTTCGAGCACGACCCAGTCCTCGTTGAGGTGCAGCCGGCCCTGCGCACACTCGCAGGCGATCGTGAAGAACTCCGACGCCCCGTAGTTGTTGCGCAGCGGGCAGCCGAAGGTGTCGCGCAACAGCGCGCGCTGGCCGTCGGACAACTGCTCGCCGCCGAGCCACAGCTCGGCCAGGCGCAGCCGCAGCCGGCCCTTGCGCTGCAGCTGCGCGAGCGCGGCCGCGCAGCTCGGGTAGGTGATCAGCACGGTGGGCTGGCACGCCTGCAGCTGCTGCGCCAGCTCGGGCAGCGGTGTCAGCACCGACAGCGCATGCACCACCGGCGTCAGCCAGGCCCACGGCGTGGGCGAGCGGTTCAGCCGCTGCAGCCGCTCGATCGTCACCGCGCCGGCGAAGTGGCCGCCGGTGGCCGCCACGTAGGCGAAGCGGTGGCCCGCGCTCCACGCCGGCAGCGGCAGCGCGTTCACGGCGGGCGCGCGCAGGCGCAGCGCGTCGAGCGCTTCGTAGGCGGCCAGGCTGCGCTCGTCCTGCACGAAGATGCCCGGCTTGCCGCTGGTGCCCGAACTGGTCCACACCAGGTAGCGGCCGAGAAAGGCGTCGGCCAGGTGCGGGCTGCCGGCGAGAAAGCGCTCGACCGCCTCGCGCGTGACCGCGCGATCGGTGGCCCAGTCGTCGAAGCGCGCCATCAGCTCGGCCTTGTCCACCGGCTCGATCTGCTGCAGCCCCGCCAAGCCCGGCGGCGGCGCGCCACGCAGGCGCTGGCGGTACAGCGGCGACCCGCGCGCCACGCGCAGCAGGGTCGCCAGTCGCTCGTCGCGGTGCTGCCGCCCGACCCGCATCGGGTCGAGCCCGGCGGCCATCGTCTGCGCGAACGCAGTGGCCCACAGCCACGGCGAGACGGTGGGGGTCGGGGTCGCGCCTGGCGTGATCGGCATCGCTCCTCCGCTGTCGGGCGACCACCAACGTCGGCCGGCGCTGAGCCGGCCGCTGCGGCAGTATGCGCCAAGCGGTCGCCGCCGAAGCCCGCACGCGGCCGCCGATTGCGGCACGCCGGCGAGCGAGAACCGGCGCGGTGCAACACACTCTTAACAGTGCGCGGGTAGCGGCTTTACAAGCGCGGCCCATGGTGTCGACAAAGACGAACAACCCCATGACCCATCCTGACGAACCGCAGCCGCCGGCGGCCGCGCGGCGGCCGCGGCGCGCGCTGGGAGCGCTGATCGCGATCGCCGGCCTGGTGTTGCTGGCCGCGCTGGCCTGGTACCTCACGCACCGCCCCGCCGCGGCGCCGACGCCGGGCGCGCCGGGCGGGATGCCGATCGGCGTCGGGCCGCGCGGCGGCTTCGGCGCTGGCCGCGGCGGCGCGCCGCCGAGCACGGTGGCGGTGGTGCGCGCGCGCCGCGCCGACGTGCCGGTGTTCCTCGACTCGCTCGGCACGGTGACGCCGGTGGCCACCGTGACGGTGCGGCCACAGGTGTCGGGCGTGCTGCTGAAGGTGCTATTCACCGAAGGGCAGCTCGTCACCAAGGGACAGCTGCTGGCGCAGATCGACCCGCGGCCGTTCGAGCTGGCGCTGATGCAGGCCACCGGCGCGCGCCAGCGCGACGAGGCGCAGCTGCAGAACGCACGGCTGACGCTCGAGCGCTACCAGACGCTGCTGAAGCAGGACTCGATCGCGCGCCAGGACGTCGACACACAGGACGCGCTGGTCAGGCAGCTCGAAGGCACCGTCATCACCGACCGCGCCAACGAAGGCACCGCGCGCCTGAACCTCGACTACACGCGAATCGTCGCGCCGGTGGCCGGCCGCGTGGGGCTGCGCGCGGTCGACGCCGGCAACCTGATCAGCGCCACCGACGCCAACGGCGTGGCGGTGATCACGCAGCTGGCGCCGATCGACGTGCAGTTCACCATCCCGCAGGATCGCGTGCAGGAGGTGATGCAGCGCCTCAGCGCAGGCGCGCTGCCGGCGCGCGCCTTCGACCGCACGCGCAGTGCGCTGCTCGCCGAAGGCCGCTTCGCGACGCTCGACAACCAGGTCGACACCACCACCGGCACCGTCAAGGGCAAGGCGCGCTTCGCCAACGACAAGGGCGCGCTGTTCCCGAGCCAGTTCGTCAACCTGCAGCTCGAGCTGCGCACGATCGGCGACGCCATCGTGGTGCCGCTGAGCGCACTGCGCAATGGGCCCAACGGCGACTTCGTCTACGTGCTCAACGACGACCGCACGGTGAGCCAGCGCGCCGTCACGCGCGGCCCGGCCACCGCCGAGCGCGTGGTGATCGCCAGCGGGCTGCAGCCGGGCGAGCCGGTGGTCACCGAGGGCGCCGATCGCCTGAAAGACGGCGCCAGCGTGCAGCTGGCCGCCGACATCGCGTCGGCACCGGGCCGCGCGGCGTCGCGGCCGCGCGGGGCATCGGCGCCCGACGGCGGCTGGCCGCGCGGCGGCGCGGCGCGCGCGCAGCGCGGCGAGCACGGCGCGTCGGCGCCGTCGCCATGACCGGGCTGCCGCCGCCGTGAATCCGTCGCGCCCGTTCATCGAGCGGCCGGTCGCCACCGGGCTG
>Ga0335084_10005155_pt1 | contig 12891 bp, 12 predicted proteins | sample Lox_Sample_44_FD_206721 | JGI IMG/M metagenome (GOLD analysis project Ga0335084, IMG submission 206721) | Soil microbial communities from Loxahatchee National Wildlife Refuge, Florida, United States - Lox_Sample_4.4 | ecosystem: Environmental > Terrestrial > Soil > Wetlands | place: USA... | reverse complement strand
CATGGCGCAGCCGGGCGTGGGCGCCCTCGCCGTGCTTTGGCTGATCGCCACCTACGCTATCGTCTTCGGCGTTCTCCTCGTAATCCTGGCGTTCAAGGCGCGTTCGTTCCTAAGCGAGGCCGCACGCTCGTGAAACAGCGCCGGTAAGGCCGAACCGGGTGTGCCGGCGCTGAGCGACTCACGTAGATAGTTGGTGCTAAGATCGCGCCGTTTCGCTCCTAATTCGATCAGGTCTATTGGAGCCCATTTGAGGTTATCGGGTTTGCTCCGCAAGTATCGCGCCGAGGGTGTCTAGGCGCTTGAGGCGACTTGGATAGCCGCAAAACGCCTTGCGGGAGTTTTTGCGGGGACCCGTTATGCATTGTCCAGCGTGGTGCACGGTTTGCAGCGAGCGTCGTGCGGTCAATGTCAAATAAGCAATCTGCTATCATCACAAATGCTGCATGGGGTGCAGCGCTTAGCTGATTTCCCGTTCTGCGGGAGTTTCCGCAAACGCGCACGTAAGTTCCCTCTCATGCAGCTCTCCTTCGCAACACAGTGAGGGTCGGCGGGCTGCGTTGGTCTCCCACCGTCACCTCCCTCGCCAACACTCGATACGCAAGACTGTTTCGATGACCAAGCTGCTTGTCCTGCTGACCCTGCCGGAAAAAATCACAATGCAGTACTACAACGGCCTGCGCAGTGCGTTCCCGGAACTGGCGATCGACCTGGTCGATCATCATTCCAAGGTCGATCCCTATATCGGAGACGCCGACATTCTGCTCACCTTCGGCGCGCACATGGCCGATCACGTGCTGGAGAAGGGGAAGAAGCTCAGGTGGATCCAGGCGCTGGGCACCGGCGTCGACGGCATCGTCGACCGGCCGCCGTTCCGCGAAGGCGTGCTGGTCACCAACATGCACGGGCTGCACGGCGATTCGGTGCCCGAGGCCGCGATCATGCTGATGCTGGCGCTCGCCCGGGACCTGCCGCGCGCGATGCGCAACCGCAACGCGCGCAAGTGGGAGCGCTATCCTTCGCGGCTCCTGAAAGGCAAGTCGGTCGGAATCTTCGGCGTCGGCGCGATCGCAAGATCGCTCGCGCCCAAGTGCAAGTCCTTCGGGATGCGGGTCGACGGCATCAGCTCTTCCCCACGGGTCATGGAGGGCTTCGACCGGGTGGTCCACCGCGACGAGCTCGAGCGAGCCGTGCGCGATCTCGACTTCCTGGTGCTGCTCACGCCTTACACGCCGGAGACGCGCGGGATCGTGGACGCGAGGGTTCTTGGCGCGATGAAGCCCTCGGCGTTTCTCGTCAATCTCGCGCGCGGCGGCATTGTCGACGAGGACGCGCTGCTCGCCGCGCTGCGCGAGAAGCGCCTCGCGGGCGCGGCGCTCGACGTGTTCGCGACCGAGCCCCTGCCGGAGGGCCACCCATTCTGGAGCATGGACAACGTGATCGTGACGCCCCACCTGGGCGGCTTCCACGACCAGTACGCCGAGGAGGCGCTGCCGACCTTGGTGGACAACTTCCGCAAGTTCCTCGCGGGCGACATCGACGGCATGGCCAACGTAGTGAAGCGGTGAGCATGGCGACCAACGAGGGTATCAAACCACCGCTGCACGCTGCCTAGGCTTGCGGGAGTTTTGCGGGAATCCGTTATGCATTGTCCTGCACGGTCATGCGCGGTTTGCAGCGAGCACCGTGCGGTCAATGTAAAATAAACAATCTGTTATCATTCGCAAGGGTTGCATGGTTGCAAGTGGTCGCGAGTTCGAATCTCGCCGCCCCGACCAACAATAAATTTTGCCTGTCACAACTCAAACTATGCCCTGCCTCGCACTGCGTTCGCTCAGCGTTGCCCTGCTTGCGACGGTCACCGCCGCTTCTGTTGCCCAAGGCTATCCGACACGTCCCGTGAGGCTCATCGTCCCGTTTGGGGCCGGGGGAGTCGCCGATATAACGGCCCGGGTCGTCTCCCAGCAGATGAGCGCGACGATGGGGCAGCAGGTGCTGGTCGAGAACCGGCCGAGCGCGGGCGGCATCGTCGCATCCGAGGCGGTTGCCAAGGCCGAGCCCGACGGATACACGCTGCTCTTTCTCACCAACGGCAATGCCGTGAGCGTGTCGCTGTTCAAGTCACTGCCGTACGACACCTTGCGCGATTTCGCGCCGGTCTCGACCGTGGGTTTCTTCGATCTCGTGCTGGTGGTGGATGCGGCCTCGAAAATCGGCTCGGTCCAGGACTTGATCGCGTATTCCAAGGCCAATCCGAACAAGCTCAACATCGGCACGATCAACCCGGGCAGCACGCAGAACCTGGCGGCGGAGCTGTTCAAGTCGATGTCGGGAATCGACGCCCAGATCGTTCCGTTCAAGGCCACGCCCGCGGTGATCACCGCGCTCAAAGGCGGCGACGTGCAGGCGGTGTTCGAGATCCTCGCCCCGGTGATGGCGCTGATCAAAGGTGGAGCGGTAAGAGCGCTTGCGGTGACTTCCGATAAACGCTTTGCCGGGCTCCCCGACGTGCCCACCCTTGCCCAGAGCGGCGTACCGGGCTATCAGGCTTCGTCGTGGAACGCCGTGGCCGCGCCGGCGAAGACTCCCAAGCCGGTGCTCGAGCGCCTCAACCGCGAGATCAACGCGGCCGTGGCCGCGCCCGAGGTGCGCAAGCGGCTGGGCGAGCTTGGGGTAGACGCGCGCGCGGGAACGCCGGAAGCCCTGCACGAGCTCCTCGTCTCCGAAATCGCCAAGTGGAAGGGCGTGATCGAGCGCGCGAAGATCGAGAAGCAGTAGCGCGCCGACGAATGACCAAGCCGATCGCCGGCCCCGATCCGAAGCCGGTCAAGCCGAAATACGTCCCGCCGTCCGGCGCATGCGACGCGCATTGCCACATTTTCGGGCCCGCGGCGAAGTTTCCCTACGCCCCGGAGCGCCGCTACACGCCGCCTGACGCGCCCAAGGAGAAGCTGCGTGCGCTCCACCAGCATCTCGGTCTGTCGCGTGCGGTGCTGGTGCAGGCGAGCTGCCACGGCGGGGACAACCGGGCGATGCTCGACGCGATCGCGTGGTCGGGAGGCGCGTGGCGGGGCGTGGCGATGGTAGGGGATGACGCGAGCGAGAGCGAGCTTGGAGCGTTGCATGACGGTGGCGTGCGCGGGGTGCGCTTCAACTTCGTGCGTCACCTGGGCGGCGCGCCCGATGCGCGCGTGTTCGAGCGGACGCTGGCGATGATCGCGCCGCTGGGCTGGCACGTTGTTCTTCACTTCGATGCCGAGGATATCGAAACGCATGCCGACCTTTTTCGCCGCATGCGGGTGCCCTTCATCATCGACCACATGGGGCGGGTCGACGCGGGACATGGGCTCGACCAGAGACCGTTCGCCATGCTGCTGGAGCTGATGAAGAATCCACTCGCCTGGGTGAAGATCAGCGGCCCGGAGCGCATCTCCGCGACCGGTAAGCCGTTTCGCGACGCGAAGCCCTTTGCGGCCGCGCTCGTGCGGGCCGCGCCGGACCGCGTGCTCTGGGGAACCGACTTTCCGCACCCCAACGTCAAGGTCATGCCGAACGACGGCGAGCTGGTGGACCTCTTCGCCGAGACGGTTCCCGACGAAGTCCTGAGAAGGCGGATCCTGGTGGACAACCCGGCGCGGCTTTACTGGGCCTGAGCGCCATTCGTTCCTCCACCCTCTTCCTCGACCTCAATCCCGCCTCGCCCATCACGAAGGCCAACGCTGCGAAGCTCATCGACGGCGCTTCGCAATTCCCCGCTAGCTAGTGGCTGCTCACAGGCCGAGGGGTCTATCGACCCTAGGATGGAGGGTGATCTGCTCCCTTGACTTTGTCGATGCTGCGGTGCAGTATCAACCGCATTTCGAAAGGTTTTCAGGACCTTGAGAGAAATCCCATGGCGGCAGAACCCCTTGCTTCGGTCGACCAGGCCACCCAGGCCGCACAGGGCTTTCTGAAAAGTTTCTTAGAGCTTCTGGGGCTTCCGGCGGACTCCGAACTTTCCCAGTCCTTTCGGGCAGGAGGCGGTGCCGACGCTTCCAGGGTTGCGGCCCTGCAGACGCGCTATTTCCAGGAGCACGCCGCGCTGCTGCAGGCTGCGCTGGGCGGCGCTGGTAGGAAGACCGACGCGGCGTCGGATCGCGGCGACAAGCGCTTTTCCTCGCCGGAATGGCGGCGCGACCCCTGGTTCGATTACTTGCGCCGCAGCTACCTCATCAATTCGCAGTTCGTCATCGACTGGGTCGAGACGCTGAATGCCGACGCGCGCGTGAAGGAGCGCCTGCGATTCATCACTCGCCAGGTCGCCGACGCGATGAGCCCCGCGAACTTCGCGGCGACCAACCCGGAGGCCCTGAAGCTCGCGCTCGAAACCAAGGGCGAGAGCCTGTCCCGCGGCGTGCGCCAGCTGGTCGAGGACGTGCACAAGGGACGCATCTCCACGACGGACGAGTCCCAGTTCGAGATCGGGCGAAACATCGCCGCGACGGAAGGAGCCGTGGTCTACCAGAACGAGCTGATTCAGCTCATCCAATACAAGCCGCTCGCCGAAACGGTATTCAAGCGGCCCCTGGTCATGGTTCCGCCCTGCATCAACAAGTACTACATCCTCGATCTCCAGCCCGGCAATTCCCTCGTGCGCTTTGCGCTGGAGCAGGGCCACAGCGTGTTCATGGTGTCCTGGCGCAACGTAGCCAAGGAGCAGGGCCACCTCACCTGGGACGACTATGTCGAAATGGGTGTTCTCAAGGCGCTGGAGGTGGCGCGCGCGGTCTCAGGCACGGAGAAGGTGAACGCGCTCGGATTCTGCGTAGGCGGCACCCTGCTCGGGGTCGCGCTGGCCGTCGCGGCGGCAAGAGGCGAAACGGGCGTCCAGAGTGCGACCTACCTCGCCTCGATGCTTGACTTCTCCGACACCGGGGAAATCAGCCTGTTCATCGACCAGCCGAGCGTGGCGCTTCGGGAAACCGCGATCGGAAAGGGCGGCATCATGCCGGGCCGCGACCTCGCGCTGGTGTTCTCGGCGCTGCGCGCCAACGACCTGGTTTGGTCGTACGTCGTGAACAACTATCTGAAGGGGAAGCAGCCCGAGGCCTTCGATCTGCTGTACTGGAACGCGGACTCGACGAACCTTCCGGGGCCGATGTACTGCTGGTACGTGCGCAACACGTATCTCGAGAACAACCTTCGCGAGCCCGCCAAGGTGTCGGTGCTGGGCGTGCCCGTCGACTTGGGGAAGGTCTCCGTGCCGGCATACGTCCTCGCGACCCGCGAAGACCACATCGTCCCGTGGCGGACGGCTTACCGCACGACGCAGCTGGTCGGCGGTGACAAGCGTTTCGTGCTCGGCGCGAGCGGCCACGTCGCCGGCGTCGTCAATCCGGCCTCCCGTAACAAGCGAAGCTATTGGGCAGGAGCGACCCTGGGCACGGACCCCGACGCTTGGCTCGCCGGGGCTGCGGAGCACCCCGGAAGCTGGTGGGCCGACTGGAGCGATTGGCTCGGACAGCACGGCGGCGGGCGTGCGAAAGCTCGCGCCCGCCTGGGCAGCGCGAAATTCAAACCCGGGGAGCGCGCGCCGGGAAGCTATGCAAAACAGCGAAGCGCGTAAGCATCCGGTAACCGGAAACCAATGGAGAGGGATCGAATCATGACGACAGCGACAGCGACAGCGACGAGGCGCAGCGCCCATGCGGGCACGGAGCCATCGGAGCATTCCGCGAGAGCGTTGAAGCAGCGCATTGCGTTCGTGAGCGGCGGTATGGGCGGCATCGGCACCGCGGTTTGCCGGCGCCTGGCGCGGCAGGGAGTCAAGGTGGTCGCGGGCTGCCTGCCGGGATACGAGAAGAAGAGCGAGTGGCTCTCGCAGATGCAGGCGGAAGGCTTGTCGGTGCACGCGGCTGAAGGCAACGTCGACGACTACGAGTCCTGCGCAGAAATGTTCTACCAGATCGGCTCGGTGATCGGACCGGTCGATATCCTGGTCAACAATGCCGGCATCACGCGCGACGGAGTGTTCAAGCGCATGTCTCCCGGGGATTGGTATGCGGTGATCAACACCAACCTCAATAGCGTCTTCAACGTGACCCGCCAGGTGATCGAGGGCATGGTGGAGCGCGGCTGGGGCCGCATCGTCAACATCTCCTCGGTCAATGCCCTCAAGGGCCAGTTCGGACAGACCAACTACTCGGCAGCCAAGGCCGGCATGCACGGTTTTTCCAAGGCGCTCGCCCAGGAAGTCGTGAAGAAGGGCGTGACCGTCAATACCGTGTCCCCGGGCTATGTGCGCACGGACATGGTCAAGGCGATCAGGGCCGACGTCCTTGAGTCGATCATCCAGCAGATTCCCATGGGGCGGCTCGCCGAGCCGGAGGAAATCGCGAGCCTGGTCGCGTACCTGGCCTCGGACGACGCGGGCTACATCACCGGCGCGAACATTTCGATCAACGGAGGCCTGCACATGGCCTAGCCGCAAACCGGGGACGCCGCGGATTGGTGCGATAATTCAGAACAAGCGGCACCAAAGGAGAAATCATCATGGCCAAGCGGCTCGCGTTGATTACCGGCGGCATGGGAGGGCTGGGCGAGACCATCAGCATCAAGATGGTGGATGCGGGCTACCGGGTGGCGGTCACGCATTCACCGTCGAATAGGATCGCGGACCAGTGGATCGCCGGGATGAAGGCGCGCGGGTACGATTTTCACAACTTCTCCTGCGACGTCGCCGATTTCGATTCGTGTCGGGCCTGCGTAGAGGCGGTAGTGAAGGACCATGGCCCGGTGGACATCCTCGTCAACAATGCCGGCATCACCCGCGATATGACGTTCCGGAAAATGACCAAGGTCGACTGGGACGTGGTGCTGCACACCAACCTCGACTCGGTGTTCAACATGACCAAGCAGGTATGCGATGGCATGGCCGATCGCGGCTGGGGCCGGATCATCAACGTCTCCTCGGTGAACGGATCCAAGGGCGCTTTCGGACAAACCAACTATGCCGCGGCAAAGGCCGGCATGCACGGCTTTACCAAGTCGCTCGCTCTCGAGGTGGCGAAGAAGGGGGTGACGGTCAATACCATTTCTCCCGGCTACATCGGCACAAAGATGGTGACGGCGATTCCCAAGGAGATTCTCGACTCGAAGATCATTCCGCAGATTCCCCTCGGCCGGCTGGGCCGGCCCGAGGAAGTCGCGGGGCTGATCATCTATCTGTGCTCGGAGGAGGCCGCATTCGTGAACGGCGCGAATATTGCCATCAACGGCGGGCAGCACATGGCATAGCGCGCCGGCCGGGCCGCGCGCCACGGGCGCGCGCTGATGGAACGCCGCTGCAAAGTCCAGTATCATGTGGCACTGCAACACCCGCGTACCGCAACCAGGCAAGGGTCCCCATGTCTGAGCCCACCCGACTGATCAAGAAGTACCCGAACCGCCGCCTCTACGACACCAAGACGAGCGTGTACATCACCCTAGTCGACGTGAAAAAGCTGGTGGTCGAGGGTGAGGAGTTCCAGGTGGTGGATGCCAAGACCGGCGAGGACCTGACGCGGTCCATACTCCTGCAGATCATCCTCGAGGAAGAGGCCGCCGGGGCGCCGATGTTCTCCTCGGACGTTCTCTCCCAGTTCATCCGTTCTTACGGCAACGCGATGCAGGGAATGCTCGGCTCCTACCTCGAGCGCAACATGCAGCTGTTCGCCGAAATGCAGAAGAGCCTGCGCGAGCAGTCGCAAAAGCTCTACGGCGATCCCACCAAGCTCAACGAGGACATGTGGAAGCAATTCATGAGCTTTCAGGGCCCGGCCATGCAGAACCTGGTCTCGGCCTACCTCGACCAGAGCCGAAACGTATTCCTGCAGATGCAGGAGCAGCTGCAAAACCAGACCCGCACGATGTTCTCGGGCTTCCCGTTTCCGGGGTTCTCCGGCGTGCCCGGATTCGGCGCCCAGCCGGGCGCCACGCAGCCCTCCGGGGACAAGAAGCCATCGGGCGAGGAAGACAAAAGCTGATCTCGCGCAGGCGCACCGCAGCGGTACCGAAGGTCGGATTCGTATCCCTGGGCTGCCCCAAGGCGCTGGTCGACTCCGAGGGTATCCTCACGCGGCTGCGCGCGGAGGGATATGCGATCTCCCCCTCGTACGACGGCGCCGATCTGGTCGTCGTGAACACTTGCGGCTTCATCGAATCGGCGGTGCGGGAGTCCCTCGACGCCATCGGCGAAGCGATCACGGAGAACGGCCGGGTGATCGTCACCGGATGTCTGGGCGCCAAGGGCGACGTGGTGCGCGAGACGCACCCGAAAGTCCTCGCCGTCACCGGCCCGCACGCGCTGGAAGAGGTGATGGCGGCGGTGCACGAGCATCTGCCCAAGCCGCCCGATCCCTTTGTCGACCTGGTGCCGCCGCAAGGTATCAAGCTCACTCCGAAGCACTACGCCTACCTCAAGATTTCCGAGGGCTGCAATCACCGCTGCTCGTTCTGCATCATCCCGTCGCTGCGCGGCAACCTGGTCAGCCGGCCGATCGGCGAGGTGATGCGCGAAGCCGAGAACCTCGTCAAGGCGGGCGTCAGGGAGCTGCTCGTGATCTCGCAGGACACCAGCGCCTACGGTGTGGATCTCAAGTATCGCACCGGCTTCTGGGGAGGCCGGCCGCTCAAGACGCGCATGGGCGATCTGGCCGCCGCGCTCGGCGACCTGGGCGCGTGGGTGCGGTTGCACTACGTCTATCCGTATCCCCACGTGGACGCCGTGATCCCGCTCATGGCCGAGGGCAAGATCCTTCCCTACATCGACGTGCCTTTTCAGCACGCCAGCCGGCGGATACTGAAGCTGATGAAGCGCCCGGCGAGCGGCGAAGACAACCTCGAGCGCATCCGGGCCTGGCGCAGCATCTGCCCGGACATCACCATCCGCAGCACCTTCATCGCGGGTTTCCCGGGCGAGACCGAAGACGAGTTCCAGGAATTGCTGGATTTTCTCGACGAGGCCGAGCTCGACCGCGTGGGCTGCTTCGCCTACTCGCCGGTCGAGGGCGCGAAAGCGAACGAGCTTCCCGGCGCGCTGCCCGGTGAAGTCCGCGAGGAGCGGCGCGCGCGGCTCATGCGGCTGCAGGAGAACATCAGCGCGCGCAGGCTCAAGCGCAAGGTCGGCAAGGTCCTGGAGGTGCTCGTGGACGGACTCGAGCCGGGGGGCGCGGTGGCGCGCTCCGCCGCCGACGCGCCCGAGATAGACGGCCTGGTGCATGTCGCAGGCGGGGGCAAGCTTGCCCCGGGGGACCGGGTGCGGGTGAGGGTCACGAAGTCGGACGCCCACGACCTGTGGGCTCGCGTGCAGTAGTGGCGCGCCGGCCCAAGATCGGCTTTGCTCTGGGGGCGGGCTCCGCGCGCGGCTGGGCGCACATCGGCGTGCTGCGCGCGTTGACCGAAGCGGGCATCAAGCCCGATTTCATCGCCGGATGCTCGGTCGGTGCGTTCGTCGGCGCCGCGTTCGCCGCGGGACGCCTCGATCCGCTGGAAGCCTGGGCCCTGTCGCTCGACTGGAAGCGCATGCTCAAGCTCGCGGACTTCGGCCTGCGCGGCGGCCTCATCAAGGGCGAGCGCGTGAACGTGCTCTTTCACGAGCAGTTCGTCGAGTGCGATTTCTCCGAGCTGCCGATCCGGTTCGCCGCGGTCGCAACCGACCTGCGTACCGGGCAGGAGGTCTGGCTGCGCGAGGGAAAGGTCTCGGCCGCGATCGGGGCGTCGATCGCCGTGCCCGGCCTGTTCCGGCCGGTGCTCCTCGAAGACCGCTACCTGGTCGACGGCAGCGTAGTCAATCCCATCCCGGTCTCGCTGTGCCGGGCGATGGGAGCGGACATCGTTCTGGCAATCGATCTCGGGTCCGATCTGGTGGGGCGCTACGTGCGCGAGGACGACCGGGCGCCGACGCAGGCCGGCCGGCGCAGCCTGCTGAGCCGGGTTCTTCCCCGCTACGACCCGACCAGCGAGCGGCAGGCGGAGCCGGAGCTCGCGCCGCCGGCACTGCTGGAAGCCATGATGGGGTCCATCAACATCATGCAGCTGCGGATCGCGCGGAGCCGTCTCGCGGGCGAGCCGCCCGACGTGCTGCTCACTCCGCGGCTCGGCCACCTCGGGCTGCTCGACTATCATCGCGCGCAATTCGCGATCGCGGAAGGCCGCGACGAGGTCGCCCGTATGCTCCCTGCGATCCGCAACGCGATTCCTGCGTAGTCAGCTCGCCTGCAGTTGGCGGACGAAACCCTCGATCCCGCGCAGCAGCATCTCGACCGCGATGGCGGTCAGCAGCAATCCCATCAGGCGCTCGAAGGCCGTGAGCACGCGCTCGCCGACCCATCGGACGATCCGCTCGGCGAGGAGAAGGGCCGCGAGCGAAACCGCCATCGTCACGGCGACCGCCGCGAGCCACTCGGGGGTCCGCTGCGGTGCCCGCGACACGAGCAGGATGACCGTGGCGATCGCGGCGGGACCGGCGATCGAGGGAATGGCGAGCGGCACGATGAGCGGCTCGCCAGCCGGCGAGTCGCCGAAGATGCCTTCGGGACCGCGGAAGATCATCCGCAGCGCGATCAGGAACAGGATCACGCCTCCCGCCAGCGTGAGCGACTGGTCGGACAATCCGAACAACTCGAGCAGCCAGCGTCCGAATACGACGAAGGCCAACAGCACCGCGAACGCGATTGCGCATTCGCGCACCACCACGAGGACGCGGCGCTCCGGAGCGACCGGCCGGAGCAGCGTGACGAAAAGCGGGATATTCCCGATCGGATCGGTGACGAGCAGCAGGATGACGACCGCCGAGGCGAACGAAGTCTCCATTCCAGATCCTCAGCCCATCGCCAGCGCGACCACTCCGAGCGCCATCGCGGCAGCCGCCGCGACGCGGCGCGGCACGTCCCCTTCCCTCAGCAGGTGTGCCCCCATCAGCGCGCCGAAGAGAATGCTGATCTCGCGCGCCGGTGCGACGTAGCTGACGGGAGTGAACACCATGGCGGTGAGTACCAGGATATAGGAAAGGGGGCAGAGCAGGGCGACCAGGACTACGGCCGTCCGCTTGTGCTCCCACGCAGCCCTGACCTCCGCCCGCCGCTTCACGGCGAGCGGAGCCATCACGATCACGCGGCCGAGATTCGCGCCCCAGTCCTGCAGGATCGGTGGGATGAGCACCGCACTGACGGCCTGCTTGTCCACGACCGTATAGGAAGCGATCATGCAGCCGGTGAGCAGCGCGAAGGCGATTCCGCGCGCGGCCCCCGCTTCGCGGAGCTTGGTGGGGCTCGCGGCGAGAAAGAAAGCGCCCCCGACGACGAGCGCCGCGCCGCACAAGGCGACGACACCCGGCCGCTCGCCCAGTACGGCGAGCGCGAACAGGACGGTTAGGAAGGGACCGGTGGCGCGCGCGAGCGGATAGACGACCGACAGGTCGCCATGGCGGTAGCCGCGGTCGAGCAGCAGGTAGTAGGCCGTGTGCAGAACGGCGCTCGCGAAGAGGTACGCGAGAGCTTCTGCGCTGAACTGGAAATGCTGGAAGACGACCACGCCCACGGCAAGGGGCGCGTAGAGCAGCGAGGACAGGACGGCGAAGGCCCAGACGAAACCGATTCCCCCGCCGCTCTTCTTGAGCAGGTAGTTCCAGCTCGCGTGGATCAAGGCGGCGGCGAGCACCAGGGTGATTGCGAGACCGGTCATGACGCGCCGGTGTTTCCGGCGGAACCCTGGCTACCCGTCGGTTGAGTGTTGCAACTCTATGACGGAGCGGCGTGAAGCGTCAACAAAAGAAAAGCGGGCCGAAGCCCGCTTTTCTTTTCTGCAGCTGGATCTCAGCCGTTGGACTGGATCGCTCCGTTGACGACCTTCACCTTGTCGCCCTTGTGCCAGCCGGGCGCCGTAGCCTGGGTGAACAGGCCCTTGCTGCCGTCGTCGTAGCGCACGACGATCTGGTATTCCTTTTCCTTCTTCACGGTCTTCTCGATCTGGTTTCCACCCAGGCCGCCGCCCAACGCGCCCAGCACGGTCGCCAGATCTTTTCCGCGTCCAGATCCGACCTGATGCCCGAGGATGCCGCCTACTACGGCGCCGCCGACCGCTCCGACGCCGGAAGCCTGCCCGGCCTTTTCGATCGTGCGGATTTCCTCGACCACGGCGCACTCGCGGCAGACGGCCGCCACGACGACCGGCGACGTCGGCGGTGGCGCCACGATCGCGTGCGGGGCCTGCCGCGGCGGCTCGGATCTCGCGACCGGCCTCGGCTGGGCTTTGTGCTCGATCGGCTTCGCCGGCTCGGCCCGCACCTCGGGCTGCTCGGGAGCCTTCGCAACCGTGGCGCTGTCCTGATTTCCGACCGAAGTCGGTATCCAGCCCATGGCGGCTCCGATTCCGACAACGCTGAACAGGCTGACGGTGCCTGCGGCGACGATGATCAACGGATGTGTGCGGCGCTGTGCTTCCATGGAACCTCCTTGTCTCAGGCGTCAAAGCCTACCGATGTTGACGCCCGGCGCGCCAGCAAGTTCGTGTAACAGTGTGTTAAGCGGTTTACAACCCGATGCATCGTGGCGAAGCCGTCGCCGCCCGGCGACAGCTCCCAACTCTCCGCCTCAGGTTTCCCTGCGCAGGTGAGGGAACAGCAGAACGTCGCGGATGCTGGGGCTGTTGGTGAAAAGCATCACCAGGCGGTCGATGCCGATGCCTTCGCCCGCGGTGGGCGGCAGTCCGTACTCGAGCGCGCGGATGTAATCGGCATCGTAGTACATCGATTCCTCGTCGCCCGCCGCTTTCGCCTTCGCCTGCTCCTCGAAGCGCGCCGCCTGGTCCTCGGGGTCGTTCAGCTCGGAGAAGCCGTTCGCCACCTCGCGGCCGGCGATGTAGAGCTCGAAGCGGTCG
>Ga0335084_10005154_pt1 | contig 12896 bp, 13 predicted proteins | sample Lox_Sample_44_FD_206721 | JGI IMG/M metagenome (GOLD analysis project Ga0335084, IMG submission 206721) | Soil microbial communities from Loxahatchee National Wildlife Refuge, Florida, United States - Lox_Sample_4.4 | ecosystem: Environmental > Terrestrial > Soil > Wetlands | place: USA... | reverse complement strand
GAAGTACGATTTGTTTCGTTAGGAGAAACTCTGTGGCAGGGCTTGCATCGGAGTTGGAGCACTTAACGTCACTGACCTGGGACGACGTTGCACCGCGTGCTGACGCCGAAATTCGGGCAGCGCTGGAGCGGGTACTCGAACGCCAGGATGGAGCATGTTTGTCGGATGAAGAACGCCGGGCGCTGGCTCACTCCGCGGGAGCTGATCTGGAAGCGCTGGTGGCCGCGGCCGATACCCTGCGTCGCGACCTCGTCGGCAACATCGTGACGTATGTCGTCAACCGCAACATCAATTTCACCAATATCTGTTTTGTCGGCTGCAAGTTTTGCGCCTTCAGCCGCGGTCCGCGTGAGGCGGACACCTACTTTCATTCGCTCGAAGACATGGCGCGCAAGGCCAAAGAAGCGTGGGACCTGGGCGCAACCGAAGTCTGCATCCAGGGCGGCCTGCCGCGCGATCTGCCGCCCTTTTACTATCGCGACATTTTGCGCGTCGTGAAAACCGCGACTCCGCGGATGCACATCCACGCTTTTTCTCCTATGGAGATAATCTACGGCGTGGAACTGACCGGGATGCCGCTTCGCGACTATCTCTTGATGCTGCGCGACAACGGCCTCGATACGCTCCCCGGGACCGCTGCGGAGATTCTCGACGACGACGTGCGGCGCGTTCTCTCGCGCAACAAGCTTTCGGTTGCGCAATGGCAGGATGTGATTCGCGAGGCGCATGCCTGCGGCATCAGGAGTACTTCCACCCTGATGTACGGCCATATGGAAACTCCCGATCATTGGGTGCAGCAATTGATGCTGTTCCGGCAGATCCAGAGTGAGACGGGCGGCTTCACCGAGTTTGTGCCGCTGGGGTTCGTGCACCAGAACACACTCTTGTTCCAACAAGGGTTAGCGCGCACTGGGCCGACGCTGGCCGAACATTTGAAGATTCACGCTCTCGCAAGGATTTTGCTTGCTGGCTCGATTCACAATATCCAGGTTTCGTGGGTGAAGCTGAACCGGCAAATCTCGCAATTGTGCCTGCAGGCGGGAGCAAATGACTACGGCGGGACGTTGATGGAAGAGAACATCTCGCGCGAAGCGGGGGCCACGGCTGGCGAGTACACAAGCCCGGAAGACTTTCAGGCAATGATCCAGGAGATCGGACGAATTCCAGCCGAGCGCAACACCACCTACTCGCGAATGAAGATCAAGCTGCCCGCGCAGAGCGCGACATCGGAGCAGGCGCTGATTCCGGAGTACGCGTGAGTCGCCCGATCGCCGTGATCGGAGGCACCGGTCCGGCGGGCATGGGGCTAGCGCTGCGCTGGGCGCGCGCGGGCGAGGCGGTGATTATCGGGTCGCGGGATGCGTCGCGAGCGCAGGCGGCGGCAGACGCGATCCGTCAGCGGGTTAGTGGACAAGGCCAGGTATCGGGGCTGGAAAACGCAGTGGCATGCGCGGCGAGCGACTTGCTGGTCTTAACAGTGCCATTTGCAGGACAAGCAGAATTGCTGAAGCAGTTAAAGCCAGCAATTCGAGCGGGGAGCGTGCTGATCGATGCCACCGTTGCGCTGGCCGCGAGTGTGGGCGGACGCGCCAGCCGAACACTCGGGGTCTGGCAGGGTTCCGCCGCCCAGCAAGCCGCAGAACTGGCGCCGAAGGGCGTTTCGGTGGCAGCAGCATTTCACAACCTTTCGGCGGAGGTGCTGAACGGCGACGAAGATGTGGATTGCGACGTAATCGTGTGCAGCGACGACCCCAACGCCACGCAAGCAGCGATGGCGCTGGCGGCAACCATTCCAGGAGCACGCGCGATCGATGGCGGGAAGCTAGAAAATGCCCGCGTTCTGGAGCAGATCACGGCGCTGTTGATTGGACTCAATATGGGCCACAAGGGGCACAGCGGCTTGCGCATCACCGGGCTGCCGGAAGTGGCATATCGAAAGACAGGATAGCGCCCTCGACGCTGCTTCGCCGTGAAGGCCCAATTTGGCGGGCAAGAATGCCCGTTCCCCATTCCTTGTATTCGACCTCACAGGAACCCGTGACCCGCGTCACACCCCGCTGCGACAAGGAAATCCGATAATTCCCAAAGAGCCGCGGAGGCGCCGCTTCCGCGCGCGGGGGTATTCGTGGCAAAAGGTCGTGTTTCGATCGTGGTCGAGCGATGTAAGGCGTGCGGATTCTGTGTCGAGTTCTGTCCCACCAAAGTCCTAGCCCTCTCCTCGGCATTCAATTCCAAGGGTTATCATCCGCCGCACGTCGTCGCTCCGGAGAAATGCAGCGGCTGCGATTTGTGCGGAATGTACTGTCCTGATTTTGCCATCTACGGCCACAAGCACGCAGAGCCCAAAGAGGCCGGCAGCCGTGGGGGTGAGAAATGAAGGCTGATTCTTTGAAGGCCGACCCTCGGGGCGTGCTGACGGGCACACATTTTATGGACGGCGATCATGCCTGCTGTGAGGGCGCACTGGCGGCAGGCGCGCGATTCGCAGCGGGGTATCCGATTACGCCTTCGACCGAAGTCGTCGAACGCTTTGCACAGCGAGTTCCGACTGTGGGTGGAAGTTTCATCCAGATGGAAGACGAACTGGCCGCGTCGATCACGCTCCAGGGCGCAGTTTGGGGTGGAGCGAAGGCGTTCACGGTGACTTCGGGTCCGGGGTTCTCCTTGATGATGGAGCACATCGGCTACGCGGCCATGACAGAGACCCCGTGCGTGTTCGTGGATGTGCAGCGCGGCGGGCCTTCGACGGGATTGCCCACGCTTCCCGCGCAGGCCGACATGATGCAGGCGCGCTGGGGTTCGCATGGCGATTACGAGATCATCGCGCTCTGTCCCAACTCGCCGCAGGAGTGCTTCGATCTGACGATTAAGGCTTTCAATCTGGCGGAGGAGTTTCGCGTTCCGGTGATGTTCATGATGGACGAAGTAGTCGGCCACATGACCGAGAAAGTGGTGATTCCGCCCGCCGATCAGATTGAAGTCGTGCCTCGCAAGCAGACGCGGAAATCGCCAGACGAATACCTCCCCTACGAAACGAACGGTGACATGGTCCCGGAAATGGCTCATGCCGGCGAGGGGTACCGCTTTCATGTGACCGGCCTGACGCACGATGAGCGCGGATATCCCAACATGACGCCCGCAGTGCAGAAGAAATTGGTGACGAGGCTGCAGGAAAAAGTTCGAGCGGCAGCGGATCGAGTCGCGCTTTACGAGGAAGAAGCGACCGAGGCGGCCGACGTCATCGTGGTTTCCTATGGAATTACCTCACGAGTGGCGCAGCGCGCCATTGATATGGCGCGCGAGCGTGGTCTGAAAGTCGGCAAGCTGCGTCTGATTACGGTTTGGCCCTTCCCCGAAACCCGGATCCGCCAGCTTGCCGGCCGGACCAGAGCATTTGTGGTGCCCGAACTCAATCTTGGGCAGATGGTGCGGGAGGTGGAACGGGCCGCCAGCGGGAAGGCGAAAACGGTGTTGGTTCCGCATGCCGGAGGCAGTGTGCATCGTCCCGAAGACATTCTTGCCGCAATCAAGGAGGCTCTCCGATGAGCACGCTGGTGAATCCTCTGGCCGTGAATCCGGTTGAGCCTTTCCTGCGAAGCGATCGCATGCCGCACATCTGGTGTCCGGGATGTGGGATTGGCACGACGGTGAATTGCTTTGCACGGGCGCTGATTGAATCGAAGATTGACTTGAAGACTTTGGCGCTGGTCTCCGGCATTGGCTGCACCGGCCGCGTCGCGGGATATGTGAAGCTCGACTCGTTTCACACCACGCACGGACGGGCCATTCCTTTCGCCACCGGGCTAAAGCTGGCAAATCCCAAGCTGAACGTGGTCGTGTATTCGGGGGATGGCGATCTTTCGGCTATCGGCGGCAACCACCTGATTCATGCCGCGCGCCGGAACATCGACCTGAAGGTGATCTGCGTCAACAACCTGATTTACGCGATGACCGGAGGCCAGACGGCACCCACGACGCCGGGACATGCGATCACGTCGACTTCGCCTTATGGAACGTTTGAACCTGCGTTCAACCTCCCCCACTTGGTCGAAGCCGCAGGCGCGGTCTATGTGGCACGCTGGACCACGTTCCACGTGCGGCAACTTTCGCGCTCGATCGGTGAGGCGTTTCAGAAAAAAGGGTTCAGTTTCATCGAAGTGATCTCGCCCTGCCCAACGCTCTACCAGCGCCGCAATAAGCTGGGCGACGGGCTCGACACGATGAAGTACTACAAAGAGAAGAGCAAAACGAAGCACGGCGCGCCGACCAGCGAAGTCGGGCTGACGATGCAAGGCGAGATCATCGTCGGCAAGTTCGTGGATCGCGATCGACCCGACTACGCTTCGCTCTTGAAAGCACAGATGCACGAGAGCCTGGGTGACCGCTACGTCGACTACGACGACGAACAAGGCTACGCATGCGACGACGGCGGCTGCGGGGAGGACTCATGCCACTAACGGAAGTTCGCATCGCAGGGTTCGGCGGGCAGGGAGTGATCCTCTCGGCCATCGTGCTGGGCAGAGCCGCGTCGATTCATCAGGGCGAGTTTGCCACCATGACGCAGAACTTCGGCCCTGAAGCCCGCGGGGGAGCTTGCAGCGCGCAGTTGGTCCTTTCCGATAAGCCAGTGCTCTATCCGTATGTGACGCATCCCGATGTGCTGGTGGTCATGTCACAGGAGGCGTACACGAAGTTTGTTCCGGAACTGAAAGACGGCGGAACACTGATCATCGAACGCGATCTGGTTCGCGTGAGCGATCTCCCAGCGCAGACGCGAATTTACAGCGTGCCCGCGACCCGCCTGGCCGAAGAACTCGGCAAGCGCATGGTGCTGAACATCGTAATGGTCGGATTCTTTACGGCTGTTACACGGCTACTCGAAGCCGATGCGGTACGCAAGGCGGTTGCCGAGTCAGTGCCGGCGAGCTTTCGCGAACTGAATCTCAAGGCATTCGAAAAGGGTTACGAGTACGGGAAAGCGGCGCTCGCCGCCGGTCCGGAAAGGCCGGATCTCGAACACGACGAGGTGCTGTCGCAGGAAATGCAGTAGGCGAAACCAGTAGTCGGTAGTCAGTAGTCAGTCTAATAACCCATCGTTGCTTTTGTTGTGGAAGTGCGATGTGTTCAGATGTTCCTCCAGACCGTACTGCCGGCCCTTCCGTCGAGCAGAGAGTAGAAAGCGACCCTTAATCTCCGCGTTACTCTTCCACCGGCTGAGTATTCATCTCTTGCGCGGGCTCGCCTCCGGCTAAGCCTTGCGCCACGATCAGACGACGCGCTTCGACGCGCAATTCCGGCAACTGGCGTCCGTACCAGAGTGCTCCCAGTGCGCACGCAATTCCGCCCACGGCCACGGTGACCGGCGCTCCGGCGCGATCGGCGAGCGCGCCGCCAAATAGCGCTCCAAACGGCGCCATCCCCATGAACATCATCGAGTAGAGAGCCATGACCCGGCCTCGGAGCTGGTCGGGAACCATGGTCTGGATGAGCGTGTTCGAGCAGGCCATCTGCAGCATCACGGAAAAGCCTGCTGGAAGCAGCAATGCGGCCGAGAGCCAGAACCAGCGCGAGAATGAAAACAGAAAAATGCTTGCCCCAAAGGACGCACAACTCCACGCCACCCAGCGTCCCAACCCCTTTACGCCGGTTTTCGATGCTAGAGTCAGAGCTCCAAGCAAAGCTCCGACGCCTGTCGTGCCCATCAAAATGCCCAGTCCGCGCGCCCCGCCGTGGAGGATCTTGTCGGCGAACACGGGCATGAGCACTGTGTAGGGCATTCCGACCAGGCTTACCAGGCCAAGTAGCAGAAGCAGCGCGCGAATGATCCGCGTTTGGTTGACCCAGCGAAATCCTTCAACGATGTCTTCGATGGGAGAGTTCTTGCCGGCGCGGGGCGCGCAGTGCACTTTCATCAGCGCCAGGCCGGCTATGACGGCGACGTAACTGATTGCGTTGGCAGCGAAACACCAGCCCTCGCCGATCTTGGCTACCAGGATTCCGGCAATCGCCGGACCGACCACGCGCGCGCCATTGAACATGGATGAATTCAGCGCAATGGCGTTCATCAGATCTTCCTTGCCGACCATGTCCACGAGAAATGACTGGCGACCCGGAATATCGAAAGCATTGACGATTCCGAGCAGAGCGGCGAGCACGAATATGTGCCAGACCTGAACCCGCCCGCTCAGAGTAAGCCAGGCCAAAGTCGCGGCCAGTAGCATTGATGCGGTTTGAGTTCCAATGATGAGCCGCTGGCGATTCGTGCGGTCTGCAGTCGTGCCCCCCAACGGGGCAATCAAGAAAACCGGGATCTGGCTGGCAAAGCCAACGGCTCCCAGTTGCAGCGAAGATCCCGTCAGCCGATACACGAGCCACGCCTGCGCGACGGTTTGCATCCAGGTGCCGATGAGCGAGATGAGTTGTCCGCTGAAAAAGAGTTGGAAATTGCGGTGACGCAAGGCTCGCAGCGTAACGGCCCACCGCGATGGAGACGCAACGCCGGCCTTCGTCTTTTCGGCAAGGGCGGGATCGGTGGCCTGACTCACTTCTCTAGAACTTGGCACAAGTTAGGGATGCGGGCAACTGCACCGGGGATGCGGACGCCATGCTCTTAGGTTCGCACGGAAGCAAGTACACGGATATAGAGCAAGCAAGTCAGCGAAAAGCTCCGGCCCGATGAAGTTCACCAATTGGTCACTTCCCTGCCAGCACCATGCTGCGGTAGTATCGCTATCTCCCCTGGAGTTCCTTTTCGCGCGTCGTATCGCCACGCCTGAGGATGGTCATCGTGAGTACCGAACCCGTTCGAGTGGAGCGTCGAGTCGGCCAGCGCTTTGAGGTTCACCTGCCGGTCTTGATATGCGTCGCGGGGCAAACGATGGGAGGTTTCACGCAAAACGTGAGCGCACGGGGAGCCTTCCTCTTTGCCGAGGGTGGGTTACCCGACGGAGCAACCGTGGAATTGACCTTCACCATGCCCTCCGAAATTACCCTAGCCGAGAGTATGCGCGTGCGATGCATAGCGCACGTGCTTCGCAGGACGACTTCCGGAGCGGGCCAGCGGAGCGGGATTGCGGTCCACTTGAATTCCTATGAGTACCTTCCCGAATCCGAGCCGGCGGCGCCGGTGGGGCGAATTTCTTCGGCCACGCCGACAACGGAAACTCCTTCCAATACAATGCCTCGCGGGTAGCGCGATTCCGGCTCTGGAGCGGCTTTTCAATGGGCCTCTTTTGCCTTACAATTCTTCCACGGACCGCGAGTAGCCTTTCGGTTGTGCCGCCGCCACTTTCATTTGCGATAGCCTTTCGCACGCCGTTCTTAGGGAGTCGTAGGCCGCCATTACGAAGGTCACTTGGCCCCCCTTTAGGAACTTCGTAGGATGACGAAAGAGACCGAGAATCGAATCATGCAAGGCATCACTGTCGCTCTCCTCGCGGAGGACCGCGAGCAGTCCGCCATCCTGAACAACCGGCTGGAGAGTACGCATCTGGCGCGGGTGGTGTTTGGTCATGCAGGCTATCCACTCGGACCAAGCGATCCCGTGCTACGTCAACTGCAGGAGCACCGGGTGGAAGTGGTGTTAGTGGACATCGATCCACACGACTCGGCCAAAGCCCTTCGGGCCATCGAGTTGATTCACGCGACTTGCGAGATTGCGATTTTCGCGGTTGGCGAGATGAGCCAACCGCTGACGATCGTCTCGGCGATGCGGGCGGGAGCGCGCGAGTTTCTGGATCGGTCTGCCAGTCGCGAGGCGCTGGTTGAAGCATTTACCCGCTTTGCAACCTCCCTGACACGAGCGCAGCGCAGTGCCGACAAGGCGAGAGTTTTCACGTTTCTCAACGCAAAAGGCGGAGCGGGCACGACAACGACCGCCGTAAACACGGCAGTTGCCCTGCAACAAGCCCATGGACGCGTCGTGCTCGTAGATTTCGCTCCCATCGGGCACGCGGCCCTGCAGTTGAACTTGCGACCGCAGTTTACTGTGACCGATGCTCTGCAAAATCTGCACCGCATGGATGTGTCGCTGCTGGATGGGTTAATGACGCACTTCCGCAACGGGCTTCACATCCTTGCTGGAGCGCAGCAACCTCATGCCACAACGCCGACGGCCACCGAAGTCGCCAAGCTGTTCGACCTGCTGGTGAGCCATTACAACTTTGTGGTTGTGGATTGCTCGGGGCGGATGGACGCGCAGACCCAAATGATCTGTGACCTCTCGAATGCCGTTTTGCTGGTAGCGCAGACGGATGTGGTTTCACTGTGGAGCGCGGGACGCATCCATACCTTTCTCCAGGAAGGGGCAGGACGCGACCGGCTGCGGATCGTCCTAAACCGCTTTAAGAAGATCCCCGGCTTTACCGATGAGGACGTGGAGAAGGCGACCAACTGCAAGGTTCTCTGGAAGATTCCCAACAACTACCAGGTCGTTGGTCCCGCCATCGACAAAGGTCATCCCGTCGCCATGCAGGACGGGCATGAGATCAGCCGTTCTTACCAGGGTTTGGCGGCGGAACTTGCCGGCGCCACCGCCACGTCCGAGGGTGCGTTGTCGCTGGTTTTTCAGCACGACAAAAGCGAAAGCAAAAAGCGCCAGCCTGGACGGTTGATCGTCTCTCCGATGCGCGCGGGACAGTAAAGGCCAGTTCCCAGTTCTCAGTTCTCCGTCAAAGACACTAAGGATGCTTCGGATTCTGCTTGCCACGATTCCGAGTGACTACCTTCGGGACGCAGTTGTGACGTAGGCGACAGCTGAGAACTGAGAACCGGGAACTGAGAACTCATGCCTGATAGAATCACTCCTTCGCCCCATGGGAAATCAACCGAACAAGCAACGCGTCCTGAGCGGAATGCGCTCGACTGGCAAACTGCACCTGGGGAACTATGTTGGCGCGCTCGAGAACTGGGTGCGCATGCAAGAGCAGTATGACTGTTTCTTTTTCATTGCGGACTGGCACGCACTGACCACCGACTACGCCGACACATCGAAAGTGAAGGAGAACTCGATTGAAGTGCTGCTCGACTGGCTGGCGGCGGGGCTCGATCCGGGAAAATGCGTGATGTTCATCCAGTCTCATGTTCCGGCGCACGCCGAATTGCACCTGCTGCTCTCGATGATTACGCCGCTGGGGTGGCTGGAGCGCGTCCCGACTTATAAGGAGCAGCGCGAAAACATTAAGGAAAAAGATCTGGGAACTTACGGATTTCTTGGCTATCCGGTCTTGCAGTCGGCCGACATCCTGATCTACAAGGCCGATTTCGTGCCGGTCGGTGAAGATCAGGTGGCGCATGTCGAATTAACGAGAGAGATCGCGAGGAGGTTCAACGGGTTCTACAAACGCCAGGGCGAAGAAGTTTTTCCCGAACCGCAATCGCTGCTCACACCCACGCCCAAGCTCCCCGGCACCGATGGCCGCAAGATGTCAAAATCCTACGGCAACGCGATCATGTTGACCGATGCTGAGCCGCTGGTCCGGCAGAAATTGAAGACCATGGTCACGGACCCCGCACGAGTTCGACGCACCGACCCGGGCAATCCCGATCTCTGCCCTGTCGGCGACCTGCACAAAATATTCAGCGACAAGCCGACGATGGCAAGAGTAAACGAAGGGTGCCGTTCCGCGGGCATTGGCTGCATCGAGTGTAAGGGTTGGGCAGCCGACGCACTGGTGAGAGTGCTCAATCCCATGCAGGAGCGCCGCAAAAAATACGAGGACAATCCACGCCTCGCCTGGGATATTCTGGAAGCAGGTTCGGCGCGAGCTACCAAGGTGGCAGTGGAGACTATGGCTGACGTCAGAGACGCCATGGGTATGTCGCTCGACTTTGTTTCGCCTAAACCAGAGCCGCCTCGGGGTTCTTCGAAGTGACAGATTTGTCTCAACCAACCACGGAACCGGTTCGGATTGCGGCTTCTACGTCCGCACTCGATTCGCCGCCGCGGAAGACGCAAGCACAGGACGACAACGATTTCCCCTTCGCTGTTGAACTCAGTGGCATCTACGATGGCCCGCTCGACTTGTTGCTCGACCTGATCCGCAAGCAGGACATCAACATTTACGACATCCCGATTGCCAGGATCACGGCGCAATACCTGGCCTATGTCGAGCGCATTCGTGAACTGGATGTGAACGTGGCGGCCGAATTCATTTACATGGCGGCCGTGCTCATTCACATCAAGTCGAAGATGCTGTTGCCGCGCGACCCGCTCGCCCCCGCGGATGCGCAGGATGATCCGCGCAGTGAACTTGTCAATCGCCTTCTTGAGCACGAGAAATTCAAGGCCGCCGCGCAAATGCTCCTGCAGAAGCAGCAGATCGAAGATGCAGTGTTGAGCAATCCGGCGCTTAAGGAATTTTTCGACGCCGAAGGCGCGGAGGCCGAACTGGCGGCCGACGTGATCGACATCGTAAAGACCTTCCAGCAGGTGCTGGAACGCGCCCGGAACCGGCCCATCCTGGAGGTGGATGACGAGACGGTGACGGTCGGACAGATGATCCAATACCTGCACCGGCGGCTTACGATCGAAGAGCGACCCATACGCCTGAAGCAGATGCTGCAGAACGTGCCATCACGGCAGGCGTTGGTGTGCCTGTTCCTGGCGCTGCTCGAACTCGTGCGGCTACAGGCGATCCAGGTCCGTCAGGAACACGTTTTCGGCGAGGTGCTGGTGCGCAAGCATACGCACTTCGAAGAGGTCATGACCGAGCAGGCAGCGGTACGGGATGATTGGAGATAGGCAGTAGTCGGTAGTCAGGAGTCGGTAGTCAGTGAAAACAGAGCGACGCTCAAAGCTCGTGGCTCGTAGCTCGATATGAGTTTCAAAGCCCAACTCGAAGCCATCATTTATGCGGCGGAGACGCCGATTGCGCTGGAACAGATTGTCCCGCTGGTGAAGGAGTCCGTTCTTGCGGCAACTCCTGGGATCGAAGACGCGGAGATCAAATCGCTTGTCCGAGCCGCCATTGAAGAACTGATCGCGGACTACTCCAGTGCCGATCACGGCATCGAAATTCGCCAGGTGGCTGGCGGATACCGCATGTCCACCAAGCCCGAGCAACACGATGTGGTACGCGCGTTTGCCAAGAGCCTGAAGCCACCGATCCGGCTCTCTCTGCCGGCTCTCGAAACGCTGGCGGTGATCGCCTACAAGCAACCCGTGACCGTGCCCGAGATCAGCGAGATCCGCGGCGTGGATTCCGGCGGAGTGATTGCCACTCTGCTTGATCGTAAGCTGATTACGACAGCAGGAAGGAAAGCGGTGATTGGCCGCCCAATTCTCTACAGAACGAGCAAGGAGTTCCTGCTGCGCTTCGGCCTCAAGGATGTGAGCGAACTCCCCAGCATGGAGGAATTCGAAAAGCTGGTAGCGGAGTCATTCCAGAGCGATCTGCTGCCGGCGGTGGACACTGTCATGGAGGCACCAGCCTCAGCACCCGTTTCAAAGCCTGGTGACGAAACTCCGGAACTCAGCGACGAACCATCGGATGCGGCTGGCGAGAGTGTCGAAGTGAAAGCCGAAAGTCCCGCGAATATGACCTCCGAGTAACGTCACATGCCTGCCGAGCGCCTCCAGAAAATCATCGCCGCCGCGGGAGTTGCCTCGCGTCGCAAAGCTGAGGAACTGATTTCCGGCGGCCGCGTGCAGGTGAACGGACAGATCGTCACCGAGCTTGGCACGAAAGCAGACCCCGAGCACGATCACATCCGCGTGAATGGCAAGCTCTTGCACGGTCCAGAGCGCTACACCTACGTCGTTCTCAACAAGCCCAAGGGTTATGTGACAACGGTCAGCGATCCGGAAAAGCGGCCGACCGTGATGGACCTGGTGCGAGGTGTGCGTGGCCGAGTCTATCCGGTAGGGCGTCTCGACTGGGCGAGCGAAGGGTTGTTGCTGATGACCAACGACGGCGCCCTGGCCAATTCGCTAATGAAGGCTGGATCGAAGGTCCCCAAGGTTTATGTTGTGAAAGTCTCTGGTCAGCCCGAAGAAGAGAAGCTCGATAAGCTTCGCCGCGGAGTTTCGATCGCCGAAAAGGGCGGACGCCGCGTGCGCACGGCACCGGCGCAAATCCGACTGCTGCGGGAGGCAGACAATCCGTGGCTCGAGGTGATCCTCACCGAAGGGCGCAACCGGCAAATCCGCAAGATGTTCGAGGAAGTTGGCCATCATGTGGAGAAGATCCGGAGAGTGAAGTATGGACCGCTGTCGCTCGACGTGCCGCCGGGAGAGTCTCGCAGCCTCACGCTGGAAGAAGTGTCGCGGCTGAAGGCGGCGGTCGGGCCAAAAAACACTCAGTCGGCGCGTCGCCTGCGCTCCTAGTACGGTCTCCTTTTCGGACGGTTCAACGCCATCGGCAAATCGCTCAGGTGCTTCAATGGACGCACAAGTCCACTTGCTTCGATCAGCGTTACGCTGTGCAGTGACGGAGCGCCAAAGGAACCTTTCTTTTGTGTCCCGACCGACACCAAAACGCTCACGACACGACGATCCTTCAAATCCATTTCTGCTGCCACACACATAGGCGTGTCGCGTCCATGATCGACCTCGGGATTTCCGGCTTGCTCACCGCAGTCGTTGACCTCCCAGGCGACGGGCGCGCCTTGGCCCTCGCTTTTCAGGAAGAATTCCAAGCTGACGTTTGGCAAACCTGGCTCTAGTGACCGAACCGAGGTGGTTCTTACCCGCTGAATTGTAGGATTCTCTGTTTTCGTGGCAGGAATCTGGCCCCATAGTGGAAGCGCAATCACGAACGACAGACTAAGAACGACTCGCAGCAACAACACCAGCATCATTTAATGCTTGCTTTCCGCGATCATGGGCATGCGCGCCGCGCCGTACAAGCCCGCGTCGCTTCCCAGCAGCGCGCGCGTGATGATGGTTTTGCGGCCAG
>Ga0335084_10005152_pt1 | contig 12897 bp, 15 predicted proteins | sample Lox_Sample_44_FD_206721 | JGI IMG/M metagenome (GOLD analysis project Ga0335084, IMG submission 206721) | Soil microbial communities from Loxahatchee National Wildlife Refuge, Florida, United States - Lox_Sample_4.4 | ecosystem: Environmental > Terrestrial > Soil > Wetlands | place: USA... | reverse complement strand
GTACAACGCCAGGCGCCGGCACGGCGGTCTGCGACGCGCTGCAGGGCGGTGGCGGAGTCGGGCACGCTTTCTGGCGCCGGGCTTCGAACGCGGCGTTCTACCAGTCGCCGGTGTTCTCGGGCTTCCAGGTCAAGCTGGCCTTCCAGACGAACGAAGGCAAGGCGGAAGGCAACCCGAGCACCAACGCGAATGCGCAGCTCTGGTCGGGCTCGGTGCAGTGGGCCGGCATGGGCGGGCGCGCGCGCGTCGGCGCGGCGGTCGACAAGCACAAGGACTTCACCACGATCGGCCAGACCGACAGCGGCTACTCCGTGAAGGGCGGCTACAACTTCGGCGTGGTCGACATCGGCCTCGCGTACGAGCAGATGACTTACAAGTGCGGCGTGCAGGCGTTCCCCGCCGCAACGACGAACGTCGGTACTGGCTGCTTCGGCGTGGGCGATGCGAAAGCCAAGCAATACGCGATCGCGTTCGCGATCCCGGTTGGGCCTGGCTCGATCCGCGGTTCGTACACGGTTGCGAAGGACATCTCCGGCGGCGGCATGACGAACCAGACGGGCGCGGTCCAGGGTGGCGTCGCTAACGGCGCGACTATCAGCGACACCGGGGCGAAGGAGTACAACATCGGCTACGAGCACCGGTTCTCGAAGCGCACCAACGTCGGCATCGGCTACGCGAAGATCGACAACAAGCAGAACGCACAGTTCACGTGGACGGGCGCGCCGCCGGTGCAGAACGGCTTCGCGAACACGCCGCTGTTTGGCTCGGACGTGAGCACGTTCTTCATCAGTATGACCCATCGCTTCTAGTCTTAGCGAGGACAAGCCATGCAGAAGAAATTACTAGCAGTAGCAGTCGCCGGCGCCCTGACCGCGCCCGGCCTCGCGCTCGCCCAGATGTCGGGCACCGAGGTCTACGGCACGGTCAACATGGCGTTCGGCAACTTCAAGTACTCGGACGGTGCAGCCGCACGCACCGCGCCCAACACGAACCCGGTGATGTTCGGGGCGAGCGTGTCGAAGTGGGACGTGGCCAACGGCGCGTCGAACTACGGCGTGCGCAGCCGCGAGAGCCTGGGCGGTGGGATGAGCGCGTGGGTGCAGATCGAGGAGAACGCACCGCTCGAGCGCTCGTCGAACCAGGCGATCAAGCCGGCGTCGCGTAACTCCGCGGTCGGTATCGAGGGCAACTTCGGCAACGTGTTCGTGGGGCAGTGGACCACGCCGTGGGCCGACCTCGATGCGCTGTGGGGTATCGGCACGGTGGGCTTCTGGGGTCCGGTGACCTCGCTGATCGGCCGTCGCGAGACGACCGGTACCGCGGTGAACTACAACTGCATTAACGCTGAGGGCACCACGCCGGGCGGTACAACGCCAGGCGCCGGCACGGCGGTCTGCGACGCGCTGCAGGGCGGTGGCGGAGTCGGGCACGCTTTCTGGCGCCGGGCTTCGAACGCGGCGTTCTACCAGTCGCCGGTGTTCTCGGGCTTCCAAGTCAAGCTGGCCTTCCAGACCAACGAAGGCAAGTCGACCGGCAACGTTGCGGGGACCAACGGCAACGCGCAGCTCTGGTCGGGCTCGGTGCAGTGGGCCGGCATGGGCGGCCGCGCGCGAGTCGGCGGTGCGATCGACAAGCACAAGGACTTCACCACGATCGGCCAGACCGACAGCGGCTACTCCGTCAAGGGCGGCTACAACTTCGGCGTGGTCGACGTCGGCGCGGCGTACGAGAACCTGACGTACAAGTGCGGCCTGCAACCCTTCCCGGCGCCGGCCGGCTCGCTGCCGGCGCTGTGCGCGGGGACGGGTGACATTAAGGTGAAGCAGTATGGCTTCGCTGCGGCGATTCCGGTCGGGCCTGGCTCGATCCGGGCGTCGTACTCGAAAGCCACCGGCATGACGGGTGTGGTGACCGTCGGCCAGACCGATGCGAAGGAGTACAACATCGGTTACGAGCACCGCTTCTCCAAGCGCACCAACGTCGGCATCGGCTACGCGAAGATCGACAACAACCAGAACGCGCAGTTCACCTGGACGGGCGCGCCTCCGGTGCAGAACGGCTTCGCGAACACGCCGCTGTTCGGCTCGGACGTGAGCACCTTCTTCGTCAGCATGACGCACCGCTTCTAAGCGACACTGGCAGGGAGGAAACGGGCGCCTGCGGGCGCCCGTTTTTTTTCTGCTAGGCTTCCCGCATGGCCGCTCCGGAACGCACGCTCGACGAGGTTCTAGACCGGGCGATCGGCGAGATCGACCGCGCGCTGCGCGCGGTCGCCGGCGTCGCGCAGTCCTCGCGGCCCTCGCCGGGAGCGGAGTTGCCCGAGGTGCAGCTCGACGGCGCGAGCCGCGAGCATGCCGCGGCGCTGATGCGGGTCAACCACGTCGGCGAGGTCTGCGCGCAGGCGCTCTATCAGGGCCAGGCGCTCACCGCGCGCAACGCGGCGGCTCGCGACGCGCTCGAGCGCGCGGCGCGCGAGGAGCAGGACCATCTCGCCTGGAGCGCGGAGCGCATCCGGGACCTGGGCGGACGGCCCAGCCTGCTCAATCCGCTCTGGTACGCGGGCGCGCTCGCCATCGGCGCGGCGGCGGGCGCGCTCGGCGATCGCTGGAACCTCGCCTTTCTCGCCGAGACTGAGCGCCAGGTCGAGGAGCACCTGACGGGCCACCTTGCCGCGCTTCCCGCCACGGACCGCCGCACGCGCGCGGTGGTCGCCGCGATGCGCGCCGACGAGGCGCGGCACCGGGACACCGCGATCGGCCTCGGCGCCGCCGAGCTGCCCGCGCCGGTGCGCGCCGCGATGCGCCTCGCCGCCAAGGTGATGACCACCGTCGCCTACCGCGTCTAGCGATGCTGCAGATCCACATCGGGTTCGACCCGAGGGAGCAGATCGCCTTCTATACGCTGGCGCACTCGATCGTCAGCCGCTCGTCGACGCCGGTCTCGATCGCGCCGCTCGTGCAGCGCCAGCTGCGCGCGAGCGGTCTCTATACGCGCGAGCGGGGCCCGACCGAGTCGACCGAGTTCAGCCTGACGCGCTTCCTCGTGCCCGCGCTCGCCGAGTACCGCGGCTGGTCGCTGTTCATGGATTGCGACATGCTCTGCCTCGCCGATATTGCGCAGCTCGTGGCCGAGACCGAGCGCCAGCGCGACAAGGCGGTGCTGGTGGTCAAGCACGACTACGTGCCGAAGACCGAGCGCAAGTTCCTCGACCAGGTGCAGACGAAATACACGCGCAAGAACTGGTCGAGCCTGATGCTCTTCAACAACGAGCGGTGTCGCGCCCTGACGCCGGGCTATGTGAATACGGCCTCGGGCCTCGAGCTGCACCGCTTCGCCTGGCTCGACGACGCGCTGATCGGCGAGCTGCCGCTCGAATGGAACTGGCTGGTCACCGAGTACGACGAGAAGCGGCCCGCGCAGCCGATCAAGCTGCTGCACTACACGCTCGGCGGGCCTTGGTTCAAGGCGTACCGCGACTGCCGCTATGCCGCCGAGTGGCTCGCCGAGCGCGACGCGATGAGCCGCGGCGCGGAAGGATGAACGCCGCACGGCGCGTGGTCTGGATCAGCTTCGCGCCGCTGCAGAAAGTCGCAGGACGTGCGACGTCGAGCGTGGCCTCGGTGCGTTACCGCATCACCGTGCCCGCGCAGGCGCTCGAAGGCGAAGGCTTCGAGAGCCGCGTCACGCAGATCGGCGCGGGCGCCAGCCGCCGCACGCTGCTGGAGCGGTTCGCCGGCGCACAGGCGGTGGTCCTCGGCAAGCTGCTCGCTCCGCCCGCGGAGTACGAGCGCGTCGCCGGCGACACCCTGGCGCTCGTCGGCGAGTTGCGCGCACGCGGCGTCCGGGTCCTCGCCGACTATAGCGACGATCTCTTCGACGACCCGCTGCAGGGCACGGCACAGCGCGCGCTCGCCGGCGCGGTCGATCGCGTCACCGTCAGCACGCCGCAGCTCGCCGACGCCGTGCGGGCGTGGACCGCCGCGCCGCTCAGCGTGATCGCCGATCCGGTCGAGGGCGCGCGCGGCGAGCCCCGCGTTGGCCGCCGACCGCCGTACGCGCTCCTCTGGTTCGGGCATCCGACGAACCTCGACACCCTGCGCTACGGCCTGCCCCAGCTCGAGCGAGCGAAGATCGACTACTCGCTCACGCTGGTCACCGCGGCGGGCGCCGGCGCCGAGCGGGTTCCCGCCAGCCGCTTCCGCACGTGGTCGACGGCGGCGCTCTTCGAGGAGCTCGCGCGTTGCGACGCGGTGGTGATTCCCTCCAACCCGCACGACCCGCGCAAGGCGGTGAAGAGCGCGAACCGCTTCACCGAAAGCCTCTGGGCCGGACGCTTCGTGATGGCCCATCCGCTGCCCGCGTACGCCGCGCTCGGCGACTTCGGCTGGGTGGGCGAGCACTTGGGCGAGGGATTGGCGTGGTACGCCGGCCATGGCGACGAAGCGCGACGACGCATCGAGGACGGGCAGGCCGCTATCGGCGAGCGCTTCACGCCGCAGGCAGTTGCGCATGACTGGAGCGCCGCGATCCGCGCAGCGATGGAGGAGGCGTGAGCGCCAACACCCCGGGGATCGAGTACTTCCGCTGGTTCCACGAGCAGGGCGTGTGGAAGCGCATGCACTACCGCGGCGTGCGCATCCTCAAGCTGCCGAGCGACCTGTGGAACTATCAGGAGATCTTCGCCGAGCGGCGCATCGACTGGGTGGTCGAGACGGGTACGCGCCACGGCGGCTCCGCGCTCTACTTCGCCGACCTGCTGCAGATGAACGGCGCGCGCGGGCGGGTCATCAGCATCGACGTCGACCCGGCCGCCAACATGGTCGAGCGCCATCCGCTGATCGATTTCCTCCTCGGCGACAGCGCGTCGCCGCAGGTCGCGGCGGTTCTCGCGCAGGCGCTGCCCGCCGGGCGCGGCCCGCTCTTCATGATCCTCGACGCGGACCACGCGAAGGCGCACGTCCTGCGCGAGCTCGAGCAGCTCACGCCGCTGCTGCGCAGCGGCGACTACCTCGTCGTCGAGGACACCTGCGTCAACGGCCATCCGGTGCGGCCGGACTTCGGCCCCGGGCCGTGGGAGGCGCTGGAAGAGTTTCTCGCCGCGCGCCCCGGCGCCTTCGAGCGCGACCTCGCGCGCGAGGAGAAGTTCGGCGTCACTGCAGCGCCGCGCGGCTACCTGATCAAGACCTGAGGACGGCGGCGCGCAGGCCCTGCGCCACCTCGGCGATCGGTTTCGTCCAGTCGCCGTCGCGCTGCTGGTGGAAGAGGCGCATCGCGCCCGGATACCACGGGCACGAGGCGCCCTGCCGCGGCCAGCGCCAGTCAGTGCTATAGCTCGGCACGAGCACCCACACCGGCCGGCCGAGCGCGCCGGCGAGGTGCGCCATCGCGGTGTCGCTGGTGACGACGAGATCGAGCTGCGAGACGATCGCGGCGCTGTCGGCGAAGTCGCCGATCTCCGCGCCGAGCGCGACAAGAGGCTGCGCGGGGGAAGGCGGCAGGCTCTCGTCCACGCCCTTCTGGAGGCTGAAGAAGGATGCGCCGCTCGCCTGCCAGAGAGGTTTGAGGAGCGCGAAGCTCTCGAGCGAGCGGTAGCGGTCACGCCGGAAATCCGGCCGGCCCTTCCACACCAGGCCGACGCGGAACCCGCCGGCTGGCAGCCGCGCGCGCCACGCTTCGATACGCTCGCGGGGGGCCGCGAGGTATGGAACTGGCGCGGGTTCGCCATCATGGGCGTGGGCCGGAAGACTGGTGATGAAGGTCCAGTAGTCGAAGCTCTCGCCGATCGCTTCGTCGGTCGCGACTACTCGTGCGGCGCCCTGCACCGATGTGAAGAGCGCCTTGAGCGCCGGATGCGCGGCGAGCGTGACTTGCGCCCCTGCCGCCGCGAGCGGCGCGACGAAGCGCGCGAAGAAGATGGCGTCGCCGAAGCCCTGCTCGGGCCAGACCACCACGCGCTTGCCGGAGACGGGCTCGCCTTGCCAGCGCGGGAAGCCGAACTGCGGCCGCGCGTCGGCGGCGAGCAGCCACTCGCTGTGGCTCACCTCGAGCCGCGATTCGTAGAGCGGCCAGCCCTCGTCGTGTTTGCCGAGAGCAAGGAGCAGGGTGCCGAGGTTATAGCGCGGCATTGCGACGTCGGCGGGCGGGGCGAGGGCAACCGCGCGGCGGAAGGCGGTTTCCGCCTCTTTCTCGCGGCCGAGCTCGCGCAAGGCGTTGCCGAGGACGGCGTGCGAAGGCCAGTGCGCCGGGCTCAGCTTAAGGGCGCGGCGCGCCCGCGCCGCCGCTTCTTCGGGGTGGCGCTGCTCGATCAGGACGCGGGCGAGGCCGCTGTGCGCTTCGGCGAACTTCGGCCGCAGCGCGATGGCGCGCCGGTAGGCGCCCTCGGCTTCGTCGAAGCGCCGTAGCACCGCGAGCGCGTTGCCGAGCTCGTAATGCGCCTCGCCGGCATCGGGCTGCAGGGTCGTGGCGCGAAGCTGCGCGGCCGCGGCCTCTTCGTAGCGGCCGAGCTCCCACAGCGCGATGCCAAGGCCATAGTGCAGGCGCGCATCCCGCGGCGCAGCCTCAAGGGCGGCGCGGTACGCCGACTCGGCTTCCGCGTAGCGCTTCCCGGCGAGCAGCGAGTCGGCGTCCGCCGGCACGCGGCTACTCCTCGACGATCTCGAAGTCCTTCGTGATCTCGGCGGTCTTGATCAGCATCGCCGTGGCCGAGCAGTACTTGTCGTGCGAAAGCCGGATGGCGTGGTCGACCAGGTTGCGCTTCAGTGTTCGGCCGCGCACGACGAAATGCATGTGGATCTTGGTGAATACCTTCGGGTCGCTCTGGGCGCGCTCGGCGGTGAGCTTCACGTCGCAGCCGGTAACCGCCTGGCCGCTCTTCTTCAGGATCACCACCACGTCGTAGGCGCTGCAGCCGCCGGCCCCGGCCAGCACCGTCTCCATCGGCCGCGGCGCGAGGTTGCGCCCGCCGCCGTCCGGGGCGCCGTCCATCGTCACGAGGTGGCCGCTCCCGGTCTCGGCGATGAAGGTCATGCCTTCACCCCATCTCACCGTGCATTCCATGGCCGGGATTATAGGTTTCCGCGGGTCACTTTTTTGTGTAAAATCCGCGACTTTCTCAGTTCGGCACGGTTCTTCGTTGATGACAACCTATACAGCAAAAGCGGGCCAGATCGATCAGGCGTGGGTGGTGGTCGATGCCCGCGACAAGGTGCTCGGCCGGCTCGCTTCGCAGATCGCGATGCGCCTGCGCGGCAAGCACAGGCCCGAGTACACGCCGCACGTCGACACCGGCGACTACGTGGTGGTGGTCAACGCCGCGAAGCTGCGCGTCACCGGCCGCAAGGCGGACGACAAGCTCTACATCCGGCACAGCGGCCGTCCCGGTGGCCTGAAGCAGACCAGCTTCGCCAAGCTGAACGCGAAGAAGCCCGGCCGTGCGCTCGAGCTCGCGGTGAAGGGCATGCTGCCGAAAGGCCCGCTCGGCTACGCCATGCTGAGGAAGCTGAAGATCTACGCCGGCGAAACCCACCCGCATTCGGCGCAGCAGCCGAAGGCGATCAACCTCTAACGAAAAGGCCCGGACAGCGCTTATGGTCGGCGACTACTACTACGGCACGGGACGGCGCAAGAGCGCCGTCGCGCGCGTTTTCCTCAAGCCCGGCAAAGGCGCCTTCGTCGTCAACGGCAAGCCGATCGACGAGTTCTTCGGCCGCGAGACCGGCCGCATGGTGGTGCGCCAGCCGCTCGAGCTCACCAAGAACCAGGCGACCTTCGACATCATGGTGAACGTCTACGGCGGCGGCGAGAGCGGCCAGGCCGGCGCCGTGCGCCACGGCATCGCGCGGGCGCTGATCGAGTATGATGCGACGCTGAAGTCGGCCCTGAGCAACGCCGGGCTCGTCACGCGCGACGCGCGAGAAGTCGAGCGAAAGAAGGTCGGTCTGCACAAGGCGCGGCGGCGCAAGCAGTACTCGAAACGCTGAACACGAAATTCCGCGAACGAAAAGCCGCCGCAAGGCGGCTTTTGTTTTTCAGGGACAACGCATGATCAAGGCAGCGATTGTCGGCGGCACCGGGTACACGGGAGTCGAGCTCCTGCGGCTGCTCGCGCAGCATCCGCAGGTCGAGCTGAAGGCCATCACCTCGCGCAAGGAAGCGGGCACGCCGGTCGCGGCGATGTTCCCCAGCCTGCGCCGCCGCGTCGACCTCGCGTTCACCGAGCCCGATGCGAAAACGCTGCGCGGCTGCGACGTCGTGTTCTTCGCCACTCCGCACGGCGTCTGCATGAAGGACGCGCGCGCGGTGCTCGATGGCGGCGCGAAGATCGTCGACCTCTCGGCCGATTTCCGCCTGCAGGACCTCGCCGAGTGGGAGCGCTGGTACAAGATGAAGCACACCGAGCCCGGCCTCGTGCGCGAGGCGGTGTACGGGCTGTGCGAGCTCAACCGCGAGCGGATCAGGAAGGCGCGCCTCGTGGCGAACCCCGGCTGCTACCCGACCGCGATCCAGCTCGGCTTCATCCCGCTGCTCGAGGCCGGGCTCATCGACGCGGAGCACCTCATCGCCGACGCGAAGTCGGGCGTGAGCGGCGCCGGGCGCAAGGGCGAGATCAACCTGCTGTTCTCCGAGGCCTCCGACAACTTCGCCGCCTACAACGTCACCGGCCATCGCCACCGGCCGGAGACGCGCGAGAGCCTCGCGCAGGTCGCGAAGCGCGCGGTGGGCCTCGTCTTCAACGCGCACCTCACGCCGATGAACCGCGGCATCTTCGCCACGCTCTACGGGCGCATCGTGAAGGAAGCCGATTTCCAGGCCGCGTTCGAGAAACGCTACGCGGGCGAGCCGTTCGTCGACGTGCTGCCGGCGGGCAGCCATCCCGACACGCGCTCGGTGCGCGCGGCGAACACCTGCCGCCTCGCCGTGCACCGCCCGCCCGAAGGCGCGCAGAGCGACACGGTGGTGGTCCTCTCGGTGATCGACAATCTGGTGAAGGGCGCTTCCGGCCAGGCGGTGCAGAACATGAACCTGATGTTCGGCCGGCCCGAAGCCGAAGGCCTCGGCCAGATCGCGGTGCTGCCCTGATGCGCGACGTGAGTGGACGGTTCTGGAAGCTGCGCCAGCGCTTCGGCATCGCCGCGCCGCGCGTCGCCGTGCATTCCCACGTTCCCTGGTACTGGCGCTGGCTGTGGGGCGCGGTGTTCGCCGGCGTCGCTGCCGCGGCCATGGCGTGGATGTACGACGCCGGCCGGCGCTTCGCCGGCTTCGACCGCAGCCAGGTGGCGCAGGAGCTCGCCGGAGTGAAAGCCGAGCTCGCCGCCGCGCAGGCGGAGCTCGACCGGCTGCGCGCGATCGCCAACGCCGCCGACAGCCGCGTCTCGATCGAGCGCACCGCGCAGCAGAAGCTCGCGCAGCAGATCCGCTCGCTCGAGCAGGAGAACGCGCGCGTGCGCGAGGAGCTCGCCACCTTCGAGAGCATGCTGTCTTCCGACGCGCGCAACGCCGCGACGCTCTCGATCTACCGCTTCAAGGTAGAACCCGACGTGCTGCCAGGGGAATACCGCTATCGGCTGCTCCTGCTGACCCCCACCGATCGCCGCGGCCGCGACTTCAACGGCCGCCTCGAGCTCGTCGTCAGCCTGCAGGAGGGGGGGCAGAATGCTATGATGTCTTTCCCCGAGCCGGGAGACGCCGCGGCAGCCTCGTTCCGGTTGACGTTCAAGTACTTCCGGCGCGTGGAGGGCACCTTCCGGGTGAACCCGAAGGCGCGGGTGGAAAGCGTGCAGGCGCGGATCTACGAGTCGGGCGCCAGCCAGCCGCGCGTCACCCAGTCGGTGACTCTCTGAGGAGAGAAGAATGTTCGGCAACAAGACGAGCAAGCCGCAGAACCGCATCGACAGCCTGATCGGCGCGACCGCGCGCATCGAGGGCAACATCGTGTTCAGCGGCGGCCTGCGCGTGGACGGCATGGTGCGCGGCAACGTCTCCGCGCTGCCGGATCAGCCGTGCACGCTGATGGTTTCCTCCGACGCGCGCATCGACGGCGAGGTGCAGGCGGCGCACATCGTCGTGAACGGCACGATCAACGGCCCGGTGCACGCGACCGAGACGCTCGAACTCCAGTTCGGCTCGCGGGTCAAAGGAGACGTGTATTACAAGAGCATCGAGATCCAGCAGGGCGCCGTGGTGGAAGGGCGCCTGGTGCACCACGTCGCCGACGTCAAGGGCGTCGAGCTCAAGCTCGCCTCGGGCGGCGAGACCAAGCGAAGCTAAGGAGAGCAAGATGAACGCAGTCACCGAGATGCCGTCGCCGCTGGTCTTCAGCGACAGCGCGGCGAACAAGGTCAAGGAGCTGATCGACGAGGAAGGCAACCCGGAGCTGAAGCTGCGCGTGTTCGTCACCGGCGGCGGCTGCTCGGGCTTCCAGTACGGCTTCACCTTCGACGAGATGCAGAACGAGGACGACGCCGTGATGGAGAAGAACGGCGTGAAGCTGCTCATCGACCCGATGAGCTACCAGTACCTGGTCGGCGCCGAGATCGACTACCAGGAAGGCCTGGAAGGCGCCCAGTTCGTGATCAAGAACCCGAACGCGCAAAGCACCTGCGGCTGCGGCTCTTCCTTCTCCGTGTGAAGCGCTCCCGGCGCTGAGGAACAAGGGGCCCGCGGGCCCTTTTCTTTTTCATCCGTGGGCGACGTCAACCAGCGCATCTTCCTCGAGCGGCTCGTGCCGGGGGTCGACGGCCCGGTGCTCGAGATCGGCTCCAGGGACTACGGCAATACGACGAGCTTCCGCGATCTCTATCGCAGCCACTACGTCGGCGTGGACCTCGAAGCCGGCAAGGGTGTGGACCGGGTCGTCGACCTGACGGCGGGTCTGGGAGATCTCCGCCCGGAAACGTTCGCCCTCGCCATCTGCTGCTCGGTACTCGAGCACACGCCGCGCCCTTGGGACATGGCGGGGAACATCACCCGGCTGTTGCGTCCCGAAGGCCAGCTCTACGTCGCGGTGCCGTGGGTATGGCGCTACCACGCCTATCCCGACGACTATTTCCGCTTTTCGCCGCGCGGCATCCAGTCGCTGTTTCCCGCCATCGAGTGGACCCGTGCGACCTACTCGACGACGGTCGCCGGCGAGCACATCGAGCTCGACCTGACGGACCTGCGCGAAGTCGACAACCGCATGGCCGAGCACGCGCAGACCCCGGGCGGAGCGCGCAAGTATCTGCCATACCTGCAGGTCAACATGCTCGGCCGCAAGCGGCCGGGCTAGGTCACTCCGCCGACGCGAGGCCGGCGCTATCGGCGAGGTCGAGGCGCGCGGTGAGGCGCGCCGACTGGGAGAGGAATTCCGCCAGCTGCGCCTGCGGCACGGGCTGCGCCGAGGGCAGGGCGAGCGTGCGCGGGTTGCGCGGGTGGCCGGCGACCTGGAATTCATAGTGCAGGTGCGGGCCGGTCGCCCAGCCGGTCTGCCCGACGTAGCCGATCACGTCGCCCTGCGCGACGAGCATGCCGCGGTGCAAGCCGCGCGCGAAGCGGCTGAGGTGCCCATAGAGCGTCTTGTACTGGCCGTGGTGGCGCAGCACGATCGCGTTGCCGTAGCCGCCCTTCACGCCGACGAACTCGACCACGCCGTCGCCGGTCGCGCGCACGCGCGTGCCGATCGCGGCCGCATAGTCGATGCCTTCGTGCTTTTTCCAGACGTGCGAGAAGGGATGCAGGCGCATGCCGAAGCCCGAGCTGATGCGCGAGAACTCGAGCGGCGCGCGCAGGAAGGTCTTGCGCATGTTGCGGCCTTCGGGCGTGTAGTAGCCCGAGCCGTAGCGCACGGCGCGGAAAGTCCTGCCCTGATTGACGAACTCGGCCGCCAGCACGCGCCCGGCGCGCACGGCGCGCCCCGAGAAGTACTGCGTCTCGTAGACCACGGTGAAGCGGTCGCCCTTGCGCAGGTCGTGCAGGAAATCGACGTCGCCGCCGAAGATGTCGGCGAGCTGGATGGCGACGCTGTCCGGAATGCCGGCGGCGTCGGTCGCGCCGAAGAGCGAGCTGCGGATCACGCCGGACTTCATGCCGACGCGGGTGTCGAGCGGCGCCGCGCTCTCGCTGCGCGCATAGCCGCTGACCTCGGGCGCGATGCGCACGAGCGTCTCCCTGCTGCTCAGCCAGGTCAGCGCGACGAGGGCGCCGTCGCGGCCGATCTCCGCGCTGACGTAAGTTCCCGGCCGCAGCTCGCGCAGCGAGCGCAGGCGCGCCACGCGCTGCGCCTCGTCGTCGGTGACGCCGAGGCGCTCGAGCAGCGCGCCGAGCGTGTCGCCGCGCTGGAACTGCTCTTCGCGAACGAACGAAGAGCTCGCAGCGGGGGCTTGCGGGACGGGTACGGCCACCGGCTCGGACACGGTCTGCGCCGGCTCGGGCTCGGCGAGCCGCGACGGGGCGATGGTCGCGAACGCCGCCACGGCGCCGAAGGCGGCGAACCAGGCGAAGAGCGCCGAGCGGCCGAGCGTACCGTACTGGAGCGTACCGAGCTGCATGGATCGGCTAGAATCCTTTGTTATTCAGAAGCCTGCGGAGTCTAGCAAAGACGCGCCGCGGCGCATATCGAACATGTCCGCCATTGAGCAGGCCATTCGGACCATTCGTCGGGGCGCGCACGAGCTGATCGTCGAGGAAGAGCTCGAGAAGAAGCTCGCCAGCGGCCGCCCGCTGCGCATCAAGCTCGGCCTCGACCCCACCGCGCCCGACCTGCACCTCGGCCACACCGTGGTGATCAACAAGCTGCGCGACTTCCAGAACCTCGGCCACCAGGTGCAGTTCCTGATCGGCGACTTCACCGGCATGATCGGCGACCCGACCGGCAAGAACCAGACGCGCCCGCCGCTCTCTCGCGAAGAGATCAAGAAGAAC
>Ga0335084_10005151_pt1 | contig 12902 bp, 11 predicted proteins | sample Lox_Sample_44_FD_206721 | JGI IMG/M metagenome (GOLD analysis project Ga0335084, IMG submission 206721) | Soil microbial communities from Loxahatchee National Wildlife Refuge, Florida, United States - Lox_Sample_4.4 | ecosystem: Environmental > Terrestrial > Soil > Wetlands | place: USA... | reverse complement strand
CGGTTCCTGGTCGGGCGCAGAAGCCAGTGGCGCCTGTAGAGAGGCCGATGGAGACACAGGCCGGGTGTCCGAACCTATGGGGTCTTGTGCAGACACCAAAGCCGGCAATACCCACAACAGGAGCCCAAACAACCAACTTGACTGTCTCCTCCATGCCATCATCACCAGCCTCCGTGTCTTTCTGCGACCCCTGTCGCGTTGAGAACAAGCTTATACAAGCTCGCATCAGGACGGCGTGAAACCGGACATGGAGAGTGTAAAAACGACATAAAATCGGTGGCTCGGAGGCAAGAAGAATGCTCAGGAAAGGAGTCCGCAGGAAGAGTCTCACCGGATGATTTCGGTGGAGGCAGGCGAAGTCATGGTGCGTTGGTTAGGACCTAGCTACGGAGAATCGTAGGTCCACAGAATGGCAGCGATCAGCAGATGTTGTGCTTGCGTGAGGCCGAGCACGCCGGGGCTAGTTTCACCTCCCTTGAAAAACCCGCCTTGCGACATTGTCGAATCATCGTACCGATACTCCAGCCGCAATCTTGTGGTGGTTGTGGCGACGGGCAGCGTATATTCCAGCGTCGTCGTGACGGCCTTAATGAATTGTTCGGCCCCGGTTAACCTTCCGTTGGGATCCCAATAAAATTCTGGTCGAACTCCCACTGCCCAGGGCCCGGCAATATGCCACCGAGTGTACAGTGCCGCTCCCGTCCAGAATGTTCTCGGAGAACCCGGTTGCTGGGCGGAATTTTCTGTGCCGATGTCATAGGACAGCGCGATGGTCAGATCATCGCGCCTCCATTCAACAATGCTGTCAGAAAAGAATCGCCAGTACTTCAGATCTGTATTGCTCTGGTCTGGACCGTAATAGAAGTTCTGGGTCAGCGTGAGTTGTGGGCTGGGCGTCCAGCTGACTTGAGTTCCATAGCTTGGCACATTGTTCGGCCGCGAGAGGTAGCTGTACCCGTTGATCACGTACAGTACATGTTTGACGTTCTCGCTCAGTTGATATTGTGCGCTGACACCCATCATGAAATAGGGAGAGTAATCGGGGAGATACGTTCGAGTGTAGTTGAAATTGTCTTTTGCGTAGAACGACTCATAGCCGATGAAGCTCTTGAAGAGCCCGGCGGTCAGAGTAAGGCCCGTGCCGACAGGAACCAGATAGGATGCGTTCGCACTAGATAAATGCTTGAGCGTGTCAGCGCCGGCGAGCGGCCGGTCACGGCCTGGACTTTCTTGCGGGACTTGCCTATTCGGGTCGTAGCCGCCTTGAACTCCTAGCTCCAAGCCCCAGCGCGACTCCTCGTTGGCATCCTTTCTCACATAGGCCAGTGCCATGTTCGGCGCCAGTCTGTTCACGCGAGGTGTCGTGGCTTTGCTCCGCCAATCCTGGTTCTCCGGAAAATTGAAGTCAATGGGATAACTCAAATCCAGATAGACACCATACTGCCATGACGATTTGAACAGTGAGGACAGACTTAGCCCCGTCGAGGCCTCTTGTGGCTGCGATACGGACGTGGCACCTTCCTCGGCGAAGGCCGGCAGGATCACAACTGCTATCATCACGAACAGCCACAGACACTCGCAGCATGTCAGAAGCATTCTTGCCGAAACACGCTGTCTCTTCACTTTAATCCCGTCTCACTCCAAGCCCTTGCTGTGCGACACGATACTTTCTCGCATGATTTGAGGAAGGCGGTTGAGTACCTCGTGCCTCGCTTGTGATCGGTGATCACGATCCGCGCTGAGGAGGTTCGGTACCCGTCGGCAAGCTCGTCGGTGAGTGATAACATAACTGTCAAAACGCCTGTAGTAGTGCCCGGAAGGCAATACGCTTTTGGGTCAGTTATCCGCTCACACGCGTTCACATCGATCTATGGTGAGTAAAAGAAAGGGCTCACTGGGATGGACTAGCGAGTACACACCACATGCGGCGGGTGCCTGATTTTTGATCGGTCACCGGTTCGCCGCTGAAGAAGCTGATTTGCCAGGCGACGATGTCGTCCTTTGAGTCTGGGGTAGCGGTCCAATAGATTTCGGACTTGATGTTGGAGAAGGGATGTCCCGCCGGCAATGCGGGATCATGTTGAGATGAATCGATCAAGGTCTTAAGTTCGTCGACCGACGGCGCGCGCCAGCCGGATTTCCCTCCGATCGTTTTCGTTACGCAACGGGCCACAGAGGCACTCCACACATCGTGGATTCGATCCGGCTCTTGTTCCCAGACGAGACCGGTCTGGTTGTCCTTTACACCAACCCCGTCCAAGACCAAGGTAAATCGAGTCGGAGAGTCGGCCCCAGCCACGACTCCGTGCAGCGCAATGCAAGAGATACCCACCGCGAGCACAAGAGCTCGAGCTATGCGTGCCATCGTCGCCCTCCTCGTCAGGAAGATGGCCGTATCCTAAGAGAGTCGCACAGACGGCGCAAGCGGCAACTGTTCAGGAGAAGAGCCGGCGGTGTTGTCGGAATAAGAGGAGTCCGCCCCAAAGAAACGACACTACCATGAGCAGGATGCCAACGTTGTAACACAGATGCGCGATGCGATGATCGTACGGGAGCCAGCCGAGCATACTCAGGATGTTCTCCCAATCGTGTCCATCCGTTTCTTTGCCTGTGACGCCACCCAACAGCATTAGATCCAGCGCCCGAGCATCGTTGACGTACGGAGCGATGTCCATAAAATTTTCCGCCGTCCACCAGAGAGCTACCGAGGCTCCGAACGGATCGCGAGTCTTGATGAGGAACGTCGCGAGACAGACGATCGGCATGAGGATCTGACCCAGTGAGCCTCCCAGGAACATCATGAACCGCCCAAACGGCATGAAGACGAGGTGTCCCGCCTCATGAAACGGCAGATTGACCAGGTGAAGAAATGACTCGCCGGTGTAGTTCGTTTCAAGGGGCGTCGTGATGAATCTCCATCCCCACCATAAGAGTACAAGCAAGATCAGACTACGGCCGGCGAAGGTTAGTGAATCGTCTGTCTGATCCGGCTCGACAAACCACTCATTGGCGAGCACGACCCACCGCGGACGGATCGGGATCGACGCTTGATGCTGAACCTGAACACTCGTGTCTATCGGTCGGTACTTGGCAAACACTATTCCGCACTTCGGACAGTCCACTGCTCCATCTTGTTGTTCAAACTGACACTTGGGACAAACAACTGTCGCTGTCGGTGGCGATACCATACCTCACCCTACGAAGGAAGGAGCGATTGGGCAAGGATTTGCCTAGATTCCTACGGCGGATTGGAGGGGACACATTAATGGAAGGAAAAGGGAACTGGGGCAAACGTAACGACAAACACAATGAACGCGAACCAGCCCACGAGGATTCTGCCGGTCCCTAACGGAAGCTGTGGATTACGGACTGGCGGATGACCCAATCCCCAGAGACCCGCCATGAATGCCCACACGAACCACCCGGGCCAGCCGACAAATCCCAACACGATCAACACCGGCACGATGGCAAACGCCATGGTCCGCTGCCGAGACCCCCAGAGCGCATAGGCGACGTGGCCTCCGTCCAGCTGCCCGATCGGAATGAGGTTGAGCGACGTCACGAAGAGTCCAAACCAGGCGGCGAACGCGATGGGATGGAGCAAGACATCCGCTTGCGGCGGGAGCGATCCGATGATGATCCACGAGACAAATTGCAAGAGGAGCGGCTCGCCCAATTGCAGACCGAAAGTCGAGGTTCGATCTACGACTGTGGAGAGTTTGAGACCGATGACCAGCGCGACGACCGCCACGGCGAACCCGGCCAACGGCCCGGCCACACCGATGTCGAAGAGGGCGCGGCGGTTCATGATAGGCCCGCGCATGCGGATGATCGCCCCGAACGTGCCGATAAAATGTGGAGGGCCTGGAATAAACAACGGCAACGAAGCCGGTACACGATGGATTCGAGACAATAGATAATGGCCGAATTCATGCGTGACGAGGATGGTCAGGAGCGTGGCCGCGAAGGGAATCCCGCGCCAGAGCGAGTCGGGAGAGTCGAGGAGGAACTGCAACGGCCCACGCACCGGGCCGGTATGGGTCTGATAGGCGCCGGCCCAGAGCGTGGTAAAGATCGTGGTGATGAACAGACCGATGGGCAGAATATAGTCCGAGAAGGGTCTGTCTTCGATCTCCTCGTCTTGCGAGAGATCTTGCGCCGCCTCGTATGGCCGGCCAAGAATCCGGACATCTTCCCTGCGAATCAGTTGGTCGGGATGCTGCTGAGAGCGATCCATGATACGTCCATCTCACTGATCGATAGCGAATGGGTTATGCTCGATCTCTTCCTTCACTGTCGTCGCCGGTCCGTGGCCCGGCAGCAACACGCAACCCTGCGGTAATTTCAACACGCGCTCCCGCACCGAGTCCAGATGCGTCGCGTAGAGCGTGGGAGGACAAGATCTCCCGATCGACCCGGCAAAGAGCGTGTCGCCGACGAAACAGACCGGCTGCGATTGCGAGTCTGTCACATAACAGATTCCGCCCGGCGTATGGCCCGGCGTGGTCATGCAGCGGACCGTTCGCCGTCCGACGGTGAACGCTAATCCATCGCTGGGGCCGGTGAGTCGATCCTCTGATGGACGCCAGTGCAGGAGCGTCACATCGCCCGATCCAAGATAGACCGGCACAGCCCACCGTTTCAGCAACTGTTGGATGCCATCTGAATGGTCCGAGTGACCGTGAGTGAGACAGATTCCCACAAGACGCAGGTGGTGCGACTCCAGGAACTCGATCATCGCCGGAGCATTGTACGCGGTATCAACGAGAAGGGCCTCACCAGCATCATGGACAACATAGCCCTTCACCGCGTAGCCGTTCACATCGCCGTGCACGGTTTCGATTCCCGCAAGCGGCGGCGTGGGCTGGGGCATCCACTTGTCGAGCACGATGTGCTCGAGCGGGCCCAACCGGAGGCCCAGCGTATCGGCAAGCGCCCGCACTTCGGCACGATCCCGAGGTTGGTCGCCCCGCTCAAGCGCCGTGATGTCCGCCCCGGGCAACCCCGTCATCCTCGCCAGGTCGGGTACGGACAGATTCTTCCCTGCCCGTGCCTTCTTGATGATGTCGCACAAATCGTCTTCGAGCGGCATGAACTGGCTTTCAGCGGTTAGCTTTCAGCTATCAGCTTTAGTCTTTGGCAGCGAATAAGCGTCATTAACCTCTCCACAGGAGGATGTGGCAGGGCCAGCGCTGGCTTCACCGGAGTGGCGGGGCCCCGCCCGGCGTTCAGAGAAGGAAAGCTGGTACTGACCACCGACCCGTGGTCATCAGACCACGGCGAAGGGAATACCAGAAGGTTTCCACTCTGGAGCGCCGAGGAAGGGGTGCCATGCGAGGTGAGGAGGCGATGCACCCTGCCATATCCTCCCATTAGCTCTCCGGAGCTAGCTTAATCTCTTTGGCGTCGCCAAAACTCGAGAGGACTTTCGGCAGCGCTTCGCCCATCCCGACGGCCACGATCGTGAGCCGGTCCGGGTACCAGTGTTTCTTCGCGGCAGCCAGGATCTCTTCCTTCGTCAGCTTCACCACACGTTCGCGCAATTGTTGGAGAAAATCTTTGGGCAACCCGTCGTACTCGAGTTCGACCAACCGATTCACAATGGCCGACGGGCTCGCGAAAGAGAACACAAACGAATTCACATACGCTTCTTTCGCTTCTTCCAGTTCCGCGTTTGTCACCGGCTCGGTCCGCATCCGTTCCATGTTCGCGACGAACCGCTCGATGACCTCCTGTGTCGACGGCAATTTCGTTTCGGCCCGCATGAGCCACACACCTTGATCGTGGACTCCGGCGTTCAATCGACTGCCGACCGAATAGGCCAGCCCTCGCCTGGTCCGCACGTCGTTGAAGAGGCGGCTTCGGAATGAACTGCCGCCGAGAATGTCGTTGGCGATCGCCAACGCGACGTAGTCCGGATCGTTCTCTTTGATCGAGAGGTGGCCGACGCGCAAATGCGTCTGGGAGGTCTCCTTGTTGATGAAGCGGATGGTTCGACGGCCGCCGATTGGCTCGGGCGCATCCGCAATCCTGAGCTCCGGCACCTCCCCTTTCTTCCAGTCACCGAATGCGTCGCGCAGCGAGGCCAGCATGGCCTGCTTGTCGAAATCCCCTGTGACGCCCAGAATGATGCCGTTCGGATGAATCGTCCGTTGGTGAAATGCCGCCACGTCGTCGCGAGTGATGCGCGTGATGGACTCAATCGTGCTCTCGCGCGCGGTCGGATGATCCGGCCCATACAGGACTTTGACAAATTCGCGACTGACGACTGAGCCCGGACTATCCTGCCGGCGGCGAATCCCCTCGATCGCTTGCAGTTTGGCCAATTCGAGCCGGGCCGGTTCAAATGCAGGGCGGCGAATCAGCCCCGCCAGTATCGCGAGGCCTTTCTTGAAATCCTTCGCCAGGACATCCAGCGAGGTGGTCCCGGATTGCCGGCCGATCGCAATATTGAGCGACGCGGCAACCTGCTCCAGCTCTTCGTCGACCTGCTCCGACGAGAGACCGCCTCCTCCGCCCGTTCGCATGACCGATCCGGTGAGTGCCGCTAGACCGACTTTGTCTGTCGGATCGAGCCAGCCGCCTGTTCGCACGGTCGCGGAAAGACTGATCAACGGCAGTTCATGGTCCTCGAGCAGATAGACGACCATGCCGTTTTCGAGCACGACGCGGTCGGCGTCGGGAGGTGTGAATTCGACCGGCTTGAACTTCATCTGCCGTGGGTCGCCAAGCGCCATGTCGCCGGCGGAGGCATCCAGCACCGGAACGAGCAGCAACATTACGATCGCGCCGAGAATTATCCCGCGACGGCTGACGCGCAACGCTTCACGCTTCGAACTATTCATCGCGTCACCTCGTTTCCTGAGACCGCCGCCACTTTCCTGTCCGGTTGCTTTTTTACCAGCACGGCCACCGTCCGATTCGACTTCGTGAAATACTGGGTCGCCACTCGCTGGATATCCGCCGGCTTCACCGCGGCAATCTTGTCCCGCGCCTTCAAGGCATAGCGCCAGTCGCCGGCGACAGTTTGAAAGAGCGCCAACTGGGATGCCAAGCCACCGTTGGATCGAAGGGCGCGGACCAAGTCGGCATCGAGATTGTTGATCACTTTTTCGAGTTCCTTCGCCGAGACAGGGTTGGTTTTCAGCCGTTCCAATTCTTCATAGATCGCGGCCTCGACCTCCGCCGTCGTATGGGGCGCCAGCGGCGTGGCCGTGAGAATGAAGAGGTTCGGCGCACGCACGCCGGGATAGTTCGCATCCGAACCGATCGAGGCTGCCAGCCGTTTCTCGCGCACGAGTTTGGTATACAACCGCGACGTGAGCCCGTCGCTCAACACGGCGTCGATCACGTCGAACACATAATCGTCGGCATGGCCGAGCGCCGGCTTATGGTAACCGATCGCCACTGACGGCTCGGCATCGAATTCTACTTCGACGCGACGCTCGCCCCGTTGCGGCGGTTCGACCGTGACGATTTGGGGTGGAGGGGGCGCAGCGGGAATCGTACCGAACGTGCGTTCGATCAAGGCGATGACCTCTTTCGGATTGATATCACCCACAATGGCGATCGTGGCCCGGCCCGGCCCATAATAGGTCTTGAAGAATGCCTCGGCCTCAGCCGGCGTCAACGAAAGGATGTCCGATTCCCAGCCGATCGTGGGAATCCCGTACGGATGCGCGCGAAAAGCCGCCGATGTAAATGTTTCAAACAGCAGGCCATTTGCACTGTCGTCGTTGCGCAACCGCCGTTCTTCCATGACAACGCCCCGTTCCTTGTAAAATTCACGAAGGACTGGGTTCGCCATGCGATCCGACTCAAGTGCGGCCCAGAGCAGGAGACGATTCGACGGAAGGCTGATCATGTAGCGCGTAAGGTCTTTGCCGGTCGAAGCATTGAGCCCGATCCCGCCGTGGCGCTGGTAGAGCAACGCTATTTCGTTGCCCATTACAAACTGCGCTGCCTGTTCCTGTAACGCCGTGAACCGTTTTTGAAGCGCCTCAATGGCCGCGGTTTCCTCAGGGCTCGCCGGCCCATCTGTGGTTCTCCTGGCCAGTCCCCGCTGCCGTTCCTCGAGTTCGGTACCGACTCGACTCAGCTCCTCAAGTATCGGGCGCTCTTTTTCATAATTCTTGGTCCCGACCGTCCTTGTACCTTTGAACGCCATGTGTTCATAGAGATGCGCGAGACCGGTTTGGCCAACCTGCTCGTTCACGCCTCCGACCCCAAAGGTCATATTAATCGAGACGACCGGTGTCTGGTGCCGTTCAACCATGAGGAGGGTCAAGCCGTTGGCCAGTTTGTGTTCGATCACGCGGTCGGCGAGACCGGAAGCATTTGCCAATCCGCCGATCACGGGCATGAAGCCCGTGACGAACACGAACAAAAAGACGACGTTGAGGCGCATGTGTTTCATCATATGAAGAGCTCCATCAGTTCCTCCGGTCGTTCAATAAACCAGTCTGGTTGGCAGGCAACCATCTTCTCCCGATTGCCCATGCCATATCCTACAGCACAAACTCGGATTCCCGCGTTGTGGCCCCCATTGATGTCGTTGGTGCTGTCTCCTACCAGGACGGTCCGCTCCCGGGGCACGTTCAACCGCTCCATCACGTGCAGCAACATCCCAGGCTCCGGCTTCAAACCAAACCCGTTGTCGCCGCCGACGACACATTGGAAATGATTGCCACCGAGTCCTTGCAGTATGACCGTGGTGTACTCGATCGATTTATTGGTCGCCACGGCCTTACGCTTCATTCCGAAATGGATGAGTGCTTGTTCGACACCCGGATAATAGATCGTGCGATCCAGACAATGCTCTAAATAATGCCCGCGAAACACGCGCAGCGCCTCTTCGAAACTGACGCGATTATTGTCGCCGACGGCCGAGCGCAACAGCTTCTTGACCCCGTCACCGACAAAACCAAAAATTTCCTCCAACGGCCGTTGCGGAAGTCCCAGCTCGTGAAGCGTGAGGTTCACCGATTTGGCGATGTCCCATTTGGACTCAATGAGCGTCCCGTCCAAATCGAAAATGAGCAGATCAACCGAGGTCTTCGCCATTATTTCGCCTTTCGCAGATCCTCTTGTAAGGTCGCAAGCGCGGCCCGCTTCTCCGAATCGGTTTCTTTGATCCAGGCTTCCCGCACAAAATTCACCATGCGCTTCTGGCCGACATGGGGTGGAAGCAAGGGATCAACGATTTTCCAACGATTCTTGATGGCTTTCACGCGAAAACGCACTTCTTCCGTCTCGGGCTTCGACACGAATCCGGCCGTCTCGAAGTAGACCAACCCCATTAGGTGAAAGGTGACGGGAATGACGACTTCCATCCGGTCGACGACTTCCCACTGACGGTAATCCTCAGCCACCACGAAGTCCTGTGTCACGACTGCCCGGCTCCAGAGAGGCTCTTCCTTCCAACTGATATACGGTTGCACGGCGTCGACGGACATCGACTCGAGGCGAGCCCCTTTTTTGTCCAATTCCAGATAGCGTTTCACGACCTCTGCCGGGGAATTACTCAACGATCCGGTTTGGGCCGACCCTAGAGTCGGAGTCATAACCAGGACTGCGAGCCATGTCAGAATGATGGATGCGTTTCGTCCCACCACTATCTCCCCTTCGTCTTCGTCTTTTGCTGGAACGACTGAACCGGTCTCGCTCATCCTACTTCGTGCAGCTTCATTAAATTCGTGCGCCCCGGCTGGCCAATGCGAGTTCCGGACAGAATGACGATCCGTTGACCGGTCTTCACAAGTCCTTCTGCTTTTAAACGACGTTCTGCCTCATCGACACGTTCATCTGTTTGCGCGATCTGTTGCATCGTGTGGGGAAGCACTCCCCAATAGAGCGCCATGCGCTGCCGGATTGACTCAAAGGGTGTGAATGCGATGATCGGAGCAGCGGGACGCTGTTTCGAGATCAAACGAGCCGTCAGTCCGCGCTCGCTAAATGCGACGATGGCGTTGGCCGTGATGGCCGCGGCCGCGGTAAAGGCCGCTGTGCAAATCGCCTCAGAACAGGAAACCTCGCCGTGGTCGGCATCAGGCCGTTGCGTCGAGGCCGGCTCGATCCCTTCTTCCGCCGCTCGAATGATCCGATCCATGACACGAACCGTTTCGACCGGGTGCTGGCCGATCGCTGTCTCAGCCGAGAGCATCACGGCGTCGGTTCCATCGAACACGGCATTGGCGACATCCGACGCTTCCGCTCTGGTCGGACTCGTGCGCTGCGTCATGGACTCCAACATTTGCGTCGCGGTGATGACAAGACGGCGGCGGCGGTTGGCTTCCGCGATGATGCGCTTCTGCAAGATCGGCACCGCTTCGGGGCCCATTTCGACGCCCAGATCGCCGCGCGCAATCATTACACCGTCCACCTGATCAAGAATGGCATTCAGCGTGCTCACTGCTTCGGCTCGCTCAATTTTTGCGATGATCGGGAGATCGCCGTTACATTCGGCGACGACCTGTTTTGCCGCGGCCACATCCTCCGGGCCACGAACAAACGAGAGGGCCAGGTAGTCGACGCCTGCTGCCACGCCAAATCGAATGTCCTCTCGATCCTTCTCAGTCAGGGTCGGAGCGCTGACGCAGGTGCCGGGGAGATTGATGCCCTTATGTGACGTGATCCTTCCTCCCGTGACGACCGTGCATTCAACGATCCCGCCGGAGATTCGATTCGCCACCAGTTCGATGAGTCCGTCGTCTATTAGAATCCGGGCACCGGGCTGAACATCACGCACGAGGTACTGATAGGTAACGGGAATCTCCGGAGCGCCCGATGGAGCCATGGACGAGGCGCCGAGCTGTCCTCCGGACCGCGCCAGCACGGTCTGCAATCGCACGGATCGGCCGGTCGTCACTTCGATTCCGCCATCACCGAGATCGCCGACGCGGATTCGTGGCCCTTGCAAATCTTGGATGATGGCGACCGCCACCTGTCTGCGAGCCGCAGCTTCACGGATCGTTTTAATTGCGCGGCCGTGAGACTTGTGAGTACCATGTGAGAAGTTGAGCCGAGCCGCATCCATGCCGTGCTCGATGAGCCGGTCTAGCAACGCCAGGGAATCACTGGCGGGACCGATCGTGCACACGATCTTCGCTTTTCTCATGTTACCTTCTTCTTGCTTGACAAGACAGGAGCGAGCACCCAATCATTGTGGGCCAGCGCCGGCAGGAACCGGGGATCAGCGTGGCTGAGAGGCCATTCGTCCTCGCGTTCTGTGCACGGAAGCCATTCTAACAAACGCGAATTCTGGTCGCAAAGGTTCTTCGAGACGTCGACAAGCGTCGAAGGGATAGAAATGGGAAGCGAAACGGGACGACTCGACTTCGTGACGATCGACGGCTTAGTGGCATACGGAGCCGCGCTCGCCCGACGCCAACCGAGCGAGGACACGCTCCTCCCTGCACCGCCTTCTCCATCAATTGACCGAGTTCGCCAAGCCCGGGGCGCGATGGAGCAGATCCGCGGTTTTGTCCAGCGCGCTCAAACCGGGTTTCCCGGAGCCGAATCCTACCGGTCGGAACGAAAGAGGATCCTCGAGGAAAGTTGCGCAGGCGACGACCTGGTATTTTTTGCCGCCTGGAATCGGGTCCTCGCCGAAGGGGAACTGCTGCCTTTACTTCATGCTCCAATTGGATCGGTGTTGAAGCCGACCCACCGTCGCCCGGTGGCGATCGTCCCGCGAGCTCATCTCACACCGCAATTGGCCGAGGGTCGTATTGTACTGGACCTGGGCGACGATCGGTTCTGGTTGTTGCCCCGCGATTTGGCCGGCCGAACGTTGCTCTTCACGATGCGCCACGGCATTTCGCGCGTCGAGAGCAAAACGCACCGGGTCGGATGCCGCTTGATGAACCAACTCGACCCTGAGCGAGGCATCCCGCGAGCAGACGCTGTCGGTGCCGCTTTGGCTCGCATGGTCGGTGTGGTGGCCCAGCAACTCGATTTTCTGCATCTGTCCAATTATCTCGATCCACGCACCTTCCTGCATTTCATCAGCCGCAGTCCCAACACGCGGCAACTCTTTCACCACGTGATCAGTGCACTCGTCCCCGAATCCGTGACGCCCCCTGAACCGCTGCTCGAAGCGGCCCTGGAGTCGTCGGATTTCGGGTGGGTCACCGGGATGGATAAAACGATGGAGGCCGAGGAAGCGGCCAAGGCCTTCGGCGTGGATATCAAGATCGCTAAGCGTCTTCTGAAAGACCCGCTGTACTGCTATCCCGGCGGCAATTCGTTTTTCGATCTGTACGTCGATGTGATCGATGGCCTTCACCGGGTGGGACGATCTCATCCTGGTAAAGTAGCCTGTTTGTACACGCACAGCTCGACCTTGCGGGCGCTCATGATCTATCTCGACCCGCGCCCCTTTCACGAAGCCTTCACCGAATTCAGCGACTACAAAGAGAGTCAGGATAACGTCGTGCTCTTGACGTTTGAGCAGGGACGCCTGTCGGGCTATTCCACGGCGGTGGGGCTCTCGGAACGGGAACGGGTTGCGCGAGAGGCCTGGGTCACCGTCGAACGGGAACGGAAGGATCGAGTCACGCTGAAACCTCGGCAGATCAAGCGGATCGTCGCCCTGGTGTCTGGCGGCGATTTCGCCGGTGCCGGCGCCGCCTTGAAGGAACTGCGTGTAACGGGGAACCGGCTCGGCCTGGAGATATGCTTCGTCCGCCACGGCTTCCTCGGGCTCGCGAACAACTGGATCGAGGTGGTGAACGAGGAAGATACGCGTGGCATGAGCAGTCTCGCGAGCAGCCCAATTGGCAGCAGCCGCTTTGAAGATTTCAAGGAAGAACAGGTTCAACAGGCCGCCATGCGGAACCTCGAACCCTATATGAAAGACAGCGCGTTGATCGTGCTGGGAGGCGACGGCAGCCTTCGCGGGG
>Ga0335084_10005150_pt1 | contig 12902 bp, 11 predicted proteins | sample Lox_Sample_44_FD_206721 | JGI IMG/M metagenome (GOLD analysis project Ga0335084, IMG submission 206721) | Soil microbial communities from Loxahatchee National Wildlife Refuge, Florida, United States - Lox_Sample_4.4 | ecosystem: Environmental > Terrestrial > Soil > Wetlands | place: USA... | reverse complement strand
GCTGGTGGCGATGGCCTACAAGTACGGCATCGGCCAGCCGTTCATCTACCCGAAGAACGACCTCTCGTATTCGGCCAACTTCATGCGCATGATGTTTGCCACGCCGTGCGAGGAGTACGTGTCCAACGACGTGCTGGTGCGGGCGATCGACCGCATCTTCATCCTGCACGCCGACCACGAGCAGAACGCCTCCACCTCGACGGTGCGGCTGTGCGGGAGCTCCGGCACCAACCCGTTCGCGGCCATCGCAGCCGGCGTGGCCTGCCTGTGGGGCCCGGCGCACGGCGGCGCCAACGAGGCTGCGCTCAACATGCTCAAGGAGATCCAGCGCGAGGGCGGCGTCGAGAAGATCGGCGAGTTCATCAGGAGGGTCAAGGACAAGAACAGCAACGTCAAGCTGATGGGCTTCGGCCACCGCGTCTACAAGAACTACGACCCGCGCGCCAAGCTGATGCGCGAGACCTGCCACGAGGTGCTGAGCGCGCTCGGCCTGCACGACGACCCGCTGTTCAAGCTGGCGATGGCGCTGGAGAAGATCGCGCTGGAGGACGACTACTTCGTGTCGCGCAAGCTGTACCCGAACGTCGACTTCTACTCCGGCATCGTGCAGAGCGCGCTCGGCATCCCGGTGAGCCTGTTCACGGCGATCTTCGCGCTGGCGCGCACGGTGGGCTGGATCGCGCAGCTCAACGAGATGATCGGCGACCCCGAGTACAAGATCGGCCGGCCGCGACAGCTCTACGCGGGCGCCGTGCGGCGCGATGTCAAGCCGATCGGCGAACGGCCGTAGCGGCCGGCACGAGCGCGTGGACGCGGCCGGTCACGCCACGTCGCGCGCCAGCCGCACGCCGCTGAACTGCCAGCGTGCGTCGGTGGGGAAGAAGTTGCGATAGCTGGCGCGGATGTGCGAGCGCGGCGTCGCGCACGAGCCGCCGCGCAGCACGTACTGGTTGACCATGAACTTGCCGTTGTACTCGCCGACCGCGCCATCCCAGGCGCGGAAGCCGGGGTAGGGCTGGTAGCTGCTCGAGGTCCACTCCCAGACGTCGCCGAACAGCTGCCGGACGCCGGCGCCGGCGCGCGCCACCGGCATCGGGTGCAGCGCCTGCGACTCGACGAAGTTGCCGACCGCGATCGCGGCGTCGCCCTGCACGCTGGCCGCGTGCTCCCATTCGACCTCGGTGGGCAGCCGCGCGCCGCGCCACACGGCGCGATTGGCCGCAGCCCAGCGCGCGAAGGCGTCGGCCTCGAAGTAGCTGATGTGGGTGATCGGTGTGTGCGGATCGATCGGCACCAGGCCGTGCAGCGTGAAGCTCAGCCAGCCGCGCTCGCCGTCGGGTTGCCAGTACAGCGGCGCGTCGATCTTGTGTTGACGCACCCAGTCCCAGCCGGCTGACAGCCACCAGCGCGGCTCGGCGTATCCGCCGTCGGCCATGAAATCGGCCCAGTCGCCGTGCGTGACCGGCCGATTGCCGAGCGCGTACGGCTGCAGATGCTGGATGTGGCGCGGGCACTCGTTGTCGAACGCGAAGCCGTCGCCGCCATGGCCGATCTCGACCAGCCCGCCGTCGAAAGCGACCCAGTCCATGGCCAGCGGCGCCACCGTGGCGAGCGGCCACGACCCGCGGTACACGGGCGCCAGCGGGTTGCACGACAGCACGTGCTTGATGTCGGTGAGGATTAGCTCCTGATGCTGCTGCTCGTGCTGCAGCCCGAGCTCGACCAGGGCGTCGATCGCGGGGTCGTGCGCGCGGCCGAGCAGGCTGACCATGCGCTGGTCGACCTGCGCGCGGTACGCCTTCACCTCGGCCAGGCTCGGTCGCGACAACAGCCCGCGTTGCGGCCGCGGATGCTGCTCGCCGACCTGCTGGTAGTAGCTGTTGAACAGCACGCGAAAACGCGGGTGGAACGGCTTGAAGTCGCGCTCGTGGCGCTCGAGCACGAAGGTCTCGAAGAACCAGGTCACGTGTGCCAGGTGCCACTTGGTCGGGCTGGCGTCGGGCATCGACTGCACCTGCGCGTCGGCCTCGGAAAGCGGCTCGGCCAGCGCCAGCGACTGCGCGCGCACCTGCGCGTAGCGGTGCGCCAGTGCGCTCGGTGCGATCTGCGGACGGGGCAATGGATTCATGACGGTGGGTCCCCCCGGATGGCACTGCCGGCGAATGCGGTTCATCGCGAACCGCGCGGTCGAGCGCCATACCAGCGTCGCGCCGACCGGTTAAACCTTACACGTGGAATTCCCGCTTCGGCAAGGCATGCTGCTTGCCCATACTGCGGTCATGACCGAGCCCCTTTTCGTCCAGTTGCATCACCAGGACGGCGCCGCGCTGCGCGACGAGTTGGCGCGGGGCCTGCTGGGAAACCCTGCGAGCGTACCGCCCAAGTTCCTGTACGACGCACTAGGCTCGCGCCTGTTCGACGCCATCACCGAGCTGCCCGAGTATTACCCGACGCGCACCGAACGGACCATCTTCGATGCGCACGCCGTCGAGATGGCAGCCATTGCAGGCCGGGGCCGCACGCTGGTCGACCTCGGCGCAGGCAACTGCGAGAAGGCGGCGCGGCTGTTTGGCGTGCTCGAGCCGCTGCGCTACGTGGCGGTCGACATCTCGGTGGAGTATCTGCGCCACGCGCTGTCGAGCCTGCAACGCCGGCACCCGGGCATCGAGATGGTCGGCGTCGGCGCCGATTTCTCGTCGACGCTGACGTTGCCGCCCGAGGCCGGCGGCGGCGAGCGGCTGCTGTTCTATCCGGGGTCGAGCATCGGCAACTTCACGCCGGGCGAGGCGCTGCGCTTCCTGCGCCAGGCGCGCGCGGCGAGCGGTGCCGGCGGCGCTCTGCTGATCGGCGTCGACCTGGTGAAGCCCACGGCCGTGCTCGAGCTCGCCTACGACGACCCGCTCAAGGTCACCGCCGCCTTCAATCTCAATCTGCTGCGGCGGCTCAACGCGCTGCTCGGCTGCGACGCACGCATCGACGACTTCGAGCACGTGGCGCTGTTCAACGAATGCGGCAGCCGCATCGAGATGCACCTGCAGGCGCGGCGCGCGCTGACGCTGCGCTGGCCCGGCGGCGAGCGCGCTCTGGCCGCGGGCGAGCGCATCCACACCGAGAACTCCTACAAGTACACGGTCGACGGCTTCGAGCGCCTGTTGCGCGACGCCGGCTTCGCGCACACGCCGCACTGGACCGACGCGCACCAGTGGTTCGCGGTGTTCCTGGCTTTCTGAATGAAGGGTTTGGTGGGCGTTATGTAGCGCACGTACATAGCGATATCGCGCACGGCCTTGCAAAGGCCTGCAAGACACTCGAGAAATGCCGCGTGCGCCCGTTGCGGGATCGATGTATAAACCGGCATATATCGACGCCCACCTGCAGCACCGCCATGCCGCGCTCGCTGACCCTGTGGCTCGCCGCTCTGCTGGCGCTGCCGGCGGCCGCCGCCGACCTCACCGTCTCGGCCGCTGCCAGCCTGACCAATGCGTTCAAGGACATCGGGCCGATGTTCGAAGCCGCCAACCCCGGCACGACGGTGGCGTTCAACTTCGGCGCCTCGGGCGCACTGCTGCAGCAGATCGCCAAGGGCGGCGCGCCGGTCGACGTGTTCGTGAGTGCCGACCAGGAGACGATGGACCAGGCGCAGAGCCAGGGGCTCGTGCAGGCCGCTCAGCGGCGCGACTTCGTGTCGAACACACTGGTGGTCATCGTGCCCATCTCCGCGGCCAACACGCCCAAGGTGGTGGGCGACCTAGCCCAGGCTGCCTACCGCCGCATCGCCGTCGGCCTGCCGGCCAGCGTGCCGGTGGGACGCTACACCAAGGTCGTGCTCGTGGCCGCCGGCCTGTGGGGCGCCATCGAGCCCAAGATGGTGGGCGCCAACAACGTGCGCCAGGCGCTGGATTACGTCGCCCGCGGCGAAGTCGACGCCGGCTTCGTGTACGCCACCGATGCCGCGGTCATGGCCGACAAGGTCAAGGTGGCGCTGACGGTGCCGACGCCCAAGCCGATCCTGTATCCCGCGGCGCCGCTCGCGTCGAGCGCCAACCCGGCGATGGCGGCCAGGTTCGTCGAGTACCTGCAGTCGGCGGCGGCTCAGGGCGTGCTCGCGAAGCACGGCTTCGGCAAGCCCTGATCGGCGGATCGGATGGAGGGCGCTTGGGTCGCGCTGCTGCTGACGCTCAAAGTGGCCGGCTGCGCCACGGCGTTGAACCTGATCCTCGGCGTCGGCATCGGATTCGCGATGGCGCGCCTGCGCGTTCCGGGGCGCGACCTGCTCGATGCGGTGTTCACGCTGCCGATGGTGATGCCGCCCACCGTGCTCGGCTACTACCTGCTGGTGCTGATCGGCTCGCACAGCGCACTGGGCAGCTGGCTGATCCGGAGTTTCGGCGTCCGCCTGATCTTCACCTGGCAGGGCGCGGTGATCGCCGCCACCGTGGTGGCGTTTCCGCTGGTGTTCAAGGCGGCGCGCGCGGCCTTCGAGACCGTCGATCCGCAACTCGAGGACGCGGCGCGCACGCTGGGCCTGCACGAGCTGGCGATCTTCCTGCGCGTGTCGCTGCCGCTGGCCTGGCACGGCATCCTGGCCGGGCTGCTGCTGTCGTTCGCGCGCGCCCTCGGCGAGTTCGGGGCCACGCTGATGGTGGCGGGCAGCATTCCGGGGCGCACGCAGACGCTGTCGATCGCGGTCTACGAGGCGGTGCAGGCCGGGCAGGACGACACCGCCAACTTCCTGGTGGCCGTGACGTCGATCGTCGGCATCGCGGTGCTGCTGGCGGCCAACCGCCTGGTGCCGGGACGCGTCGCGTTGCGCGAGTGAGGGGGTGGCCATGATCTGGGAGGTCGAGCTTCGCCGCGAGCTGGTGCACGACCATGCCCGCTTCGAGCTCGACGTGCGCTTCGCCTGCGACGCGTCGCGGCTGGTGCTGTACGGCCCGTCGGGTGCCGGCAAGACGCAGACGCTGAAGATGATCGCGGGCATCGCGCGGCCCGACCTCGGCCGGGTCGCGGTGGCGGGACGCGTGCTGTACGACAGTGCCGTGCGGCTCGTGCTGTCGCCGCAGGAGCGGCGGCTCGGCTATGTGTTCCAGGACTACGCGCTGTTTCCGCACCTGAGCGTGCGGCAGAACATCGCGTTCGGGCTGCGCAACGGACTGCTCAACCCGTCGCGCGCCTTCTCGGCCGCCGCGGTCGAGCGCTGGGTCGAGGCCTTCCATCTCGAATCGGTGGTCGGCCACTACCCGCACCAACTCTCCGGTGGGCAGCGGCAGCGCACGGCACTGGCGCGCGCCCTGGTGAACGAACCGGCCGCCCTGCTGCTCGACGAGCCCTTCGCCGCGCTCGACCAGAGCCTGCGTCGCCGCCTGCGCGATGAGCTGAAGGACCTGCAGGAGCAGCTGCGCGTCCCGATGCTGCTGATCACGCACGACGACGACGATGTCAGGCAGCTCGCCGATCAGGTGGTCACGCTGGAGTCGGGCCGGGTGGTCGACGAGGCCACCATCGTGGAGGCTTCCGATGTCGAATGAATCTGCCGCGGCGTGCCCGAGCCGCTGGCTGCAGCGGGCAGTGGCGACGCTCGTTCGACGGACCACAGACGGTCGCGCTCGGGAGAAGGCATGACCGCGCGTCGGCGCAGGGCGGGCAGCCGGCTCGAGTTGCGAGGGTCGTTGTGGCTCGCGATCGACGGCCAAACCCTCGGTGGGCACGACCGGGTCGACCTGCTGCGTGCCGTGGCTGAGCAGGGCTCGATCACGCGCGCCGCCAAGGCCCACGGCATCAGCTACAAGGCCGCGTGGGATGCCATCGACGCGATGAACACGCTCGCCGGCGAGCCGCTGGTCGAGCGCTCGGCCGGCGGCCGCGGTGGCGGCTCGACGCGACTCACCGCGAGAGGTCAGCGCCTGGTCGAACGCTTCGGGCAGATCGATGTCGCGCATCAGCGGTTCCTGAAGCTGCTCGACGAGCAGTCGATCGATCTCGATCAGCCGTTTTCCTTGCTGAAGGTCCTGAACATGAAGACCAGCGCCAGAAATCAGTTCGTCGGCACCGTCAGCGCAGTGCGCTCCGGCGCCGTCAACGACGAGGTGGAGATCACGCTGCCCGGCGGCCAGCGCATCGTGGCCGTGGTGACGCAGGAGAGCGTGCAGTCGCTCGGCCTGCGCACCAAGATGACGGCCATCGCGCTGGTCAAGTCGTCGTCGATCGTGGTCGCCACCGACCTCGACGGTGCGAAGGTGTCGGCACGCAACCAGCTGGCCGGCACGATCGGCGCCGTCACCCCGGGTGCCGTGAATGCCGAGGTGGTGATCGACCTCGACGGCGGCGGCAGCATCGCCGCCATCGTCACCGAAGGCAGCGTCAAGTCGCTCGGGCTGAAGCCCGGCATCCGCGCGACCGCGTTGTTCAAGGCCACCAGCGTGATCCTGGCCGTCACGGCGTGAGCGCGGCGCGCCGTCCGCGTCAGCGCGCCAGCATCGACATCAACTTGCGAATGTCGTCGCGGCAGGCCACCGCGGCCTGCTGCTCGATGCGCCGGTACAGCGCGACCAGGTCGCGGCCGACCGCGGTGAGCTTGCAGCCGCCACCGTGGGTGCCGCCCTTGACGCTTTCGATCGCCGGCTGGCGCAGCGAGTGGTTGAGCTCGTCGAGCAGCAGCCAGGCGCGCCGATACGACATGTCCAGGCTCTTGGCCGCCGCGGTGATCGAGCCGTTGCGCTCGACGGCTTCGAGCAGCGCGACCTTGCCGGGCCCGACGGCGATCACGCTGCCATCGGTGATGCGCATGCGAAACCGAAGCTGCGGCCGGCCGCGCGCCGACGGCAGGTCGGCGTTCACGACAGGGACGCGACGGCGGGGTGGCATCGATCCGGCAGCGGGGTGTCTGCGACGACCGCAGCATAGAGCAGCCGGACTACCGCGCGGGCGCGGGGTCTCCGTGGTTGCCAGGTTCGGCATCCAGGTCTTGACGAAAGAACGGCTCGGCGAGATCGACCCAAGGGAATGCTTGATGATTCGAGGGCCTGCATTCCCTCGGCTGAAGGAGTTCGCGACATGCCTTCCTCACCCCTGTTCCAGAGCGCGACACGCCGGACGATCGTCGTCGCCGGCCTCGGTGCTGTCACTGCGGCCGCGCTCTGGCGCCGGGTCGCGCAAGCCCACAGCGAGGCACACGTGGTGCCGGCGTTCGCTGGCACCGAGCCCGCGGCCACCGCCTCGACCGCAGTGGCCGTGCTGGCTGGCGGCTGCTTCTGGGGCGTGCAGGGCGTCTACCAGCACGTGAAGGGCGTCAGCAACGCGGTGTCCGGCTACGCCGGCGGCGAGGCCAGGACCGCGGTCTACGAACTGGTCGGCTCGGGCAGGACCGGCCACGCCGAGGCGGTGCAGGTCACCTACGATCCGCGCCGGGTCGGCTATGCACGCCTGCTGCAGATCTTCTTCTCGGTGGTGCACGATCCGACGCAGCTGAACCGGCAGGGTCCGGACGTCGGCACGCAATACCGCTCGGCGATCTTTCCGCTCGACGACGAGCAGGGGCGCATCGCCAGGGCCTACATCGCGCAGATCGGCCAGGCGCGCGTGTTCGGCGCACCGCTGGTGACCACGGTGGAGCCGAACCGCACCTTCTATCCGGCCGAGGGCTACCACCAGGATTTCCTGGCGCGCAACCCGACCTATCCGTACATCGTCGTCAACGACCTGCCGAAGATCGACGATCTGAAGCGCCTGCATGCCGACCTCTACCGCGCCGAACCGGCGTTGGTGGCGAAGGCACCGACCTAGGACGACGGTCGCTGCAGGCAAGAGCCAGGCTGGCCTCGCCGGCGCGGCCCGGCGGCTCGGGCGGCGCGGCAGCCGGTTGGCATCACTCGGTCGCGGCCTCGAGGCCACTCTCGAAGTGGCTGCGCATCAGCTGCGTCGCCCGCTTGGCGTCGCGCACTTGCAGCGCGCGCATCAGCGCACGGTGCTCGGCCAGCGACTCGGCGATGCGCCCTTGCTTGAACAGCGAGTGGTGGCGGTTGAGCTTCATCACTTTTCGCAGGTCGGCCACGATCTGCCGGCGCCAGCGATTGCCCGCGACGTCGAGCAACTTGAAGTGGAACGCCTCGTTGGTGGCGAAGAACGCGTCGCGCTGCCGCGCTTGCTTCTCCAGCCTGTCGTGCAGCGCCTGCAGTTCGGCCAGTTGTGTCTCGCTGGCGCGCTCGGCCACCTCGCCGGCGGCGTCGCTCTCCAGCAGCGCGAGCAGGCGGTAGACCTGCGTGACGTCGTCGCGCGACATCTCGGTGACGTAGGCGCCGCGCCGCACCTTCATCGTCACCAGGCCCTCGACGGCCAGCACCTTCAGCGCCTCGCGCAGCGGCGTGCGGCTGATGCCCCACTCGGCGGCGAGCTTGAGCTCGTCGATCCACGCGCCGGGTTCGAGCTCGCGGCTGAAGATCTTGTCGCGCAGGCGGTCGGCCACCTCCTGGTACAGCGCGCGCGGCGACAGCGCGGCGGCCGGCCGCGACACGGCGGCCGCGGGCGTGCGGGAGGTCGTCGTGCGGGCGTCGGTCACGCGGGGCAGGGCTCCGTCAGGGGATGTCGGGTCGTCCGCTTGGTTATGAATTTATAATTATGCATAATGCGCGGATCATAGGCCGGCGCCTCAGCGCTGGCAAGCGCCGCGGTTCGGGCGCCCATGAAGTCCGCTTGCGGCACACCGCCCGGGCCTCGAGCCCCGCGCGAAACGCCGTGCACCGAGGAGTCGATCGAAGATGTCGCAGTCCAACGAGTTCCGCGCCGCCACGCTCGAGCAGTGGCGGCAGGCCGCCGCCAAGGCAGCGCCAGGCGGGCGCCTCGACGCGCTGAACTGGGTGACGCCCGAGGGCATCGCCGTCAAGCCGCTGTACACCGCGGCGGACCTGCGCGACCTGCCACACACCGACACGCTGCCGGGCTTCGAGCCGTTCGTGCGCGGGCCGCAGCCGACGATGTACGCCGGGCGTCCTTGGACAATCCGCCAGTACGCGGGCTTCTCCACCGCCGAGGAGAGCAACGCCTTCTATCGCCAGGCGCTGGCCGGTGGCGGCCAGGGCGTCAGCGTGGCGTTCGACCTCGCCACGCACCGCGGCTACGACAGCGACCACCCGCGCGTCACCGGCGACGTCGGCAAGGCCGGCGTCGCGATCGACTCGGTCGAGGACATGAAGATCCTGTTCGACGGCATCCCGCTCGACAAGGTCAGCGTGTCGATGACGATGAACGGCGCGGTGCTGCCGGTGCTGGCGGGCTACGTGGTGGCGGCCGAAGAGCAGGGGGTCAATCAAGAGCAGCTGTCCGGGACCATCCAGAACGACATCCTGAAGGAGTTCATGGTCCGCAACACGTACATCTATCCGCCCGAGCCGAGCATGCGCATCGTGGCCGACATCATCGAGTACACGGCGCGCAGGATGCCGAAGTTCAACTCGATCTCGATCTCCGGCTACCACATGCAGGAGGCCGGTGCCAACCAGGCGCTGGAGTTGGCCTTCACGCTGGCCGACGGCATGGAGTACGTGAAGGCGGCGGTCGCGCGCGGGCTCGACGTCGACGAGTTTGCCGGGCGGCTGAGCTTCTTCTGGGCGATCGGGATGAACTTCTATCTCGAGATCGCCAAGATGCGCGCCGCGCGGCTGCTGTGGTGCCGGATCATGAAGAGCTTCGGCGCCAAGAGCCCGAAGAGCCTGATGCTGCGCACGCACTGCCAGACCTCGGGCTGGAGCCTGACCGAGCAGGACCCGTACAACAACATCGTGCGCACCACGGTCGAGGCGATGGCTGCCGTGTTCGGGGGCACGCAGAGCCTGCACACCAACAGCTTCGACGAGGCGATCGCGCTGCCCAGCGAGTTCAGCGCCCGCATCGCGCGCAACACGCAGGTCATTCTGCAGGAGGAGACGCACATCACGCAGGTGGTTGACCCGTGGGCTGGCTCGTACATGATGGAGTCGCTGACACAGGCGATGGCCGACACCGCGTGGTCGATCGTCGACGAGGTGCAGGCCCAGGGCGGCATGACCAAGGCGGTCGGCTCCGGCTGGGCCAAGCTCAAGATCGAGGCCAGCGCGGCCGAGAAGCAGGCGCGCATCGACGCGGGGCGCGACGTGATCGTCGGCGTCAACAAGTTCAGGAGCGAGCGGCAGGACGCCGTCGACATCCTCGAGGTCGACAACCACAAGGTGCGCGAGCAGCAGGTGGCGCGGCTGAAGCAGATCCGCGCCACGCGCGACGCGGCCCGGGTCAAGTCGGCGCTGGCGGCGCTCACCGAGGCGGCGCGCTCGGGTGCATCAGGAGGCAGCGCCGGTGGCGCTGCGGGTAACCTGCTCGACCTCAGCATCCAGGCGATTCGCCTGCGCGCCACCGTGGGCGAGGTCAGCGATGCGCTGGAGCAGGTGTTCGGGCGCCACCGCGCCGACATTCAGAAGGTGACCGGCGTGTACGCAAGAGCCTACGACTCGGCCGAGGGTTGGGACAAGCTGAAGGGCGAGATCGCCGCCTTCGCCAAGGAGCATGGTCGCCGCCCGCGCGTGATGATCGCCAAGCTCGGCCAGGACGGGCACGACCGCGGCTCGAAGGTGGTGGCCACCGCGTTCGCCGACCTCGGCTTCGACGTCGACATCGGCCCGCTGTTCCAGACACCCGAAGAGTGCGCGCGCCAGGCGATCGAGAACGACGTGCACGCGGTCGGCGTCTCCACCCTCGCCGCCGGTCACAAGACGCTGGTGCCGGCGATCATCGCCGAGCTCAAGAAGCAGGGCGCCGACGACATCATCGTCTTCGTCGGCGGCGTGATCCCGCAGCAGGACTACGACTTCCTCTATGCCGCCGGCGTCAAGGGCATCTACGGCCCCGGCACGCCCATTCCCGTGAGCGCGAAAGACGTGCTCGAGCACATCCGCGCGTCGCTGCAGAAGTAGCGCGCGGCAAGACCGATGCTCGACCCGGCGGATCAGGCCCTGCTCGACGGCGTGCTGCGCGCGCGCGGCGAGGCGCAGCGCCGCGCGATCGCCAAGACGATCACGCTGCTGGAGTCGACGCGTGCCGACCACCGTGCGCGTGCGGACGAGCTGCTCAATGCGCTGCTGCCGGCCAGCGGCCGATCGTTTCGCCTCGGCATCTCGGGGGTGCCCGGCGTCGGCAAGTCCACCTTCATCGAGGCGCTGGGGCTGTACCTGCTGCAGCAGGGCCGCCGTGTCGCGGTGCTCGCGGTCGACCCGTCGTCGAGCGTCTCGGGCGGCTCGATCCTCGGCGACAAGACGCGCATGGAGCGCCTCTCGGTCGAGCCCAACGCATTCATCCGGCCCAGCCCCACCGGCGGCACGCTCGGCGGCGTCGCCGCGCACACGCGCGAGGCGATGCTGGTGCTCGAAGCCGCCGGGCACGACATCGTGATCGTCGAGACCGTCGGCGTCGGCCAGAGCGAGACCGCGGTGGCCGGCATGACCGATTGCTTCGCGCTGCTGCAGCTGCCCAACGCCGGCGACGACCTGCAGGCCATCAAGCGCGGCGTGATGGAGCTGGCCGACGTGGTGGCCATCAACAAGGCCGACCTCGACCCCGCGGCGGCGACGCGCGCGCAGGCGCAGATCACGTCGTCGCTGCGCCTGATGCAGCACGGCGGCCACGGTGCCGCGCGCGACGACGTGCCATGGTCGTCGCGCGTGCTGACGTTGAGCGCCGTCAGCGGCGCCGGCCTGGCCGAGTTCTGGCAGGCGGTGAGCGAGTTTCGCGATCAACAAACCGAGAGCGGCCGCCTCGCAGCGCGCCGCCACGAGCAGGACGAGGCCTGGATGTGGGAGCGCATCGAGGCGCTGCTGCACGAGCGCTTTCGCGCGCAGCCGCGGGTGGCGGCCGCGTTGCCACAGCTCACCGCCGACGTGCGCGCGGGCCGCGTGGCGGCGTCGGTGGCGGCGCGCCGGCTGATCGATCTGATGCACTAGTCATTCAAGCGAGAACAACCCATGCACGACATCCTCGAGCAACTCGACAAGAAGCGCGGCGCCGCGCGCCTGGGCGGCGGGCAAAAGCGCATCGACGCGCAGCACGCCAAGGGCAAGCTCACGGCGCGCGAGCGCCTCGAGCTGCTGCTCGACGAAGGCACGTTCGAAGAGTGGGACATGTTCGTCGAGCACCGCTGCGCCGACTTCGGCATGGCCGACAACCGGGTGCCCGGCGACGGCGTGGTCACCGGCTACGGCATGATCAACGGCCGCCTGGTGTTCGTGTTCAGTCAGGATTTCACCGTGTTCGGCGGCGCGCTGTCCGAAGCGCACGCCGAGAAGATCTGCAAGGTGATGGACCAGGCGATGAAGGTCGGCGCGCCGGTGATCGGCTTGAACGACTCCGGCGGCGCACGCATCCAGGAGGGCGTGGCATCGCTCGGCGGCTACGCCGAGGTGTTCCAGCGCAACGTGATGGCCTCGGGCGTGATCCCGCAGATCAGCCTGATCATGGGGCCGTGCGCCGGCGGCGCGGTGTATTCGCCGGCGATGACCGACTTCATCTTCATGGTGCGCGACAGCTCGTACATGTTCGTCACCGGCCCCGAGGTGGTGAAGACGGTGACGCACGAGGAGGTCACCGCCGAGCAGCTCGGCGGTGCCGGCACGCACACCACGCAGAGCGGCGTCGCCGACCTGGCGTTCGAGAACGACGTCGAGGCGCTGCTGATGCTGCGGCGCTTCTTCAACTACCTGCCGCTGAACAACCGCGACGGCGCGCCGCTGCGGCCGAGCGGCGACGCGCCCGACCGCCAGGACTTCTCGCTCGACACGCTGGTGCCCGACAACCCGAACAAGGCCTACGACATCAAGGAGCTGATCGTCAAGGTGGTCGACGACGGCGACTTCTTCGAGCTGCAACCCGACTATGCCAAGAACATC